>ERZ773004.23-NODE-23-length-102932-cov-5.458295_pt1 | contig 102932 bp, 102 predicted proteins | sample MGYA00580667_ERZ773004 | MGnify/ENA primary metagenome ERZ773004 (study PRJEB29015, sample SAMEA2737963) | human oral metagenome | biome: human oral; feature: human-associated habitat; material: dental | place: China | collected 2123 ... | reverse complement strand
GTGATTTTATGGATAGAGATGTGGTGGAGTATTGGAAATATTATATAGAAAATGGTAAAAAAGACGGTGAAGTTGATATTGCAAATTTTATAAAAAATAGAGGCAAATGAGATTCTATTGAGCAAAATTTAAGTTTTGTTCTAATCTCCTTAATGGACAAAAGAGATAACCCTTATCAACAAATCGCTTGAAAATTTTCGCTACAAAGACGCGTAAATGTACGAAAGGAATAAAATGAGTAAAATTTACAATCTAAACGCTGACACGAAAGTGATCGCGAAAAGCGTCGTTAGCAAGAGATTTTTGATTGCGGAAATACTCACGTTGAGGTGTTTGCCTTTAACGATGCCAAGTGCAAGATCTGATTAGCGTGGAACAAAAGTATCGATAAGAGATGTCAGATAAATATAGCGCAATTGCTTTAAATTTAAAATATGCTGCCCACAAAATCTGTGCGACATAGAAATTCAACCACTTATCAGCACGCGACCGTGAATTAATTAAAGAGAATAAACCGCGTAAACGATCGAAATTTGTGCGGATAAATTTGCCCGCAAAATACAGCTCAAATGTCGATTAAATTCGGTACTGAGCACCGCGCAAATAGCGTAAATTTAAAATCAATAAATCGCGCATTCTTTACGCGCATACCAAAGGAGCGACGGATGAAAATTTTATGGCAAAGTAGGCTTCAAAACAGACTTCGCAATATCGGCGAAAACGTCCCAATAAAGGGCGATCACGCAGTTTACGCAGGCGATAACGACGAGCAAAAGCAGATGAAGCTTAGAAAATTCTCGTTCGCAAGCGGCGAGCAGCTAGCCGGCGCGCCTTTCCGCGATTTTACCCGTGCCGCGACCTTTGACGATGACGGCCGCACGCTCGTAGTTTTGGGCCTTGTAGACACGATTTATAAATTTAACGCCGCGGATCTCGCGCTCATCACAAAGCACAAAAAGGGCGTGCTAAAATACGGCAATTTTATCGCGCTAAGTAGCAAGGGTGGCGATAAAAAGGCTATTACGGCGACCGATGACACGCTTTTTATTTACGATTTTGAGACGCAGACGGGCATGCGAAAGCGATTAAAGGGCTGTGCGGCGATTTTTAAGCAGGATGAGCTAAATTTCTTGATTTTTACGCGCTTAGGTCAAATTTACCGCTTAAATTTAAGCGGTTGCGAGCTTAAAATCATCACTAAAACTTGCCCTATGACGCAGGCGCAGCGCGCAAGCGGCGGATATTGCATTCGCGCGGGCGAGACTGGCGAAAACGGCGAAATAGAGGGTGCTAACGAGCTTGTTTTTACGGACGCAAATTTTAACGTTAAATTCCGCGTGAAGCTCGATTTTGATTTCGACAAATTCGAGCTTACGGCGGATGGACCGGACGGCTGGCGCGGGCACTTTATAAACGAGCCGAATGAGCTGAGGGTTCTTGATATTGTGCGTAGCGAGGCGGGCGACCTCGAGAGCGGCGAGCACGACGGCTCGGGCAAATTTGCGCACGATAAAGCCGAGGAATTTAGATGCGACGAAGCGGACGAATTTAATCGCGGCGGCTCGGGCGAATTTACGCAGGGCAAGGCGAGCAAATCCAGGTGCGAAGCGACGGATAAATTTGAGTGCGACGAGCCCTTTAAATTTAAACTCGGCGAGCAGGTCCAATACCTCGCGGCAAAGCCCGTGCTGGCGCATAAATTTAAACAAAAGGGTGTGAGAATTTTAGGCGTCGTTACAGCTGCTTCTTGCCGGGCTGCGAGCACAAAATACGAAGCGAAGCAGAAGGGCGCATTTGCCGAGCAAAATTTAGCGTCCAGAGGCGGCCGCGGTATTGAAAACCGTGAATATTCACTCCTCGCTCCCGGTAAAAATGAAAAACGCAGGCATCGCGCGCCTGAGTGCGCCCGCGATCTCGTACTAGTCGATAATGCCTACGACGAGGACGCGGATCAAATTTTAACCTGCTATGAGATCTAAGCCATTGTCCAAGCACACCCATATTCCTGATTTAAAATTTGCAGCCGTGATTTCACGCCTTTAATTAAGGCAGGTTTGTTAAAAATTTTGCAAAAATTTTATATAGAATTCTACCAAGACGCGGAAATACCCGTTTAAAAATTCTACGACATGCAGGCGAGACCGTTGCAAAACGGCGCGGCTAGCGATGAGTACGGCGCGGCGGCGAGAATAAATCTTAACGCCCTAAGTGCGAGCAAATTTAAAGCGCAATCTCAAAGAGGTACGCGCGAAATTTTATCCCTAGCAGCGGGCTAAATTTCATGACTCGCACGCCCGCACCCTATCAAATTTAAAATTTCAGATCAACGACGATTTGTACGGCGCGACCGCGCCCTTTTCGCCGCTATCAGCACTTGACGTTTTTTGCCTTACTATCTTGCATCGCGCGGAAAAATTCCGCCCTGCTTAGCGGGACTTCGTCAGGATGGGCGCTTCTGAAATGGCGCAGGTAGCCCTCGTAATCGCCGAGCCCGATGAGCGGCGCAAGCGCGGCATCCGCGCGCGCCAAAAACCTCGCCACGGCCTTCGGGGCTGCGAGCGGATTAAATTTAAACTTTTTCATAAACGCCCCTATCCACGTACTCGCTTTCCGCCAGCTTAAAATATCCCTCGCTCGCGCCGCCTTTTGAAATTTTAAGGCACATTCGGATCGTTTGGGCGATGACTATGATCGTAACGACGACGAAAAGAGCACATAGCACGGCGTCGATGACGTTATTTCTGATGATAGCCTGCGCCTTTTCGATCGCGGCGGGATCGCTCAGGCTAGCGAGCTTGGCAGCGGTATTTTGCGCGATAGCCACGTGGCTTACCGCGTCGTGCACGCGCTCGCCGTTAGCCGGCATCAGCTTTAAGATCGCCGCATAAAGCGTGGTTATAAGCACCCAAATCGCAGGAGCGATCGTGACGAAGGCGTATTTTTGCTTGCCCATTTTAAAAAGCACCACCGTCGCAAGCAGCAGCGCGATGCCCGCGAGCATCTGATTGGACGCGCCGAAAAGCGGCCACAGCGTGTAAATTCCGCCCATAGGATCGGTAACGCCGCTGTAGAGCAGATAGCCCCAGCCCGCCACGCAGATCACCGTCGCGATGATGCCGTAGAGGGAATTTTTAGTATCGGAAAAGGGCTTATAGACGTTGCCTAAAATTTCTTGCACCATAAAGCGCCCCGTGCGCGTGCCCGCATCGACCGCGGTCAGAATAAACAGCGCCTCAAACAAAATCGCGAAATGGTACCAAAACGCCATCAGCTCCTTGCCGCCGATGATCTGATGCAGCAGCATCGTTAGCCCCATCGCAAAGGTAGGAGCGCCGCCCGTACGGCTCATCATCGTGGTTTCGCCGACGTTTGAAGCCAAGGCACCGATCTGCTCGGGCGTAATGCTAAATCCGATAGAATTTATGTACGCCGCGGCGCTTACCGCGTCTTTGCCCAGCACCGCGGCGGGCGAGTTGATAGCGAAGTATTCGCCCGGGCTTAGGATGCACGCCGATACGAGCGCCATTACGCCCACGAGGCTCTCCATAAGCATCGAGCCGTAGCCGATGAAAAGAGTGTGAGTTTCGCGCTCGAGCATCTTCGGCGTCGTGCCGCTGGAGATCAGCGCGTGAAAGCCCGAGATCGCGCCGCATGCGATCGTGATAAACAAAAACGGAAATATCGGACCTGCAAAAACGGGACCCGTGCCGTCGATAAATTTCGTCGTAGCGGGCATTTTAAGCTCGGGTGCGACAAAGATTATCGCGACCGCCATGCCGATGATGACGCCAAGCTTAAGAAAGGTGCTTAGATAATCGCGCGGCGCGAGCAGCAGCCACACGGGCAAAATCGCCGCGATAAAGCCGTAGCCGATCGTAAGAAGCGCGAGCGTCTCGCCCTTTAGCGAAAAAACGTCGTGCCAGTACGGATCGATCGAGACGTAATGCCCGCCCCAAAGCGAAAGCATCAGCAAAATAAAGCCGATGATCGATGCCTCGCTGACCTTGCCCGGGCGCAAGAACCTCATGTAAATTCCCATAAATATGGCGATCGGTATCGTCATCGCGATCGTAAAAAGCCCCCACGGCGAGTTTGCGAGCGCCTTTACGACGACCATCGCCAAGATCGCCACGATGATCAGCATGATGAAAAAAATCCCGATCATCGCGATACCGCCGGTGAGCTTGCCCATCTCATCTTTGATCATCTCGCCTAGGCTCTTGCCGCCGCGTCGCGTAGATAGCACGAGCACGATGAAATCATGCACCGCGCCTGCGAGCACGACGCCTACCAAAAGCCAAATGGTGCCGGGCAGATAGCCCATCTGTGCGGCCACTACCGGGCCTACGAGCGGTCCTGCGCCAGCGATAGCGGCGAAATGGTGCCCGAAAAGGACGTATTTGTTTGTAGGGACGTAATCGCGCCCGTCGTTTCGGATCACCGCAGGAGTTGCGCGGCGATCGTCCAGCTCAAAGACGCGATACGCGATAAAGCGCCCGTAGAAGGTGTATCCGATCAGATAGATGCACGCGCTGGCTACTACGAGCCAAACGGCGCTGATGCTCTCGCCTTTATTTAGCGCAAGTACGCCGAAACACCACGCCCCTATGACGGCGACCGCCGCCCAAAGGATCTTTTGCCATGTTTTCATGCTCTCTCCTTAAAACTTAGCGAGCAGCTTCGGCGCAATTCGTCGTTTTAATAAAACGGCTCGCACCTTTAAAGCGGGGCTCGTTAAATAAAATTTAGTGCGTATTTTATCGGCGTTTTTATAATTTAAAGCTGAATCGCGAAATTAAAAAGAGCTCTTTCGGCGTTTAAATTTAACGCCTAAATTTTGAATTTCAAATTTAAAGAGGCGGCTTGGAGACGCGCGAGATTTTAACATTTAATCGCCCTAAATTTAACTCCGTAGCCCTTAGCCGTTACGGAATTTATCGCGGTTTAAGAAACCAAGCGATAAAATCCTATGATAACGATTTTAATTTCTTAACAAAAATCGCGAATACTTTTAGGAGGAAATTTATGCCGAATCAGGTGTGCGGCTACGTACTTTTTCGCGCTGATATCAAAAGCTATGCAAGCTTCAAAAATAATTGCGCCAGCCGCGAGAATTTCATAAATTCCGCATGCATAAATTCCCGACGCCGCTTAAATTTTAAAAATATCCGCCGCGACGAAATCTGCGCGTATAGTTCGCCTGGTGGACTATGAGCTTTAAATTTTATCTCTTTCTAATCGCAGCTTTCATATTGCTTGCTTTAGTAGCCGTAAGTAGCGGCGGAGCGAGCATTTCGCTGGGCGACGTAGTAAAATTTTTCACCTTCGGCGAGATAGACGAGACCAAGCAGCTCATCTTGCTACAAATGCGCCTGCCGCGCCTCGTGCTTGGAATTTTAATAGGCGCGCTGCTGGCAACTTCGGGAGTGGTGGTGCAAAGCGTATTTTTAAACCCGCTTGCGGACCCCTACATCATCGGTATTGCCTCGGCAGCGACTTTCGGCGCGGTTATAGCTTACCTGCTTGGGCTTAGCGACGTTTTTTACGGAATTTTCGCATTTTTGGCCGCCGGCGGGCTTTCGCTCGTGATCTTTAAGCTCGCCGCCCTCACTCGCTCGATCTCGACTCTGCTGATCGTAGGCATCGCCGTATCGTCGTTTTTAGGCGCATTTACCTCTTTCGCGGTCTATCTCATCGGAGAGGATAGCTTTAGGATTACGGCGTGGATGATGGGCTATCTAGGCGGCGCAAACTGGCAAAAGATCGCGCTTTTGCTGCCGCCGCTGCTGTTTTGCATGGCGTATTTTTACGCGAAGCGCCACGAGCTAAATATCATCTTAAACGGCGACGAGGAGGCGAAATCGCTGGGACTCAACGTCGATAAGTCCAAAAAGAGCCTACTCATCGTCTCCTCGCTCATCATCGGCTTTTCGGTCGCATTTACGGGGATGATAGGCTTCGTGGGGCTCATCATTCCGCATACGCTTCGTATGGCGCTTCACACGGCGAGCAACGCCGTGCTGATCCCTGCTAGCGCGCTTACCGGCGGAGTTTTTTTGGTTTTTTGCGACGTAATCGCTAAAAACGCCCTCTCGCCGGTAGAAATTCCGATCGGCGTGGTGACCTCCTTTTTCGGGGCGCCATTTTTTCTATACCTAGCGTTTAGGAAGCATGCATGAAAATTTCGGCGCTAAACTTCAGCTACGGCAAGCGGGCGATCTTGCGAGGCATCGAGTTAAATTTAAAGCGGGGTAAATTTTACGGGATTTTGGGTCCTAACGGCTGCGGCAAGAGCACTTTGCTAAAAAACATCTTGCAAATTTTAAAGCCTGCAAGCGGGATCATCGAAATAAACGGCAAAAAGGCAAGCGAGTATAGCCTAAAAGAGCTTGCGGCGCTAATCGGCTTCGTGCCGCAAAAAACAGCCCTCGCAGCCGCGCTAAACGTGAATGAAATTTTACTTGCGGGCAGATTTTGCCGCCTAAAAAGCGCATTTAGCGGCTACGATGCGAGCGACCGCGACAAGGTAGAGCAAATCGCCGAGCTTTTGGACGTGAAGAAATTTTTAAATCGCAGCGCGTTTGAGCTAAGCGGCGGCGAGTTCGGGCGCGTGCTGCTTGCCAGAGCGCTCGTAAGCGAGCCTGAAATTTTACTGCTTGATGAGCCCACGGGTGCGCTTGATATGAACTACGCGATCGAGGCGATGAGGATCTGCGAAAATTTAACCAAAACGCTAAATTTAACGAGCGTCATCGTACTGCACGATCTAAATTTAGCCTCGCTGTTTTGCGATGAAATTTTGATGCTAAAAGATGGCGCAGTGAGGTATCGCGGTAGCGCGAGCGAGCTTTTTACGCCGCAGATCATAAAAGAAATTTACGGCTTTGACGCCCTGATAGTCGAAAATTTAGGAACCAAATTTATCTTACCGCAAAAGGAGAAATTATGAAAAAAATTCTTATAGCTTTGCTTTCGGCGAGTTTTGCGCTCGCCAAAGGTCTAGTCGTACTTGATCCCGCAGCAGTCGAGATCATCTATGCTTTAGGCGCGCAGGATCAGATCGCTGCGATCTCAACTACCTCGATGAGCAAGATCCGCCCGGAGGCAGAAACCGCGAAACTACCGAGCGTAGGCACCTACGTAAAGCCGAATATGGAAAAGATCGTCGAGCTTAAGCCCGATCTGGTCATCACGAGCTTTCACTCCGCAGGCGTTAGCGAGAATCTGCAAAAACTGGGACTTAAGAGCCTTGCGATGGATGCAAACTCTACCGCAGATATCTGCCAAAACGTAAAGAAGGTCGCGGCGATCGTAAAAAAAGAGAGCGAGGCGGATAAAATTTGCGCTCAGATGGATGGAATTTTTGCAGACAAACCCGCTCTTCGCGGCAAAAAAGTAGCGCTATTTTTCGGCTCAAACGCCACTATGGCCTTTAACGACAAAACCCTAGTAGGCGATATCTTCGCTCGCCTAGGCGCCAAAAATATCACAGACGGCCTAAAAGGTAGCACGCCTTCTGTATCTGCCGAATACATCTTGGAGCAAAACCCCGATATTATGGTCATCGTAGGCGGCGAGACGGAGGATTTTTTAAAAGCAAATCCGATCCTTAGAAATACCAAAGCGGTAAAATCGGGCAAAATTTTAAAGGCCCCGACGCTTATCTTGCGGGGTAGCCCGCAGATCGGCGAGACGGTGGATGAAATTTACGCGGAGGCAACGAAATAGATGTTTAAAGAACGCATTAAATCCCACCATCGCTCCAAGCTTTTCGAGAGCGTCTCCGCAAGCGAAAACGAGCTGTTCGATGCGCTGGAGCAGCCCGCAAAAGACGGCGACTGCGTGATCTATCTGCACGTGCCGTTTTGCGACAACATCTGCTCGTTTTGTTCAATGATGCGCTCCAAACTCGGCGACGAGCTGGATGAATACGCTAAATTTTTGATCCGCCAGATCAAAGACTACGGCGAGATGCCCTACTTCGACACCAAAAAGATCAAAAGTATCTACTTCGGCGGCGGCACGCCGAGCGTCTTTAGCGAGACGCACTTCGAAAAGGTTCTAGGCGCGCTGCATAAAAATTTTAAGATCGCAGAGGACTGCGAGATCAGCGTAGAGACCACTCTGCATAATTTAGACCTTCAAAAGGCGCTTGCCTTGCAAAGCTTCGGCGTAAACCGCTTTAGCATCGGCGTGCAGACCTTCAGCAGACAGGGGCGCGCGCTTCTAAACCGAGTGCATAAGCCCGCTCGCGCAATCGAGCGACTAAAGGAGCTTAGAGAAAAATTTGACGGCATGCTCTGCTGCGACATCATCTACAACTTCCCCAACGAAAGCGTGGAGGAAGCGCTAGAGGACGCGCGCTATGTAGATGAGCTAGGTCTAGATAGCGCCAGCTTTTACTCGCTGATGTTTTTCGAGGGCTCGGAGTTATACAAAAAGATCGACAAATCCTACTATGATCTAGAGATCGATAAGAAGCTACACCACGCTTTCGCGGGCGCACTACTTGTCGGAAGCGATAATTTCGAGGTTTTGGAGCTTACCAAGCTCGCTCGAAAAGGTCGCGATAACTACGGCTACATCAAGCTAAGCCACAAGGGCACGGACGTCCTTCCTATCGGCAACGGCGCGGGCGGACACGTAGCGGGCTTCGGAATTTACGGCGTGTCAGGACACAAGATGATCTCGCGAATCGATGAGCGCGAAGCAAAATACGGCGTACTAAGCAATCTATTTCAGTATCCGATCGTAAATTTAAGCGAGTTAAAAACCGCCCTAAGCGCGAGCGTTTATGACGAAGCGCTGCAGAAACTAAAGGAATTTGAGAGCTGGGGGCTTTTGGAGCTTAAGGATGAAAAATCGGTCTTAAACTTGGACGGAGTTTTTTGGGGCAACAACATCAACGAAGAGATAGCAAACATTATGAAAAAGGATTTTGTATGAAAAAAATCGTGTTTTACACCTCACAAACGGGTAACACGAAAAAGGTGGGCGACGCGATCGCCGAGCAACTAGGCTGCGAGAGTCTAAATTTCCGCGACTTTGAAGGCGAGGTCGATGATTACGACTTCATAGCCTTGGGCTTTTACGTCGATAAGGGCGAAGCCGAAGCGAAATTTATGCGCTTTTTACGCAAGATTCACGGCAAGAAGCTTGGCGTTTTTATGACTCTGGGCGCGGAGCCGGACGGCGAACACTCGCGCAAGTGCCTAGATACCTTTGAAGAGGGGCTTAAAGCAAACGGTAACGAGATTATAAGGGAGTTTGCCTGCCAGGGCGCGATCGATCCGAACCTACTTGAGACGATGCGCAAAATGGCGGCCGGCGGCAACTCGCCTCATCCTATGACCCCCGAGCGACTTGCGCGCTGGGCGGAGGCTGCGAAACACCCGGACGAGAAGGATCTGGCGGATGCAAAAGCAGCATTTGCGGGGATAAAGTAAAATTTAATCGCGTTGCGCCGCCTAAATACTGCGCGACGCGAACAAAATCAAATCATTACCCGTCCCCTCCCGCGATTTACGCAATTTAAAATTTTATCTTTGCTAAATTTGAACGACGAATTTCATTCCTACAAGCAAATTTGCCGCTGCAGGCGCAGGTCTTGCTCTAGAATTTAAACGATAAAATTTCATTTCGCGCGCAATAGATCAAACAATGCCGCCGACTTTGCGTCGCTAATGCGCGCTATGAACGCAAAAAAGCGCTTTTGCGAGCGACCGGCCTGCGAGTGGTGCCGTCATCCAATATGCTGATCGTCGCCGCTCATAGCCGCGCGACAACTTATCTATCGTCGCTCATTACCGCACCGCCGCAGCGGTGCGGAGCGTGAGCATAAAAATATTTTAGGCGTACTCTCAAGAGGACATCACCGAGCTTAATAAATTTTAGTGCGGTACTTTTACTATGTGCTCGTAAGCATAAATAAAATTCTTTAGCAAAAATTTTTAAGACAAAAATAGCAAAAGATTTGCAAGCAACGGATAAAATTTCATTATGGCTAAGATTCCATTGTGATCGCAATCATATCCGTTCTATCTGCCCATAGCTTTTTAAATTTCGCTTTTTGCCTCACTTATTGTTTTATTTAATTTCGCAGCAAATTCCTCTTTGCTTATTTCTTTAAACGCTTCGTTGGGTACGGCGATAAAAAGACTTCCTTCCAGCAAAATTACCAAAAAATCGCGCTCCATTACCACCTCACAAAATTCCGCATCATAAATGAGCGTATCTCGCTCGCTTACGAATATAAATTGCCCCTTTAAATCGTCTGAAATTTCAATGCTAAAATAGCCGAAAGTGACATTTTTATTCTTATTATATATCGCGGAATTTAGTAGCCACGATCTAACGCAAATAGCATAAATATAAAAAACTGCGCAAGCAGTAGGCAAGATAGCTCCTAAGCTCTTTATCCAGGACTTATCACCATAGTACTCGCGTAAAAACTCTATCCAATCATCCTCAAAAATAAAAAGGCAGGCCGAAAACGCAAAAGCGAAAAGCAAATCTGTCGCGCAGACGGTGCGGATGAACTTGCTCCCTTTATAAATTCTGCGCGAAATTCTAGTTCTCATTTTAGCAAATTTCCGGTTATCTTGTAGCGAGTAAGAAATCAACATATCTTTCCTTTAAAATTTTGCTAATTTTAGCTAAAATTAGCAAAAATAAAAAGATCTGTAAAATTACATTGCATGCTGCGTTTGCGCCTCTTCGGCGATACGGCCAGTAGATGGAAGGACACTACTAATGCAAGCGGTAAAAGGGCGAGCTAAATTTAATAAATTTCTACCGAAGGAGGGATCGTGAAAAATACAGCATTCATCACGGGCGCTACGAGCGCTGCTGTCATCCAATACACCGCCCGCCATTTTGCGACGGCCTGAGCATTAAAAATCCAGCTTTTGCGAGCAAGTAGCCCGCGAGCGCCACGGTCGCGATCATCGGTTATCGCCCGTCGCCACGCGCCGTAGGCGCCGCTGTCAGACGCCGTTCTCCCGCCGCGCTATAACCTATCTGCTGCCGCTCATCACCCCGTCACGCGACACCTGCCGCCGCCAATCGCCCCGCCGCCTTGGCGCAGAATCAAGTTCAAACCGAACCGCTAAATTTTAAATTCTACAAAAGTCTCATCGCGTGTAAATTTTAATTCGGAAAATGCGTAAAATTTAGGTAAAATTCCACCCAAACGCTTTGACGGTCAAAATTTAAAGGGGCGAAAATGACGAATTTCGAGTACGCTAGTCGCATTAACGAGGCTGCGGGGCTAGATTTAAGCTTAGATTGCAAAGAGATCGATCTGCAGGATAAGCTTTACGGGCTTTTTCAGTGCTTCATTCCTGACGGCGCCGGCGTGGAGGCAGTGTTTGCGCCGCTACAAAACGGCACCGAGCTACAAGCGCGTATAATGCCGATCTATGCAGTCACGGCGCAGCAGACGCAAGAGGCGTTCGATCAGGGCGTGGCGCCCGGGTATTTTTGCCCGCCGCAGGATCCGAAATTTGGTGGCGAAGCGCTTAAGAACCTAGCTTTAGCGCACATTCGAAATTTAAAAATTTTCGCAGAATTTCTAGGCAAGAGCGGACTTTTAAAGATACTTGAGCAGATAAAATCCGCTCGCGTGCAGGAGAGCTTTGATCTCGCGGATCACGAAGACGAGCTTGCGGACGCCGTCTATGAGGCGATCACGGAGTGGATGATAGATTCGCCTAAGCTCGATGCGAAGCTATGGGTGCTCGGCGAGGCGTACTATTCGATCAACTGCGACTACCTGCTACCTGTGTACTTGCAGTATCCAAACTACGCGCAAAGGCCGCAGGAGGACTTTTTGAAGCCCTACTTCGAGCTGTATCTAGCGGGACGGCAGATCGCGTTTGAGCGCGGCGAGATCGTGGTTTTCACGCACTAAATTTACGCGGGCAAAGGAAGCGAATGAGTGCCCACAAGCGACTAAAATTTGAGCCTTTCAAAAAAAGGAAGTGAGCTACGCCCACAAATGGCTGAAATTTAAGCTCAGCAACTATGGGCACAAATGCTTATCGCATATCCAAAAAAACCTTCGTCGTAATCAAGCATCTAGCAGGTTGTCTGCGTCGCATCAAGTCGCTTAAAATATTTCTGCTTTGCGTAGCCGCCGCTTTCAGCACCTTGCTAGAGCAAAATCTCCGCACATCGTTGATGTTTGGATAATTAAATTTCTTCCATCACCCTGCTGCCCTCACTTTGTATGAGGTACCCAAATAATTTACTTGCGCTAATGCTTGTTAGTCGAAATTCATCTAAATTTTAAAGAGGAATTTTGACGCAGAATTTTATGGAATTTCGCTGCCGAAAATCTCGCAAGCAATAAAATTCTATCGATTTACGCTCTTAAATTTGCTCAAATCGCCGCCTGTTTTATAAAATTCTTCAGCGTCGATCATCGTGCCGTCAGGCAGCTTACAAACGGTGTAGTCCACGCCGTTGCCGTCTTTGCGGACGATCAGCTCGCCGCCGTTTTTGATACAAAAATCCCCCGCAGCGCTAGCCTCTGCGCTCACCGAAGCGAAAGCGCCCACCACAAGCGCTACTGCAAAAAATCTCTTAAAACTCATTTAAATCCTTTCGTTTAATTTTGCCCGTTTTTAGGGTTAAGCTTAAATTTAGGCGCCAGATACGCTAAACCTGCGCCTAAATAAATAAACCGCCGACCCTCCTTGAACACCGATAATAACGTTTTAAATATTAAATCCTACCTAAGAAATCCCAGCAGCGCCAAGTCCGCTCGCCGCTGCAAAATCAAAGCCATCAGACTTCATCCAATGCAAAATTTAACATCATAAATTTTGTCTTCAATAAAATTTTAGCGGTGAAATCTAAGCCATACCAAAGCTATTTCTGCCGTAAAATACCGGCTATAAAAGCGAGGGCTGCGGCAAATACCAGCTCAGCAACAAGGCAAGCGCGGATCCTAAACGATCTCGTCTATAGGCGCGAGCTGCGTTCAAATCCTTTAAATTTAACCGCTGCTAGCCGTTTTTGCGCGCAAACTCGCCCATAAAGGAGACTAGTTTTTCAACGTCCTCGTAGTTTATCGCGTTGTAGATCGAGGCGCGGATGCCGCCTAAGACGCGGTGTCCTTTAAGCCCGATCATCCCCTCCGCCTCCGCCTGCGCGACGAAGATGGGCTCAAGCGCGGCATCTGCGATATTAAAGCTCACGTTCATCAGGCTGCGGCTCTCCTTTTGCGCGTGGCCGCGGTAGAAACCGCCGCTAGCATCGATCGCGCCGTAGAGTAGCGCCGCTTTGCGCTTGTTGCGCTCGTGCATCGCCGCGAGCCCGCTGATCTCATCCTTGATCCAGCCGAGCATTAAATTTAGCATGTAAATTCCGAAAGTGTTTGGGGTATTGCTCATCGAGTCCGCGTCCGCCTGCGTCTTGTAGCGCAGGATCATCGGCGTTTTGGGGTTTGCGCGGTCCAGCAGATCCTTGCGGATCGCCACCATCGTAACGCCCGCGGGGCCGCCGTTTTTCTGAATGCCGCCGTAAAACATCCCCACGTTGCTAAGCTCCACCGGCCGCGAAAACAGATCGCTCGAGCTATCGACTACGAGCGGACAGCCGCACTGCGGCAGCTGCGGATACTGCGTGCCGTAGATCGTGTTGTTCGAGCAGATGTAGCCGTAATCGGCGTCGTCAGAGAATTTAACCTCGGGGATGCGGTCGAATTTACTCTCTTCGCTGCTTGCGACCACGCGGTAGTTTATGCCGAGCACGCCCGCTTCCTTGATCGCCTTGCTCGTCCAGTTGCCCGTGTTGGCGTATTCTGCGACGCCGCCTGCGTATAGGTTCATCGGCACCTGCGCGAATTGCAGGCTCGCGCCGCCTTGCAAAAATAAAATCGTAAAATCGTCCGAAAAGCCGTAGAGATCGCGCACGCGGTCCATCGCGCTATGTAAAACTTCCTCGAAAATTTTGGTGCGGTGCGAGATCTCCATTATCGAAAATCCTTGCCCTGCGTAGTTTAGCAGCTCCTCTTGAGCCTGCTTTAGCACGCCCAGCGGGATGGTGCTAGGTCCTGCGCTAAAATTTAAAACCCTATCCATTTTGCCTCCTTTAGATGATTTTTGCATTTTTGCTAAGCTGCTGCGAGCAAAGGACGAACTCGTCGCCCGCGGCAAGCTCACCCAAGCTCACCGTTTTGCCGCCCTTTTGGATTTGAACGAGGTCTTTGGTGATCTCAAAAAATTTCGCCTTTTGCGCCAAAAGTTCATCCTTTGCGCTTAGCACGTGCTCCGCAGCGCTTAGTTTGGAGGCCACGAAGCTTTTAAATTTAAGCTCTAAATTTGAAAGCTTGGCAATCGAGCCTGAAATTTTCGGCTCGATAGATTTTGATCTAAGCTCCAGAGCTGCGAGGCTCAGCGCGTTTTGTGCGGATAAAATTTTATCTTTTATCAGCCTATCAAATGCGTCGCTTATGCCGTCTAAGCTCTGAAAGATCGCGCAAATATCGGGCAGCAGATCGATCATCGCGGCGGTAGGCGTGAGGCTTCGATGATCGGCTACGAAATCACTGATGCTAAAATCAATCTCGTGCCCGACCGCCGAGATGACGGGCGTTTTGGCTGCATAGATCGCGCGCGCCAAGGCCTCGTCGTTGAAGCACCACAGATCCTCGCGTGAGCCGCCGCCGCGAGCGATTACGATCGCATCGTAGCCCTTCTCGTCGGCTGCGCGCAGCGCACTTATGATCGAAGCAGGCGCGCTCTCGCCTTGCACTAGCGCGTTATACAAATCGATCTTGCAAAGCGCGAAGCGGTCCTGCACCGTGCGAAGCATATCTGCCTGCGCCGCAGAGCTCGCGCTTGTGATGATCGCGATGCTTTGGGCAAATTTCGGAAGCTGTTTTTTGTGCGCGGCATCAAAAAGCCCCTCTTTGCTAAGCCTTTCTTTTAGCGCGGCAAACGCCGCTTCCAGCTCGCCCTCGCCGCTTTTGCGGATGTTTGAGACCTGGATCTGATATGCGCCCGTGGGGGCGTATAGCGAGACTTTGCCGCTTAGGACGAGCTTATCGCCCACTGCGGGGATAAAATTTATCCGCGCGGCGTTAAATTTAAACATCGCGCAATCGATCGCCGCGCTCGCGTCTTTGATCGTGAAATACCAGTGCCCGCTCGTGCTTTGAATTCTAAATTTAGAGATCTCGCCCTCGACCTCGACGAAGCTAAAGCTCGTCTCCAAAAGCGCCTTGGCTTGGGCGTTTAGCTCGCTTACGCTAAGCATCGTCGCTCTTCCGCGCGATTTTCTCCGCGATAAAAAGCGTGCTGACGTCGAAGCTGAAACCCTTTTGCACGCGCAGCTCAAAGCCCGCATTTTTGAGCTTTTCGCTAAAGCTCGCGGCGTCTAGGAAGCTACCGATGGAGCTTGGTAGATACTCGTAGGCTTCTTTGTTTTTTGAGATGAAGGCGCCGATTTTGGGTAAAATTTTACTCACGTAAAAATCTCTGATTTTAAACGCGAGCCCGCCGCTTGCGGCTTTGGTAAATTCCAAAACCACGAGCGAACCTCCCGGTTTTATAACGCGATTAAACTCCGCAAGCGCTGCGTCCAGCTCCACGACGTTTCTTATGCCGTAGCTGATGCTTAAAATATCCACGCTCGCGTCATCCAGTGTCGTGGCGCCCGCGGTTGCTTTGATAAACTCGCAGCCAGGAAATTTTTGCCTAGCTACCTCGAGCATCCCTTCGCTAGGATCGATCCCCACGATCCGCTCGATCTGCACGCCGTGCTGCGCCGCGCCGTCGCGCCACGAGCTTATCATATCGCCCGTGCCGCACGCGATGTCGGCGATACTCACGAGCTTTCCTTTAAGCTTTTCAAGCGTCAGCTCGACCGCTTTTTTGCGCCACGAAACGTCCACGCCGAAGCTGATGGCGCGGTTTGCCAGATCGTAGGTAGGCGCGATCTGATCGAACATCTTTATGATTTTTTCCTGTTTTTGCACGGGTTTTCCTTATTCGTATGCTTTGATTTTGCGCAGCGATCTTTTCAGAGCGCGCAAAAGAGGCTCTTTTTCATTTAAAATTTTTTCCTCCAACTCGGCGCGGCGATCGTTTAGCCGGGCGTCCAGAGCCAGCAGGTACGCAAACGCGACGCCGCTTTTATCGCTTGCTTTTTGATAGATCGCGATGAAATTTTGCCACACGCTGATATCTTGCAGCGCGCCGAAATCCTCGCAGGCGGTCTTGGTGCGTTTAAACAGCTCCCTGACGCAGCCTTCGTCAAAGCTTCTTGCAAAAATTTCAAGCGCGTATCGCAACCTCTTTAGCCCTATGCGCGCGTCGTGAAATGCCTGCAGCGATGAGCCTTGCTGCAAATTTTTTAGCTCCGCGCGCAAGCTTTTAATCAGCTTGCAGAGGCGGGCGGAGGCGAACTTTTTTGAAATTTTTTCATATTCGCTGCGCGCGTAGATGCCGTCCGCGCCGCTTAAAAAGCCGCTAATAGCGCCGTTTAAATCTGCAAATTCCGCGCTAGAAAGAAATTCTAAAATTTTATCCTCAGAGCGCTTTGCGATAAGATTTAGCTGCTGTAAAAAGCTCGCAGGCGCGTCGTCGGCTTTTAAAAACTCCGCAAAAACGTGAAGGTCTCGCAGCTGATTGCTGCGGCTCATAAATTCTGCGAGGAGTTTTAAAATTTCATCCTTTTTTTCAGCTTCGAAAAGCGGCGCGGACAGCTTCAAAACCGCTCTAAATTTACGAATCTGCACGCGCAGCTCGTGAAGAGCTTTGGGGGCTAGGCTTTTTTGATACTCGCCCTTTGCGGCACACGCCCTCGTCCACGCTAGCTCAAGCGCCAAACGCGCGAGCTTAACGCTGTCCGCATAGGGCGGCGCGAAAAATTTAACTCGGCTAAATTTTTTAAAAACGTTGCGGGCGTGCGCGAAATCAAGAGATCGCGGCGGGATGCCGTAGCGCGCCAGATAGCGGCTTTTGTAGCGGTAATCGTCGGTGATCTCGCAAAAATCGGTGCTGCCGAAGGTTTTTGCAAAATCAAAATTTGCGCTAGAGGGCTCGTCTTTAAATTTAGCCCGCAGCACCGCTAGCATATTTAGCTCGCCGCCGTAAAGCTCAAGCCAAAACTCCGCTTCGTCGCTGGCAAAGCCGTAGCGGTTCTTTTGCACGACGCGGGCGACCCTGCTTTTTAAAGCCTCTTTGAAATCATCTTTTGAAATTTTAAAATTTAGAGTTTGTCTGTCGAGATCCTCTTTTTTGTGATGCAAAGAGCACTCGTCGTTTTGGCGGATGTAGTAAATTTCAGGGTAGAACGAAGTATAAAACCAAGCGACTTTTACCTTGCGACATTTCAGCCCTGCACGCTCTAGCGTCTGCAGAATCGAATCGTCGCTCAATAAAAATTTACGCTTAGTTTGCATACCCGCTCCAAAAATAAAGTGGGTAATAATAGCAGAAAATTCTTTAAACTATCTACACTTTTCGCAGTCTTCGACCGTAGCCGTGATATTTAGCTTGCGGATGAAATTGCCAGCTTTGCGTTCGATGTTTTTCAAAACGTCCTTATTAAAGGCATCATCCATGAAAAGATCCGTGACGTTGCCGCATTTTTCGCATACGACGTGGATGTGCGGCATCTGATAAATGTCGTAGCGACTCTTTTTATTCGGCGCATTGACCTCGACTACGACCCCTTCGTCGAGCAGGGTGTTTAAATTTTTATAAACCGTCGCCAGCGAAATGGATGGATAGTCCTCTTTGATCCCCTCGTATAGGTCATCTATGCTTGGATGTTCGTGGCGATATAGCACCTTTAGGATGCATAATCTTTGAGGAGTTGCTTTCAAACCGCAAGTTTTGAGTAGTTCTACGTGGCTCATTTTTGTCCTTCAAAAAATTTTAAAGTGATATTATCAAATTTTACTTTAAACAAAGTTGATATTAACTAATACTTTTTATCACTTAATATTCGCTCGGTTAGAGTTTGGATATCCAAGCCCAAGCTGCGCTCCACGTCGGCGGTCTTGCCGTGCGGTAAAAAGATATCAGCAAACTCGAAGCTTACGATCTTTACGTCCGAAATTTCATTTTCTTGCAAAAATGCGCTTAAAATTTCACCGACGCCGCCCTTTTTGGCGTTGTCACTAAAGACGTACCAAATTTTATCCTTGCGAGCTAGGCTTCGCAAGAACTCGTCGTCCAAAGGCTTTGCAAAGACTAGATCTACGACATCCGCTTTGATCTGCCCTTCTAGCGCCTCAGCCGTTTTATATGCCCTACCTGCGCCGTTTCCGTAGCCGATGAGAGCTATGCGCGCGCTATCGCTGCGCTTTAAAAACACCGATTTTGCAAGCTCTACCGCAGACGCGCCGGTCTCGTCGCAGTCCAAGATAAAGCTTCCGCGTGGATAGCGTATCGCCAAAACCCCCTCATGCGCATAGGAGTACTCGATGATTCGTTTAAAGCTCGCCTCGTCCCGCGGCGCGCACATACTGATGTTTGGGATCGCGTTTAAAAAGCTCACGTCAAAGACCCCCTCGTGCGTCTCGCCGTCCTCGCCTACGATGCCTGCGCGATCCATCGCAAGGACTAAGCTTAAGTTCATAATCGCCGCGTCGTGGACGATCTGATCGAACGCGCGCTGCATAAAGGTCGAATATATCGTAACATACGGCTTAAAACCCTCGCGCGCCATCGCAGCCATCGAGCTTAGCGCGTGAGGCTCGGCGATCGCGACGTCCCAGAAGCGGTGGGGAAATTTCTCGATCAGTTTATCCATGCCGGTGCCGCTCGGCATCGCGGCGGTCACGCCCACGACGTTTTCATGCTTAGCGGCCAAATTTAAAAGTGCCTCGGCGTAAATTTGCGTGGCACTTTTGGCGGCGGATTTTTTCTTAAATTCTCCGCTTTGAATATCGAAAGGCCCTACGCCGTGCCAGCTCTCCAAATAGCCCTCCGCCTTGTCGTAACCCTTGCCTTTGATCGTCTGAGCGTGCACGACGACGGGTTTGCGCGCGCTTTTTGCCGTCTTTAGCGCCGATATGAGATCGGCTAGGTTGTGGCCGTCCACCGGGCCGATGTAATCAAGCCCAAGCTCCTCAAAATACATCCCAGGGATGATGAGCTTTAAGGAATTTTCAAAGCGCTTTGCCATATATGTCGCGCTCTGTGGAGCGTGGGAGAGCAGCTCTCTTACGTGGGATTTAAATTTTTGATAGGTCTCGCCCGCCATCGCTTGGCTTAGGTATTTGCTAAAGGCGCCGATCGGCTTGCTGATGCTCATTTTGTTATCGTTTAGGATGATGATGCAGGGCAGGCGTAGATCGCCGAGCTCGTTCATCGCCTCATAAGTCATGCCGCCGCTCATAGATCCGTCGCCGATTAAGACCACGGGAATTCTATCCTCGCCTTTGAGCTTGATAGCCTTTGCCGCACCTACGGCTAAAGAGATCGATGTCGAGGCATGCCCTGCCACGAAATAATCAAATTTACTCTCGCTAGGCTTCGTGTAGCCACTGATACCGCCGAACTGCCTAAGCGAGCCGAACTCCTCCCAGCGGTCCGTTAGAAGCTTGTGCGCGTAGCTTTGGTGGCTTACGTCGAAGATAAACGGATCGCTCGCGGCGTCGAACACGTAGTGCATCGCCACGATGAGCTCGACCGCGCCCATGTTTGAGCTTAGATGGCCGCCGTTTTTGCTCACGACTTCGATAATGCGCGCCCTGATCTGCGTGCAGAGCTCCCGTAGCTCCTCTAAACTTTTATTTTTAATATCCACTCAAAATTTCTCCCATTGCGTCTAGGACGCGGCTACTTTGCTCAGGCGTGCCGATCGTGATGCGCACGGCGTTTAGCCCGTAGCTTTTTAAATTTCTAATGATGACGCCGCGGCGCAGAAGCTGCTCGCAAAGCTCGCTACTATCTAGCGGCGGGCTAAGTTTGAATGTGATGAAATTTGCGTAGCTAGGGATAAATTCCAAATTTCGCTTGCGCGCAAAATCCTCGAAGCGGCTCATCTGCGCGGCGTTGTTTTGCAGGCTCTTTTGCACGAAAGCCTCGTCTTTTAGCGCCGCAATTGCCGCTGCGAGGCTTAGCGTCGTGATGTTAAAGGGCGGTCGCAGTTTATAAAGCGCGCTTATGATTACGCGCGGCGCGATGCCGTAGCCTACGCGCATACCGCCCAGGCCGTAGACCTTCGAGAAGGTGCCTAGATAGAGCACATTTTTAAAATTTTGAATTAAGAGCTTAGGATCAAGCCTCTTGCGCTCGTCTTTAAACGCCGCAAATTCGTTGTATGCGGCATCGATCACTAAAAGCGTGTCCTCATCCACGCTGCCAGCGAACTCATACACTGCCTCCGCATCCAAGCACTCGCCCAGCGGGTTGTTCGGCACGCACAAAAAGATGACCGAAATTTCATCCCTGTGCGCGTTATAAATTTTTAAAAGCTCAGCCAGATCGTGCTCCTGCGCGCTCGTTTTGTAAACTTTAGCCTCGCAGTGGCTTGCGTAGATGCCGTACATCGCGAAAGTGACGCCCGCTTGCAGTATCGCGCGGCGCGAATTGAGCTTGGCGTGCAGCGCAAACTCAATGATCTGATCGCTGCCCGCGCCGATGATGATATTTTGCGGCTCTACGCCGAATTTCGAGGCAAGCGCGCCCTTTAGCTCATACATCGAATCATCGGGATAAAGATGCGCACAGGCGGCGTTTTGCGCGATCGCCTCCTGCACCGCCTCGCTCGTGCCGAAGGGGTTTTCGTTGCTAGCAAGCTTTAACACGTCCTGCTTGTGGATACCAAACTCCCGCACCACAAGCTCGATCGGCTTGCCTGCTTCGTAATTGCTTAGATTTTCTACAAATTCGTTAAATTTCATCACTCCCCTCCGTTTATATAACTTCCCAGCCAGGTGATTTCGTGTCCGTTTTTCTGCGCGTTTTGCAGCACGCGCGCCACGCGCTCGTCGTCGATGTGTCCCTCAAAATCGACATAAAAGACGCATTTAAAATCTCTAAGCTTGACAGGGCGGCTTTCTAATTTGGTTAAATTTATCCCCTCGTTGCGAAACATCTGCAAAAAGTCCACAAGCCCGCCCGGACGGTCGTCGGTTTTGGCTAGAATGCTCGTTTTGTTGCGGTCGCTCTTTTGGTTTTTAAAGTCGCTCAGCACGAAAAATCGCGTACGATTGGCGGAGTTGTCCTCGATCTTTTGAAACATCATCGGCACGCCGTAAAGATCGGCGGCGATCTTGGAGCAGATCGCGGCGGAGTGCGGCGTGGCAGCCGCCATCTGCGCCGCAAGCGCGGTAGATTTGGTCGCGGTAAATTTAACGCCGCTAAGACCGTGATCGTCTAAAAATTTAAGGCACTGATTGTATCCTTGCGGATGCGAGAATATCTGATCCACCGTGCTTACGTCGTCGCAGTGGCTCGCAAAGCAGTGGTGGATATCCATATAAATTTCGGCGACGATCTTGACGCCCTCGTATTTTCGCAAGCAATCAAGCGTCGCTCCCACCGCGCCTTCGGTGTTGTTTTCGATCGGCACGACGCCGTATTTGGCCTCGCCGCTATCAAGCTCCTTAAAGACCGCCTCGATGTTCGAGAGCGGCAGATAGGAGCTTACCGCGCCGAAGCGGCTCTTGGCGGCTTGGTGCGAATAGGTGCCGAAAGGCCCCAAAAACGCGACTATCTGCGGCTTTTCTAAATTTCGCGAAACCGAGAAAATTTCAAAAAATATCGCCTCGATCGCCTCTTTGCTTAAATTTCGCGCCTTTCCGCCGTCCAGCCTGCTGATGATCGAGCGCTCGCGCTCCGGGCGGTAGATCGCGCTGCCCGCGGTCTGCTTCAGCTCGCCGATCTTTTTGACAAATCCCATGCGCTCGTCGATAAGGCGCAAAATTTCATCATCCAGCCTGTCGATACAAACGCGCAGATCATCGATGTTTTGCATCATAGCCCTCCTTTTGCTCGCCCTCAAATTTCTGCGCGGATTTTAGAAATTTCACGCCGCCTTTTTTGCTGCACGCTTTTAAATTTTGACCTCGCGAACTTAAAATTTCATCGCTTAGGATAGCTGCGCCGCAACTTCCGCACGCTAAGAGGACGCAATAAAATTCGTCGCAGCGGGATCTGAAATTTAAAGAGCCCAGATTAAAATTTAAAGCGGGGCTTTGTTTTGCCGTAAAATTTACAGGCGTATTTTGTTCAGATCTGAAATTTAAAGCAGCGGCGCGTTCAGGCTCGGAATTTAAAGCGACGGTGCGTTTAAAATTTAAGACCGTGCTTGCTACTGCGTTAAAATTTAAAGCCGCTGCGCGTTCGGATTTGAAATTTAAGATTGCGCCCTGTTTTGGACGGCTCGCCGCGCGGATCATACGAGATCCTTTTCGAGCGCGATTAGATCATCAAAGCTCTCGCGCTTTCTAATCAGGCGGTCCTGCCCGTCGTAAACCGCGATCTCGGCGGCGCGACAGCGGGTGTTGTAGTTGCTCGACATCGAAAAGCCGTAGGCGCCGGCGCTTTTGATCGCGAGCAGATCGCCGCTTTGTAGGCTAGGCAGGCTAACGCCTTTGGCCAAAAAATCGCCGCTTTCGCATATCGGGCCCACGACGTCGCAGAGGCTAGCTTCGCTTAAATTTACGCTTGAAATTTTTTCATCCGCGCCCGAACTGCTTGTCTGATCCGCGCCTCTGCCGCCTAAATTTACTTCGCTATCGCCAGCTTCATCTAAATTTATACCCTCCGAGGCGCTAACGATCTCGATGGCGTGGTGCGCGCCGTAGAGACTCGGGCGTATGAGATCGTTCATCGCGCCGTCTACGATGACGAAGCGCTTGCCGCAGTTTTGTTTTTCATAAAGCACGCGGGTGAGGAAGACGCCCGCTGCTCCCGTGATGAAGCGCCCCGGCTCGCACACGATCGTGACATCTAGACCGCTTAGGCTCTTTAAAATCCCTTGCGCGTAGTCGTAGAGCACGATCTGTTTTTCATCCTCGTAGCGGATGCCGATGCCGCCGCCCACGTCAAAAAATTTTATATCGATCTCAATGGCTCGCAGTTCGCGCAGTAGATCGCTTACGATCTTTGCGGCGTCGCAGATCGGCGCGATGTCCGTGAGCTGGCTGCCGATGTGAAAGTGGATACCGACGGGATTTAAAAATTTGCTCTTTTTGGCGTAGATATACATCTTGCGCGCGGTCTCGATGCTGACGCCGAATTTGTTCTCATTTAGCCCCGTGGAGATGTAGGGATGGGTCTTAGCGTCAACGTTCGGATTTACGCGGATGCTGATGCGAACGGGCTTATTTAGCTTTTGCGCGATCCGCTCCAGACGCAGCATCTCGGCTTCGCTTTCTAAATTTATCAGTAAAATGTCTGATTGAAGCGCAAACTCGAGCTCGCTGTCTTGCTTGCCGACGCCAGAGAATATGATCTTATAGCTCTTCGCGCCGATATACAGAGCGCGGCGCAGCTCGCCGATGCTGACGCAGTCAAAGCCGCTGCCCAGATCTGACAAAAACTTCAAAACGCTAAGGTTAGAATTGGCTTTAATCGCGAAGCAAACGAGCGACTTGCGCGCTGTGAAGACTTCTTTGAGCGCTATGAAATTCTTTTGTATCTCGTTAAAATCGTAAACGTATAAAGGGGTGCCGTATTTGCGGGCTAAGCTTGAATAATCCATAGAATTTCCACCGATAAATTTTGCGCCATTCTAACAAATCAAGGCTTAACGATGCTTAAAAACCAAAAATGCTGCAAAGCCTAATAGCGTTGTTATGGGCAAGATAATGCCAAGTTCTGGGATGATGACGCCGTTGAGAGAAAACCTAATTAACACGAAAAGCACGCCCCAAGCGCATAGCGTAGCGATAAAAAATCCAAAGCTTAGTAGCGCGAGATTAAAAAATCGCCCCGTAACGGGCAGGTAATAATACAGCACCAATACCGCCAAGGGCGCGAACAATGGAAAAAATATCATATTATAAAGGCTTGCTTTTATGGTGGAGATATTCACGCCTTGATGCGAAAAGGTACGGATCGAACGCAGAGCATCCCTGATCGAATATACATTACTCGTATCATAAACGCTTGCAATCGAGCTTGGATCAAAGCCCTTAAGCGCCTCGCTCTGCGCGCTAAGCTTACTTTTTAATCCACTTCCTCCAAGCTTAAGCTGCGCTGGTAAAGTCGTGGTATTTACGTCGCGCAGATGCCAAATTTTGCCTGCGTATTCGCCAGAGCTTGCGTGCGAGCGTGAAGCAACGGAGTTATCACCCATATCAAAGATCGTTATATCATTTGCGTTTTTGCCGCTTAAAGCCTTGATGTAGATATATTTACCCTCAAATTTCAAAAACATATCTCCCCCCGTAGGCGATAAATCGGTTAAATTCTTTTGAAATTTTAATGCGTATGCAAACGGGGTAGAATTTAAAGCTATAAAGCCCACAGTAATCGCAAGTGCGATCAAAAATGGAGGGATTATCAGAGCGTTTTTGCTAACCCCAAGCGCATAAAAGCTCACCAGCTCGTTGCTACGGATCATATTAAAGCCCATCAAAATAAGCGCAAAAATAAGACTTAGCGGCAGCGTGTAGCTAAGCGCGACTGCGGCTGTTAGGGCGATATATAAAAGAGCAGTATTTGCGCTTGAAGGAAAATCTTTGAGATTGGTAAGCACATCGATGCCTACGTAAAAGCACTCAAGGGCTATTAGAAGGATAAAAAAATACTTCAGATAGGAAAGAGCCGCGTATTTTACGTATAACTTCACACCCTAGCCTTTTTAATCGTAAATTTTTGCGCGATCTGCTCTATATCCGAGCAAATGAGCTCCTCTACCGCGCGCGCGACGTAGGGCAAAATTTCGCTCAACTTCTCACGCTCGCTTTCGTTAAAATTTCCGAGCACGAAATTTGCCGCATCCTGGTCCTGCCGTTTTTTGCCCACGCCGATACGCACGCGCTCGTAATCTGCACCGATTAGCGCGTCGATCGATTTGATGCCGTTGTGCCCGCCGCTACTGCCGCCTTTTTTAAATTTAACGGCGCCCAGATCCAAATCTATATCGTCGTGCACCACGATGATGCGCTCCGGTTTGTAAAAATCGTTCGTCGCCTTTACGGAGTTGCCGCTTAAGTTCATAAAAGTTTGGGGTTTTAAAAGAAGAAGCGAGCCCTTTTTAAAGAGCTCGCCTTGAAATTTAGACGAGCCGAGCTCGCTAAAGCCGCCCGTCTTTAAAATTTCGTCGATTAGCATAAATCCGACGTTGTGTCTAGTGTCTGCGTATTTCTGAGCAGGATTCCCAAGTCCTGCGATCAGTATCATAGGCACCCCTATTTAGCCGAAGTAACTCCGACTACCGCTACCGAGCCTTCTAGGATGATGTTGACGCCCTCTTTTACCGGGATATCGCGGATTAAAAGAAAATCGCCTACGTCAAGATCGGTCACATCCAGCGTAAAAGCGTTCGGTAGGTCTTTGCCGGCGCATTTTACGGCGATACGGCGCTTGGATTGCACCAAAATACCTTTGTTTTTTAGCCCTTTAGCGATGCCAGTTACTTTAACCGGCACTAAATATTTGCTTACGACGTCATCCTGAACTACTCGCAAATCTACGTGAGTTAGGGTATTTGTGACGGGGTGCTTTTGGTATTCTTGCACTATAACGCGATATGTCTTACCACCCACGCTAACCTCGAAAGGAAGATCTTCTTTTGCGCGCATAGCCTTGATAAAGTCGTTTACTTTAAACGCTGCGTTAATATTTTCAAATCCTTTCGCATAAATATTAGCGATTAGATAACCATCTCGTTTTAGGGATTTTGAAGCCCTTTTACCGATACTATCTCTAACGATACCTTCTAACATTAGGTTTCCTTTGTGAAAAAATGAAGCGTGATAATAGCTAAATGTTGCTTTAAATCTATTTAAGCGCCACGATGAAACTTAGAAGTAAAGCCGCACGGAATTTAGCCGATTAAATTTACGCTAAATCATGCGAACTCAAGACATACTCGTATATGCACGGGCAAACGAATAGAATTCTGCCTGAGCGGCGGCAGGCAGAATTCTTTAAAATTTTAAATTGCAAAAATTTAGAATTTTAAAATTTATGACTTAGCGGATCTCTTTTAGCTGTACGACTTCGCCGGCGAGCATCTCTTCGGCGCTCTCTCCGGATTCTGCCGCCAAATCCCTTTTTTTGGCAAGATCAACGTTTTTGATCTGCAGATCGAGGTCGTTTCGCTTAGAGGCCTTATCCAGCGCCTCCTCGCGGGTAATGACGCCATCTCTATAAAGATCGAGCAGGTGCTGATCGAAGGTCTGCATGCCGTAGGTGTTGCGACCGTCGGCAATCGCGTCAGGAATTTCATCGTCACGCGCATCAAGTATCATATCCTTAATACGCGTGTTTTTGCGTAGAATTTCAACGACGGCTACGCGCTTGCCCTCGACAGTACGGGCAAGGCGCTGAGAGATGACCGCCTCTAGGACGGATGCTAGCGTCATTCGGATACGCTCCTGCTCGGCCTGCTCAAACATCGCAATGATTCGGTTTACCGTCTCTTTCGCATCGATGGTGTGCACCGTCGAAAACACTAAGTGGCCCGTTTCCGCGGCGTGAAGTGCGGTCTCGATCGTCTCCAAATCGCGCATCTCGCCCACAAATATAACGTCCGGGTCTTCTCTCAGCGCAGCGCGAAGCGAATCTGCGAAGTTATTGCAGTCCTCGCCGATAGCGCGCTGATTGATGATGCATTTATCGTCTTTAAATACGAACTCGACGGGATCCTCGATCGTAACGACGTGGCTGGTTCTTTGCCTATTTATACGATTTATCATACTTGCGATCGTTGTCGTTTTTCCGCTTCCCGTAGGTCCCGTAAGTAGCACGACGCCGCGCATAGCCGTGTCACAAATATCTTTGATCGAAGGCGGCAGACCTAGATCGTCGATCTCTGGAATTTTAACCGGTATCGTTCGGAAAACCGCGCTGATACCGTCGATCTGAAAGAAAATATTAACGCGGAAGCGATAATCTTCGTTTAGCTTATAGGTAAAATCCACGCTCTTCTTCTCGATAAGCTCAGGAAAGCGCGTGATGAGAAGCTCCTTAGCTAGCGTCATCGCGTCTTCTTTCAAAAATGGCGTTTTGCTGAATTTTACTAGCTCGCCGTGGATACGACCTCTGATAACCGCGCCCGATTTAATGTGAAGGTCGCTACCGCCGTTTTGGATTAGAAATTCCAAATATTTATTTAGCCTATCTCGCTGCTTAAAATCCAGCGTAGAAGCGTCAACTTGATACTGCGAATAATCTATAGAACCCGCCATCATTTCTCCTTTTTAAGTGTTTTTATTATCTCTTTAAATGCTTCTTCAAAGACCACTAATCCGTCATCCAGCAGCTTTTTATATGCCTTTTTCATATCGATCTTCGCATCCGCTACGCGCGCGAAAAAATGCTCTATCTCGTCATCGCTCGGCGGCATTTTGGGTTTTTGATCGCCGCTTATAAAAGCCTCTATCGTCTCAAGCGGCGCGGTGTTTACGCAGCCCGGATACATTAGCTCGCTTACGTAGTAATCCTTTGGCAGATCGTCTCCTTTTACGCCCGTGCTCGCAAACAGCGGTTTTACGTAATTTAAATTTTCTTTAGCGATGATATTGTAGCATTTTGAAGCGTTCATCGTGCCGATTTTGCCGGTAGGAAGGCCCGCCGCAGCCATTTTTTCATCCAGTAACCTATCGAAGCGGCTAACGAAGATGCTAATTACGGTTTTTGGTAAATTTGCCTTTGGAAAGTAGCGACGAAAGCCTGCGATCCCCTCTTTTATCGCCTCGATACATTTTGCGGTCTGCTCCGGCGAAAAAACCAAGGTCGCGTTTACGCTGATTCCCTTTTTTAGCAGATCACGCATCGCTTCGTAGCCTGCCTTGGTCGCGGGGATTTTGATCATAACGTTTGGCATGCCGATCGTGCCGTATAAGTGCTTGCCCTCGCGGTACATCGCCTCGGCGTCGTCTGCGAAATATGGATCAACCTCGATACTTACAAAGCCGTCATCGCCGTTGATAAAATTTTTAAGTAGGCTCTCCGCCGCGCTTCTGATGTCTGCGGTGGCTAAAATTTCATACAGCTTTTTAGGCTCTTTTTTTCTAAATTCCTCTTTGGCCGCATCGTATGCCGGGGAGCTTAGGATCGCGTTTTTAAAGATCGCGGGATTGGAAGTAGCGCCGTTAATTATCCCTTTTTTGATCAGCTCGTCGAAATCTTTATCGATAAAATCGCGCTCCAAAAAGTCGCACCAAAGGCTGAAATTTAGGGCTTTATCATACATATTTCATAATCTCCTTCAAATCCTTTTTTTCAATGCAGACGCTCGCGTGCTCTTTTAAAATTTCATTCGCGCAAAAGGCGATTTTAAGTCCCGCTTCGCGAAACATCGAAACGTCGTTCGCGCCGTCTCCCACGCACATTACCTCGCTCGTCTCTAGACCCATCAGCGATTTAAGCTGTGCAAGCAGCGCGCCTTTTGAGTATCCAAACATCATCTCGCCGCCGAAAAGCCCGGTTAAAATTCCGTTTTTTTCATGCAGATAGTTCGCAAAGCTCGCGTCAAAACCTAGTTTTTTCTGCGCGGCGTCCGTGGCTAGATGAAATCCGCCGCTAAAGACAATCACTTTTATGCCTTTGTTTTTCAGATACGCGATGATCTCGCTAGCGCCGCAAACAAAAGGCAGGTTTTCTGCGATAGCTTTGGCATCGCTAAGCTTCATTCCCTTTATCAGCGCCACTCGCTCGCTAAGGCTCTCGAAAAAATCAAGCTCGCCCGCCATCGCACGCTTCGTAATTTCGCTGACTTGTCGCTGCGTGCCCATTTTAGCGGCGAAAAAACCTATCGTCTCGCCATCCATCAGCGTAGAATCAAAGTCGAAAACACAAAGCTTTATCATAAATATCCTCGCAAAAATTTAGGAATTATAGCTAATTTAAGTTTAAGTTTTTTGGAATTAGCATAAATTTTTCGCTTTTTGCGACCTCGTAAATTTTGCTCCCGGCCCCGAATGAGCATAAATTTATATATTTTTTTTCGCCAAAATATAAAATTTCATCTTGATGGTAGTGCCCCTCGATGATTAAATTTGCCGCGTAAAAATCGATCTTAGGCGCGATTATATCCTTAAAATTTGGCATTTTTCTGTAGAGGTTTTTCCCCTCTTGTGATTTTAAGATCGTCTTTGAAATTTTAAATTTTAAAGCGCGATCGAGCAGGTCCATAAATTTCAGAAAAGTTCTATTTCGCAGCGAAAGCAGCGCAAACTGCGTCAGACGCGGCAAAAACAGATCGCCGTGCGCGATCTGCACCGCCTCGTCGCTCTCGTAGATAAATTTAACGGGCTGCGCGGCGTTTGGATAAACTATTGCGCGGGGGAAAATTTCGCGCAGATTAAAATCGTGGTTGCCCTCGAAGTAAAAAATTTCGCATTTTCGCGACAGCTCGTTTATTAGCGCGATCTCCTCTTTGTAGAAGCGCTGCACGTAGGTCGTGTTTGCCAAAAAATCAAACATATCGCCCATCATAAAAATTTGGGGTGGCGGCGTAGGCTCAGCCTTCAGTGCGCGCAGAAATTTCAAAAATTGCGGTCTGCTCGCGCCCGCGTGCGCATCGCCGATAAAGATCGCGCCCGGTTTTATCGCCTGAATTTGATTATTTTGCATCTAGGCTCCCGCGCGTAACGGCTTTTGCGAAAAAGTTCATCGCTTAAATTCCGTGCGCGATACGCGGCAGTGCCGTAGCTTCGGCGAATCCGCACATTAAATTTGCATTTGCGACCGCCTGCGACGATGCTCCGCGCAAAAGATTATCGATCGCCGAGTTGATCCAAATTTTATCGCCCGCAGTTTTTACAAAAATATCGCAAAAGTGCGTTCCTGCGACGTTTTTTATACTCACGGGCTCGCTACGGACGCGCACGAAAGGCTCGTTTTCGTAAAATTCCCGCAGCACCGCCTCTGCGTCCACGCTCTTTTGCAGCACGCCAAACGCGCTAACCAGCATTCCGCGCGTAATCGGCAGCAAATTCGGCACGAAAAGCGTGCTAAATCCGCCGCCTCTTAAAATTTGCAGCTGCTCCTTGATCTCGTCTGCGTGGCGATGCGAGATCGGCGAGTAGGCGCCCGCGTTTTCGTTTACGCTTACGAAATGGCTGCTTGCTTTAAGAGCCTTACCTGCGCCGCTTACTCCGCTTTTTGCGTCGATAAATACGCCGAGGGCGGGATCGAGTAGCCGCACAAACGGCGCGAGCGCCAAAATAGAGCAGGTGGGATAGCAGCCCGGGTTTGCCGTAAGGCGGGCGGCGCGGATCTTTTCGCGATTTAGCTCGGGCAGTCCGTAAACGGCGTGGGCTAAATTACGAGGGTCTAAATGCGCGGTGTAATTTTTCTCGTAAAGCTCGCGGCTTAGGCGGTAATCAGCCGATAGATCGACCACTTTGACGCTTTTAAATTTTAAAATTTCGCGGGCAAATTCCATCGCTTTTTCATGCGGCAGCGCCAAAAAAATAAGATCGCATCTTTGCGCCGCAACGCGAGCGTCCGCGGCTTCTACGGGCATCTGCAAAACCCCGCGAAGTTGCGGGAAAATTTCGCTTATCTCGCCCTGCGCTGAAGCGCCCAAATACGAAATTTCAAAGCCCGGGTGGGAAAGTAGAGCCTTAATCAGCTCAAGCCCCGTATAGCCGCTAACGCCGATGATGCCTACTTTTTTCACGCTAATTCTCAAATTTAATCGGCTTGTATTCGACGCTTAGAATTTCCACATCGCGTGTGCCTGATGGTAGCTGAAGCACCACCTCATCACCCTCGGCTTTGCCTAAAAGCTGGCGCGCAAGCGGCGTATTAATATTGATGAGCTTGCGCGAGATGTCCGCCTCGCTAAGCCCTACGATCGTGTAAACCTCCTCCCGCTCGGTCTCCACGTCCATAAAGGTAACGGTAGAGCCAAATTTTACGCGGTCGTGCTCGTAGGTCGAAGGATCGATGATCTTTGAGCGAGAGACGATGTCGCTAAGCTCGGCGATGCGCGAGAGCAAAAACGCCTGCTCTTCGCGCGCTGCGTGGTACTCGGCGTTTTCTTTCAGATCGCCGTGTCCGCGCGCGATGTCGATCTGCTGCACGATGTGAGGCAGCTTCACGCTCTGAAGCTCTTTGAGCTCGGAGGTGATCTTTTCATATCCGTAAAGCGTCATTGGTTCTGTCGTCATAATCTTCCTTTCTTTTTATCAAATTATATAAGCTTTAGCCTTAAAATTTTAGCTCGCGGGCTGCGTTAAAATTTTTGCCACGTTTTCGCTGGAGCCGAATTTCAGATAATCTCGCAGCTTCTCGCTCGCAAGTTTAAATTTCGCGGCGTCGCAGCGCTCGTATGCGGCGAGTAGGTTTTGCGTGCCTACTTCGGATTGCAAAAGCTCCTCGTGCAGAGGCTCCTCGCCCAAAAAATCAAAAATAATATTTGCAAGCCCCACGTGCTTTAGCTTTACGAGCTTTCGCGCAAGCCAAACGTCAAACGCGCGCGCTTTGTAGCACAGCACGAACGGAGTGCCGATGAGCGCTGCTTCAAGCGTTGCCGTGCCCGAGCAGATGAAGGCAAAATCGCAATCCTTAAGCGTAGCAGGAGTATCGTTTACGATGCTAAAGCCGTCCGGAGGCCCGTAAATTTCATCTCTTTGATCCATCAGATGCGGCGGGATTATCAAGACTCGCTCGCTATTTTCAAATTTAGGCGCAAGGGCTCTAAAAATCGGCATCAGTCTTGAAATTTCAGCTCTGCGTGAGCCCGGCATAAAGGCGATCTTGTCCTGTTTTTCGTAGCTTGTTTTTTGGAATTTTATCTCATCAAGCAGCGGATGTCCCACGAAAGAGTATTTTGCGGTTTTAGCGCTTTGGCTGCTTTGGTGCGTGGCATCCTCTTTCGGCGCAGCATCTTTATCTTTTGCTTCTTGTGGTGCAGCGCCTTTATCTACCTCGTAGTCCGCGCCGAAAAATTTCGCCTCAAAAGGCCAGATGGAGAGCAGATTGTCGCAAAATGCCTTCAGCTTCTCCGCTCTGCGCGGCTTCCATGCCCAAACCTGCGGCAGGATATAATATGAAATTTCCGCGCGCGCGCCGCTTTCTTTGATCGCGCGAGCAAGCGGCAGATTAAACGCGGGCGAGTCGATCAAAAGCACGCGATCGCACTCCGCCGCAAGTCGCGTCATCTGCGCTATCGCACGCTTGGCTTTTAAAATTAGCGGCAGAATTTCTATAAAGCCCATCGCCGAAAATTCGCTGCTTTTGTATATCGGCGAACCCAGCTTTTCATCGAAAATTCCGCAAATCTCGCAAGCGGGATCGAGCCTTTTAAGATGCGCTAGAACCTCTTTGAAATGCAGGTTCGCAGAGGGTTCTAGGCAAGAGATTAAATATTTCAAATTTGGCCTTTTGAATTTTTGTTAATTATAGCAAAATGTGCTAAAATTAAGCCGACAAAGGATTTAAGATGAGAAATTTTAAAATTTTAGCGTTATGCAGCGCGTTCGCGATGTTGCTGGGCGGTTGCGGCGCGGCTAAATACCAAAAGCGTCAAGTCACCGAGGATCCCGCAGTAACAGCGCGTTTTGAGGCGCTTAGTAAGCTAGGCTCGCCCGCACTCGTCGCTAAAGCCGCAGCTAGCGAGATCGCAGCAGACGTAGGCGGCGCTAAGCCCCATGTTAAGGTCGCGCAGTTTGCCTTCCTCGAAGAAATTAGCGCACAAGGAAGTGATCTGATCTATGCCTACTCGCTAAGCCCTGGCTGGGCGAGCCTGAAAAGCTCCGATCGGCAAAAATATCTCAAATTGCTAACCAAGGATATTACCGAAAATGACTGCAACGCACCTAGTACGCGAGCTTTATTGCGAAGCGGAGTGCGTGAAGTGCACCGATTTTTCTACGATTATCCGAGCTCGCACCTACTTGATTCGCAGGTGAGCGAGGAGATATGCCGCAAAGCAGGGTTATAGATAAGTCTAGCGTAATTTTATGCCGCGGATTTACATCGGCGCGAAAGCAAAATTTCGTGGTGTAAAATTTTACGATAATTTAAAAGACAAATTTTGCAGCGAGTTGCGGAGTGCGGTCGCAAAATTTAATTTAAGAAATTTCGAAAGTGAAATTTAGGCGATGAAATTGCGTGTCAGGCTATAAAAAGCTATAAAAATTTGTAGCGAAAAAAGATAAAATTTCGTAGTAAAAAGACGGAATTTTTCTATGAATTTTGCGATCTAAGTTTCGTGATGGAATTTTTGCGAAAAAATTTGGCACGATGAAATTTTATGCCACGCAAGCTAAATAGCAATTTTTGCATAGTAAAGAATTAAGCGCTAAAATTTTACAGACAGAATTCCGCTCTGATAGGTCTGTCGTGAAATTTTAGCTAAAGAGAGAATATGAAAGAAATTTTAATCACCAATGACGATGGATTCGAAGCGCGCGGGCTTTTGGAGCTCGCGAGCGCGCTAAGATCGGTCGCAAACGTCACCATCGTAGCGCCAAGCTCAGAAAAATCGGCATGCTCGCACTCGCTCACGCTCACGCGCCCGCTTAGATTTGTAAAGCTCGACGACGGATTTTTCAAACTCGACGACGCTACGCCCGCAGACTGCGTGTATTTGGCGCTTCGCGCGCTGTATAATCGCAAGCCCGATCTTGTGATAAGCGGCATAAATCACGGCGCCAACGTCGCGGAGGACGTGACCTATTCAGGCACCTGCGGAGGCGCGATGGAGGGGGTTTTGCAAGGCATTCCCGCGCTTGCGGTGAGCCAGTTTTACGTCGCGGATTCGCTGCAGCGATACGGATTTGATCTCGCGTGCGAGCTCGCGGTGGAATTGGTCGAGAAAATCTTTAATAAAGGCTTTCCTCTGCCGCCGAAGCAGTTTTTAAATTTAAATGTCCCTGCCGTCTCAAAGCAGGATTTTAAGGGGCTTTCGGTTGCGCCCTGCGGCGAGAAGCTCTACGATACCGACGCGCAGCTAAACCGCAATCCGCGCGGAATTGAGTATTATTGGCTCGGTAAATCCACGTTCGACTTTGATGCGAGTAGGAACGAAAACAGCGACATTTCGGTGCTTTTTGAGGGGCGGGCGACGCTAAGTCCGATCAAGCTAAATTTGACCGCGTACGAGCAGATGAGAGCGCTAGAAAGGTGGATGAGAAACAATGAGTGAGGTCGTAATAGACCGCTTTTCGCGCTCGCGCCTGCTTTTCGGCGAGGATTTCGCAAGGCTGCAAAACGCTAAAATTCTAATCTGCGGCTGCGGCGGCGTAGGCGGAGCGGCGATAGAGGCGCTATACCGCAGCGGCGCGGTAAATCTAAGTGTGATTGATTGCGATCGCTTCGAGATCACTAATCAAAACCGCCAGCTTGGAAGCGAGCACGTAGGCGAGCTAAAATGCGAGGTTTTCGCGCGCAAATTTAAAGGCGTAACGCCGATCGCCGCTAGGATTGATGAGGAATTTTTATCGAAATTTGATCTGGCAAAATTTGATTTCGTAATCGATGCGATCGATGACGTGGGCGCTAAGATCGCGCTTGCGCTGCGCTGTAGCGAGGCGGGCACGGGCTTCATAAGCTCGATGGGCGGCGCAAAGAGGCTCGATCCCGCTAAAATCGAAATCCGCTCAATTTGGCGGACGCAAGGCGATCCGCTCGCGCGCAAGATCAGATATGAGCTGCGAAAGCGCGGCTTTGCGGGCGATTTTGACGTCGTCTGCTCAAGCGAGCCGCCGCGCGTCAAATCGATGGGTAGCTTCATGGGCGTTACCGCGAGCTTCGGGCTTTTCATCGCAAGCTACGTCGTGCGTAGGCTGATAGGCGAGCGATAAATTTAAACACTTAAAATTTTATAGCGTTTCGGCGCACGGCTCCGTCTGGTCGGGTTTTGCGGTTAGATTTTATATATTTTGAGCTTGTGATGATCTGAGCGCGCTTAGCATGCGGTACGACGCAGCCGGTATTTCGCAGTGCGTGTACAGTTAAAATTTAAAACGGCAAAAGTTAAATTTTACCCATCGACGAATATAAAATTTACTCGGCGCGAAGGCGGAATTTCATTTGCCGCGAATGATAAAAATTTTATCCGCAAAGATCGGCGCGGGCTTGCGTGCGAGATGAAATTTAAGGACCACGCAAGCTACGCACGTAGGTCAATGTATACGGCGCGCAGTTTTAACAAGCGCAGATAGCAGCCTAGGATTAAAAATCTAAATAGGCGGGTCGCAAGCTTGCTCGTGAGTGAAATTTAAGCAAGCTAAGTTTGTGCAGCCGTCCTTTGCGGCGGATTTTCATAGCAGTGCGATTTGAAATTTTATCGCGACTTTGCGCTTTTTGATGCAAAAAGAGGCGCGCTCAGGCAAGCAAAACCTAGTGCGCATCAGCCGCCGCGTAGCGCCTAAATAGCGTAAAGCGTAAGCAAGGCTCAAGCAAACGCAGCGGCAAGCTTACTTCTAAATTCCATTTTTTACCGCTCGCAAAAAGCGGAATTTAGAAATTTAATTTAAAGGAGCAGCGATGAATGAAATTTTTACACGCACGAGCGTGCGGAATTTTACCGAAAAAATGCCGAGCAACGATCAGATCGAGCTCGTGCTAAAAGCCGCGATGCAAGCCCCTAGCGCGGGAAACCAGCGCTCATGGGAATTTTACGTAGTACGCGACCGCACCACGCTTACGCTACTTAGCAGCGTCGGCACCTACGGCGGCTGCACGAAGGACGCGCCGCTTGCGATCGTGGTCTGCACGCGTAAAAGCGGCTTAAAATTCCAGCCCTACGCTCGCTACGACTGCGCTTGTGCGGCAGAAAATCTCTGGCTAGCGGCGCACCATTTGGGGCTTGGCACTACGTGGCTGGGCGTAGCGCCCGATATTTACGCAATGGAGCGCGTAAGAGAAATTTTAGATCTGCCTGGGCATTTAGAGGCGTTTTGCATTATGCCTTTGGGCTTTCCGTCTCGCGTCACAAAGGCGCACTCGCGCTTTGAGCCCGCTAAAATTCACTTCGTAGGCTAGAGATGTTTATTTCACAGAGTAAAATCGACGATCTTATCGCTAGCGACGGCGCGTTTTTGGACCTTACGACCGAGCTTTTGCAGGACTTCGTGGATCTAAACGCGCCCGCGCGGCTTTCGATCGTAACGAGGCAGGATCTGATCTTTAGCGGCGGGGGGATCGCGCGCGAGGTAGTGGCGCGCTTTGGTTGCGAGACGCAGCAGCTAGCGCGTGAGGGAAGCGCATTTTGCGCGGGGGATGAAATTTTTAGCGCGCGGGGGAGCTTCGAGAGCCTACATAAAGCTTGGAAGATCGTTCAGATCGTGTTTGAGTACTCCTGCAAAATTTCAACCTACGCACACGAGATGGTTGCGCTGATGCGAGAAGTTAGTCCGCGCTGCGTGCTGGGTGCGACCCGCAAGAGCTTTCCTTTTGCGAAGGAGCTTTGCGTAAATGCGCTGATCGCGGGCGGCGGAACGATGCACCGCCTGGGGCTGCACGACAGCGTCCTGTTTTTTTCAAATCATATTCGCGCGTTTGCAAGCTTTAGCGAGTTTTGCGCGCAGATCGCTAAATTTAAAGAGCGCGCGCCCGAGCGAAAGATCATGATCGAAGTGGCGAGCGAGCGCGAATTTAGCGAGCTTTTAAGTTACGCGCCGGATGCGATAATGTGCGATAAGATGAGCCCTGGCGAGCTTAGAGCTTGCGTTTTGAGGCGAGATGAAACGGCGCCGCAGATTAAAATTTGCGCCGCTGGCGGCATAAATAAAGCTAACTGCGCCGAGTTTGCAGCTACCGGCGCGGACGTGCTCGTAAGCTCGGCGGTTTGGAATCAGGGCGTGTGCGATCTTAGCGGAAAGATAAAGTTTATCTAAATATTAAATTTTAAATTTAAGGCGCGGCGTGCTAAGCCAAGGGATAAAAAGCGCGATTTATTAATAAATAAGAGTATATTTTGTAGAATTCTTAAAATTTCAAAAAAAGGATTTTCATGAAAAAAATTGCTTTTATTTTGGCGCTTGCGGCAAGCGTTTCGTTCTGCGCGGATCAGCTGATAATCGCAGCCGGCGGCGGGCACAAAAAGCCCGTCTCGGCCGTGATCGAAAATTTGAAAAAAGAGGGCATGGACGTGGCGGGATCGTTTGCAAACCTCGGCCAGCTCGTCATTCAATCGCGCGAGAATAAAATTTCATTCATCGTGGGCGACGAGGCGTTTTTGAAAAAAAGCGATCTAAATATCACTAAATTTGAACGCGTCGGGCGCGGCACGCTAGTTTTGGTGACACCGAAAAATATCAAAATAAACGATGTTTCAGAGATTGCAAAATTCGATAAAATCGCGATGCCAGATCCTAAAAAGGCGATTTACGGTATCAGGACGAACGAGTTTTTGCAAAACACCAAGATGGACGCGGTAAAAGATAAAATTTTAGCCGTCGCGGGCGTGCCGCAGGTGCTCGCTTACGTCATCAACGGCGAGGTGCAGGCGGGCTTTATCAACAGCACCGAAGCGGTCGCCAAAAAAGATGAGTTCGGCTCGATCATCTACATCGACGAGAGCCTCTACAGCCCCGCATACATCGGCATCGCAAGGCTTAGCGCGTGCGGCGAGCAGGCGCTTTGCGAAAAGGTGATGAAGGAGTTTAAGTCGGATCGCTCAAAAGAGATTTTTTCAAAATTCGGCCTTAAATGAGCGACATCGCTTGGATCGCGCATCCTTTGCTTTTAAGCGTCAAAGCCCTGTTTTGCAGCTTTTTGCTACTGATTTCAATAGGGCTAGCAATCTCGTATTTTTTAGCTTTCAGCAAAGCTAAATTTAAAAAAATCGTCGAAATTTTAGTGATTTTTCCGCTCATCTTCCCGCCGATCGCGACGGGATTTTTGCTTCTTTATATCTTCGGAAAGAGCGGATTTATCGGCTCTGCGTTAAATTTAGGCATCGTTTTTAACTTCTCTTCATTGGTAATCGCCGCATTTTTGGTGGGGTTACCGCTGTTTGTAAAGCCCGTATGCGCGAGCTTTGAGCTGTTTCCGAAAAGCCTAATCGAAGCCGCGCAAATTTTGGGCAAAAATAGAGCTCAAATTTTCCTCTTCGTCATCCTTCCTAGCTCGCTTAAGACGCTCGGCTCCGCGCTTATTTTAGCGCTCTCGCGCGGGCTTGGTGAAGTGGGCATCACGCTGATGCTGGGCGGAAATATCGTGGGCAAGACCGATACGTTAAGCCTTGCGATCTACAATGCCGTGTATGACGGCGAGAACGAGCGGGCGCTGATTTTAAGCCTTTTGCTCGTGATTTTCAGCTTGATTTTATTCTTCGCGATAAACCTTTTAGATAAAAAGCGAAATTTATCTAAATAAGAAAAATTATTTTTTAAGTATTTTTGGATAAAATTACACTCGTATTTCATTTTAAAGGATTTATCATGAAGAAATTTCTAATTTCATCAATTTTAGTCGCAAGCGCCTTGATCGCTCACGAGCACGGCGATATGCAAAATTTTGACCCTAAGACGGGCAAGCACCTCGTCATCGCGATGGAACAGCTGGGTGAGAAGGGCAACGTAACCGTCGGCGAAGTCGTAGCGGTCGAGACGAACTACGGCGTGGCGTTTTTCCCGAATTTAAAAGGTCTTGCTAGCGGCGCGCACGGCTTTCACGTGCATCAAAACGCCGACTGCGGCGCGACCGAGAAGGGCCTAGGCATGAAAGCGGGCGGCCACTGGGATCCGAGCGATACCAAAAAGCACTCGTTTGCTTGGGACGATAGCGGCCACAAGGGCGATCTGCCTGCGCTTTTCGTCGATGCCGAGGGCAATGCGGTCTATCCGGTGCTAGCTCCGAAGATCAAGAGCCTAGATGAGCTAAAAGGCCACTCGCTGATGGTTCACGTAGGCGGCGATAACCACAGCGACCATCCGAAGCCGCTCGGCGGCGGCGGCGCTAGAATGGTCTGCGGCGTTATAAAATAGGCTTCGTTGCGGATGAAATTAATCATCCGCAATCTCTAAATTTAGCAGCCCTGCGGTTAAATTTACGCGATGAAATTTCGCCGTCTGCAGCGCCGAGATACGCCCGCTTTGCCGTTAAATTTACGAATGGCGGGCTTTTAATGCAATCTATGCAGTGCGAATTTATGCTAAATTTACGCGCTGCGCCCCCTCCCACTTAAATTTTAAAATTTTAACTCCGTTTGCGCGCATTGTGCTTCTGCTTTGTTTTGCTGTAGCTACAGCGTAAAATTTTCTAAATTTAAATCAAAGCTTTAAATTTACGACGCCGAGTTATTTTGACGGTGCGGCTTTACTTAACTTTTTCTTCACGACTTTTTCCTACAATCACGCTAACTTTCACAAAGGAGAGAGAATGAAAAAGATTGTTTTAGCAAGCGTTTTAGTCGCTGGCATGCTGTTCGCCGCAGATTTTAGCTCAAGCACCCCCGAGCAGATCAATGCCGCAGTCGCGGGCGCCGACGCCAAGAGCTTAAGCGAAGCGGCATTTGAGATCGATAAGCGCGCGGGCGAGCTAAGAGCGCAGGCAAGGGATCTCAAGCTCGGATTTAAAACGGAGCTTAAAAAGAAACTGGACGCTATGAGCGTCGAGGATCGCGAGAAATTCCTAGATGAGTTTAGACAAAACTATAACGCTCAGGCGGGCAAGCTAAGCGTAGAGCAGGCAGATAGGCTGGATATTGAGCTTAAGGATCGCGGTAATTTCGGCAAATTTAAAAGGCCCGCTCACGGGTTTGGTCCGCACAGATCGCAGGCGGCTCCAGGAGAGTGCGGTCATATGCCGCATAAAGGAATGGGCGGCGGCGCGGGTCCGGCAATGCCGCCAAGAGGCGAGATGCCGTGCAATCAAAATGCTGGCGCCGCTCCGTGCCCTATGGCGCAGTAGTGCCGCCTGCGCGCAAGCTACGTAGTTCCACGCAGCACTTGCGCGGAATTTCGTTTTATCGAAACATGGCGCGAGAATTTGAACGCGGAATTTTAGCTTGAAATTTATGCGGTGTGAAAATTTTATATCGTGAAATTTTAGTTTCTTGCGCTGCTCGGCGTGCCGCACGAACAATAATACTAGGCGAGCAATCTTACAAACCTAAATTTAGTAAGCATACTTTTGAGCTAAGACGCGCTGTTTCGCTGCGATAAAATTTTGCCGCGAAATTTTGCAATTAAATTTTACGCGGAATTTCACAGGGTATAATTTCAAAAATTCTACGCAAGGAAATGAACTATGGCAAGAGTTTTGATCGTCGAGGACGAGGGGATGCTGCTAGACATGATGTGCACCTATATGCGCGGCGCGGGGCACGAGGTAAGCGGTAGCAAAAGCTATGACGAGGCGCTCTCTTTAGCGTACGAAAAGAGCTTCGATCTGTGGATCTTCGACGTCAAAATCATCGGCGGCAGCGGCTTTGCGCTACTTCGCGAGCTGCGCGAGGCCGGGCGCGCCGCACCGTGTATTTTCACGACATCGCTAAATACTCTGCAAGACGTCGAAAGCGGCTTTAGAAGCGGCTGCGACGACTACCTCAAAAAGCCCTTCGAGCTAAAAGAGCTGGCTCTGCGCGCGGATAATCTACTAAAGCGCACCTTTGTCCACAACGCCGCCAGACGCGAAAATATCGGCGGAAGCTTTAGCTTCGATATGGCTCAGTGCGCGCTATATCATGCAGACAGGCTCGTGCCGATGCCGCAAAAGCAGGCGAGGCTTCTTGCGCTGCTTCTAAAAAACCGCGATAAGCTCCTTAGCAAAGATGAAATTTTCGCCGCGCTGTGGGACTACGACGAAAGCCCGAGCGAGCTTAGCCTGCGCGTTTATATCGCCGGGCTGCGAAAAATTTTAGGCAAAGATCGCATCATAAACGCTTCCAAACTCGGCTACAAATATATTTAGGAGCGCGCCGTGTCCAAAATGCGTCAAATTTTACCGATTTTTTTACTCTACACTCTTACTAGCGTCCTGTTTTTAGCGCTGGTAAGCAGCATATTTTACGAGCGGGAGAAGTTTTTTATCACGGATCGCGATGCCTTTGCGATCAGGGATTTTAAACACGGCTTAGAGGCCAAGCTCGCGCGCGGCGGGCGATTAAACGAGAGCGATTTTGACGCCATGCAGGCATACGCGGTGGATCTGAATAGCAGCGATGAGATCGCGCGGGATTTTGAGCCGAAGGATGACGCACCGCGCGTGTATATGGAGGGGACTAGCAGGATTGAGCAGTTTAATCTCACCGGCAAGGACGGCACGGAGTATTACATAGCGATCAAAACGGAGGCGCTTGAGGGCAAGCTAGCGGCGCTGAAGCTTAAAATTTTAGCCGCGAGCGCGCTTGTTTTGGCGCTTATTTTGCTGATCGCGTATTTTATCATCCGCCTTTCGCTACGCCCGCTTTACGAAAAGATCGAGTTTCTTGACGGCTTCATCCGAGACACGACGCACGAGATAAAAACCCCGCTTAGCGTGATTTTGATGAGTATCGAGCTTTTTGAAACCGAACCGAAAAAATATCTGGGCAATATCAAGACGGGCGCAAATACGATAAACGCGCTGTTTGAAGACCTAACCGCGCTAAGCTTAAACAAAAGCGGCAGCGGGCGAGAGGTAAATTTAGGCGAGCTGGTGCAAAGCCGTATCAGGTATTTCGGCATCGCTGCGGAGCAGAAGCGAATAAGCTTAAGCGCCAATCTGCGCCCGGTAGCCTTTTGCGCAGATGAGTTTAAGCTACGAAAAATCATCGATAATCTGCTTGGCAACGCGATAAAATATTGCGACGAGCTCGGCTGCGTCGAGGTGAGTCTGCGCGAGCGTTCGCTTCGCATCAAAAACAGCGGCGCAGGCATCGCGCAGCAAAATCTACCGCATATTTTTGAGCTTTACACCCGCTTTGACGAACGTAACGGCGGCTTTGGCATCGGGCTTTTTATAGTGAAAAAATACTGCGACGAGCTCGGGCTTAAAATTTCGTGCAGAAGCGAGCCTGGAGAGACGGAGTTTCGGCTGGAATTTTAACTTTACCCAAATGAAATTCTGCGCGAACGAAATTTTAGCAGGCGGGCTTGCTAGGCTTAACCGCGTGGGTTTAAATTTAGCTAGCGATTCAGTTCGTAAAAATTTGCGCCAGAGTATAATTTGACGGCGGAATTTGTGCATGCAATTCGGTCGCGTCCGCAAAATTTCGCCCGCCGGCTTGCAGAATACAAAGCGTAAAATTCTACAAAATTTCCTGAAACTCCATATGAACTCAGGCAAGATTGCGGCGGCTAGGGATAAAATTTGCAGTAGCTTAGATAAAATCGTGCGCGACAATCGGCAAAATTTCGTGAAAATTTCGCGGCGCGCGTTAAGTTCGCCCTTGCCCTGCTATCTCATACATGCCGTATTCATAGCCCGCACAAAAGGCACGCATTTTGGGTTTTGATACTCGAACGGAAGCTATCCCGCTTCCCATTCTTGCCGCTCGGCGAGTTGGCGCGGACTACACGCGGGTAAATTTTAAAATTTAGATAAGCTCTGCCCTGCCGAAGCAGAGTAGAGCTTATCTAAAACGGACGACGCAGCTATTTTAAGCGCATAGCCGCCCTTTAAAACGCACGCCGATCCTTTTTAAAACGCGCGGCAAATTTTAAAATTTACGCGGGGTCAAAGAGCAAACGAGACAAAAGAGGCTAAATTTGATCATCTCTCGCTGGGCGCTCTTACGACCTCCGCGCTATCCGCCGCCTGCTTAAATTTTATCATTTCTCCCCTAGCGGCCAATAAACGATCGGCTTGGCTCCGAGCCTTGCTTCGCCGTGATACATGCCGAGCTTATCTTTCGTCCACGCAAAGCCTGTGTGTGCGTGCTTATCGATAAAGATGCCGCCGAGCCCTTTGCCTATTCCCGTATTATGCGGGTGCTTTTGCAAGATGTTGCAGTAGGCTACGCTTAAATCAATGCTGTGGCTGTCCGTGTTTAGCCAGGATCACGAATATCTTGCCGCGATTTGCCTTTGCCCTAAAATTTGCACGATCTCGTCTAAGCTTAAAATTTTGCCATGCGAGTCAAAGCCTACGTTTAGTATGCGCCCCTTTAGGCTGGAAGCGCGGTCGTGCAAGTGTCCGTGAAGCATAAAAGAACCTCTCGAGGCGTGGTTGTGCTCCTCCACGGGATAGTGAAACATACAGATGCTCATACCCGCCTTGCCGTCCTTCATCGCGCCCGCGCCGCCGTCAAAATTTAGCTCCTTGTAGTGCAGGATATCGCTAAAGATAGGATTTCCGTCCTCTTTTAGCTCGCGTAGCAGCGCTTCTTTGTTTTGGCTGATGAGCGTATCGTGGTTGCCTAAAATCAACACATGCAAGCCGTTTAGCCTACGCGCGACGCTTTTTAGATCCTTTAATTTATTACAAAATGCAAAATCGCCCAGATCATAAACCGTATCCTCGGGCCCCACTACAGCGTTCCAGAGCTCTATTAGCTTTTCATTCATCTCGCTTACGTCGTTAAAAGCCCTAAATTTAGGGCAGTATTTCATAATATTGCCGTGATAAAAATGCAAATCTGAGGTAAAAAATATCATCATTTTTCCTTTAAGCTTTAATCGCTGCATCAAATTTAAGCTTTACGTAAATTTGCGCGGCGTCAAATATTCGCGCTAATCGTTAAATTTTTTCTAAAAATTCTTTTATAAAGCCTAGCTTGCCCTGCTCGTCAAGGGATCTAAATTCCCGCTCGTTTGCTTTGATGTGATCGACCAATGGGTGAAATTCCTCATCGAGCTTGGTTTTATCCAGTTTGCCGGAAAGCGCCTCGTTTTTACTGCGAGCGAAAAATTTATTCACGAGATAATAAGGCGTTTTCATCTTAAAGCAAAAATCATTTTGGCTTGGGATATACACCATAAAGCCCTCGAATTTCGCCTCTTTGACTATATTTTTTAGCTCCGCAAAGCTCGTTTTTAGATACTGCTCGCCCTCTTTATAAAAAGGTCTTTTTAGTACTCCGTTAGTGCTTGCAGCGATCTTATCCAGCTCAAATTCGCTTGCTTGCGCGCCGGTTTTAACGTCGATAAGTCCGATAAAAGTCTCGCCTAGCTCCTCTTCTACGATGTGCGGATCGCTCTCGTCGGTGATCTCAAATAAAAAAGTTTTATTTGGATAGCGTTTGAAAATCTCTTCAAATTTGCAGCAGTGCTCGCGCGCCATCTGTGCAAATCTACTATCGGTCGATCCCGTCGTAGAGTAGATGATGCGGCGGTTAAAGCTCGCGCCGCTTTCGTGGGTATCTACGTAGGTGCAACACCCCAAAAAGCCGTTTACCTTTCGCACGGCAAGCACGGGCGTATCGTCTGTGATATCGATAGGATAAAGGCTTTTGCGCGAGGTAAATTCCGAGTAGTTATAGACCTTTTTAAACGGACGCACGATGATATTTAGATCATCGTCCATTATAAGCCCGCGCATCTCAAGCAGCGCCTTATCCCAATCGGCTTTGAAAAAGACGCGTTTTGAGTATTTATAGGTGCGAAGCTCGGGATAAAGCTCGCTTTGACGCGCACTCCAGAGCCTTTTATCCTGCGTGGCGGCGATATATTTTTTCGTTACGTAGGTATTTTGCGCCGCATCAAAGGGTAGATCGCGCCTGTTTAGAGCCGCCGCGTCTTTAATCTTTTGCGCTACGCTTTCGCTCATAGGATTGACGGGCGGGATCAAAATTTCGCCTTCTATTTTGTTGTTTGCGACCTTGATAAACATCGCTATCACGGTATCTTCATCGACGCCGTGCTCGGAGGCGAAGAAATTTTGCATTCTAAAGCACTCGAAAATAAATCCATTTTGGACGGCTTGCTCTTTTAGGCTTAGCAGCTCTTTGGTGCGCGCGCTCACGTTGCTAAGCACGACAAGAACGTCTTTGGTCTTGTTTTCCAGGGCAAATTTATACGCCTGCTTTATCTCGCGGGCGACCTTGCGCTTCGCGTCCTCCAAAAGCTTCGGCGACCAAGTATAAACTCCTGCCTCATCGGTTAGAAATATATCGTTTTCCAGATGATAAATTTGCGCCTGCGGATATTCGTTTTTAAATTCTTTAATTTTCTCTTTTGCGAAAGTCGTTTTACCCGAGCCCGCGTGTCCGCGAACGACTATAAATTTTCTCATTTTACCGCCTTGATTTTATGTGGCGATATTCTACCTGAAATTCGTATATTTTTCTATCGTGTGCAAAATTTTAGGCAAAAGTTAAATACGAATGAAAGTAAATTAAGACAACCGAAGTTTTATTGCCTGCGATAAAATTTAGTATGTAAATTTTTAAATTTAACTCGTATTGTAAAAATTAAATTTACGTTATTTTTTGGCAAAATAGGTCTATTGGGCTTTATGTGACATAAAGCCGAGAAATTTAGCGACTGAATGTAGCTCGTTAGTTTAAAAAAAAAGCAAAGCGTTTGCCAAAACCGTCGCAAATTTACCTCAATCTTCTATCTCAAAGTAGTAAGAAATAGGCAAAATTCGGCCCTTTTTATCGATAAACACGCTTTTGTAGTCTACACTAGCGGCCGTCGCGTTGCCCTCAAAAACAAATATGCTATCGAATTTTGGTTCTATGGCGACCTTGCCGTCTATGTCTAGGCAACCGCTTTTTCTATTTACCCTGAAATTTAACATTCCGCCGTAAAACTCGCCAAATATATAGTCGAATTTTTGCGGCTCAAGGATAAATTTACCGCTTTTATCTATGATACCCCACAGCTCGCCGACCCTTACCACGGCACGTTTTTCTTTAAATTTATTTACTTCGTCAAAACGCGGCTCTATCGCGAAATTTCCGCTTTTGTCTATAAAGCCCCATTTGCCGCCCGATTTTACGGCCGCTAGCCCTTCGCTAAAGAGCGATGCTAATTCAAATTTAGGCTCTATAACGACGCTTGCGTCCTTGTCCACAAAGCCATAAAGTCCGTTAAATTTGACGGATGCTAAGCCTTCTGTAAACTTTAATGGGTAGTTGAAATTTAGCTTTGAAACGATAGCGCCACTTTTGTCTATCACGCTCCATTTATCGCCGATGCGCACCGAGGCTAGTCCATCGGAAAACGACCTTGCCTCGTCGTAGCGCAGAGGAATGATTGTTCTGCCGCTTTTATCCACGTAACCGTATTTCATCCTGCCGCATTTCATCTCGCCCACGAGTATCGCGCCATCTTTAAAGGCTATACCCATATCGTCAAATTTGGGTTCTACTACGACCTTACCTGTTTTATCTATGAGGCCGAATTTACCGTTTTTGACAATGCCCGCTAACCCCTCGGTAAAACTAGTTTTAAAGTCCATACCGGGCGCCAAACGTAAGGCAAATCTGCCGTTTTCGTCCATAAAAAAGGCCTGTCCGCCTATAAAAACCACGCAAAGACCGTCAGAAAAGGTTCCCGTGACCATAAAATTTTTACCTACAGCTTTTATGTTGCCGTCTTTATCCACGGCATTGCCATCCGCAAAAACCAGCCCGTAGTCCGCTAGTTCACCCTGCCCAATTATCTTAGCTTCAAGACCGAGCAAGCCTAAGAGAAGTACCACTAAAATTTTTTTCATTTTTGCCCTTTTTGTAAATTTGAGGCTAATTTATCCCGCCCAGCAGCTCTTGCGTCTGCTCGAAGCTAAATCCCTCTTCGGCGTCTTGTTTTGGGAAGTTATCTATAAATTCTTTTTTCGAGATAGCAAGGTCTAGCTCTTTGTCGCTACCCTTTTGATACGCGCCGATGCGGCCGGTAATTTTGTTGATCATGCCGCCTGTGCTGGTCGCCGCGGCTAGGTTACCGTTTTTATCTAGCGCGACCGCGCCCGCTTTTTTGGTCGAGCCGTCCATGATCGAGGCATCAAGCTCGTTAAATCCGTCGGCGGTAAATACCGCGCCCTTGCCCGCGTTGAAATTCGGATCGTCCTCAAGCACCATAATGGCCGCCGTTACGGCATCCATCGCGGTGCCGCCCCGTTCAAGCACGGCTTGACCTGCCAAAAGCGCCCGGTTCATCGGCTCCTCACGGATTTTAAATTCCTCTTTGGTTAGATCAAGCCCGCTGGTGCCGCCGTGAATGACGATAACCGGGAAAAATTTCTCCTGCGCATTCGCAGCCGTTAGCCCGAGCAGGGCCAGACTCGCCGCCATAAAAATGGCCTTTGAGAGTGAAAAGTGCTTCATATCTCATCCTTTCGAAAAAATTGCAGAATTTTAAGAAATGATATAACTTTGCACTTTTCGTTTCGCTTAATCAAATGCGAATTTGGCCGGATCTAAATCTAATGCTTTGAGCTTAGGATTAAGCTTTCGCCGCCAAATTTAACGCGACTCAATTTGTGGCACAATCTGATGGATCGATTTAAATTTTATAATTTTGAGTTTGTGCGTCAGTAAAATTTAATTACCGCAGCTCGATAAATTTCAACCGCGCGTCATAAAATTTTAGCGCGCGGCCGTATTTTAAAGGGTACTATGCGAGCGAACGAGCTCAAGCGCAAAGCGCAAAACGCATAAATGCTAGCAAGACGGGCTCTCGATCTAAGAGTTTGAAAAAAGCTTCAAATCAAAACGCCTCAAGCTCGCCGTGCGCGATCATTTAGTGTTGCGTCGAAACCGACGCCAGTATGTTTTGACGGCTCAATCGCAGCTTTTTTCTCCGCGGCAAAGGCGCGCTAGGTCGTATTTTAGCAGCACCAAGCCAAGGCCTAGCAAGAAAAGGTCTTTGAAGATAAAGCCGTCGATCTTGCCCAGCTGCGGCAGTAGGCTGAGCGTAGTAAACGCCATGACGATTACGATGAGATCGCCCACGATACCCGCCTTCGGCTTGAAAAAGCCCGCGATGAGCGAGAGATAGCCCACGGTCTCCACCACGCCCAAAAAATAGCTCGCGCCGGCGTCCCCGAGCGCTGAGGGCAAAAACGAAAGCCACGTCTGCGAAAAGAGCGGCTTTAAAGCCTCCACCTCGAACTCAAACCACTTGTAGTTGCCCATCACGGCAAGCACGATGATAACGGAAAGTCTGGCAAATATAATATCCGCGTCGCCTGCGACAAATTTTTTTACGATCTCCCTCATACGGCTCCTTTGTAAGTTGCGTAGCGGTATGATAGCGAGCTTGCGTGTAGGCTACGTGAAGGGGCGAAATTTCAAATCTTCGGCTCTGCGAAATTTCAAATTCCATGCTACGCGCCTTAAAATTTAAAGCGGTCGCGGCAAATTTCAAGGAGCGAAGTGGTGCGAGCTGCCGCGAAATTCCATCGAACTTTGCGGCGTGCGCGGGCAAACCTCGGCGATGATATTGATCGAAACGCCCGTTTTAGCGGCAATCGCATAGATTTTAGGCAAAAACTTCGGCGCGAAGCTGAACAAAATCTCGTACTCCTCGCCGCTTTGCAACGCAGTCTCGCTAGGGCAGGCGATCCAGCGCGCACCCACGCCGCTAGCCTCCAGCAGGCGGGGCAAGTCCTGCGCAAGCCCATCGCTAATGTCCATCGCCGCGCTGATGAACTTCGCCGCCTTGTAAAAAAACTTACCGCGCAAAACGGGCCTAACGAAGCGCGAATTTTTTGAAATTTTTGCGCGCAGATCCTCGCGCAAGCGATATGAGCCACTACCTGGCACAGGATTTTCGCCTGCAAAGCTTTGCGACATAGAATTTTCGCATGCGGAGCTTTGCGCCGTAGGGCTCTTGCGATAGTCTCCGCTATGCGACACGGAATTTTGCGCCGAAATTTCGGCGTCCATGCTCTGTAACTTAGCATGCGCAGGTAAAATTTTATCGTCCGAGCTTCGCACCTCATCGCCAGGATTTTGTGTCGCCGAAGCCTCGGCATTCAGACCCTGCGGCGCGGTGATTGAGCTTTGCACCGACGAAATTTTATCGTTTCGGTTTTGCGTCTGCGAGCTAGCGGGCGAAATTTCATCTCTTAAAAGCACCGCCATATCGCGCCCGACGCTGCCTAGCTCGCCCGTATGCGCGATGAGCTCGCCCACGCGCGCGCCGCTGCGAAACACGGGGTGCTTGCATTTGCCGATCAGGCTCACGCTAAGCGCGATGCGATCCGAGCCGATCGTGTCACCGCCGATGATCCGTATGCCCCACTCGCGCGCCGTTTCACTCACGCCCGCACATAGCTCGTCGATCTCGCGCGTGCCGATCTCGCGCGGCATCGCAAGCCCCAGCAGTGCGTATTTGGCGCGCGCGTTCGTCGCGATCATGTCCGAGATGTTTACGAGCATCGCCTTTGCGCCGATCTCGCGCAGGCTCAGCCAGCCGCGGCGAAAGTGCACGCCCTCGACGAAAAGGTCCTTGCAATACGCCCGCTCGCCGATCACGGCGCAATCATCGCCGTTAAGCTTCGATCTAAATTTCTCAAAAATATACCGCTCCTTATCCATGCGCCCTCCGTTAAATTTAGCGTTACGCCGCAGCCGCGCGAAAGCTAAGAGGCCCGAATTTGCAGGCCTTTGTTTTAAATTTCGTCGCGCACGCGCAGCAGGAGTTCTACGCTCCGCTTTGCAAGATTATAGCGTAATTTTAGATTTTCGCCGCGCGAGTTTAGCTGCGGTTCGGTGCGGCTCGATAGCAAAATTAAAAATCGCGTGAGCTTTGGGGCTTTAACGTGGCTTGATACGGACGAGGTCTGCGATAAAACGGCGCCCGCCGCATAGACGACCCCTAAAAACTTCTAGCTCGCGACGCGACACCGAACCGCGTTCATAGCGCACTCAAAGCACCCGCAAAGCTTCATATGCCGGCGAAATTGCGGCTTTTAGTGGCCGCGATACAAAGACAATGCGATGCAAAGACAAATCGCCGCGCAGGCACGGATACTACTTCAAATCTACGGCGCGGGTATAAATTTCGCTTTCAAAATCGGGTTTCAAAAGCGCGAGCTCTGCCGTACCGTCTAAATCCGCCGCAAGCCTGCACCGCCCGCAAACGGCATGAAATTTTGCCGCGCCCCAAGCGCACAAACCGCGCAACGCCCCAAGCCGAATTCATCGCAGCGCAGCGGTAAAATTTCACGAAATGCCGCCGCCCGGTAATCCGCTAGCCCTTCTTTAGCTTCGCAAGCTCGCGCACAACCGCCGCCTTGCTCTTGCGGTCTTTTAGCGCATCGTAGCACTGCGCTAGTAGCTCTAGCGCGTGGACTAGGGCCTCTTTGTAAGCCGGTAGCTGCTGATATGCCAAAAGCGCCGCCGCATCGTCTCTCATCGCCGCGAAATGTCTCAGCGCCGCAGACGGATCGCCGCGTATCATCGCGATCTCGCCTAAAATTTCGTGTCCGTCGTAGCCCGAGTGCTCGTAGGCGGTGCCGCGCATGCCCTCGTAGAGCTTTACCGATCTGTTCGCGTAATCCTGCGCCGCGGCTAGATTTTTCTGCGCATAGCTCGCAGAAATTTTACTCGCGCCCGCCTCTTTGTAAATAGCCAAAAATTGTCGCGCGATCTGTAGATAAAGCCCGCCCGTATCGGGCTCCGTCGCATCCGAAAGCTCCGCTGCGGCAAGCAGATGCTCTAGCGCGGCGGCACACTCGCCCAGCCCCGCATGTAGCTGCGCGTAATCCCGCGCGAGCGAAGCCCTACGCGCGCGCTCGTCCGATCCGTCCTCTATAAACGGGCGCAGATGCAAGCAGTGCGCCTCCCATTCGGCCAAATCTCGCAGTGCACGACGCTTGGGCTCGGGCGCCGGCTCATTCAAAGCGGAGCCAGCCTTAGCGCGCAGATACTCGCACGCGCCGCTAGCTCTGCCTTCGGCCTCGTAGGGATCGGGTGTGAGCGTTTGCAGTCGGGCGAAAATCTCCTCCGCACGCACGGGATCGCTCTGTAAAAACATAGTCCAAACAAACAGCGCCCGCCCATACTCGCGCACAGCGCCCTTACGATCGCCGCGAGCCTCGTAGATGCGCCCGAATGTATAAGCGCTCTCGTAATTTACGGCATCGGCATATATCTCCGCCACCCCGCTTTGCATGGAGCTCGCGTCCGTCGCTAGCGAGATCGCGGCGTCGGTATCGCCGCGCTGCAGGGCGATGCGCGCGCGGACAAATCTGCTAAAAATCCGCCCTACTTCGATGCGCTTTAGCTCGCTAAGCTCCTGCGCCCGTGCGGCGAGCTCTTCGGCGCGAGAGATCTCTTTAGCAAGCAGCGCCCGATCGGCATTTTCTAGCAATCCCCAAATTTCGCGCATAGAAGACGCGGTGGAATTTTTAACGGCAGCATTCGCGGAGGCTATGTTTTTTGGCATGGAAACCTCTGACGGGGCGGGATTTTTGACGGCATTACCTGTATCGGTATAATTTGCGACGTCCCCAGCGGAGGCACCGTTTGCGGCATGGGTGTTTTCGGCGGGCGGCGGGACCTGCGTGCAAGCGACGAAAAACAAGCCGAGCGCGACGTAAGGTAAAATTTTCATAGATGGCCTCCGAAATTTTAGTCCGATTATAGCAAAACAAAGTTTAAATTCCGCGGCGGAGCTTGCGTCTGCGTAGAACGACGTCGAGCCCGAATGAAATTTTAAAATTCTACCGAGCGACGTTCGTGAGCCGCGCGAGTTTTGGTGCGGGCTTCGGTGCGGCTCGATAACAAAATCGGCAATCGCATGAGTTTTGAGACTTTGGCGCGGCTCGGTATGACTTGATGCGGACGAGGCTTGCGATAAAACAGCGCCTGAGGCTATCTCTTGCATACACCCGCCTACGCTCACTCGCACAGATGACGGCTCTTTTAAACGGCAAGTTTGAAAATTTAAAATTTAGCCGTAACCGCTGGCAAGATTAAATTTAAACGCTGCGTAAGCGTAGCAAAGATAGAATTTAGCGCTAAATTTAAAGCCGTAATGTGACATTCAAGCAAGAGATAAAATGAACGATACCAAACCGGATGAGCCGCTGCTAATCATAAAAAGGGCGAGGCGTTTTTACGGGCCTTTTTATGCGGTAGTTAAAATTTTGCAATTTTGCATAGCCGTTATTTTATAATGCTTGACAAGCCTTATGCGCCTATCGTAGGCTGGGTGATGCTAATCGGGCTTTTTTACGCGGAGATTATCCCGAATTACTTTAAATTTATTGCGTGCTACGATGATCGCATAGTCGTGAAATATTTTTTCTGGCAAAGAGATATTCCATTTGATGAAATCAAGTATTTTTGGATATTTACATATTTTTTAGGGCACAATAAATTTTTTATTAAACTCAAATTTAACTTTAAAAATTTGGTACTAAATATTTGCTCGATAGTTATACCGATGGATTATATAACAAAAGAAGATTTTGAAAAATTAAAAATTTTAATGAGTAACAAAAATATCGAATACAGGGATTTTATCTGAGGAGCGAAAATGTGTTGCGACCGTAGTTATCAAACTATAAAAACAGGCGGATTTTTTAATTTCGCCATGAAATTTCTTGTTGCAATATTTTTTTGCGATTGTTCTATTCGGCTGCGACGGTAGGGAATGTCGGAATCAGTATAACGACAAAGCAGAAGAAATAATATTTGAAGGAATAAGAGATTTAAATCATCTAGGCGGTTCTTGGTCTTGTGGAAAAATTACCGATAGATATGAGAGCATAGTAAACATTTATGGCGCTAGAGATGATGATATAAAGTTGCTCTTAAATAATTTTTCAAAAGTTACCGACATACCAAATGTTAAAATCACGATAAATGTTTATAAAGGCATAAGGTTGGCAAATAAAAATTTACTGCCAAATGATGAGCCTATATTAATCTTAAAATTAAATACTCAATCGAGTCAAGCAGAATAAAATTTCGGGCGGCGCAAACCGCCCGAAATACCGCGCTAAGCCCTTACTGCTCGTAAAAGCCGCTCGGTTTGGAGATCGTGTCGATGTAGATGTTTTTGGTCTGGGTGTAGTGATCCAGGATCATCTTGTGCGTCTCGCGACCGATGCCCGATTCTTTGTAGCCGCCAAACGGCGCGCCGGCGTGGATCTGATTGTAGGTATTGACCCACACGCGACCCGTCTCAAGCAGGCGTGCGACCGTGAGTGCCTTTGCGATGTCGCGCGTAAATACCGCGCCGCCTAGTCCGTAGAGGCTGTCGTTTGCCATGCGGACGAGCTCGTCTTGATCTTTAAATTTAATCACGACGCCCACAGGGCCGAAGATCTCCTCCTGCGCCACGCGCATGTCGTTGCGCACGTCCACGAGTAGCGTAGGCTCGACGAAAGCCTCTCCCGCGCTATGTCGCTTGCCGCCCACGGCGATCTTAGCGCCCTCCTCTACGCCGATTTTTACGTACTCTAAAATTTTATCGGCTTGCTTTTTGTTGATCTGGCATCCCATCTGGGTGTTCGGATCGAGCGGATCGCCCACCTTGATGCGCTTAAATTTCTCCACGAGCGCCGGTACGAATTTATCATAAATGCCCTCCTGCACGAATATCCTACTTCCCGCGCAGCAGACCTGGCCTTGGTTGAAAAGAATTCCCAGCTGCACGCCGTCGATCGCAACGTCGAAGTCACAATCGTCAAAGATGATATTTGCGCTCTTGCCGCCAAGCTCAAGCGTAGCGGGGATGATCTTTTGCGCCGCGGCTAACGCGATGCCTCTGCCGACCTCGGTCGAGCCCGTAAATGCGAGCTTATCAAGCCCTTTGTGAGTGCGGACGAACTCGCCTGCCTTGCTTCCCTTGCCGGTTACGACGTTGATGACGCCCTTTGGAAGTAGCGGCGCGATCAGGCGGATGAACTCCAAAATGCTAAGGCTGGTTTCGGAGCTTGGCTTAAATACGCACGTATCGCCCGCGGCAAGTAACGGAGCGAGCTTCCACGCGCCCATCAAAAACGGGAAATTCCACGGCACGATCTGTCCTACTACGCCGATCGGCTCGCGCAAAACGACGGATAGATAGCGCTCTTTTAGCATATTGGCGCTGCCCTCTTCGCCCAAAATTACGCCCGCAAAATAGCGGAAATGCTCGATCGACCACGCTACGTCGACCGCGCGCGTCTCGCGGATCGGCTTGCCGTTGTCGATAGTCTCTACGGTGGCGATGAACTCGGCGTTTTGCTCCAGGACGTCGGCGATCTTATTTAGCAGCGCGCTGCGCTCATAAACGCTGGTGCGGCGGAAGCTCGCAAACGCCTTGCGAGCTGCGGCGACCGCTTTATCGACGTCCGCCTTGCTAGCATCTGCGATCTTTGAAATTTTTTCGCCGGTAGCGGGATTAAAAACGTCTAGGCTCGCGCCGCCTTCGGCACCCACAAACTCGCCGTCGATGAAAAGCTTATAGCTTGGTTGGATTGTAGCCATGCTTACTCCTTACGTGAAATATGACATTCGCTATTATATATCCGCGGCGGTTAATGCGGCATAAATTTCGGAGCGAAAATCGGTTAAAATTTTGTAGTGTGTAAATTTGAGAAGTACCGCGGCATGCGCGAAATTTTAAAATTTGATCTGCGTGCGTGACAGCGGAGGGTTTTAAGCAGCTTTAAAGCGGCGCAAAATTTAAGCCCTCGCGAGCGGCGAAATTTCAAAAGATAACGTTTATGAAACGAGAGCGGAAATTTGGCTACGATAAAATTTCAGAATTCGGCTTTGCTAAATTTTAAAATTTTGCGAGGTAAAATTTCTAAAGCATTTTTTTTGAGATGAAATTTCTAAAATTATCTCTCGCGCAAGCTTTACAAGCCCCTTAACGCTCGCTCTTAAAGCTCGCTTGAGCGGCACTCGAGTAGGGCAAAAGTATAGCGCCGAAAAACGGCATTACAATTAATCTCAGGCGTTTCGTAAAAGCATATACAGGCGGCGCAACCCGCCCTACTCGCAGCCCTCGGGCGCAGCGAGCGTAACCGCTCTAGCGTGCAGCCCGAGCTGGTGTGCACAGCTTCGGACGCAGGAGTGCAATCGCCCGCACTGCAATTTAAACGCAGTAAGCCAACCGCTCGCGCTGCGGCTCGCGACCCGTTCGAGCACGGGGCGGGGGACAACTACTCTGCGAGTATCGGCTTATTCAAGCCAAAAAATCGAACTAGGCGCACGAAGTCTCCGAGCCCGCGAAAGCCACACTCGGACTTTTCTAGCCGAGGGATCAAACCGCTTAAAATTTTAAAATTTAGGCTCGAAAAAGGTATCTTCGTGGATGTTGGCGAAGGCGGCTTGCAGGCTGATAAAAAACCTCGGATGGGCCTTTTCATACTGTGCCAAAAGCTCCTTCGTAGCGGCGCGCGCGGTGGGTTCCTTGCCACCGTATTGTTTCGCGGGGCAAACCTCCTCCTCGCGCATGATCGGAAGCTCGTTATCTCTAGCACAGGCAGCGATTTGGCGCTCGCGCGCTAGAATGAACGGACGGATGATCACGAGCCCGTTTTCGGCGACATAGCGCGGAGCGAGAGTTCGAAGCGCGCCGTTGAAGGTGAAATTCATAAAAAAGCTCTCCGCAGCGTCGTCGAGGTGGTGGGCGATGGCGATCTTATTGAAGCCGTGTTCGAGCGCGTAGGAGTAGATATATCCGCGCCTCATACGCGAGCAAAAGCTGCAAAACGTGGTGTTTGCGCGGATCTTTTCCTTGCCGAATTCAAAAATTTTAGTATCGATTATCTCGTAGGGAATCTCGTGCTCTTTAAAATGGGCGCTTATCTCGCGCAGATCCTCGCCGATACCGTAAGTAACGGTGACGGCTCGAAACTCCCAATCTAGCGGGCTTACGCTTTGGAAGTGCTTCAGCACGTGCGCCAAACTCATACTGTCTTTGCCGCCGCTAAGAGCTAGTAAAATTTTATCGCCGCGCTCGAACATCTTGTATTTGGCGTTGGTTTGTCCGACGCGGCGAAGTAATTTTTTGGAGAGGTTTATCATAACCTTTCGATCATTTTTAGGACGAAATTTGCGCTCGTTTGCGCGCTTTTTACCATAAACTCGTCAAAGTCAAACTCGGCTTTGTGTCCCGCCTCGTCGCTTATCGCGCGCAGTACGCAAAACGGCACGCCCAGCGCGTCGCACACCTGCGCCACGCTCGCTCCCTCCATCTCGACCGCGCTCGCGTCAAACGTCCGCTCGATCCAGCTCTTGCGCTCCTCATCGCTTACGAACTGATCGCCGCTAGCGATGATGCCCGATTTTAGCGTGATGCCTAGCTGCTCGGCGACGCTTTGCGCGATAGAATTTAGCTTCGCGTCGGTTTGGACTGAAATTTTACTTCCGGGTACGAATCCGTGCGGATGCCCAAATGCCGTGATGTCCAGATCGTGCTGCACGAGCGCGGTAGCGTATAAAATTTCGCCGATCTTGATGCCGTGCTTCAAAGCCCCCGCGACGCCCGTAAAAATGAGCGCGCGCGCGCCGAATTTCTCGATCATAACCGTAGCGGTCAGGGCGGAATTTACCTTGCCGATCTTCGAATACGCGATCACTAGATCGTGGCCGTTAAGCTTAGCGGCGTAGAATTTATTATTCGCGTGCTCCACAGCTTCCACGCTCACACCCCGCTCGCGCAGCGCGGACAGCAGCGGCTCGATCTCTTCGGGCATCGCGCCTAAGATCGCAACTTTCATCTATTCTCCTTTGCAAATTTCAGAAACTCGTCTAGGCTCGCAAGATCCGTGATGCTAAAGGTCGGCTTTTGCGTGATCTTTTTGTTTATCCCTTTTAAAACCGCCGCGCCGAACTCGACGAAGCAGTCCGTCTCACTCTCATAATTTTTGATGCTTTGCTTGTAAAGCACGGGACTGATAAGCTGGGCTTTCAGCAGCTCTAGCGCTTCGGATTTCGCCCTGTATGCGCGCGCGGTGGCGTTAGCGACGACAGGAGCGAAGCTCTCTTTTAGCGCGGGGCGCAAAAATTCCAAAAGCTCGTCGCTAGCACTCCCTAGCATCGGACAATGGCTTGCGACGCTCATATTTAGTAGCATTGCGCGCTTTGCGCCTGCGGCTTTAAACTCGCCCTCGAGTGCCGCGAGATCATCTTTTTTGCCCGCAACTACGATCTGCCCGTCGCAGTTATAATTCGCCGCCCATACCTGCTTACCTGCGCTCGTTGCATCCGCGCAAATTTTTTCAACCGCCTCGTCGGCAAGAGCTAAGATCACCATCATTCCGGCGCCTTTGCCCTCGCAGGCGCTCTGCATTAGCCTGCCGCGAATATTTACTAGCTTTAGCATCTGCTTCGGCTCTATGCCTCCCGCAGCGCTTAACGCGCTAAACTCGCCCAGAGAGTGTCCGAGCAAAAACTGCGGAGCGATGTTAAGCTTTTCTTGATCCAGCTTTTCTTGCAGCGCCGCAAGCGCCATCATGGAATTTAATGCAATCGCAGGCTGCGTAAATTCCGAAATGTCGAGCTTGTCGTTGGGTTCAAACAGCAAATTTTTAAAATCGATACCCGTAAAGTCTGAAGCCTCATCCAAAAGTGCGCGCGCAGAGGCGGAGCCCTCGTAAAACTCCCTGCCCATGCCTACGCTTTGGCAACCCTGTCCGGGAAAGATAAAAGCAAATTTCATAAAAAAGTCCTAATGCTCGTGATGGTGCCCGCCGCAGCACTCGTGATCTTTCCCGTGATCGTGACCTCCGCAGCATTCATGACCGTCTGCATGCCCATGGCCTCCGCAACACTCGTGATCCTCTGCGTGATCGTGTCCGTGTCCGCCGCAGCACTCGTGCCCCTCGTGATGATTATGTCCGCAGCCGCAGCTGTGAGTACCCTCAGGCTGGCCGGTAAGAATTTCGTCCGCCGTCGCTTCGCGGTTCTCGACGATCTTTATATTAAATTCCAGCTCCTTGCCCGCAAACGGGTGGTTAAAGTCAATAGTAACGTCCTGCTCGCCGATAGCTTTGACGCTCACGCGGGTAGTCGCGCCGTCCTCCGCCTGTCCGAAAAGCTCCATACCCACGACCAGATCTATACCCGCAAACTGCTCTTTAGGTAGGATCTGCACGGCGTCCTGCTTATACTCGCCGACCCCGTCGCTCGGGCTTATGCGAACCGTTTTGCTCTCGCCTGCTTGTAGATTTAAAATTTCATCTTCCAGTTTTTGGATGATTTGATCTTTGCCGCTAAGAAAGGCAATCGGGTCGGAGTTTAAATTTGATTCTAAAATTTCACCGGTTTTGCCGTCTTTTAGCTCATAATGCATCTTTATAACTCGGTTGTTAGCCATAGTTTTCTCCTGTTTAGAATTTTATTTTTGAGTTTGTATTTAAATTTAGGTTATCTAGTGGGCGCAGCTTTAGCTTCTTTGGAATCCGGGTATGAAGCTTTTAGCGCTTTGTAGAATTTATCTGCGCTGTCTTTATCGCCGATCTTATCGAAGCTGATTGCGGTGTGATAGAGGAGCTTTGGAGTGTAGTCTTGGCTCTCGTTGTGCGAGATGCTCTTTTTATAATAGTTTATCGCTTCTGCGTATGAGCCGGAGAAATATGAAATTTCGCCCAGCATGTAATTTGCCTTAGCGGGCTTGTAATTTTTAGATACTAAATAATTGTAGCGCTCTTTTGCGCCGGAATAGTCTTTTTTGACATATAAAGCGTCAGCCTCTTTCAACACCGAAGCCTGATCTTTTGATTTAAAATCGGAGTCTGATTTTGTACTAGCAGGGATTGAAGCAGTTCCTGCGTCTAATTCAGCGTTTTTTTTTACGCTACTGCCGCTACCTAATTTTTTATTAATTTCAGCGATTTGGGCTTTTATAGTTGCGATATCTCGCTTCATCTGATCTAGCTCGCTGTTGCCTTGGCTTTTGCCCGTAGTACGAATTTCTAGATCTGCTACCCTGTTTTCCAGGTTCGAAATTTTAGAATTTGTTCCTTCAAGGACGCTTCGCAAGCCTTCTACGCTCTCGCGTGTATTATCTACACTAGTTTGCATCTCGCTTATACGCTTGCGGTTATCGCGTAATACTTGTTCGTTTTCGGTTAGTCCATAAGAGCTGCCTGAATCAATATTGCCAGCATCAAATGCGGAAGTTTCTGCATTTAAAAAAGTGGCAGCTCCCAAAAGAGCCGCCACCGTGAAATTTTTAAATTTCAAATTAGAATCCAACTTTGAATTCGTCGCGTCTGTTTTGAGCGTCGCACTCTTTAGAATGCTCTGTGCAAGCCATATTGCTCTCACCGTAGCTTACTACGGAAATTCTGCTCTCATTTACGCCTTGAGCAACCAATGCGTCTTTAGCTGCAGTAGCTCTCTTTAGACCAAGGGCATAGTTGTACTCATCAGAACCCCACTCATCGCAGTTACCCTCAACTTTGACGGTTAGAGACTCTGCGCCTGCTTGGTTGAATAAAGCTGCGTTATTATTGATTGTGCCTTGTTGATCGGCTCTAATATTAAATTTATCAAAGTCGAAATAAACAGTACCAACTTCACTTTGGATCTGAGATGCCAAAGCAGCTAGTCTATCTGCATTACTTGTGCTTGTAGTATCGGCCTCTGGGGTCTTTTTAGAACAACCGCTCAATAATAGAGCAGCAACTGCTATCGAAGATAAAACTAAATGTTTCATTTTCTATCCTTTCAAAAAAAATTGTAGTCATTATATCACGAGATTTTTTAATATTTTACCAATCAACCGATTGAATTTTACCCACTCTTAACGGAAATTGGAAACTTTTATTCTCGTTAACTCTGATAATACCTACCGAGCTTCCGCCGCCGTCTTGCTTGATAAACATAATGCTGCCGCCATCGCTAGAAAATCTAGGAAACATATTTTTGCCACTAGCCGTTAACTGGCGAATCATATCGGTTTGAGTAGAGATTAAATATATATTAAATCCGCCCCCGCCGTCGCGACTAGAGTAAGTAACATAATTGCCATTTGTGCTGATGGAGTTATTATTTTTGCCGTGATAGACGAGCTGCTGAACGTTGCCGCCGTTTATGCTAGTGGCAAATACGTTCGGATAGCCCAGACGATCGCTCACAAAAGCCACGCGCGAATCGCCGTCGATAAAATTTCCATTTACATCAATGCCAGCGTAATCGGTAATTTGCTTAGCGCTGCCCGAGGCTATATCATATAAATAAATATCGGGTTGATCTTTAGGCGCATTGGTGATTAGAAGCTTTCTGCCGTCGGCACTTACATCCGAAGCTATCGTCATGCCGTGACCGGTAAAAATTTTGCTCTTGCTACCATTGGATAGATTAAATTTATAGATAGCGGGCGTATTTTTATTGACATAGTAGGTATAATAAAATTCGTTCTGTGCCGCGCTTGCCCATTTAGGGAAGATATTTAATCCGCCACGAAGCACCACCTGCTGATAGGTAAGCGTATAATCAGCCACCATGATCTCGCTCTCGCGCGTCGAAGTGTAGCGAGAGAGCAAAATCATCTCCTTCATCCAATCGACGTTTGAATAGCCTAACTGCTTGACGATCTCAGATACCGCCATATGTGCTAAAAACGGATACTTTTCGGCATTTGAAAGCGTAAAGCTCTTCTCGTACATCACCCTGCCGCTGTTTGCCTCAAGCACTTTGGCTTTTAGACTCATCGGCGAGCTTTTATCACTTACCGCGTAGCGCACGATCAGAGCGGCACCGCTAGAGCCTAGATTGTCGGAAGCGCCCGCATCATAGCTGCTTTGTAGATACTCGTCGCTGACTTCAAAAGTCGCGCCGACCTTTAGATCACCCACCATAAGTTTAAAGAATTTGTTGCCAAATTCTGAATTTGCAAGATTCGATGCATCCTGAACGACGATTTTTGGTAAATTTACCCCTTCGTTTACGATAGACATAGTCGCATCTGCCGCGAAAATGCTACTACAAAATGCAAGAATCAAAAGTAGTTTTTTCATCTTTTCTCCTTAAATTTAATTTGATTTAACATTATATTTTAAAAAAATCGCAAATTTACGAGGCTTGTTGTCTGGCGCTTTTACAAAGCGTTGTTTCGAAAGCCTCATCAAAAAGTTCTTAAGTTTTTTGAGGAATATTTCATCCCCCTCCAAATAATCTGTGCTATAATCAATAACTTTCCCATCAGCACTTAAGCTTACGTTGAGTAGCACGCTGCCTTCAGCAGGAGTCATTTTTTGCGCCCACCACAAATAACCCAGCTGCTTTTTAACATCATTATAATAAATTTTAATTTTATAGGAATTTTGAATTTCGATGTTTAAATTTGAAGAGGTAGAATTTTTAGCAGAATCCACATCTTCTGCAAAAAGCATACAGCAAAACGCAAAAATACAAAAAAGTCTCTTCACTTTTTTCCTTACAAAATTCTAATTTGTCTTCATCACGTCGGACATCGTAGTTTCAATATCGTGCGACGCTCCGTCTGGAGACCTCGGGAAAGTTTGAGTCGTTAGATTATCCAAAAAATCTCGCAACTTCTGGTTAAATTCCGTCTCACGCCCCATTTCTAGAATTTTATAATCCACGACTCGTCCGTCCGCGCCAAGGATTATCCTAATTTTCGCATCATCTTTCGTAGTTGCGACGTATCTACTCCACAAAACTTGAAGCCTTTTCCCGATAGCACCATAATAAGCGTTATACTCGCCCGTCCTTTGCGTCCTGCCGCCAAGCTTATCGGATTTAACGACAGCATTTTTAGATGCCGCTTTATCCTTAGCACTAGAGGTGGAGGTTTCTTTATCGGACTTTTTGTTACTCTGAACGGCGTCGTTAGCTTTAGCGCTCTCCTCAAGCTTCTTATTGTCCTTAGTCGTATCCGAAAAAAGATCGCTCAAGCTCGGTTTTTCCTCTTTTTTTGGCTCCGACTTAGCTTCCTCTTTTTTCTCTACTACTTTTTCGGAAGGTTTATCTTCCAACTTAGGCTCAGGCTTGGGCTCCTCTTTTTTGGGCTCAGCTTTAGGCTCGTCCTTTTTAGGTTCCGGTTTTGGCTCTTCTTTCGGCTTTTCGGGCTCTTTCGGCTTTGCCTGCACCGGAGGCGGCGGAACTACTTGCGCCGTAGTCTTAATTTTATCCTCCGGCACATCCTTCACATTCTTATTGTCAAACTCGCCTTGCTTTGTTTCTTTAGCGATTTCAGGCGCGGACGGAAGTTTATCATCTATTTCGAAATCAAAAGTAACATCCATATAATCGTTGGGATTGTCAGTATATTTTTTAAATTTTTCCTGCGGCTTTGAAATTTGATATAAAAGAACAAAAATCACCAGCAGATAGGCAAAAAGGGCGATTAAAAACGATTTAAAATTATCGTATTTAACCCCCGTAAAATTTGAATAATTAGCCATTTGTTTGAAGTGCGACTTTTGTAAAACCCGCCTGCTTTAGGCTCTTTAAAACAAACATTACATCGTCGTAAACGAGTCTTTTATCGGCTTGGATATAGACAGGTTTTTCCAAGCTATACTTGCCGGTGCCTTTAAGCAGCACGAGATTATCTGGGAATTCAGATAGGATCATCGAGCTTTTGTCGATATAAACCTTGCGATCTTCGCCGATACGCACAAGCAAGAATTCCGCGGTATTTTCCGAAACCTGTGCTTTTGAGCCGCTAGGCAGTTCGATCTTCTCATCGTAGATAATCGCCGTTTGCGCGACCATTAAAATCGCTAGCAAAACAAGCATAATATCGACGAGCGGAGTGATATTTAACTCTGGATTTTCGTCGAAATTATACATTAAATAGCTTTTCCAGTGTTTGCTTTAAATAGCAAAATATCCGCTGTACGATTTATAATGCTCATAACTTCGTATGCTTTGCGTTTTATAAGTAAGCTAAAGGTGTATGCGGGGATCGCTACAAAAATTCCACATCCTGTGGCAACTAGCGCCTCACTGATCGCAGGAGCGATAGTATCGATGCCGGAATTTCCGCCACCGAGCTTGGAAAATGTGTGAAGTATACTAACGACCGTACCAAATAGCCCGATAAACGGCGAAGTGGAGGCGACGATAGATAGCCAAGTAAGTCCGCTAGTGGAGTCGCGCTCGGCCTTGCCTTTATAAATTTCCAAGGCTTCTTTTGAAATTTTATCGGTATTTACTTTTTGAAAAATAGAGCCCGAAAGCGAAATCCTACCACCCATCAGCAAGGATTCGAGCGCCTTTGCTTCGCGGTGTTGCCACGCACTAAGCCCTACAAATCTGGAGATCAAAATCGTAAAAGTGACGATAAAATAAATGGATAACCAAGAAAGCACGAATATCGTAATAAACGTGCTTCTTGAAAAATAACTTAAAATTAGATCTAGCATATTTAACTTTGCCTTGCGAATTCGTCGACTCTAGCCATGATCGCTGCGGAATTTGCCGCATCCGAGCTAATAGACGCAAGCATATCTTTGGCGCGCTGCAAAGACTTCGCTACGGCGCTTTCGCTATCGCCTCCGATAGCCACGGCTTGAGTGGCTAGGATAGTAGTTTTTTCTTCTGTAACTTCCAAAAATCCATCGTTTACCAAAACAAGCTGCTTTTTGCCATCTTTATCCACGATCTCTACGACGCCACCTTCGCTTTTATCTTTAAGCCCCGTCAGCAAACTCGCATGCCCTGGCAAAATACCCATTTCGCCAGTAATGCCGGGGAGTTGGACGGATTTAACTTCGCCCGAAAAAACCATTCCTTCGGGCGTAACGATATCTAAAAGCAAAAATTCTTTCATCTTAAAATTCCTATGCTTTCATCTTTTCAGCTTTTGCTACTACCTCGTCGATATTTCCCACCATATAAAAGGCATTCTCCGGCAGATCGTCGTATTTGCCCTCTAAAATTCCCTTAAAGCCAGCAATAGTTTCCTCTAGCGAGATATATTTACCCGGACTTCCGGTAAATACCTCGGCTACGAAAAACGGCTGAGATAGATAGCGCTCGATCTTTCTAGCACGCTCGACCACGAGCTTATCTTCTTCGCTAAGCTCGTCCATACCCAAAATCGCGATAATGTCTTGCAAATCTTTGTATTTTTGAAGTACTGCTTGAACGCCGCGAGCGACCTTATAATGCTCCTCACCGATGATTTGCGGATCAAGCATTCTTGAGGTCGAATCAAGTGGATCGACGGCGGGATAAATTCCTTTCTCAGCGATCGCTCTGTTTAAAACGGTCGTCGCATCAAGGTGCGCGAAAACGGTCGCAGGAGCCGGGTCGGTAAGGTCGTCCGCAGGCACATAAACGGCCTGAACGGAGGTGATAGAGCCCTTTTTGGTCGAAGTGATGCGCTCTTGTAATTTACCCATTTCGCTAGCAAGCGTAGGCTGATAACCGACCGCGGACGGAATTCGTCCTAAAAGCGCGGACATCTCCGAACCCGACTGCGAGAAACGAAAGATATTATCGATAAACATCAAAACGTCAAGCCCAAGCTCGTCGCGGAAGTACTCGGCCATCGTAAGACCGGTTAGCGCGATACGGTTCCTCGCCCCCGGCGGCTCGTTCATCTGTCCGTAGGTCAAGGCGACTTTATCCAAAACGCCCGATTCTTTCATCTCGTTATAAAGGTCGTTCCCCTCTCTCGTTCGCTCGCCGACGCCCGCAAATACGGAGTAGCCGCTGTGTTTGAAAGCGACGTTGTGGATTAGCTCCATAATAATAACGGTCTTACCGACGCCTGCACCGCCGAATAGTCCTACCTTGCCACCCTTTGCGTAAGGAGCAAGCAGATCGACCACTTTGATGCCGGTTTCAAAAATTTCACTCTTCGTGCTTTGATTTTCAAAGCTAGGCGGATCTCTGTGAATGGACCAACGAGTTTCAAATTTTTCATCCTCGCCCTCGTCAATCAGATCGCCCGTGACATTAAAAATTCTACCCAAAACCTTCTCGCCCACTGGCACCGTAATAGGCGCGCCAAGAGCCGTAGCTTCAAGCCCTCGCCTAAGTCCATCACTCATATCCATAGCGATCGTGCGGACGCGATTGTCTCCAAGGTGCGCGGCTACCTCTAGGATCAGCCTACGATGAGCGCCCTCGACATCAAATTTAACCTCGATAGCTTCATTAATCTTCGGCAAGTAGTCCTTGAAATCGACATCGACCACGGGACCCATTACCTGAGAAATTATTCCTTTCATCCGTTTTCCTTTCATTTCATTGATTCGACGCCACTTATGATCTCAATAAGCTCAGTCGTGATAGAGCCTTGTCTGGCTTTGTTGTATGCTAAATTTAACTGCGATACGCGCTCCTTGGCGTTGTTTGTCGCATTCTCCATAGCGTTCATTCTAGAGCAGTGCTCCGCTGCCAAAGAGTCAATAAGTGCGTAATACATGCTGTAGCTAAGATAGCTCTGGATTAAATTTAACATCAATGTTTCTTCATCCTCAGGGCTTTCAACTTCTACTTCCAATGTAGATGTTTTTAAAGCATCCTCACTAATTGCAGGCTCACCGATCGGCACCAACGTATTTACCCGCATCTCTTGAGTAATCATATTCAAATAGCCATTGTGGACGAGTATGACTTCATCGGTTTTGCCTTCGTTAAAATCCTTAACCGCGGCTTGGACGATTTCGTTAGCTTTCTCGGACGATGGAGATGAGCTCACGCCGATATATCGCTCCAAAAGCTCAATGCCCTGAAAATCGAAATATTCTATTCCTTTTTTGCCGACGGCGCGAAGGCGAACCTTGATCTTTTTAGCTTTAAGCTCCTCGATCAAAGCTTTGATCTTTTTGATGGTGTTGATATTAAAACCGCCGCAAAGCCCTTTATCTGCGGTGATAAACAGCAAATCAACCGCCTTTACCTCTCGAGTGGTATCAAAAATTCTAAGTTTTTCGTCGTTGCCCGAATTATTGCCTACATAATTTTTAACGCGCGCAGAAATTTCACCCAAGACCTCGTTAATCTTCACCGCATAAGCTCGCGAGCGCATCGCCGCTTCTTTGGTGTTTTTAAGCTTAACATTGGAAACCAGCTTCATAGCTTTGGTAGTCTTCTCCGTATTTCTGACGCTTTTGATTTGAAGTTTTATATCCTTTAAATTTGCCATAATTTAGCCTTCTTAAGCGGCAAAGGTCGCTTTAAAGTCATTTAATGCTTTGATCAAATTATCTTCCAAATCCTTCTCGATGGTCTTTTTACTTCTGATCTCTTCGAAAATTTCAGGATATTTCGCCTCGATATACGGATAGAGCTCAGCTTCGAATTTGCCGATCGAGCTCGTAGGCACGTCGTCTAAAAATCCGCGGCTTCCCGCAAAGATGATGACCACTTGATTTTCGACCGGAAGTGGCGAATAAGGAGGTTGCTTTAAAATTTCGACCATTCTTTGTCCGCGATCCAGCTGCTTACGGCTACTCTCGTCCAAATCGCTCGCAAACTGCGCAAACGCCTGAAGCTCACGGTATTGAGCGAGATCTAGGCGCAAGGTTCCCGAGACCTTTTTGATCGCTTTAATCTGCGCAGAACCGCCGACGCGGCTAACCGAAAGACCTACGTTGATCGCAGGGCGAATTCCTGAGTTAAATAGACCAGATTCTAGGAAAATTTGACCGTCAGTGATAGAGATAACGTTTGTAGGGATATATGCCGAAACGTCGCCTGCCTGCGTCTCGATGATAGGAAGCGCCGTTAGGCTGCCTGCGCCGAGTGCGTCGCTTAGCTTACTAGCACGCTCAAGCAAACGGGAGTGTAAATAAAATACATCGCCAGGATACGCCTCACGTCCAGGTGGACGGCGTAAAATAAGTGACATCTCGCGATACGCAACCGCATGCTTGCTCAAATCATCGTAGATGATAAGTGCGTGGCGGGAGTTATCTCTGAAATACTCACCCATGGTGCAGCCCGAATACGGAGCCAAATACTGAAGCGCGGCTGCCTCGCTAGCACCGGCTGCAACTACGATCGTATAATCCATCGCGCCGTATTCTTCAAGCTTTTTAACGACTTGTGCGACGGTGGATTGTTTCTGACCGATTGCTACATATATGCAGATGACATCCTGGCCCTTTTGATTGATGATAGTATCAACAGCAACAGTGGTTTTTCCTGTTTGGCGGTCGCCGATGATGAGCTCGCGCTGTCCGCGACCGATCGGCACTAGCGCGTCAATCGCCTTAAGGCCGGTCTGAAGCGGCTCGTGAACGGATTTACGAGCCATGATACCTTTGGCCTTTTCTTCGACAAATCTAGTATCGCTGGTCTCTATCGCGCCTTTGCCATCGATCGGCTCGCCTAGGGCATTTACTACGCGACCTATTAGAGCATCACCTACCGGAACGCGCAAAAGCTTACCCAGTCTTTTAACGCTACTACCTTCGTTAATACCGCTAGTATCGCCTAAAATAACGATGCCGACACTGCTCTCCTCTAAATTTAACGCGATACCACGAGCTCCGTTTTCGAATTCGACCATCTCGTTAGCCATTACGTTTTTTAAGCCGTAAACATTAGCAACACCGTCTGCGACCGAAACGACCTTGCCGGTTTCTTCGATATCAACGCTAAGATCGAAATTTTCGATTCGCTCTTTGATTATGCTGCTGATTTCGTCTGCCTTAATTTTCGCACCCACGCTTTACTCCTTTAAATTGCTTTTAAAATATATTCGCTCATTTTTTGTTTCAATTTATCAACTGAAAAACTAATCTCAAATCCAAGATCCTCGACTTCGATCTTAATGCCCTCAAGCTCGCTTTTAACAGGTTGTAGAGTAATATCTGCATTAAATTTCTTTGAAATTTTAGCCTCTAGCTCTTTTATTTTCGCGGCGTCTATTTCGGTAGCGGAATAAATTTTACCTAAGTATTTATTATCCAGCGCCGCAATATTCTTGCGCAGTTCCTCGACTATCTGTGGAATTAGCGCAATACGCCTATTCTTAGCTAAAAGTTTAATAAAATTTACTATTTTTTCACTTGGATTTTTTATAAACGACGCGATAAGTTCCACTTTGGATTCCTCTTTTAGCGTCGGAGATTTTACGATATCTTGGAATTTTGGAATTCTAAATGCACTCGCGACGCTCTCGAGCGTCTGCAAAACAGAGCCTAGTTCATCTTTTTTATAGCTCAGTATTAGGGCGTTTACATATCTTTTTGAGGTGTTATTTATCATCATCCGACCTTTTTCTCTACGATTTTAACCAGTTTGTCTTGACCGAATTTGATGTCATCCGATGCAAAAACGTCATCCAGTATCTCGCTTACGACCTCTTTTTTGATCTTGCGCGCCTCAAAGCTCTTCTGCTCGTCGAAAGATTTTTGCAAATTCGCAATCTCTTGTTCGGTCGCATTTTTTATCTTTTCGGCGGCGAACACGATCTCTTTTTTAGCAGTTTCGATTAAAGCTGCGCCTTGAACCTTAGCATCTTGCAGATCTTTTTTAGCTTGTTCCTTGCGAGCTGCAGACTCTTTTAAAATTTTTTGATTAGCCTCAAGTCTAGATGCGATGCCGTTGATTCTACCTTGATATGCTGCTTTTGCAGGACCTTTTAACAGATAAAACAAAATTCCGAAAAACAAAATGAAATTTATGCTTCGCCACAGCACGTCGTAGTCCTTGACTCCATCGTGCCCGCCGTTTGCTAAAACAAACGCCGGAATTATAAATAAAAATAGATATTTTTTCATACTGAAATCCTCATACTTTAGCCACGGCAGTGCTTAGAGCATTTTTAAATTCCGGAATTTTGGCTTGCAAATCATTTTTTAGATTGCGTTTTTGCTCATCCAAACCGCCTAAGAATTGATCAAAATCCTCCTCCATTGCGGCTTTTTTCTCGGCTATTTCTCTAGCGGCAGCCTGCTTCGCGCTATCCATCGCCTCTTGCTTTATTTTAACAGCTTGCAACTTCGCAGCATCCATGATCCTTACGATCTCTGCTTTATCGGCATCTGCATCTTGTGCGTTTTTCATCGCATTTGCCTCATCTTCTTTAATAATAGCTTCTCGCTTTTCCATATGCAAAAGTAGCGGTCTATAAAGCTTGGTATTTAAGAAGTAAATCAAAGCTAAAAATACGACGATGGTCGTTATCATGGCGGTCAAACTTACGTCTAGCATCGCACCTCCTCCAGGTTAGTTTTAAACAAAATGCGTATTTTACAATATGAAAAATTAAAATACACTATAAAAAATCATCCGATTTTCTTTAAAAACTCGGAAATTTGTAAAATTTCGCTAAATTCGATCGAAATTTTACGCTCTTTGATGCTTATTTTACCAAATTGATCAAGCTTAGCCTTTAGCTTTAAAAGCTCAGGCTTGAAGCTTTGAAATTCCACGCCAGGCTTTTTCTCTTTTGGAACGGTTTTATCTTTGAGCTTTTTTACTAAATTTTCGGTATCTCTTACGCTTAGGCGCTGTCCTAAAATCGTATTTAGAGCTAAAATTTGATCCTCTTTTTCGAGTCCAACCATTATCTTGGCGTGCCCTTGCGAAATTTTATCTGCGCTTATGGCGTCTTGCACCTCGGAGCATAAATTTAAAAGTCTTAGCGTGTTGGTAATCTGCGTGCGGGACTTTTTGATGATGTCGGCTAACTCCTCTTGTGTGATCCTGTATTCGCCGATAAGCTCCTTATAGGACTTAGCAAGCTCGATAGGATTTAGATCCTCGCGCTGGATATTTTCGATGAGGGCAAGCTCTCTTAAATTTTGAGATTTTATGTCCGCGACTACGGCTTTGATTTTACTCTCGCCCAAAAGCTTCGTCGCTCTTAGACGTCGCTCGCCGGCGATAAGGACGTAAGAATCATCTTTTTGAATAACGATGATAGGCTGAATAAGCCCGTGGCGGGCGATGCTTTCGCTCAGCTGCCTAAGTGCCTCCTCATCGAAGCTCTGCCGCGGTTGATATGGATTTGGCTCGACTTTATCGACATCGATTTCGATAACTAAGCTATCGGCATTTCCGCTTTCTAGTTCCCTGTTATAGGAGCTTTCTACGTCGTCTAAAATCGCACCGAGCCCGCGACCGAGTGCTCTTTTTACCTTGCCCATTTTTGCTCCATTATGGATTTAGCGAGGTCTTGATAAGCGATGGAGCCAGCAGATTTTATATCGTATAAAACCACCGGCTTGCCAAAACTTGGGCTTTCGGCTAGCTTAATATTGCGCGGGATGATGACTAGATCATCACTCTTGCCGATACGAAAGAGCTTATCATCAAAATACTCGCGTAAATTCGCGACCGTTTCTTTGGCTAGATTGTTTTGCAAACTATACATCGTAGGCAAAAATCCGCGAATTTTTAAATTTTTATTGAGCGTTTGCTTGACGACTTTTACGGTATTTAGGATCAACGCGACGCCTTCAAGCGCGTAGAATTCGCACTGAATCGGGATAATTACGCTATCGCTTGCGACCAAGGCATTTACCGTGATGCTACCGAGCGTCGGCGGCGAATCGATGATGATGAAATCGTATCTGTCCTTAACCTCGGAAATTTTATTTTTTAGCATTAGTTTGAAGTCTTTCTCTTCGCTTACTTCGCGCTCGATGCCTACAAGTCCGATGTTTGACGGCACCAGATCCATAAACTCAAGTTCGGTCTTTTGGATCACTTCGGACATGCTTTTACGCCCCGTTAGGACGTGATAAATGTTAAATTCAAAGTCGCTGCGGTTAAAGCCAAGCCCGGTCGTAGCGTTCGCCTGAGGATCTACGTCGATCAGTAGGACCCGCTTTTTCTTTATCGCTAGCGACGCAGCGAGATTAACCGCTGTGGTCGTCTTTCCGACGCCGCCTTTTTGATTGGCAATCGTAATTACTTCACTCATCTTAAAGCATAAACCCTTTCTTCGTTTATTATGATCGATCCGTCTTCGCAAAGTTTAGCCTGCGCAAGCGAAATTTTTTCACCGCCTAGATGAACGCTAAATTTTTGCGATTTTTGGAATTGTAACGAAAAATTTCTAAAAATTTGCTTCCACGAGATTTTATTTTCATATAGCGCAAAAAAGCCCTCTATAGCGTCTTTTGCGCTGATTTTTATATCTAAAATTCCCGCATATTCGGGCGCGCCGAGTAGGTTTATGCCGATGCCGCAGACAAGGGTATTTTTGATCTTATTCGTCATCGTCCCACCGATTTTGCGCTCATCCACATAAAAATCGTTGGGCCATTTAAGCCAAAGCTGCGAACCGAGCGATGCGAGAAATTCCTGCATGATCATCGCAAAATATATGCTCGCCGACTGAGGCGGCACATCTGCAGGCAGATCGCTCTGCGCGACACAGAACGAAAATGCGAGATTGCCGCTCGCGCCCTCCCAATCATTGCCGCGCGAGCCGATACCGGCGCTTTGGCGATTTGCGGCGATCGCAAAAGGCGGCGCTATCCTGCCTTCGCGCACGGCGTTCACCAAAAACTCCTGCGTGGAAGGCATTTGCTCTACAAATTCTACTTGCAAAACCCGCTCCTTGCGTAAGACGAAGGGCTCGCCTTACGATATTGCAAGCGTTTAAATTCCGCGCTGCGATAGAATTTTGAGACAAGATAAAATTTAGCATGATTAAATTTTACGAAGTAGCGGAATTTTATGCGATGAAATTTTACGCTCTTGCTAAATTTTTCGGCAACGCGGATTTTCCCAGCAGCATTTCGATAAAATTTTAAAGCTTTATCTTGCAAAAATTCTGCGGCACGATCATAGAATTTTAAACTGTGCGTGTTCGGTATAGCGCTGTAAAGTCCGCAACTGCGGCGGCAAAATTTCAAGCTCCTGTGAGCGTAAAATTTTAGAGCATAGAAGCGAGGTTTTAAAATTTTATAAAGCCTTGATTTTGGAGCTTCGCTTCGAAATTCCGCGCGGTAAAATTTTACTTTACGATTGCAGCGATACCCAAGGCATAATTTCGCCGCGATCCCAAAAGCGCGGCGTAAATAAAATCCCCACATAGCATCAAAAGCGTGGCATGAAACGCGAGCCTTCAAAACCCCGCCTAGCATAACAGATCGCCGATCTTTAGCCGCTTGCCGTTTAGATACGCGCTAGCGTCCACGGGCCTTTTGCCTGACTCTTGCACTTTTATGATCTTGACCGCACCCTCGCCGCAAGAAACGCAAAAGCCGAGCTTATCGACGCTTAAAATTTCGCCTTCGCGTTCAAATTTGCGCTCGCAAGATTCGCGCAAGATTTCTAAATCCAAAATTTTTAGTCCACTAGCTAGATAAATCCCCGGCCAGGGCGTCAGCGCGCGAAATTTATTATAAATTTGCTCTGCGCTTTCCTCAAAGCCAAAAAGCCCGTCTGATTTGCTTATTTTTTTGCAGTGCGTAGCCTGCGCGTCATCTTGCTTAAGCGACGTCAAATTTGCAAAATTTCGCAACACTCGCACGATCAGCTCGCCCGCTAGATCACCCAGCTCGTCAAACAGCTGCGCCGCCGTTTTATCCTCGCAAGGCGTGTAGGCAAAATCAAGCATATCGCCCGTGTCGAGCCCCGCGTCCATCAGCATCGCCGTCACTCCGGTCTGCTTTTCGCCAGCTAGTAGCGCGCTTTGGATCGGACTTGCGCCGCGGTATTTAGGCAGGATCGAAGCGTGCAAATTTATACAAGGCGCAATATCAAGGACGGCTTGCGGCAAAATTTTACCGTATGCGGCAACCACGATAAAATCAGGCTTTAGCTCTTTTATCTGTGCCGCGACCACCTCGTCTTTGAGTGTCGCGGGCTGAAAGATCGGCACGGCGGGCAAATGCCGCTGTGCATAAACTTTAACCTCGCTAGGAGTTAAAATTTGCTTTCTGCCGACAGGCTTATCAGGCTGCGTAAAGACGGCCGCGATCTCAAATTTCGCCTCCGCAAGCGCGCGTAAAATTTTAGCCGCATACTCGGGCGTTCCCATAAAAACTATATTCATTCTTTTCCTTTAAATTTAGCCACATCACGGCGCGAGCGATCATGCAGGCGCTAATCATGCTCGAAATAAATTTTACGCAGACTGCGAGGCAAACCCGGCTTCACACTCGTGCGCCTTATTTGACGGCGGATTGATTTTCATCTCCGCCTTGATCCTTCCAAGGCCAAAAGGCGCACGGATCTTCGGACCAATAAATCTTTGCAGAGGGTTTCGCTCCCAGCTCATCTAAGCTAATCTTACCGTCACGGTCGGTTAGCGTCAGGTCTCTTAAATTCCGAGCCTGAGCGCAGATCCGTAGCCATTATCAGCCCAGACGGCACCTCGCTCACCGTCCAATCCTGCAAGCTCAGCGCGCCACCACGATCCTTGTCGTTAAAGTCCATAAAATAAGGCACCGGATCGGAAGGCTCGCAACCGTATGCGCCGAAGCATAAAAATGCTAGAATAAAAATTTTATTCATTTCGCCTTCTTAAATTTTATCTTTTTGCGACGTTTGCGAGCGGTAAACATAAAATTTAACCGCGTATGCAGGCGCGCTTAAGGCCTGCGTTCGTCAAAACCCTCTGCGGCGCGGCTTTAGCACAACCTACAGCTCCTTTTTAAGCAACTCAAGCAGGTTAAATTTTAGCTCGTTTATATTTTGTCCCGTCGCCGAGGAAATCGGCATCACAAAAAACGGCTTGGCGGCGTCAAACTCATAAATATCTTGCTTAAATTTCATCTCGCCCGCCGTGCCCGCGAGCTCCAAATGCGACAAAAACGCGTCAAATTTTTCCTGCAAATTTTCGGCCGCGTCCGCGCGAGTTAGAGCGATCGCGTAGTCTCTTTTTGCAAGCTCTCCTGAAAATTTCGCTGTCTCGGCCCTCAGCGCGTCAAACTGCTCCTCGAGGCTGCGGTAGTTCGCAAGATCGAGCATAAAAAGCAAAATTTTCGTGCGTTCGACGTGTTTTAAAAACTGCACGCCAAGCCCGCGCCCTTCGCTAGCGCCTTCTATGATACCCGGGATGTCGGCCATGACAAAGCCGCTGTATTCGTCAACCTCAACGAGGCCGAGCTTTGGCGTGAGCGTGGTAAACTCGTAGTTTGCGATCTGGGGTTTGGCGTTTGAAACGGTCGAGATTAGCGTGCTTTTGCCCACGTTTGGAAAGCCCACAAGCCCCACGTCGGCGATGAGTTTTAGCTCCAAGCGCACCTCGCGCGTCTGCCCCTCTAGGCCTTTTTGCGCGTATTCAGGGGCTTGGTTGATCGAGCTTTTAAAGTGCACATTGCCAAGCCCGCCCTTGCCACCTTTTAAAAACAGCCTCGTCTCGCCGTCATTTAGCATATCAAGCACCAGCTCGCCGCTATCCTCGTCGTAAACGCTGGTGCCCGGAGGCACGATGAGATAGAGATCCTCGCCGCTTTTGCCGGTCTTTTTGCGACCCTCGCCGGGCGCGCCGTTTTGCGCTTTAAACTCACGTTTGCCCTTGTAAGATGAGAGGGTGTGGGAGTTTTTATCTACTTTGAAATACACGTCACCGCCGTCACCGCCGTCACCGCCGTCGGGGCCGCCTGAGATGACGAATTTTTCGCGGCGGAAGCTGACGCAACCTGCGCCTCCATTGCCAGATTTAACGCTAAATTTTACGCTGTCTATGAACATAGCTATCCTTAAATTTAAAACGGCAATTATAGCCAAATGAGTTGAAGATAATTTTTAAACGGATGAAATTTTAAAAGAGGGGCTTGCGCCCCCGAAGATTTAGCGATATTTACGCGGCCGGATAAACCGATACTTTTTTGCGATTTTTATCTTTTCGCTCAAATTTTACGACGCCGTCGATCAGCGCGAAAATCGTGTGATCGCTACCCATGCCTACGTTGCAGCCCGGGTGCGTCGCGGTGCCGCGCTGGCGGATGATGATGTTGCCCGCGCGCACAAACTCGCCACCGAATTTTTTAACACCCAAGCGGCGTCCGATACTATCTCTATTATTTTGGGTTGAACCTTGACCTTTTTTGTGTGCCATTTCCTATCCTTTTATGCGTTAATCGAAACGACTTTGACGCGGGTATATTGGCGTCTGAAGCCGCGTTTTACTTTTGAATCTTTGCGTCTGCGTTTTTTGAAGATAACGACTTTTTTATCCTTGCCTTCGCAAACGACCTCCAAAATCACCTTGGCACCCTTTACGAACGGTGCTCCTACCTTTAACTCGCCGTCGTTTAGCGCTAAAACTTCGCTAAGCTCGAGCTTTGCTTTCGGCTCAGCATTAAAATGGTCTAAATTTAGGTAGTTGCCCTCTTCGACCTTATACTGCTTGCCGCCGTGTTTGATGATAGCATACATCAAAAATCCTTTAAAATTTGGTAGCCAAAAAGGCATTTGCCGTGCAAAATTTAAAAGCCCGTTTGGTATGAAACTTTGAATATTATCCGAAATTTTATAAATTCCTACTGAAACGCCTCGCAAAATTCCTACGAAATTTCAAATTTCAAGGGCTCGGATTTATTTTAAACTAAAGATAAATGTGCTACTATCGCAACGAAATTTTTGAAGGAGAATTTTATGAGAAATTTAATAGCTGCGCTCGTAGCAGCGGTATTTTTTATCGGTTGTTCCAACTGGAATATATCCAACGAACCAAGCGGAGTACGCAATCAAACAAAATCCCAAAGCAGCAAAACAAATATCGGCGGCGTAAATGATAAAGTCCAAGAGGTCTCCACCGCAGGCACCACCGATATGGTCGAAACGACCTTGCCCGATAGCACAGGCATGACTAATGCGCCGAAAGATCGCAGCGATGCATTTCATATCAATCAAGTAATTTCTGCATGGAATAAACAGCCAGACTCCATCAAGACAACCGAAGACAATGGCAATATCTACACCTGGAAAAACTATAAGCCGGGCTGCGACGTATCACTTACCAGCGACTCGGAAGGCTACGTATCAAAATCCGCTATCAAATCAGCACTCTCTCAGTGCCTATAACCAATTTATCCGCGATGCCGAAATTTTAAAATTTCGTAAAATTTCGGCTTACGAGCGGGTCTGCTTCGTCAAATTTAATCTTAGAGTTATATGGTTCGCTCTTAAAAATTTACTATACGTATTGTATAATCGAGGACTTTTAATCACTGGAGTAAAATATGAAGAAAATTTTATTTGTAGGTGCGCTTTTAGCGGCATTAGGTAGCTATGCGGCGGCGAGCGAACATGTCAAGGTCTATCACGGCGAGAGTTGCGGCTGTTGTCACAACTGGGCAAAATACATGGAGCAAAACGGATTTGAAGTCGAGATGATTTCGCTGGCTGACGAGCCGCTTATCCAGAAGAAGAATGAGCTTGGGCTTCCGCTAGAGCTCGCTAGCTGCCACACCGCGATCATAGACGGATATGTAGTCGAAGGGCATATGCCAATAGGCGAAATCCACACGTTACTAAAAAATAAGCCTAAAGACGTTATCGGCATAGCAGTACCTGGCATGCCGCTAGAAGCGCCAGGTATGGAGCAAGGCTCACAGCCCGAGGTCTATGATGTGGTAGCGTTTAAAAAGGATGGCTCATATCAAAGCATTGCCACTTACAAAGGCAAAGAAAAAATCAAATAATCCGCCGCTTTAAAGCGGCAACTTACTTATTAGCTCGCTAAAATTTTGCCTATTTTATGGCTCGACGTAACTTGCCTCAGCTAGCGAATGCTACCACGATCTGCAAAAATGACGCGCAAATTAATTTCAAATGTTAGCTATGATAAAAGGGATTAAAAATTTAAGTGGATGGGCTAATAGGGGTCGAACCTATATTCACAAATCCAGAGTTTGTTGTCCTGCCATTAGACGATAGCCCATTGCGGAAGCGATATTTTATAGAATTTTGCTTTAAAAAAGCATAAGAGCGGGCGGAATTTTAAAATTTTGCAAAATTTTAGATTAAATTTAAAGCCCTGCTGCGCCGAAACGATAAAATTCAAATGCAAAAGCTAACGCTGCTTTCATAGGCTTCGATAAAAGAATATGGCTGCTCGCCGCGGAGCCAAATTTTAAAATTTGGCTAGTTTATCCTATATTTGCACCTTTGCGAGCTATTTATTCCAGGATGAAATTTTAGCATATAAGCCTGTCTTCAAAACATATATGTTTAGTGCTCACTGGGCGCGGGCGCGGCCTTAAATGATATAAATCGCACCGAAAATCCGCAGCAAACATAATTGCGACAAAACCCGAATACGGCGCCTAAATAAGCACCAAATAGGCTTGTGATAGGATCGCACAAAAAAAGTCCTACCAAATACTTGCCTCAAGCGGAACATAGAATTTATCGCGATTAAGTTGGGTTTAACTAAAATCAAAGCCAGAATTTGAGTGCGAAGCTTACATTAAATTTTTTGCAAAATCCATTCGCAGACTCAAAAGATATTGCGAAATTACATAAAATTTGACTGCGGTGAAATTTTCTCATACATTGTGTTGATACAAACCGAAAATGAATAAAACACAATTACTCGAGGTAGCAAAATTTTCCCATACGTCGTTAATACCGAATATTGACAAATCAGATCAAGTACTATGGACAAAGTGAAATATTCCCATACATTGTTAGTTCGGCACAGGCTATTGCTAGACCAGAGTAGAAATATGCGAAATTTAACTCCGCCTATCGTTTGAACACTTAGAAAGCGTCTTGCTCTCCAGCTAAATAGCGCGGACATTTATATCGCGTGCTGTTTAAAAAGCGAATTAATTGGAATTTTAAATCTCGAGCGCGAATTCGCTTAAATATTTGTAAAAATAGCGCATTGAAGCTAGAAAAAATTCGCTTTATTGCACCTAAAATTTTGATGAAATTTCGCGTATCAGCTCAACCGCCTCTTTTGCGTCCGCGCATACGAACTCGAAATGCGCCCGTAGCTCCGAGGCACTGCCGTAACCGCAGCTTACGCCCACGCTTCGCACCGCTGCCGACTTTGCCGAAATGACGTCAAGCAACGTATCGCCGATCATAAAGATATTTTGGCTAACAGAAGACAGGATTTCGTCACTGCAAATTTTGTCATAGCAAGGAGTGGAATTTAGCTCATGCGCATCATAAATTTTACTGCCGCGCGCTCCGCCTTTATCGCTCTCGCTCTCGATGCCGATACCGCTCTTTTGGCTCTTATCGCCAGCCTCATGTCTATCGCTCTTTACTTCGCTTAAATTTTTAAACGAAATTCTATCAGAATTTTGACTCGCGATGCTGCTTAAATTTTGCTCGTAAACTTTGCTAGGATCAGGATCAAGCGCAAGAATACTCGGTAGATCGGATGGCGGAATTTCACTCAAAATTGCGCTCCTGCTAGCAGCGCTTGTATTTTCATCATCAGTCGCGTCGTGAGTTTTACCGCGAGCCGCATGCGGGCTTTGGCTAGCGGTCGCGCCGCAAATTCCTAAATTTTCGAGCGCCTTTAAGATCGGTTCGGCGCTTGGTTTGGGATTTTTCACATCCTCTCGTCCGACGATGGTCCCGAAAAATTCCGCGATACCCAGATGCTGCAATAAAATTTTAGAAAATTTCGACGTTTTAGTGGTTACGACGCCTAAATTTGCAAACTCGCTCGCCGCACGAACCGCTTCGAACGCACCGCTTAGCAGAACGGTCTGATCCAAAAAAGTCTGCGCGTATCGTTGCTTATAAGCGAGCACGAAATTCTGCACATCGCGCATCACACCTAGACGCTCAAACATTACCTCTAACGGATGCCCGATAAGCTTTTTAATCGCTTCGTCGCTAGGCTCTGCAGCGCCCAAATGCGCAAACGCGTAGTGAAAGCCGTCCAGTATCGCGGGCGTGGAGTCTATGAGTGTACCATCGAGATCAAAAAGCAGAGTGGTTTGGAATTTTGGCATTTTAAAATTTAGTTTGGATATAAAAAAAGCGGAGCCAAAGCCCCGCTTATGTGGATCTAGAAAAGATTATTTTCTAAATTTAGCATCAACGCGTCTATTTTGAGCGCGGCCTGCTTTAGTAGCGTTTGTAGCGATAGGCTTAGTCTCGCCGTATCCTACAGTGGTGATTCTGCTAGCATCTACGCCGAAGCTCTTAAGCGCACCTCCAACTGCAGCAGCTCTGCGCTCGGAAAGCTTTTGATTATATGCATTCGAACCGGTGCTATCGGTGTGACCCTCTAGAATTACTTTGTAATCAGGGTGAGCTACTAGCACGTCGCTTACGTTTTTGATCTGGTTCATAAACTCAGGAGAAATTTTTGAGCTATCTGTAGCGAAATTTACGGCCAAATTTAATCTAATAACTTTCTCGCAGCCATATTCATCAACAACTACGTCAGCAGGTGTGCCTGGGCATCTATCGACATTATCGCATACGCCGTCGTTATCTGCGTCTTTGCAACCTGCAGGAGCCGGAGCAACTGGAGCTGCATCAGCATATCTCTTGCCAAAATCAACTGCAAAGCCTAGAGTATAGAACAATACGTGGTTGCCGTCGTCAAATCTGATAGCATCGCGTGCTTCAAGTTTTGTAGCAAAATTGTCGGTAATATAGTATTTTAGACCCAAGCCGTATTGACCGAAGCCGCTATCTTGATCGCCATCGTTGTAAACGTCTTTAGTGTAATCCATATATCCAAGACCTAGCAAGCCGTATAGTTTGAAATTATCGGTGAAATTTACCAAGTCTTTTACAGCATTGATGTGATAATATTTAGCGTCAGGCTTATCGTTGCCTACTCTGTGAGCTAAATCCTCTACGCCAATATTGCGAGAGTAATCAAAACCAACCTCTACTTGATCGATAAACGAATCTTGTAGATTTTTGGCAAGACGTAGACCGAACATAAAATTCGAATCCAAATCCATATTGCCCTCATGAGTCATTCCACCAATAGTAGGGGTGATCTCCCAGTGATAATCAGCATCGCTAGCGAACAATGCGCTGGATGCACACAAGCTTAATGCAAGTAGAACTTTCTTCATTAAACATCCTTTCAAATAAAGTTGTAATTCGATATTACCATAAAATTTTTAAAGAATTTACAAATTTGCGACAATTTCGCCATAAATTTGTAAAAAACATTATCTCTTAGAGAACTGCGGGCTTCTGCGCGCTTTGCGGCGACCGAATTTCTTTCGCTCAACCACGCGGCTATCGCGAGTTAACAGACCTTTTGGCTTAAGAGCCGCTCTAAAATCTTTATCCATCGCGGCAAGCGCCTTTGAAATTCCGTGCTTTAGCGCATCCGCTTGAGCCGAATATCCGCCGCCCAAAGTCTGCGCGGTGATATCCATCGAGGTCTCTTGTTTAGTCGCTAAAAGCGGCTGAACGACCCTTAGTTTGATCGCTTCGTGACCGCCTAGCCAGGTGTTTAGATCCATACCGTTTACTACGATCTTGCCGCTTCCAGGTTTTACCCAAACCTTAGCTACGGCAGTTTTTCTCTTTCCGGTTGCATAAATTGTCGCCATGATTATTTTCCTTTTTTAGTTGTTTGCGCAGTATGAGGATGCTCACCGCCTTCATATACGAATAGCTTTTTGATCATCGCCTTGCCAAGCTTCGTCTTAGGAAGCATGCCGCGAACCGCAAGTCTGTAGAGCTTTGCGGGATTGTTTTTAAGCAGGTCTTGAAATTTTACGCTCTTTACGCTTCCGAAATAGCCCGAGTAGCTGTGATAAAGTTTGTCGTCGCCCTTGTTATTGCCGGTAAATACGGCTTTTGAAGCGTTGATGATAACGACGTAGTCTCCGCAATCTACATTTGGAGTATAGCTTGGTTTGTGTTTGCCGCGTAGCAATACCGCAACTTCGGTAAGCATTCTACCGAATCTTTTGTCGGTCGCGTCGATAACGACCCAGTCGCGCTTAACTTCGCTAGGCTTTGTAATTTCTGTCATGGTTTCCGCCTTATTAAAATTTGAGCTGTGATTATATAGAAATATCCTTACGTATAGCTTAATTTAAGCTGTCTTTAATCTATCTGCGCTCAAATTCCATCTAAGCTTTAAAATTTTATTCCTCCTCATTCACTTCGATCAGCCTAGCGCCCGCAGCTTCGAGAACCAGCACGAAGGCACGCACTCGCGCATGCGGATAAAACTCGCGGATCACGCTTTTATACCGCGCCACTTGAGCCTTATTTTGCGCGAGGTATTTTTCGGAGCTTTTGTAATCAAAAAGCAAAATTTCATCCTGCCTAAAGCACGCTAGATCGACGCGTAAAAGCTCACCCTCCGCGCTTTTGATCGGCATCTCTTTATAAGCTTGAGCGCCTCTTATCAGAGCTAAAAATTCCTCGTTTTTGCTTAGACCAAGCGCCCGCGCCGCGATATTTTCAAAATCCGCATCATTTAAAAATTTAGCGTAGCGACCTCTTGTCAGGCTTACTCCTCGTAAAATTTCATCCGCCGCAAATCCTTCGCTCATCTCCAGAGTATAGTGCAGCGCCTCTCCGAAATATATCGCGCTTAGCGCCTCCGTTTCGCCGCTGGCTGCTTTTTCTTGCACGCTTTGAGGCTCGCCCGCTACTAGCGCGATCTTTTTGCGCGGCGGCTGCTCTTCTGATTTTACGGAGCTTGGGATTAAGTAGCCGTATTGAAAATCCGGGATATTCAGCCACTCCACGACGCCCGCGCCCTTGGTCTTTTTAGCGTAAGGTGAAAAAAAGCTATAATTGTATTGATCTATTTTTTCCTCGGAGCGTTTTACGATGATGAGCGAGCGTTCGGCGCGGGTAAATGCCACATAGAGCTTATTTATATCCTCTTCATGCGCAGAGCGATCGTTTTCATCCATTAATGCTGCAAATTCCGCATCCAGGCTCTTTCTGCTCGCAAATTTATAAAAAATTCTCCACTTATGCGTGGCAAAATCATAGTCCGTCGCGAGCTTTGAGCTCTCACCCCGGTCTTTTCCCCCGATGCGGTCGCAAACGATTACGTGCGGAAACTGAAGCCCCTTGGACTTATGCACGGTCATAATTTTAATGCCGCTTTGTTCCTTGGCAAATACCTCCGTTTCGTCGTTTGCAAACAGATACTCGCTAAAACTATTAAATTTTGCCAGCGTCTCAAAAAATAGCAGCAGATCCGGATCGACAAAATTTAATTTCAGCGCACTAGCGATAAATTCCGCCGTTTTTTGCGCATTTTTATGCAGATCGACCGCTATCTTTTTAAGCTGCCTACCCAAAATCGCTTCGGCGTTTCGCAGATAAATTTCATCGCCACCTACGCAGAATTTCGCGTATTGAATTACAGCATTTACCTGCTCGCTGCAACGCAGAGCCTTATTTGAGCCACTGCAAACCTCGCAAAATTCCGATAGCATTTCTTTTAGCGCGCTTACATGCTCGTTTTTCCAGCACAAAATCGCAATATCATCAGCTTTCACGCCGCACTCCTCAACAAGCCTGCGCGCTTGCTCCGCAGCCCCCTTTAGCACGTCGTCGTATGAAAATGCCGCTACGTAGCCGTAATCGTCGCTTTGCACCTCAAATAGCGACATTTGCGGATGGGAAAGCGGATAGTCCTTGATTTTTTGCAGCACCGAAGCGGGCAGATCGCTATCTAGCTTATTTGCCGCGATTTGATCTTCATAAGACGCAAATTTATCACGCAAGATCTCATTTACAAATTTTACGATAAGTTTTAAACTGCGATAATTGCGCGGCAGACTCTGCGTTTTGATTTGACTAAACTGCTCGCGCAAAATATCAAAAATTTTTCTCTCTGCGCCGCGAAATTTATAGATGCTCTGTTTTTTATCGCCTACGTAAAAAAAGCTACCGCAGCGCTCTTCCGCTCCTTTGCCAGCAAGCGCCTCAGAGATTAGCGGCAGCATGATTTCATACTGGCAAATGTCGGTATCTTGGAATTCGTCTATTAAAATATGCGTGATTTTAGAATCGAGCCTGAAATACAAAAGCTCGCGATTGCCCTGCAACGCCTCTGCGCTAGGATTTAGCAGCGAGTGCACGGCCGCGGTGACATCGCCGAACGTAAGCTTGCCACTTTTGCGCTGCACCGATTTAAGCGCTTCGGCATAAATTTTAATTAGTCCTGCCAGCTTAACCGCATATGTCGCATCCATCCACGCTATTTCGCGAGCTACGGCGTCTTTTAGCCTTGCTAGCTCGCCGTCAAGATGCGAAATTTTTTTAAGCTGTGAGCGCGGATAATCGAAACTGCCGTTGGCAAGAGCCGAAAGAATGAAACCAGAGGATAATTTTGACAGATCACTAACAGGGCTTAGCCCATTTACGGCTCCAGCGCTTACGCACGCATCTCTTGCCGCTTTTTGCAAGCAGGATAAAATTTCATTTATCTCTGCTAGCGCCGAGCTTGCAGGAAACGTGGGCGGATTTATGCTTATATCGCCTCTCCAAATGCTTTGCAAGCTATTTAAAAACTCGCTCTTTGTCATTCCAGAGTCGCTTACATAATCCACGACCTCTCTTAATAGCGCTTCGTTTTTACAAATCGCGCCTAAAAACGCCGCCTGCTGCACGCCTAGTATGCTTTCGTCGTTTTCAAAGCCTGGATCGATGCCGCTATTTAGCGCAAACGAGCGCAGAGCCTTTGCAAAAAACGCATCGAAGGTAAAGACGTTTAGGCTCTCGCTTAAAAATTCAGGCAGTAGGCGCTGCTGCGCCGCCAAAACCTCATCCACGCTTAGCCCTAAATCAGCGCAAATTTGCTCCAGCTCGGGGCTTGGCACAAGGGCGCCGTCGCGCACGACAAGCAAATTTTGAAATTTCTCCACGATGCGCGTTTTCATCTCAGCAGCCGCTTTTTTGGTGAAGGTAAGCGCTAAAATTTCATTGATCGGCTCGCCTTTTAGCACCAGCTCGATGAACCTCACTGCGAGATTGAAGGTCTTGCCGCTGCCTGCGCTTGCTTCAAGCGCCAGATAATTTTCAAATTTTGCCATCGATCTGCCCCTTGCAAATGATTTTATAATCGCAATATTCACAGCTTTGCACCGCCTCCGTGCGCGTAAAAGCGACCTCGCTTGCAAATTCCTTGCCGATAGAGCTTAGCGTCTCGCGCAGATTTTCTAAGCTAGGCGTTTTGTCGCTAGGAGCTGCAAACGCGCAGTCTTTTAGCGATAGATAGGCGCATTCGCACTCCTGGGCTAAAAGCGCGCGATAAAACGTAAGCTGGAATTTTTCCATATGTTTTTTAGCTGAACCACGTTTGTAATCGATGATGAACTTCCGCCTTGCCTTATCTTCGTCGATACGGTCGATCCGCCCGCTCAGCCGCACTCCGTCAAGCTCGCCTTTTAGCGATACTTCACTACCGCTAAAGCTCCAAATTTGCTCATGCCCTTCCAAAAGCCTAGCTAGCTTTTCTACAGCTTTTAGCTCAAGCTCTGCATCAAAGCGCGCGATGCCCGCTTCTCGCGCAAGCTGCGAATAAATAGAGCGAAATTTTTCCATGCTAAATTTCATCCCCGCTCGCTCATATAAACGCTGAAAACTCGTATGTAAAATTTTGCCTAAAAGCGCGTTGTCCTCACCGAATTTTAGCCCCTCCCTCAGCCCGAAAACGTAGCGGTAATAATACTTTCTCTTGCATTCTAAAAACGTATCCAACCGCGAAAACGACAGCTCCTCGGCAAAAAAATCATGGCGAGCCACGGGATCTTCTTGTCCGCATAAGGCGGGCTTAAATTCCTCTCGCCCAAAAAGCCGCAAATAATCCTCCTGCGAAAATTCCGCGTCTTGTCGCACTTCAAAGCTTTTCAAAAACCGCGAAGGCAGTTTCTCGACGCTTTGCAGATAGCAAATCGCGCTTTTTTTAGCGCCTCTTAGCAAGCCGTCGTAGTAAAATCTTTGTAAATTTTCGCGGTCTGCACGGCTGATGAGCCCTGCTCTAGCGCGCAAAGCGGAGTTTAAAAACATCTCTCCGCTACTGCGCTTTGGCACCAGATCATCGTTAAAATCGGGGATTATCACACCGTCAAATTGTAGCCCACGGCTCTCTAAAAGCCCCATTACCGTGACCTTTCCGCCACGAACATCATCGAGCTTAATGCGCGAAATTTCTAACAAAAAAAGATCGATCAGATTGCCCAAGCTTAGGTTTTCGTCCTTAAATTTTCGAAGCAAAATTTTAATTAGATATAGCGGCTCTTTTAGCTTTTCTTGCAGCAGCGCGTCGCTAATTTTAGGCAAACAGGCGAGCTTGGTAATTAGCGCCTCGAAATGCTCAAAGCTTACTTGCTTTGTAAAATCGCGCGCGAACTCGCCAAAAAGCGCCTCATCCACGCCCACACTCGCAAAAAACAGATCAAGCTCCTGTGGGTTTGGGCGCTGCGGATACTCATCTGCGCCCTCGCGCATTTTAGAGTGCCTAAAGCGATCGCGCTGCTCAGGGCTTTTTGAATACCCATCTTCTTCCTCAAGCTCTATATGCTCCAGTTGCATAGAGTATCGTAGGCTCCCTTGCTGCTTCCTTGAAGGCTCCTGCCGTTTTGCACGAGCCGAATAATCGCGCTGCTGCACATGCTCCAAGGGCTCTTGCAACTCTGCAAACTCTGCCGAAAAGCTTTGCTCTTCCGTGCTATTCGCGCGTTCCGCCGAAATTTCGTGCAGAATTTCAAAATTTTCCGTATTTTCAAGCTCTCGCGCAGATATAAAATTTAAATCCGCTTTAGAATTTGAAAAAATTTCGAAATCAAACGCGGAATTTTGCTGTACTAAATTTTGCGAAATAGAATTCTCTGAAGCGAAATTACCTAGCGCTAAATTTTGCTGTACCGCGGAATCCTTTGTATCCAAAAATCCTCCGTCCGGACTTTTGAATGCGTGGTAATCTACGCCAAATTTTGGCTTGCGCGCTTCTTTTAAGCACTGCGAAATTTTCTCTAGCGTTACGTAAAATAGGCTATCTTTAAGCTTCTCTCCCATCGCAAAATTTAGCATGCGGTGCGAGCCGCGAGCCCTTGCGATGCGCTCGTCGTAAAGCCGCAGCGTATCGGCAAAGTTCTCGTCGGGCAGGATCACCGCGATGCGCTCCGGCGCGATGTCCGCGCGCACGAAGGATGAAATTTTTTCAAAAACATAGCTCGCCTGCAAGCTTCGCAACTCAAAGCCTCTACACACAACCGCTCCGCCCACGCTTAGCGGCTCTCGGCTTAAAATTTCACCCGTACCAAGATTTACGCGGTATGCAAAACCTAACTCTAGACTTATGCCGCAAAGCTCCTCCACCGCGCGCACGGGCTTGGAATTTAAAGTCGTGGCTCTAAAGCTCAGTACGACCTCGCTCAGCTCCGCAGCGCGCTTAAAAACCTCGAACTCAAATGCGCTGGGATTGCCGTCGATGTTGATTTCTATCCGCTCAAATCCGCGCAGATAGGATTCGTTTAGTTCATAAAGCGCGGGCAGCGTGATCTCGTCGTAAAATCCATGCTCACGCAAAATCCTTGCATACGCCCCCGCTAGCTCTCGCAGAATTTCAAAATGCTCGGCATACCACGCATATGTGTCGCTAAGATCGAGCGCATCGATACTCACGCGCTCCGTCGCAAGCTCCTTGAAAAAGCCGAAAAGATACTCGCGGTTACGCATAAACTCATAAAGCTCGCTAGGGAATTTAAGCCTCTCGCCTGCGCGCTTGCTCTCGTTTACCGCCTGCTTCATAAAAAGCGCGCGATCTATCTCGCCACAAGCGACAAGATCCGGCACAAAAAGCGCCTTTTCGTAGAATTCCGCCAAAGTAATTCTTGGCGCGAGCGCGCCGCCGCTCTCGCTTTGTAGTGCCGCGCGTAGCGCACGCGAGCTGGTGTAGACAAAGAGATTTTTAGAGGGCAAATTTTTCAAAACAAATCCTTTAGAGCGATTCGCAGAACGCGGAATTTTGCGATATTTTAGCAAGAAATTTTTAGTTTGGGCTTTTAAGCAAAGAAGTTTTTAAAAAGCTTGAGAGGCTAAATTTTATCAAGTCAAATTTAGTAAGTTGGACGAGCGTAAAATTTTAATCTGTGGCGCTTTGAGCGCGGAATTCTGCCTCGCTCCGCATTAATCGCGGCATATTTCGACGCAAAATTTTACAAGTGAATTCCGTAAATTACAAAGCGGCAAAAACGCGATCAAATTTAAGCTGGCTCAGGCTCGATCTTGTATCCCAGGCTTGGGACATTTTTTATGATTTCGCCACCCACTTTATCGCGGATACGCTTGACGAAGGTGCGAAGCGCCGTATCACTCACGGCTCCTTCGGTCCAGACGTAACGCTTGATCTCCTCGTAAAGCACCAGCTCGCCCACGCGACTGGCTAGCAGCGAGACAAAAGAAAGCTCCTTTTTAGTAAGCACAATCTGCTCGCCATCCTTCAGCAAAATACGACGAAGCCCGTCAAATACGTAGCCTGCGCCCATATTTACGACTCGCACAGAGTCCAGCTTAGACTTCATCAGCGCGCTTATCTCTAGCACAAATGCGGCGATATCTACCGGTTTAAAGTAATACCGCTCGACACCAATCTCCATAACGCCTTTTAGTTGCTCCTCCCTACTGAAGCCGCTAAGCACCACGATAGGGGCATGCGGAAAGATCTGCTTAATCTGACGTATCATCGCTAGCCCATCCTCGATCGGCATTAGAATGTCGGTAATGACGAGATTAGGACTAAATTTTTTGAATTTTTTTACACCTTCAAGCCCGTTTTGGGCATTGTAAACGTTGTTAAAAATACCCTCAAACGCCTTATGCAGCGAGGCTAGTAATTTAGTATCATCCTCGACTAGCAAGACGTCCAGCTCTTTTAAAGCGCAGCTCATAGCAGACCCCTCAAGGCGAAATTTCAAACGAAATTCTTTCAAATTTTCTCTTTTATTGAGCTTAAAATAATGTTAAGTTAAAAATTTAATTTCATAAAGTAACACAACTCTTATTTTAGGTGCAAATATGGGCGGGATTAAAAAAGAAGCATGGATAAAAACCGCGGCCTAGGAATGGGGCAAAATTTAAAATGACGCGAGCTAAATCTTATCGGTGCGAAAAAGATTTAAGAGCGGCTGAAAGTAAAATTCCAAAGCAAACGCAGCTAAAATTTCACTACGCGGCGGAGCGGAATTTTATTTTAGGCAAATGGCTTTTAGAGGGAAATGAAACGGCGCTGATAAGGTTTTAAGAGCAGGTATAGTTTATCAAAAAACTAGGCATAGCTGGCAAAACCGCATCAATAAGGCTTTAACGAGCGGGCAACGTTAGATAAAATTTTACGGGCGACAGGGCAGCTTACTAGCGCAACTTTTGACGGCAACAAAACGGTTCGTCAAATTTAAAGAACTTGAAGCCATGCTAAATGTGCCGCAGGATCTGCTTTGAAAGGGCTAAGCGTGCCAAGCCTGATCTTTAAAGTGCGTAAAATTTAGCCGCAAGCACTCTTATAAGCTAAGCGGATGTAAAAATCACACGAATGAAAAGCATGCGGCGCGCAACCAGTTTAAATTTAAAATCGCAACTAGCACAGATCGCTTCATCCAAAAACCGCTTAATTCAAAATCGCCGCGGCAATCCTAAGTCCGCAAAAGTGCGCTTTGCGTACCTCTCCAGCCTGCAATTATCCAGGCTGAGACGAGTCTTAAATTCACGACGCAAAGACTGCGTTAGAATTTAAAGCCTTCCGCAAATTTAAAATTTTACCGCGGGGCCGCGGTAAAATTTAGTGCAGGCAAAATTTCAAAAATCATAAAATTTCAAGAAATTCTTTGAAGATATATTTGCTCTCAGTAGGCCCCGCGCTGGCTTCCGGGTGGTGCTGCACCGAAAACACGGGATACTCCCTGTAGCGCACCCCCTCGATCGTGCCGTCGAAAAGATTTCGGTGCGTGATCTCGCAGATCTGCGCGATCGTCTCGGGGACGTTGTAGTTATGGTTTTGCGCGGTGATCTCGATTGATTTAGTGCGCAGGTTTTGCACGGGGTGGTTTGCGCCGTGCTGGCCGAATTTCAGCTTGTAGGTCTCATATCCCATCGCGTTGCTTAGCAGCTGATGACCCAGGCAAATTCCAAAAATCGGCACGCGCGCCTGGATCATCTTTTTGATCTGCGCGATCTCCTCTTTAAGCATGCGAGGTTCGCCCGGGCCGTTTGATAAAAACACGCCGTCGATCTGCCCCTCTTTAAATTTTGCAATCAGCGCCTCCGCTTTAACGTCGTGCGGAAAAACCTCGACGCCCAGCCCCAGATCGCAAAGCTCGTTGAGAATGTTTCGCTTGACGCCGTAATCGATCACGGCTATCTTTTTGCCGCAGCTTGCGGGCTGAGCGTAGCTTCCGCGCTCGGCATTCCAGCGCCCGGAGGTGTGCTTATACGGCGCCTTCGTGCTTACGATGCTTACGTAGTTGATCTCCTCTATGCGCGCAGACTCGCTAAGCGCCTTTTTAAGAGCCGCCTTATCGCTGATCTCGGTAGAGACGAAGGCGCGCAGGCTGCCCTGATCGCGCAGCATCTTGGTTAAAAATCTAGTGTCGATGTCGTAAACGCCGAATTTTCCGTTTTGCAGAAAATAATCCTCCAAGCTCATCTGCGAGCGAAAATTTGAAGGCTCGTTGTTAAAATTTCTTACGAAAATTCCGCTTGCGTGGATTTTGGAGCTTTCTTTGTCGTTTTCGTTGATACCTACGATACCGATTTCAGGCATAGTGAAAATAATAAACTGCCCCGCGTAGCTCGGATCGGAGATGATCTCTTCGTAGCCGGTGGCGGAGGTGTTAAACACGAGCTCGCCGAATGCGCTACCGCCCTTGCCGAACGCCTTGGCTTGCAGATAGATGCCGTTTTCTATGTAGATATACGCGTTCATTACAGCATGCCCCGTTTTCTTAGCTCCTCTTCGTAGAGCTTTTCGAACACAAGCTCGTATTCTTCGGTACCCGGGATCAATTTTTGCTTGTAGCCATCGATCTTTTCATAGACCGCATCCTCAATCTTTTGATAATTTTTAAGATATTCGTCGATCGCGTTATAAATTATCGTCTTTAGCCTGTTTTCGGAAACTTTGTAATCGATCAAATTTTTCTTCCAAACGGTTTCTAAAATTTTATGCGATATGGTGCCGTAGCGATCCTCAAAATTTAGCTCGAAATTCTCGTCGTTTGCGATGTGGCGTTTGATGAGCCAAAACATATCTTTTTTATTCACGCTCATCTCATCTAGCTCGCTTATGCGCTCATCTATCAGCTCGTTTGCGCGCTCGTCTATCGCTCTTTCTTTTTGCAGATCGCCCCTTATGATCTCGTCCGCTTCCTTTGCGACGGGCTCTATGCCTGCATTAAGCGTAACGCAGCCCGAGTTTAACAGATCCAGCGCTATTTTATGCGCGATATATGGCACGTGTGGTAGTCGTATTCGCATGATCGTTCCTTTAAATTCAGTTCTATGAGCGGTCTCACCGCCCGCAACGGGTGAAATTTTAAAATTTCACCGGGTTTATAAAATTATCGTGTCGCTTCTTTCTGGGCTTGTGGAGATGAAACCCACCTTCGCGCCGCTTAGCTCCTCTATTTTGCGGATATAATTTTGCGCGTTTTGCGGCAGATCCTCAAATTTTGAAATTCCTTTGACGCTGTCCCAGCCCGGCATCTGCTCATAAACCGGCTCGGCAGCTTCCAAATCGATCGGGAAATAATCGATCTCCTCGCCTTTGTAGCGATACGCGCGGCAAATTTTAATGCTCTCAAAGCCGTCTAAGATGTCAAGCTTCATCAGCGCGAGCTTGTCGATGCCGCTAAGGCGCACGGCGTATTTCGTAGCCACTCCGTCGAACCAACCGCAGCGGCGCGCGCGCCCCGTCGTGGTGCCGTACTCTTTGCCGATCTCGCGCATCGCCTCGCCCTGCGGGCCTTTATCCTCGGTAGGAAACGCGCCGTTGCCCACTCGGGTGGTGTAGGCTTTTAAAATTCCCATCACCGTGCCGATATCTTTCGGCGCGAGCCCAAGCCCGCTGCAAGCCCCGCCCGCGATGGTAGTCGAGCTCGTGACGTAAGGATAGGTGCCGTGATCGATATCAAGCAGGCTTCCTTGCGCCCCCTCTACGAGCACGCGCTTGTCGTAATCAAGCGCCTTCCACAGCATGTGCGTGGTATCTGCGATGTATGGCTCAAGCGCGCTTTTATAGCGCTTTAGCTCGTCATAAATTTCAATCTTGCTAGGAATTTTAACCCCCGCTTTTTCAAAAACACTCTCATGCGAAGCAAAATCGCGCGATAGCGCCTCGGCAAGCCTTTCGGGCTCCAAAAGCTCCGCTACGCGGTGTCCCGTGCGCGCGATCTTATCGGCATACGCAGGCCCTATGCCCTTGCCGGTGGTGCCGATCGCAAGCTCGCCCTTGCTCTTTTCGCGCGCCTGATCGATCAGCGAGTGGTACTGTAAATTTAAAAATGCTTTCTCGCTTATGAAAAATCTGCCCTTTAAATTTTCAAACTGCGCCATCTCGGTAATCAGCACATCGGGGTTGATGACGACGCCGTTTCCGATGATGTTGATGATATTTTTATGAAGCACGCCGCTAGGCACCAGATGCAGCGCAAATTTCTCGCCGTTTATAACGATGGTGTGGCCTGCGTTGTGCCCGCCGCTGCTGCGACATACGAAATCGTAATTCGCGCTTATCATATCTACGATCTTGCCCTTGCCCTCATCGCCCCACTGGGCGCCGATGACTACGTCAACTTTGCTCATTTTTCATCCTTTTGCATAATTTTTTCTATCAAAGCATCCACTAGCAGCGCAAAGCCGCTGGATTTTAGCCCGTCTATTTCGTAATTTCCGCCGTTGCAATACACCGCGCCCGCGTCTAAAAATCTAAAAAATAGCGCGTCGTAGTAGCGCATTTTAGAGTAATACAGCAGCGAAACGCGGATATGCTCGTAATCTACGCCTAAATTTAAAATTTCATCCAAACACGGCTTTAGCTCTTCAGGCGCCTGCGCACGCAGAGCCTGCACATCCTTTAGCGACACGGCGCGAGCCGTAGCGTCCAGCCAGGGCAAATTTTGCTCAAGCAGCGTCTCAATCTTACCCTTTTCAAAAATTTCAAGCGGCAGGTTTAAAATTTCGCAAATTTTTTTCGGAATTTCGATATTGCTTAGCTGAAGCGCGGGCATAAGATCAAATTCTTTAAAAAATTCCTGCGCGATTTTGATCGCAAGAGGCAAATTTTTCTCACCGATCAGCTCCGCGCCGATCTGATAAAACTCGTCACTTGGGTATTTGAAGGTCGGCTGCACATAAAATAGCCGCCTTAGCTTATCGTCTTTCAGCCGTTTGCGCACGATGCGCACGACGTCCACGGTGCTGTCTGCGCGAAGCGCAAGCTCGTGGTTCGTGGGATCGGAGAGCTTAAGAAGCTTTTGCGGCGCGACGCTTAGGTGCTGATGATATGAAAAATATGGCGTTAAAATTTCGCTAAAGCCGTTTTGCACGAGGATTTCGCTCGCTTTATTTTCCAGCTCGCGTTTGAGCTGCGCGCTCTTTCCGAAATACAGCCTCGAGCCGTTTGGTATCTCGTGATCGAAATCGGCGCTAACGCTATCTATCATGCTGCCTCCAAATCGCTTATGAACTGATTCAGCCGCGCCCTAAAGTCCGAGATGAAGCTTGTTAAAACGCGATAATCAAGCGAAAGAATATCTAAAATTTGCTTACGTATTTCTGTAGTTGGCGCAAATTTTTCGCTGCCCGCGCTTTGAGTTTTATTTAAAATTTCGCCGAATTTTGCTCTAAAGCCTTCAAACTCTCCGGGGCTCAGATCGCCTGCATCGGCGCGCGAAACGAAGCTTAAAGCAAGCTCTTTATAATCAAGCGCGTTTAAAAAGCCGATAAACTCATCTTTGTCGATGGCTGCGAGCTTGGGCGTATCTTTAAAGCGCGCGATAAAAGCGTCTATCTCTCTGCGATCAAGCGCTTTTGCGATAAAATTTCCCTGCAGATAGTTAAATTTCAAATTGTTTAAGAGCCGCAGCGACAGCGCGTTTTCGACGCCTTGAGCGCCAACTGCGAATCCAAACTCCCGCTTTAGCTTGCCTGTGATCTCCACCATCGTTCGGATAGCATTTTTTTTCTTGCCTATGTCAAGGCAGAGCTCGCGGTCGATTTTAACGATATCGAAAGGCTGGGCATTCAAGAATGAGATATTATTTTTATTTGCACTATTAAGGGCAAATTTAATCCCAAGATCTGCATAACGCCCACGCGCAGGGGCGAATTCCTTAAAATTTTGCTCGCTAAAATCGGTTATCTCAAACATCAACTCGCCTTTTGCATTAGCTCTGTCTCGCAAGCTGTGAGCTACAAAATCGTAAAATTCGTCGTTTGTAAGCACGGCTAAGCTTACGTTTATCGAGCAGTTTGCACCCGTTTGAGCATTAAATTCCATCATCTTTGAAAACGCAAATTTTGAGATCGGCAACTCAAATCGAGGCTCGCTTAATATCTGCGCAAAATCCTGCGGGGCAAGAATTCCGCGCTTTCCGCGATCCCAGCGTAAAAGCAGCTCATATCCATAAATCTGCGCTCCGCTAATGATCGGCTGATAGAGCACGAAAAACTCCCCCTCTTCGATCGCTGCAGCAATCCCTTCCTCGCTAGATTCATCTGCTTCGGCGCGCTCAAAGATGCAGTAGCGGTTTTTACCACTCGTTTTAGCACGATACATCGCCCTATCGGCGCGCGATAAAAGTCCTGGAAAATCGATCTTTTCGCTGCCGTCGTAAAACGCTGCGCCAACGCTGATGCTTGCACTAATTTCGTTGCCTTTGAGGTTAAATTTCATCTTTGAAATTCCAAGCAGACGATCTAATAGCACATGCGCGGCATCCTTGCTTTGCAGATCGCCGATGATAGCGCCAAACTCATCGCCGCCGAGGCGCGCTAAGATATCGCCCTTGCGCAGCAGCCCGCTCATCGCCTTTGAGATCGCTTGCAAAAACATATCGCCGACCTCATGCCCGTAGGTGTCGTTGATCGCCTTAAAGCCGTCAAAATCGATGAAAAGCACCGCCATAAGCTTGGAATTTTCGCCCGAGTTTGCGGTAAATCTCTGCGCAGCCTTCATAAAATACACTCTATTTGGAAGCCCGGTAAGCGCGTCGTGATGGGCGATCTTGGCTAGCTCGCTCTCCTTTTGCTTAATCTGCGAAATTTCGGTAAACATCAAGATATAGTTTGAAACGAGCGAGAAATCATCTTTGATCGCAATCGCCGTAAATAGCGCAGGAAAGGTGCCGCCGTCCTTTTTAAGCCCGTAAATTTCATCTTTATAGGAGGTCTGTTTGCCAACGAGATTTTTTCTAATCCTCTCCATCACGTCTGCCCCGCCCTCGGTAGGAGCGAAGAAATTTGGAATTTTGCCGATGGTTTGGCTTTCGCTATAGCCGGTGATTTCATAAAAAGCGTTATTAGCGCGCAGCACGCGACCGTTCTCGTCTGTAATTAAGATCGCCTCTAGCGAGCGCGAAAATACGTTAGCGTTTAAATTTAACTCCAGCTCCGTCTGCTTTCGCGAGCTGATATCTTCGAGCGTAGTTTTTACAAGGCGAGAGCGAGAGCCCTGCTTTTCGGTGACGTAGCCTTGCATACTAATCCAAGTATAGGCATTAGCGGCATTTCGCAGACGGAATTCGCAGCTAAAATCGCTCCTAAGCCCGGCGGTGCATTCGCGGATCATTTTATTAAAATTCTCTAAATCCGCGAAGTAAATTTCATAACTAAACTCCCCAAAGCTCATCGCAGTATTTAGCCTTTTGCCGCGATATTTTAAAATTTTAAAGTAATTTTTATCAAACGACAGCGTCTGCGCGTCAAGATCGATTAAGCAAGTGCAAAAATTCCTAGTCTCGATTACGGTGCGGTAAAAGTCCAAATCCTCCTGCAAGCCGCGGATCGCCTTAACATCGTCATCAATATTTTGAAAATAAAACGCAGCCCTGGCGGCGGACTTTTTGACATAGATGCTCACTTCGTAGCTATAGCGGATATTGTCGTTGTGGCGAATTTTATAGCTTTGAGAAAAGCTTAGCTCTTCTGAAGGCATATCGGCTAAGCGGTTTAAAATTTCATTTTTAGCCTCATTCGCGTCCTTTTCATCCAGCAAATCCCATAGCCTTATCTCGCCGCTTAAAAACTGCGCCGCTTCGTAGCCCCAAAGCTCTTTTATATTTTTACTAGCATCTACGATCTTGCCCGAAGTGTAGTCAAACACGAGCGTAACGATAGGCGCGTGATTTAAATACTCATATTTTTGCTTAGTTTCATCGTAAAATCTGCGATATTTTGACGCATCCAGTACCACAAAAAGGGTTGAAATTTTACTTCCGTCGCGAATATAAGATTTTTTAACATAAAGGTCTTTGACGCCATTTTTGGTCTCTTGGCGGGTTACGACATAGTTTTCTTTGACGTAGTTTGCGCGCTGGGTTTGATAGGCGTGATCGTAAAACGAGCCTGCTTGCAGCGCGAAGATATTCCGCCCCACGACGTCATCGCCGTAAAGCTCGCGTGCGCCGTTGCTAGCGCTTTCGATCGTGCCTGCGACGTTATCGATGCTAAGCACTGAAAGGGAGCTGTATTTTAGCGCATCTTTAAAGCTGAGGCTAAAATCGCCGTGGCGCAAATTAGACTTCAAAACCTCATCTATGGATTTAGAAATTTCTAAGACGGAGCTTAGCGGATTTAGCGCTTCTATATCGCGAATTTTGGAGTGATAATCCCCTTGGCGCAGAGCGTTTTGAACTGCCGCTAGCGGGATAAAAACGCGCTTTTTTAAAAACGTAAAATTTGAAATTAGAAGGATTAAATAAGCTAAAATAGCCGCTGCTAGCGCTACGACGATAAAATCGTCCGCGCCTAAAAAATAGCCGGCTCGTTCGCGAGCCATTACGAAATTATCTCCAAATTTTGCAAGATATGCAAAGCTTAGCCCAGATTCGTCTTCAAAGCTTACCACTTCGCCTAGGCGCGAAAAATCAAAATCCTGCCCTAATATATCGGTTACGCTGCCAGGAGCGTTAAAAAATTTACCTTCGGCGTTAAAGACCAAAATATCTCCCAGCGAAGAGAGCCTGGCAATCGGCCTAGCGGTGTTGGCAAAACCTAGCAGATATGAATCAGCGTTTACGCGCTTGATTAAAAAATACCGCCACGCCCCATCCATCATCATATAGCGCGATACCCATTCATCCTTTTTTAGCTCGCTTGCGATATCCGCAAGCCGTATCTCGCCAAGATCCGAAATACGCGCATCCGATGAAAAATGCGCCAAGCTCTCCTGCTCCGCACCGCGGGCGCGTAGATAAAAAATAGCGTCAAATCTATGAGAAGATTTTACGACATTACGGATCAAATCCGCATAAAGCTTGCTTTGCATAGCTTCGTGCCTTGCGTCTAAAGAAAGGATAGTTTCTTTTAAAATTTCAAGCTCGCTAAAAAGCGACTCGTCGGTATTTTTAAGTAAAGTAATCGCCGTGCGCGTCCGCAAATCAAGCTGCGTAGCGATCCTAGTGCGCAAAAAGCTAATCTCGCAAACTACTACAAGCGTAAGCAGCGCAGCGCCTAGAATCAAGGCGGCGTTAAATCTTTCGGTAACGAAGTCTTTTTTGTTTTTCATGCCAAATTCCAAATTTTGCGGGATTTTAGCAAATTTCGTTTTAAAGCCGATTTAAGCTTGTATTTTCGCGCCCTTTGCGCCCAAAAAATGCATAATCAAAAGCACGGCGAAGCTAAAGAGCAGCATCAGCGCCGAATATGCGTGAGCCTGCGCAAAATCGAGCGTTTCGGTTGCTTCGTAGATTGCGATGGAGGCAACCTTAGTCTGCTCGCTCACGCTGCCGCCGATCATCAGCACGACGCCAAACTCGCCCATCGTATGCGCAAAGCAGATCACCAAGGCGCTAAGCAGGGAGTGGCGTATCGCGGGCAACGCGACTCGAAAAAGCTTGGAAAAATAGCCCTTGCCGAGCGAGTCGCACGCCCAAAAAAGCGAGCGCGGAAGCGAGCGAAAGCCCGAAACCAGCGGCGAAAACATAAACGGCAGCGAGTAGATACAGCTCGCGATCACGAGCCCGCTGAAATTAAATACGAGCCGAAGCCCGAAGTGTTTGTCAAAAAACTCCCCTAGCACCGAATACGGCGATAGAAAAACGAGCAGGTAAAAGCCTAGCACCGAAGGCGGAAGCACGAGCGGAAGCGAGATGATCGATTCGATCACGCTTTTGCCTCGGAAATTTTTTCTCGCCATAAAAAACGCGAGCGGCACGCAGATGATAAACAACGCAAATGTCGTTAAGCTCGCAAGTTTTAATGAGACGAGAAACGGCGTGTAATCGAGCCCCTTTAGAACTTCAAACATTTATCCTCCGAGCCGAGCCGCTGGGCCCAAACTATAAAATCTTAAAAGCCTAGCCCTACTTTAAAATTTAGAGGCAAAGCTAGATAGAATTTACGCAAACCTCATAGTCATAAGGCTTTGCAAAATGAAATTTTAAAAATTTCTGCGCAGACCTAGCTGCGCAAGAGCTTTAGCGAAATGAAATTTTAAAAATTTCGCGCAAGCTAAAGCGAGCGGAATTTATAAAAGTGCTTGGCTAATAAATTCCTTCAAGCGCGCAAATCCTGCTGAGCTTTTAAGCTCTACCCAAGCCGGCAAATTTTTAAGGTCACGAATTTTGCTGAGCTAAATTTCAAAAAGCTTAGCTTAGCTTTAAAACTTGAGCGGGCAGGATTTATCTGAGCGTAAATTTCACGAAAAATATGGCTAAACTACGCCCTCCGAACAACTTGGCGGAATTAGATTGAGCCCGACAAAACAAAATTTTAAAATTTCGCATAAACCTAAAAAACCGGGTTAATAAAACCTTGCCACAGCTTGCAAATTAAGCGAGTTTAGCACGCAAGCTTTGAGCCGTTAAAGCTTTTAAAATTTCAAAGCCACAAAATCCAGGCAAAATTCCAAATCTAAAAATTTAAGTTTTTGCGAAGCTTTACATTAAATTTTTACCAAGATCGCATGATAGAATTCGCGCAACTCCTGCCAAAAAAGTAAGCTAAAAGCCGCCAAATTTAAAAATAAACCCACCACGCCAATTAATAAATTCAAAGAAGGAATTTAACGGCGCCTGTCTGCGTAAAATCTAAAATTTAAAGCTTAATTTTCGCACGCTATCTAGTCTCGCATTGTAATTTTGCTCTAGCCTGCGTTTAAATTTTGTGTTTCATAAAACTCTAAGCGCGATGCGAATGAAATTTTAAAATCTCGCCGTATTTTGCGGGCAAATCTAGCTAAAATTTTGCAAAATTCCTCGTCTAAATTCCGCGCAAAATTCCATAAGAGTCTGCATTTAAATCTCTAATCTAGTTGAAATTTCTCACTTATGCGCGCCCAAGCTTGCCTGCAAGTTTAAATTTTACGCAGAGTGATATTAAAGGCTTTGGCGCCCGCTTTGACCTCGTCGCCTACTTGCAAGCCCTCGGCTTCTGCATTGCTTAGCACCACTTCGCATAGCTGGCTGCCGATCGCTACGACGGCTACTTTGACCCCGTCGCGTGCTTGCAAATCGACAATCTTGCCCGCGAAAGAAAACTTCTGTGAGCCGCTAGTTTTAAGAAAAATTTCCTCCGGCGTACCGGTGCGGACGATCCTGCCGTCCTTCATCTCATAAACTCGCTTGCAAAGCCTATAGATCTCGCTTACGTCGTGGCTTACCAAAATCACGGTCTGATGAAACTGCTCGTGGATTTTTAGCAGATACTCTTGGATTTTTTCGCGCATCGTAAAATCAAGCGCCGAAAGCGGCTCGTCAAGTAGCAAAATTTCAGGCTCTTGCATCAGTGCGCGAGCAAGTGCTACGCGCTGCTTCTGTCCGCCGCTAAGACCCTCGACGCCGGATTTCGCAAACTCGCTAAGCTCTAAAATTTCAAGCAGCATTGCGGCTTTTTGCGGATCGTTTCTGGCAAAAAGTAGATTGCCCGTCACGCTCATATTCTCAAAAAGTGCGTAGTCTTGAAATAAAAAGCCGATCCTGCGCTTGCCCGCACTTAAGAATTCATTGCCTTCTTGCAGCACACGATCGCCGTCTTTTATGCTACCACTATCTGCGCGCAAAAATCCAGCCAAAATGCGCAGCAGTGTAGTCTTACCGCTGCCGCTGCGCCCATATAGGCACACAAACGAGCCTTTGTTAATCTCTAAGCGAGCATCAATCGAGAAATCATCACTGATTTTTTTCTTACAATCAATCGTTATCATATTTTTCTATATATATCGCAGTGGCGCTAATGTATGCGAAAACCTCGTCGCCCTCGCGTAAAGCAAGCTCCTGCGCAGAATGCGCGCTAATGAGCATATCAAAGCTTATCTTGCCTTCAAACCTGAGCGTGCATAGAATTTCACCTAAGCTTAGGCTCATAATCTTGCCGTGAATTTCATTTTCGCTAGATACACCACTTAGGGCTTCGCGAGATAAAAGCACATCAGTACTTTTAAAGCCCACGTAAACTTCGCTACCCACCTTAAGCTCGCTACTTAGCTGCAGAAATACGCCACGTAGCTTGATACCGCCCGCGATAAATCCTACAGAATGGATGCCGTCTTTTTGTAAAATTTCGTTGATTCTCGCTCTAATCATTAAAACTCGTATCCGTATTTAGCAAAGATCGCCCTGCCCTTATCGCTTAGGATAAAATCATAAAACGCCTTGACTTCGGCGTTGTCTTTAGCGCGGTTTAGCACGACCATGCCTTGGGCTATCGGCTCGTAGAGCTTGGTATCGACTAAGACGAAATTTTCGCCCTCTTTGCAAGGCTTATCGTTGCAGCCGTCCTTTGCCATCTTAGGCGCATACATTGCGCTTGCCGCGATAAAGCCAACGTCGGAAGCTTTAAGCGCTTGCGAAAGAGCCTCGCCGATCGATTTTGCTTCTACGATTTTACCTTTAATCTCATCGTAAACTCCCGCTTTTTGAAAGGCCTGTACGCTTGCGGTGCCGTAAGGAGCGGTCTTTGGATTTGCTATCGAAATCGTTTTAACGCTAGGGTCTTTTAAAGCTTCAAGCCCCTTGCTAAGATCTACGCCGCGCACGCTAAACATCGCCACTTTGCCTTTGGCGTAAGTTTTGGCAGGCGCCGTCGCAAAGCCCTCTTTATGCAGATCGTCTGCAAATTTCATATCCGCCGCCATAAAAATATCAAACGGCGCGCCGTTTTTGATCTGCGTGCTAAGCGCACCGCTGGCGCCCAAGCTCACGTTTAGCGTAGTTTGCGGATGTAGCTTGGCAAATTCCGCTTTGATCTCGTCAAACGCATACGTCGTGTTCGCAGCGGCTGCGATACTGACCTCACTCGCGTTAAGCGCGCCTGTGGTTAAAATTCCTAAAAGCACTGCTTTCAACTTCATTTTATGCCTTTCATTTCGGCTCTCGCCGAGAATTGAATTGTATCTAAAATTTTAAATTTACGCCTTAAATTTTAAAATTTTGTGCGCCCAATTTCACCCTATTACGCGCCAATAATGATCTCGCTAGGCTCGATGATCGCCGTTACTTCATCTCCTACTCCTAGAGCCATCGCGGTGGCAGATTCTCGCGTGATGATCGCGGTGATATTTTGGTGCGAGCTTGTGCCTAGACAGATCTCTGCGTTTACCGCGCCGATTTTGACCTCGTTAATCGTGCCCTTGATTTGATTCGTCGTGCTAAGTTTTAGCTTCTCCGAGGCTCCTTTAGCGATGATGACGCTTGGAGCTTTGAATAAAAACAGCACATCCTTGCCCGCCTTTAGCCCTAAATTTTTTTCGCTCTCTACGGTTACCGTCGCGCATAAAATTTCGCCACCTGCGAGTTTAGCCGTGATTTGAGAATTTACAGCGCCTGTTTGAACATCCGTAATCTCAACACTTAGCTGATTGCGCGCAGAAAGCTTCATACCGATCTTCTCTAAGCTTAAAAGGCTCTCTTCTGTAATCTCGTCAAGCTTTAAAATTTCACTCAAAAATGTCTCACCCGCGTGGCTGATAGCATCATAAGCGCGAATCAGCTTGTGAGCGTAAGGGGTAAGCTCGGAGCCGCTATTTTTCTTTGTGCCTTGAGTGCGGACGATGAGGGGTTTTTTGCTCGCGTTGTTGATTAAATTTAGCGCGTCCCAGCCGTTTTTATACGACACTCCTACGATCTCTGCGGCCTTTGTAATACTTTTAGTCTCATCTACGGCCTTAAGCAGCTTAATGTGCTTGGCTAAAAGCGATGCTTTGTTGCCAAGCAGGAATTCCAAAGCAAATTTTGCGTCCATTTTCATCCTTTCTTATTTACTTTCACGTGATTTTATAATATATCCTCTGATATATTTCTTAAAAAGCTGCAGGCTTTATTCTGCGATATAAAGAGGGAAATTCTATATGAAATTTTACCTTTATTGACAAAATTTCTTTAAACTTGTAAAATCGCCACTTTGATTTATAAGGAAGGTTTGCAATTTGAAATTTATAAAAATTCTATTCCTAGCCGCAGCCTTAGCGCTTTGCGGTTGCTCACAGAAGCAAGACGCGGCGCCTAGCAGCGATACGGATGGTTTTGACGAGGAGTTTGCCAAGCGCGAGGTTTTCGATCCGCTTAGCGGCTATAACCGCGTTATGACGAGCTTCAACGACGTATTTTACTCATATATACTAACCCCCGTAGCCAGCGGTTACGACTATGTAATGCCCGATCCGATCCAGGGCGCGTTTTCAAATTTTTTCTATAATATTTTATATCCGATGAGGCTCGTAAACAACCTGCTGCAGGGTAAATTTGAAAATTCTTGGGACGAGACGAAACGGTTTTTGATCAATTCGACCGTTGGCTTCGGCGGGCTTAACGATATGGCGGGCAAATACTACGGGATTCCGCGCCACGACGAGGATTTCGGGCAGACACTAGGATACTGGGGCGTGCCGGCAGGCCCTCACATCGTCTGGCCGATTTTGGGACAGAGCAATCTCCGCGATACAGCGGGGCTTGTCGGAGATTATTTTTCAAACCCGATAAATTATATTAAAGATGGCACCGTTCGAAACTCCGTCAACGGATTTAGAATATTTAATGACTACTCGCGCGATCCGGAATTTTATGAAAAAATGACCAAAGATGCGGTGGATCTGTATCCATTTTTACGCGATGCTTACGAGCAAAATCGCGAGAAACTAATAAAGGAATAACAATGAAGAAATTAAATATAATCATCATAGCTCTTGCAGCCCTGTCACTGACAGGCTGTAAGAGTCTATATGGCAATTACGAACGCCCTAATGTGAAGACGAGCGGTATTGTGCGCGACCCTGTTGATGACAAGGCTACGCTTGAGGGGGCTAACGACTTCGGTAATCTGCCATGGCGCAGTGTCTTCACTGACCCACATTTGCAGACCCTCATTGAGAAAGCACTTAATAATAATCCTGACTTGCTCAATGCTGCTTTGAATGTTGATATTGCTGAGCAGCAGGTTAAAGCGGCTAAGTTGTCTTTTTTACCATCAGTAGTCTTTGCACCGACAGGAACTATTTCTCATTTCGGTACACATACATCATCAACTCAGTCTTATACTCTTCCTGTTGCAGCAAGTTGGGAGGTAGACCTCTTTGGTAAGTTGCGTTCTTCAAAGAAGGCTGCTCAGATGACGATGATGCAGGCACAAGATTATAAGGTTTATGCACAGACAACGCTTATAAGTAGTGTCGCTAATCTTTATTATACCCTCTTAATGCTCGACCGTCAAAGGCAGATTGTCGATGACATGTTAGGTCTGACCAAGAATACTTGGGATGTGATGAAACTTCAGATGGAGTTTGGTCGTGCTCGTTCAACGAGTGTACAGAGTGCTGAGGCTGCTTTTTACAGTGTTCAGACACAGGCTGCAGATATCCGTCGTCAGATTCGTGAGACAGAGAATACACTTAGTTTGCTTCTTGGTGAACCAGCTCAGACGATTGCACGTGGCAGTCTTGAGAACCAAAGTTTGCCAGCTAATTTTGCTGGTGGTGTTGGTGTAGAGTTATTGAGCAACCGTGCTGATGTTCATGCTAATGAGATGGCTTTGGCACAGTGTTTTTATAATATTCAAACAGCTCGCAGCCGTTTCTATCCAGCGATGACGATTTCACCTACAAGTGCATGGACTAATAGCGGTGGCATGGTGAACCCAGG
>ERZ773004.21-NODE-21-length-111025-cov-6.355384_pt1 | contig 111025 bp, 83 predicted proteins | sample MGYA00580667_ERZ773004 | MGnify/ENA primary metagenome ERZ773004 (study PRJEB29015, sample SAMEA2737963) | human oral metagenome | biome: human oral; feature: human-associated habitat; material: dental | place: China | collected 2123 ... | reverse complement strand
CTCTAGTTTTTAGGCTCAGACAGATTTAGTCCACCGGACTAAACCTCTCTCAAAATTTCCGTTATTAGTAGCAACAAGCACAGTTGCTACTAATAATACCACTTTGGTGAAAGTATCACTCCCCCCTTACCTCATCGGTTAAGAAATTCTACCGTTTTAGTAAGACATGACCATACTAGGCTGTCAGTTGAAAGTTTTTAACTGCAAAGAGTACTCGTTTCCCCAAGCTATGGGTCTCTTAACTGAAATAAAAATCTCAGCCTTACTCTGAAAAAGCGACCCTTTAGGTCGCCCTTTCAAGACTAAGGAACTAGGGAGGAGAAAGCAATTCACTAAGGTTAGTTCGCAATTTGCTTATCCCTCTCTCAAGTTACTTATTTGTTTTTAACACCATCTTTAACAGTAGTTTTACCGTCAATAATGTCCTTCTTAGCAGATTCAACAGCCTTCTTGGTCTTTTCTGGCAGGTTATTGGTGACAATATCAACACCCTTGTCCTTCAAACCATAAGTTGTTGTCTTAGCTTGGAACTTCTTACCGTCCAATTGGTCATTGGCAATATCCTTAACAACAGTACCAACTTCCTTGATGGTAGAGGTCAAAACAAAGTTAGATTCTTTATCGGTCGCTTTGTAGTTACCTTCGTCAGTTTGGTCACGGTCAACACCGATTACCCAAACCTTGTCCTTGCTGTCTGCAGAAAGTTTTTGGTCAATATCCTTGGCAGCGGTGAAAACACCAGTACCAGAAGCACCTGCAGCATGGTAGATGACATCAGCACCACTCGAATACATTGAATCAGCGATACCCTTACCATTGGTTGCGTCATTATAAGAACCAACATATTGAACATCTACCTTGATGCCCTTGTTTACCGAAGCGACACCTGCCTTGAAGCCAGTTTCAAAACGGGTAATAGTGTCTGATTTAACCCCACCAACGAAACCAACATGGTTAGTCTTGGTTTGCATAGCTGCTGCGATACCTGCCAAGTAAGCACCTTCGTTATCGGCAAAGAGAACGCTGGCCACATTCTTTTGACCAGTAACTTCAGAGTCAATCAAAACATAATTGGTTTTTGTATTAGCCTTAGCCGCATCGCTAATAGCATCATGCAAGTTGTAGCCAATACCGAAGACAAGATTGAAGCCTTTGTTTTGAGCAGCATCAAGATTAGTTGCATAATCAGATTCACTCTTAGATTGGAAGTAAGTGTAGTCGGTCTTTTCCTTGAGTTTATTTTCTTTACCCCAAGCCTTCATACCTTCCCAGGCAGACTGGTTAAAGGACTTATCATCAACCCCACCAGTATCAGTAACGATCGCAGCCTTAACCTTGCTGGATGACGATTGAGACGAACGGCTACATGCACCAAGTGATAGGATGGCAACCACTGCCAAACCTAAGCCAATAAGTTTTTTGTTCATCTTCATGAATGAACTCCTCCTCTAAAAAGTCGCAACTAAGTTGCAAAATATCTTAAACCCGAAGGTCTAATCCAAATGTTTAGCAGGTGCCCATTCTTGGCCCTGAAATGAGTATGGTAGTAACTCACCGACTGTCATCTCGACTGTCGTACCGTCTTTAGAAATAAGGGTAACGGAGCAAGAAAAATCAAAGAACTCAGTCATAACCTGCCGACAAGCTCCGCAGGGAGAGATTGGCTGATCGGTATGACCATAAATGGCCAAGCCAACAAAGTCCTGGTAACCTTCAGAGACTGCCTTAAAGATAGCCGTCCTTTCAGCACAGTTGGTCAGGCCTAGACTAGCATTCTCGATATTACAGCCTTGAAAAACTTGCCCAGACTTGGTCTTGATAGCTGCTCCAACCGGAAAGTGTGAATAGGGAGCATAGGCCTTCTGGCTAGCTTCTTTGGCCAGCTGGACCAAGTCTAAATTACTTGTTGCCACTGGCCTTTTCTCCTTGGACGATGGCGACACCAGCTGATGCCCCAATTCGATTTGCACTGGCCCCGACAAAGGCCTTGGCATCCTCGTAACTACGAGCACCACCAGAGGCCTTGACACCGACCTTATCACCGACAGTTTGACGCATCAATTTCACATCAGCAACTGTAGCACCACCGGTTGAGAAGCCAGTTGAGGTCTTGACATAGTCTGCCCCTGCTTCTACAGCCAATTGACAGGACTTAACCTTCTCATCATCGGTCAATAGACAGGTTTCAATAATGACCTTAAGCAACTTATCTCCAGATGCTTCAACCAAGGCTTTAATATCTTCTTTGACAGCTTCATAGTTGCCAGACTTCAACTGACCGATATTAATCACCATGTCCACTTCATCAGCTCCGTTGGCAATGGCATCCTTAGTTTCAAAGACCTTGACCGCTGTTGTATTGGCTCCCAAAGGGAAACCAATAACAGTACAAACCTTAACGTCCGAATCCTTTAAGGCTTGGGCAGAACGTGCAACCCAGTAGGGATTTACGCAGACTGAGGCAAAGTCATATTCTTTAGCCTCGGCCAATAATTTATCAATCTGTTCCTGACTAGCCTCTGGCTTAAGCAAGGTGTGATCAATATACTTATTAATTGACATCTCTCTCCTAATCAATAATTTTTAGTATTTCTTTTCTATGGACTTTTACGTTATTTATTGTAACATTTTTTGCGAATTCTGTAATCTTTTTTTGAGGGATTTCTTGATTGGAGTAGATTTTTGCCAATAATTCTCCTTCTGAAACCGCATCCCCCACTTTTTTATCGAACAAAATTCCCGCATCATAGTCTAATTGGTCGGATTTTACGGCACGGCCAGCTCCGATTTCCATGGCGAAGCGACCAAAGTAGAGGGCGGGCAATTCTGCTATATAGCCCGACTGCTCAGCCTTGACTTCATAGACAAACTTGGTTTTGACAGGACGATAGATGTCTTGCACTTGTCCACCCTGGGCAGCTACTAACTCTTCAAACTTCTTCAAGGCTTGACCCTGGGTTAGGTGTTGCTCAATATCATCTAGACCAACCTCTAGGCCACCCAGCTTGAGCATAATCTGGGCCAGCTGACAGATAAAGTCTCTTATATCGACCCGACCCTTTCCCTGCATGATTTGTACAGCTTCAAGGACTTCCAAACGATTGCCGATAGCCTGGCCCAAGGGCTGGCTCATATTGGTCATGACAGCGATGGTCTGACGGCCGACTTCTTTTCCCAAGTCCACCATGGTTCGCGACAGCTTCTCAGCCTCTTCAACGGTCTTCATGAAGGCACCATCACCCACAGTGACGTCCAACATAATAGCATCAGAGCCAGCAGCAATCTTTTTAGACATCACCGAACTGGCAATTAAGGGCATGGTATCAACCGTTGCGGTAACATCCCGCAGGGCATAGAGAAGTTTGTCGGCCTTGACCATCTGCTCGGATTGGCCAATGACAGCAATGCCAATATCTTGGACCTGTTTAATAAAGGCCGCTTCTGCAACTTCAATCTGGTAGCCCTTGATTGACTCTAGTTTATCAAGGGTGCCACCCGTATGCCCCAAGCCTTTTCCACTCATCTTAGCAACAGGGACACCAAAACTAGCGACCAAAGGAGCCAGAATCAAGGTGACCTTATCACCGACACCACCGGTCGAATGCTTGTCAACCTTAATCCCAGGAATGGCAGACAAATCAAGCTGGTCACCCGAAGCAACCATAGCCATGGTCAAATCACGGGTTTCAGCCATAGTCATTCCCTTGAAGTAGGTCGCCATAGCAAAGGCAGACATTTGATAATCCGGCACAGTTCCCTTCACATAGCCGCCAATCAGCCACTGGATTTCCTCAGTTGTCAATTGACCTCCATTACGTTTTTTCTGAATTAAATCAACTGCTCTCATTCCTTGATACTCCTTAAGATATAGTAGCCCTTATCTTTTTTGACAAGGTCAACATTGCCAAAAACTTGCTCCATTTTGGACTTGGCACTAGGAGCCCCTTGTTTCTTCTGGATGACGATGGTCAAACTGCCTCCCTGATTGAGATGGCCGTAAGCTCCTGCCAAAATTTCATGAACAACTTGTTTTCCAGCTCGAATGGGAGGATTGCTAATAATATGGTCAAAACTGTCCTCAACCGCTTCATAAACATTGGATTGGAAGACCTTAACCCTCACACCATTACGTTGGGCATTCTTTTGGGCCAAATCCAGGGCTCGCTGGTTAATATCAACCATGGTCACCTCTAAGCATTGAACCTTAGCTAGGCTAATTCCCAAGGGGCCATAACCACAGCCCACATCCAAGAGACTTTGATCGGCTGAAAAATTCAGGGCAGACAAAAGAACCTGGCTGCCGTAATCAATCATTTTTTTCGAGAAGACGCCAGAGTCGGTATAGAAGTTAAAAATCTCCCCTAGCAGCTGAACCTGCAAATCGTGGATATCATGCTGAGCATCAGGGTTTTGAGCATAGTACATCTTGGCCATTTTTCTTTATTTTCTCCCTTTTTGAGTCACCTCATTTTATCATAAATTGTGCTACAATAGTCCTATGTCTCATGAATTTATCAATTTTGAAGAAATCAGCCGGCGAAACTGGCAGGGCTTGCATCAGGCTGAACAAGCACCCTTGACTCAAGCAGAGTTGGATTCCATTAAAAGTCTCAATGATAAGATTGACATTCAGGATGTCAGGGATGTCTACCTGCCACTGATCAGTCTCGTTCAAATCTATAAAAATGCTCAGGAAAATCTCAGCTTTGCCAAGGGAATTTTCCTGCAAAAGCAGGCTAAAAAAAGGCCTTTTATCATTGGCATTTCAGGTTCTGTTGCTGTCGGAAAATCAACCACGAGCCGACTCCTGCAACTGCTTCTAGCTCGGACTTTCAAAAATAGTCGCGTCGAGATGGTGACCACCGATGGTTTTCTCTACCCCAATCAAACTCTGATTGACAAGGGAATCTTGGATAAGAAGGGCTTTCCCGAAAGTTATGACATGGAGCGGCTGATTAATTTCCTAGATGGTATGAAGAATGGTCAGACCCTTTCCATTCCAGTCTATTCGCATGAAATCTATGATATTGTCCCCGGACAAAAAGAAACGATTCAAGCACCAGATTTTCTTATCGTCGAAGGCATCAATGTCTTTCAAAACCAGCAAAACCACCGTCTCTATATGAACGACTACTATGACTTCTCTATCTATATTGATGCTGAAATTGTCCATATTGAGAAATGGTATCTGGAACGTTTCCAGACCCTTCTGGAATTGGCTAAAACTGATCAGAAAAACTACTACTATTCTTTTACTCAGTTAGACTTAAAGGAGGCTCTAGCCATTTCCAAGAAAACTTGGCAAAGTGTTAATCTAGTCAATTTAGAAAATTATATCGAGCCAACTCGCAATCGTGCCGAACTTATTCTCCACAAATCTCATAATCATAAGATTGATAAAATTTACCTGAAAAAGTGATTGGGACTTGTCAAAGCCAGCCATTTCCTATATAATGGAATGGTTAGTAAAAATGGAGGTGAAAACTTTGGCAAATATTAAATCAGCTATCAAGCGTGCTGAACTTAACGTTAAGCAAAACGAAAAGAACTCAGCTCAAAAATCAGCTTTGCGTACTACAATCAAAGCTTTTGAAGCGAACCCATCTGAAGAACTTTTCCGTGCTGCTAGCTCAGCAATCGATAAAGCTCATTCTAAAGGTTTGATTCACAAGAACAAAGCTAGCCGTGATAAAGCTCGTCTTGCAGCTAAACTTGGCTAAAATTCACCTCCCTTTGGAGGTTTTTTTATTTACTGGAAATAATATCTTTAAAAAGAAAATCTCCAATATTTTGGGCAGATGAAAAGACCGCCGCTATAAAAGCGACAGGTCTTTTTAAGTATTTAATTTAATTTCAAAAACAGTACCCGTGGGTGTGTTATCTCGAACAGCAATAGTCCCCTTCAAAGCTTCAACAATCTGCTTAGCTAAGGATAGTCCTAGACCAAAACCACCAGTCTGCCGGGTTCGCGCCTTGTCAATCCGATAAAATCGATCGAAAATTTTCGATTTGTCTTCTTCACTGATTCCCGAACCATTATCCGCAACAGTAATAACCAGCTTTCTATCACTATTGGAAACAATAATCCTTATAGCACCGTCATCTCCAGTATACTTAACAGCATTATCAAAAAGGATAGTCATAACTTGTTTAATCAAGGTCTTATCCGACTTGATTGAGGTCCTTAATTGGTTGCTACAAGATAGGACTTTGCCACTTTCCTCAGCAATTAAACTATAATTCTCAAAAATATTGTCGAAGAAATTAGGTTCAATTTCTTCAATTTCTGGATTAAGTTTGTCATCACGTCTAGCCAGATTCAAAAGATTCGTGGTTAAAATCCGCATATTCCGAACTTCTTCCAAACTAGAGGCGACAGTCTCGTAATTATCCAAAATGGTCTCATCAGGCTTACGAAAAAGACTTTCCAAACGATTTTGGAGAACCGTTAGAGGCGTCCTCAACTCATGACTGGCATCTTCTACAAAATTCTTCTGTTTCTCATAACTTTCAAGAATTGGCTTACGCGACCAATTAGCCAGATAAACACTGGCAAAGACAGATAAGAGCCAGAAAATAATCATAACCGTAATGATAATAATTTGATAGCGAGAATTGGCACTATCTAATTGGTTAACACTAATAGCAATCGTCACATAAGCAACCTTTGGGAATTGCTTGTCCGACACCGAGACAGTCTTATACCGATAATGCTCCTTTTCACGAAAGCTACCGTTAACACTAACCTCGTTAACCTCGCCTAGCTCACTCTTATCAATTTTCAGCTTATTAAGACCAGAAAATATTTCCGAGCTATTAAGTACCTTACCATTCTTGTCATATATAATGGTTTCAATAGTTGCATTCAATTCAACATGAGATTTATTTGGACTTTGATTCACCGTTGAATTAGCATTACCAGGCAAAGTTGTCCCGTTTCCTAAAAATTCATCACCATCGGTTAGAACAGATAAATCAGAATTATTTTTTCCGCCAAAGGCTGAATAAAGGCTAGCTCTGTACATATTCATGTAGATATAAGAATCAACACTATCTACAGCCTTGTTGAGATTATCGTCAACCGATGAGTAGATTCCAATCCGCATAATTTGCAAAATCAGAATGGTCATCACTAGGAAAATAACAGTGAAAACGGATAGGAAGTGAAGAAAAGTCGAGAACCCTTCAGAAAAGATCCTCTTCTTTAACTTATTTAACATCCTTTAGAATATACCCCACACTGCGCAGTGTTTGTAGACATTTTTCGAAATCCGTCCCCTTTAATTTTTTACGAATCTTAGAAACATAGACCTCAACAACAGAAACTGTTGTATCACTATCAAAGCCCCAAATTCTATCAAAAATTTGTGTCTTAGGTAAGATAACATTTTGATTTTGCAAGAAATAAACCAAGAGGTCAAATTCCTTACCCAACAATTCGACAATCTTACCATTTACAGTAACGGTATTAGTGGAGGTATCACATTCTAAATCGCCATAGGTCAGCAACTTATCATTGATTTTACCTGAACGCTTCAAAAGGGCCTGAATCCGCATCTTTAATTCTTCCAAGTAGAAAGGCTTGGTCAGATAATCATCGGCACCCAGTTCAAAACCATGTCCTTTATCATCAAGTGCTTCTTTGGCGGTTGTAATCAAAACAGGGGTTGCAACACCCTTATCACGTAATTCCTTAAGAACGGTGAAACCATCTTTTTCTGGCAACATCAAATCAAGCAGAATCAAGTCATAAACACCAGTTTCTGCTTCAAATAGGCCTTCTTCTCCATCAAAGACTTGGGTAACTTCAGCAAAGTCATCTAGAAAATCATAGACGGAATTTGAAAGACTTAAATCATCTTCTACTAATAAAATTTTAATCATTGAACAATACTCCAATCTTCATTCTATCTTACCATAATTCTAACAACTTGTCCTAACCTATTCCAACAAAGGGTAGATAAAAATTCAGCTAAGAATAATCATTTCCCAGCAAAACCATAGAAACTCCCTTTATATCTTAGGATATTGCTTCAGTCTATCAATACTAGCTGAAATGGGTCTAAAACATTGACTAATGGCACTGCCACCGCCTATTGTCTCCCCCTATCAAAAAGACCTAGAAAACTATCTAGGCCCTACTTTTTCTTATTTTGCTGCAAGGTCAATGGCTACTTCAACTGCAGCCTTTTCTTGCTGGATTAAAGCAACTCGTGCTGCAATTTCTTTAATCCCCATGGTGATATTCCGAGAAATGGCCATATCATCCAGTTTAGGCTCAAAGAAGGTCTTGTAATCTGCTAGAGCTTCCTCGGTCTTGAAGTAATTGGATGGATAAATAACAAACTTATCAAAACTCATGTCACCACCGAGAGCAGATTTAATCCATTCCCAATTTTCTTTTGACCAATTCCATACCTCCATCTGGGTAAAGGAATGTTGGAGGAAATAGGCATACCAAGTTGCTAAATCCTGTGGTTTCACTACATCCTTGTTTTGCCATTGGGTCAGAATGTGGGTCAGGCTAGCTTGATCCTTAGTATTTGAGAGGGCATTAGAAAGTTGTCGTTTAAAAATACCATCAGTACTTGTAACATAGGCATCCAAATACTCTTGGACAAGAGCAGGGGTCTCAGCATGCTTCATCTCATTGTTCAAGACAGAAGCACGGATGGCAGCGGGAATTGATTCAAGCTGATTCTGATAGGCTTGGAAAATCTCATGCACCCCAGCTATTACTGTCTCATCATCTGCCTTAAGCATAAGACGAATCGCTGATTGGCGAACCATCTCGTCCTCATCTGCTTCTCCATCACGCTTTTCAAAACCTAGACGAGCAAAGTTCTGTCCAGCAACCATTTTAATCACTTGCTTAAAGTTTTGCTCACTGTCAGATCCTTCATCAATAAAGCGATTTAGTCCTGAAATAATTTGTTCGCCAGCTGCAGAAACCATGTAGGATGTCTGCTCTGACAGCATAGTCAACAGAGGTACAAGATCAGCATAAGAAATTTCACCACTTTCAGCCAAGAGGCGGCGCTCTTGCAGGACTTGCAGTTTAGAAGTCTTATCTAGTTCAGCAAAATCATTTAAAATACCATCTAAAAGCTGTCCCTGATAGTTGGTGATATAGTGGGCTGTATTACCCGTATTCAAGCGCAGAGCACCTTCGTTTTGAGCAGCTAGCGCAGAGTAGTTTGGTATCGTCAAACTAGCTTGCGAGAGGGTATCTGGTAGACCAGACCAATTGCTATTAAGCGGAATTTGCCAGAGGCGATTCTTCTCCTCATAATCACCAATAAAGAACTGCTTCTGACTGAGAATCAAGTTGTCATCAAGAACTTGAGCCGTAACAAGAGGGTATCCAGGTTGTTCCAGCCAAGCATCCATAAAGCTAGCCACATCCTTATCTGAACTTGCTGAGAGAGCATTCCAAAGGTCGCGACCAATAGTATTGCGATACTGATGTTTTTCAAAATAAGCCTTGAGTCCAGCTGCAAAATCCTTATCTCCCAACCAACGACGAAGCATATGCATAAGGCGGCTTCCTTTAGCATAGACAATAGCTGGGTCAAAGAGAGTATTGATTTCGTCAGGATGATTTACCGCTACATGGACGGATTGAACTCCATCCGTAGCATCCCGCTTGAGAGCCAGTGGTACACCTGTTGTTTGAAAATCTTCAAAAATATTCCATGTTGGCTCAATGGCATCAATAGAAACATACTCCATCATATTAGCAAAGGATTCATTGAGCCAGAGATCATCCCACCACTTCATAGTAACCAGGTTACCAAACCACTGGTGGGCCAATTCATGGGCAATAACGAGAGCAACTTGTTGGCGTGTTTCTGCCGTTGAATTTTCATCCACAATCAAGTAGATTTCCCGATAGGTTACTAGGCCCCAGTTTTCCATGGCACCTGCTGAAAAATCAGGCAGGGCCAAGTGATAGGAATGCGGAATTGGGTAAGCAACACCATAATAGTCTTCATAGAAATCAATAACACGAACAGCAATATCTAAGGCAAAGTCTAAGGAAGATGGTTTGTGAGCCTTGGTCGCAAAGATTCCGACTTCCGTTCCATTCTTAGTTTGCCCCTTCTTAGCTTGTAGGTCACCCAGAGCAAAGGCCAAAAGATAGGAGGACATTCTTGGAGTCGTCTCAAAGGTCCAAACGCCAGTATCTTGTCGCAATTGGACATTTGTCTCAGGCATATTGGAGATGACAAGATCGCCTTCTACTTGGTCAAATTTGATGGCCAAATCAAAGGTCGCCTTGGCTTCTGGTTCATCAATTGAAGGGAAGGCCTCACGGGCAAAGTGGCTTTCAAATTGGGTCGCCAGCACTTCCTTCTTGACACCATCAACACTGTAGTAGGATGGATAAATCCCCGTCATATTATCGGTGATTTTTCCGGAGAATTCCAAAACCAGAGTCATGCTGCCGGTTTCTGGAAGATTAAGATGAACAGCCTGTCCAACTTGATCAAGTTCAAACTCTACTGGCTGGTTATCCAAAAGGACGGACGAAATCGCCAAATCTTTTTGGTGGAAAGAAACCTGATTATTTAGGGCTTCACCGCTGATGGCAACGTTACCCGAGAAAGTTTTTTCCTGACGATTAATATCCAAGAAGATATTGTAATTTTCAGGGACAAACTTTTCAATAAAGTGTTCTACTGAATTCATAAGACTCCTTAATCGTTGATTAATTGGTTTAAATTTATAATTTATAACACTTCTTAGGCCAAAAAAAGATTGGCCAAAACCAATCTTAATTATAACATATTCGTTACTAAAGTTCGATAATTTTTCCTGTCTTCAGATAGACCACCCACTCACAAATATTGCGAGCATAATCTCCAATTCGTTCCAAGTACATAAGAACTTGAAAGTATTCCTTAGCAGCGAAGGCTGCATCAGGATTGGCCTTGATGGCTTCAACAGTCATATTTTGCGTCTCAACAAAGAGGTTATCAATATGTTCATCGTGAGCCGCCACTGCATAGGCTGCTGCTTCATCCGCCTTAATATAGACATTCATGGCTTCTTCAACCATGATACGAACCGCTCGTCCCATTCTATTGATATGGTCCTCAACTTCCTTAATCCGCTCTTCTCCTTTCATCCGAATGGTTGCTTTAGCAATAGCTGAAGCGTGGTCACCCATGCGTTCAACGTCGCTAGAAGCCTTTAGAACTGTGATTACAGTCCGCAAGTCTATTGATACAGGTTGTTGGAGGGCAATAATTTCTAGAGATTTCTTTTCTAACTTAGTTTCATAGTTATTAACAATCTCATCACTTTCAATGACCTCTTTAGCCAACTGACGATCATGACTGATAAAGGCACGAACTGTCTTACTGATTTGAGAACTGACTTCCGTTCCCATCGCATAAAACTGATTATGCAACTTATCTAATTCATCTTCAAATTGTGTACGTAACATAAGCAAATTATTTCTTTCTATCTATTTAGTCGGTAGACATTAACCAAATTTACCACTGATATAATCTTCAGTTTCTTCGTGAGCAGGATTGAGAAACATTTCTTTGGTTGAATTAAATTCGACTAAATCACCGGCCAGGAAAAAACCGGTCTTATCGGAAATCCGTGAAGCCTGCTGCATCGAACGGGTTACAATTAACATGGTGTATTTATCTTTAAGCCCATATAGGGTTTCTTCAATTTTACCAGAAGAAATCGGATCAAGGGCTGAAGTTGGCTCATCCATTAGAATAATTTTGGGACTGGTTGCTAAAACCCGGGCAATACATACCCGCTGCTGCTGGCCGCCTGAAAGCCCCAGAGCCGAATCATGCAGACGATCTTTAACCTCATCCCAGATTGAAGAGCCTTTCAATGAGGCTTCAACAGCTTCATCAAGAACAGCCTTATCACGAATCCCCTTAATTCTTAGACCATAAGTCACATTTTCGTAGATGGTCATTGGGAAGGGATTGGGTTGTTGGAAAACCATACCAATCTCCTTGCGCAATTCAACTGTATCTGTCCGAGGACTATATATATTATGGCCATTGTAGGTAATGGAACCTGTCAGAGTAACTTCTGGATTGAGGTCTCCCATCCGATTAATCGCCCGAAGCAGGGTTGATTTACCTGAACCCGATGGCCCAATTAAAGTCGTAATCTCATTGGGCAAAAAATCCATATTAATATTGTTCAGAGCTTTTTTCTTGTTGTAATAAACCGATAACTCTCTGACTTGCAATATTGGTTCTGTCATAAGGTCCCTTTCTAACCGAAACGTCCAGACACGTAATCACTGGTTGATTGACAGTGGGCATTTTGGAAAATATGTCTTGTCTTATCATACTCAATCAAGTCCCCTAAATAAAAGAAGGCCGTATAATCGCTGACCCGAGCGGCCTGCTGCATATTGTGGGTAACAATAATAATAGAGTAATCTTCCTTAAGTTCAGCCATCGTTTCTTCCAGCTGCATGGTAGCAATTGGGTCTAGAGCAGATGCCGGCTCATCCATGAGCAAAATATCTGGCTTCACGGAAATAGCCCGAGCAATACAGAGCCGTTGTTGTTGACCGCCAGATAGGGTAAAGGCTGACTTGTGCAAATCATCCTTAACCTGATCCCAGAGGGCAGCCTGTTTTAATGAGGTTTCCACAATCTCATCTAAAACTTTTTTATCCTTGACACCTGCTCGCTCATGGGCAAAGGTGATATTTTTATAAATAGACTTGGCAAAAGGATTAGGCCTTTGAAAGACCATGCCAATATGTTTGCGCATTTCATAAACATTAATTTCTGGACGGTTAATATCAATCCCTTCATAGAGGATTTGTCCAGTTACTTTTGCAATATCAATGGTATCATTCATCCGATTGAGGCTACGTAAGAAGGTAGATTTCCCACAACCTGACGGACCAATAAAAGCCGTAATTTTATTCTTTTCGAACTGCATATCAATACCTTTGATGGCTTCTTTTGACCCATAATAAACATGGAGGTCCTTAGTTGCCAGGGCTAGTTCCTTGCCCTCAAAACTCATGATATAACGTTCGTCCCAATTATATTCAGTCATTAGTTATCCTCTTACTTGGCAGAAGTTAATCTAGCATGCATTTTCTTACCGAGATAGCGGGCTGATAAATTGAAAATCAAGATGAAAATCAGAAGAACGGCGCCACTACCAGCAGAAACCATAGTTGCATCAGGGATAGTGCCTTCACTATTCACCTTCCAAATATGAACAGCCAAGGTTTCCGATTGCCGAAAAATTGAGATAGGACTACTGATGCTTAAGGGATTCCAATTACTCCAGTCGACACTCGGCGCCGATTGGCCTGCGGTATAAATCAGGGCAGCAGCTTCACCAAAAATCCGACCAGAAGCTAAAACTACCCCAGTAATAATGCTTGGAATAGCTTCTGGAATAACCACATGCAGAACAGTTTCCCAGCGTGATAGACCTAAGGCTAATCCCGCTTCTCTCTGAGTATGGTGAATATTTCTAAGGCTGTCTTCGACTGTACGGGTCATCTGGGGAAGGTTGAAAACTGTCAGAGCCAAGGCACCAGAAATAATTGAAAAACCATACTGGAATTGAACAACAAAAATCAAATAACCAAAAAGACCAACAACAACCGAAGGCAGGGAGGACAAGATTTCAATACAGGTCCTTACAAAATTAATCAAACGCCCCTTCTTAGCATATTCCGATAGATAGATTCCGGCTCCCATAGACAAGGGAATGGAGATAATCAGAGTGATAACTAAGAGGAAAAGGGAGTTATAGAGCTGAATACCAATACCACCGCCAGCTTGGTAAGCGGATGATTCTCCAGTCAGAAAATGCCAAGTAACATGCGGAAGTCCACGGACTAAAATATAAAGAATTAAAGCAGCTAAAACTGCCACGATAATGCCAGCAATAGTATAGAGACCAGCTGTCACAATCTTATCAACTTTTTTAGCGTTCATAGTTTACTTTTTTCTCCCTAGTGATGAACTTCATCAACATATTGAAAGCCAAACTCATAATCAAGAGAACCAAGGCAAGTGACCAGAGAACGTTATTTTGAACCGTTCCCATAACGGTATTTCCGATTCCCATGGTCAAAACCGAAGTCAGGGTTGAGGCTGGTGTAATCAGAGAGGTTGGCATGACAGCCGAATTCCCAACCACCATCTGGATAGCTAGGGCTTCACCGAAGGCACGGGCCATACCAAAGACAACTGCGGTAAAGATACCAGGCTTGGCTGCCCTTAGGATAACTCGCCAGATGGTTTGCCAGCGGGTTGCCCCCATAGCCAAACTAGCTTCACGGTAATGACGGGGTACAGACCGCAGACTATCGGTTGTCATGAAGGTCACCGTAGGAAGAATCATAACAAAGAGAACGAAGACTCCTGAGAGAATCCCAAATCCAGTTCCCCCAAATAGGGCCCGAACAAAGGGAACAATAACCTGCAAACCGATAAATCCATAAACGACGGAAGGAATCCCTGTCAGCAGCTCGATTGCTGGCTGCAAAAGTTTTGCCCCACGCTTGGGTGAAATTTCTGTCATAAAAATAGCTGCGCCGATAGCAAATGGCGTCGCAATCAAGGCAGAGAGAATAGTAACAATGAAGGAACCTGTAATCATTGGCAGGGCCCCCATAATGTAGTTACCATGAGCATCCTTGACCGTCGGTTGCCAATTTTTGCCAAAGAGGAAATCAAAGATATTGACCCCGTTGACAAAGAAGGTTGAGAGACCTTTCTGAGCAACAAAGAGTAAGATCATGGCCACGATGAAGACAATCAGAATTAAGCAGAGGAAAGTGATTGTCTTACCGAATTTCTCCAGCCGTGAATTTTTTGAAGGCGAGGTCAACTGCTTCGCCAAATCTTGTTTTTTCATGAAAACTCCTTAGAGGAAGGGAATGTACTAAACAGATCAGTCAGTAAGAGCCGTGCCGATAGGCTCGGGGCTCTTTCCGGCCCTAGCTTAGTCATGATTAGTCTTATTTTTTCGTCACACGACCTTGGGCGTCCTTAGTAACCTTCATATCATTAATAGAGATATAACCCATCCGTTTGACGACACCCTTTTGGACCTTATCGCTGAGGACATAATCAAGGAATTCCTTGGTTAGACCATCAGCTTTTCCCTTGGTGTACATGTGTTCGTAAGACCAGAGAGGCCAGTCATTAGTCGCAACATTTTTAGCATTGGCTTCATGACCATTAAGTTTAACCATTGAAACCGAGCTATCTACGTAAGCGAAGGCTAAATAGGAGAGGGCACCAGGGGTTTGAGCCACAATGGACTTAACCATCCCGTTGGAATCTTGTTCCTGGCTCTGCTTACTGGACTTGCCCTTCATAATCACACTGTCAAAGGTCGAACGTGTCCCTGAGCCGGCTGCCCGATTAATGATAGTAATCTCTAAATCTTTACCACCTAGCTGTTTCCAATTGGTGTACTGGCCAGTGAAAATCTTTTGCAGCTGGTCAGTTGTCAGGTTTTTCATGCCGACTTCTTTATTGACAATGACAGCAATCCCAGCAACAGCAACCTGGTGGTCTACTAATTTACTGGCATCAATGCCGTCCTTTTCCTCAGCAAAAACATCACTATTGCCAATCTGAACAGCGCCAGACTGAACCTGGGAAAGACCTGTACCAGAGCCACCGCCCTGGACATTGACAGTCTTGCCTTGATGCTCCTCAGAGAAGGTATCTGCTGCTCCTTCAACCATGGGTTGGAGGGCTGTTGAGCCAACGCTGGTGATATTCTCCCCGCGGTCAATCCAAGAGGCACAAGCCGATAGGCAGAAAAGGGCTGCCCCCATCATCATGGCGAAAAGGAGACGCTTTTTATTCCATTTTTTCATTTTAAAATCCTGTATTTATTTTCAAAATCAAGCATAATCAGCCAATTCTTAGAAGCATCAAACTTCTCATCTAATCATATCATATTAGACTTTTTTTTGATATATAGCCATCCCAATGTAACAGAACTGTTACATCAAGAATTGAAGCGCAGGCCCTTAGGGAAATAATTCTTGAGGGTGCCATTAACTAACTTGGCAAATCCGAGACCATTACCCTCAGCTAACACTTGATACCAGCCATTTTGGTAATCACCAGAGATGCCGACCGTATTTCCTGAGACATAGGCTTTGAAATCCTCTGGGCTCAAAGTCACACCTTGCTTAACTTGGTCGCTGGTCAGGGCCAACCCAAGAGCAAAAGAGGGCTCAAAGCGCTTCTTTTTAAAGGTGCCCAGATGGAGGCCATTGCGGGCCAACTTGAGTCCGGTCAAATCTGGCAGACCCTCAGGCAGGCAATAGAGTTGATTCCCGAAGGTCTGAAGCAAGCCCGACAGGTCTATACGCAAATATTTCTTAGAAAAATTTTGCCAAAGTTGCCTTTGCTCGGCAGTCAAATTTGATCTAGGCGACTTGACCTTTTGGGGCTGGCTAGAGGCTGATCGCTTATCCTGAAAATGGGCAACAAATTGCCCCTCCCCCTCAAAGAGATGAGGATACATCCGAGCCACCTGGGGCATGTCCAGCCCTTCTACCATCCCATTGATTTTTTCTATAGGAAGGAGTTCCAGGTCTGGATAACTTTCTAGGAGCCAGACCACCACTGCTTCATTTTCTTCTGGTGACCAGGTACAGGTCGAGTAGACTAGCCGCCCTGATGGAGCTAGCATCTTCATGGCCTCCTGCAAAATTTCCTTTTGCAGGTTAGCACATTGAGCCGGATAGTCCTTGTCCCAATATTGGCAAGCATCTGGGTCCTTGCGAAACATCCCCTCACCAGAGCAAGGAGCATCCAAAACTATCAGGTCAAAATAATCTTTAAAAGTCTTAGCCAAGCGCTCAGGTCTTTCATTGGTCACAACGACATTGGTTGCTCCAAAACGCTCGACATTTTCCACTAAAATCTTACTACGTTTTTTGGAAATCTCATTACTCACCAAAATTCCTGTATTGTCTAAGTAGGAAAGCAAATGCGTCGTCTTCCCTCCAGGAGCGGCAGCCAGATCCAAAACCTTCATACCCTTTTGCGACGCTGCCACTTGGGCGACCATTTGGGCAGCTGGTTCCTGGGAATAGACTAAGCCAGTCACGTGCTCAATGGACTTACCAGAGACCTTGCCAAAATGGCCCCAAAGGGTATTAGCAATGGGGTCAGAAAAGTCCTTCTGCACTTTTTTCAGGGGATTAGTTCGAAAGGCTGCTACTGCTTCTTGCTCAAAAGTCGCCAAGAAATCTGCAGCTTGATTCCCCAATAATCTTTGATATTTTTCAATAAAGTCCTTAGGCAAAGTCATGATTTTATTATATCAAAAAGGCTAGAGGTTTACAGCCATCTAACCTTTTTTATCTATCCAAGACGATAGAGCTTCGGATTATCCATTTTTTTAAAGAATATTTAGAGCTTAGAACCAGATACCAAACCATCCAGAATAGAACCTGTTAATATAGCGTGGTCGATAGGCTGGTCGATAACTAGTAGAGTCATTACTATATTTTTTAATGAGTACACCTTTATCATTGAAGTGATAAGATTTGCCATCAATAACGCGGTGACCCGTGACAGCTACCCCATCATTACCAAAGTAGAAGCGTTCGCCATCAGAATTTTTGATAAATTGGTTGGAAACCATGTTCCCATACTTTTCATCAAAATATCTTAGCTTACCGTTGTTATCCTTGGCAAAGCCACCCTTGACCTGAATTCCTTGAGGGTCATAAAATTGTGTATAGGTCTTGTATTTCCCTTTAACCTGAGTCAAGCCAACATCCATAATACCATTGGTGAAGTGACGCCACTTGTCACCAAATTGATAGTAACCATTTTCATAGCGAGTTCCATTCCAAGTGAAGAAAGACCGTTGACCTTTTGAATTAGTAATGAATTGGTTGGTCACCATGTTTCCGTACTTCTTGTCGAAATATCTCACTTTTCCATCTTCACCAGTAACAAAGTCTCCCTTGACCTGGATTCCTTGGGCATCATAGTACTGAGTATAAGTGTTAGCTTTGCCCTTAACTTTGGTTAGTCCAACGGCCATCACACCATTTTCAAAATGACGCCACTTGTCAACGCCAAAGGAGTAATACCCATTTTCTAGGCGTTTGCCGTCATTATTGAAGTAATAGCTCTTACCGGCTGCATCCGTATAGATACCGTTCTTCAAAGCCTTGCCATCTTTACCAAAGTAGTAGGTCGCCCCTTTTACCTTCTGCATACCTGTGGCCATGTAACCAGTCTTACCGAAGTAATAGAGATTGCCCTTATCGGTAACCAAGCTGTCCTTGACCCGTTGACCAGTTGCCAAACGATAAATGTATCCCTTGCCATCGTAAGAAATACCCGCAGATTTTGTCGATGGCTTAGATGGTTGAGTAGGTTGGCTAGGAGTGGATGGCTGAGTAGTCGTCGTCGCATTACTCAACAAAGCAGTTGGCAAGTAAAGTTTACCACTAGTTAAATTGAAGTACTGCTTACCATCACTAAGGACATACTTAGCTCCGCGGCCCAAGATATTAGAACCATTGAAGTACTTAGCTGACCAGTTGGTAATCTTAACTGATGGATCAATTGCCTTGCCTGTTGAGATTTGCTTAGTCATGAAGAGACTTGGGTAGAGCTTTTGCAACTCATCCAAGAATTTACCACCATACTGCTCTTGGTAGTCGCCATAAGTCCGAGTGTTGACCACGTAAGGGGTCTTATTGATGGCTGCCCTTGCGGTTGTTTGACCATATTGGTTAACCCGAGTTGCCGTAACAACCTCTTTTCCTGGCAGGTTATACATTTGGTCTGGCACCCAGTCAGACAGAACCTTGATACCTGCGGCATGCAAAGCCTTAATAGCATTGGCCAAGTCTTCTTTAGAGCCATACTTATTGTTCTTACTCATAGCCAAGTCATAGCGGTCGCTAAAGGCATAACCATTGAGAATGATGGAGTCCAAGAAGGTTCCATCTTCAGATGACACGTATTGCGGTGCCATTTCAAATTGAGTGATGCCCCATGACTTGAAGAGGTCAGCATTTTTAGCGATTACAGCGTTGGTGTATTGTTCAGGGGTCTTAGCAAAGGCTTGGAAGTTTGAGAAACCTTCGTAGATAACTTGAGAATCAAGGGCATCGGTTTGATGGTAAATATTTCCATCCGTAGTCTTAGCCGTACTTGGAGCAGTGCGAACATCTTGGTTATCAGCTGCTCCGACTGGTACCCAGACTTGGATCATACCAGAAACTTGTACGTTAGCAACACTGCGAAGTTCAGAAGCACTGAAACTCAAGCGTCCTTGACTATCTGTGTATTTATATTGACTACTTGACACATCGCGATCATTAAGGTAAGTCGCAATGCCATCCTTGGTTGATAGCAAGAGAGGACGGTAGGCTTGATTCTTATGCGCAGCCCCCATGCTGAGAGTTACGCCGCTAGAAGCTTGGAAGTTAGGCATATTGTTAATCAAGACAGCCATACCAGATGTGCGGGTTTCACTAGTCCCACGATCTGTAACACTATCTGCACCTTTACCGTAACGAACAGAGGTCAAAATTCCGCCATTCCATCCTTGATTATAGCCTGCTTGTTGACCACCGGCCACATATTTGATACGAGCTTTAAGCATGGTTTCAATGGCATTGTAGAATGGGGTTTTAGTTGCCATATACTGACCGTTGTCAGTATACATATCACCATAATAAACTCGAGTAACCGTATCCTTGTTTTGCAACATCCAAGTATAGGCCATAGGTAGGTTGTTGATATAATACTGCTTATCAACTGAGTACATATCCTGATTATAGATAGCAAAGGCTTTTTCCAAATCATCCAAAGTGATATTAGTCAAACCATCAACATTACCCATTCCTAGTCTTTCACGAATAACAGTGGCAATCCGTGTCTGAACTTCTGAGTCATGGGCCCGAATAAAGACGTAATTAGGAATTGGATCCCCACTACTAGTGTTACTGCGTTTCTTCAAGCCAGCAGTCGCAAGGTTCCCCAAATTGCCACGGTAAGCAGAGGCATACCCAAAAGCTTTTAACATGCCAGAGCGTTGGTCGTTATCGATAGAAAGCGAAAAGTTATTTTGATCTTTAACATAATCATTATCATTGCCTGACCAGGCTTCCAAAATTGACAAGTGGTCGATCGCATTTTTTTCGCTTTTATCCGTACCGTATTTTGCTTTATAGTAATCCCGTTGAATTTGGAGCAAGTCAGCATCAACATTATCAACTGCATCGACCCGGACACCGTCAAAGTTGGCATCCTTATCGCCCATAACAATTTCACCCCAGTTCATGAGGTAGTGGAAGTGGTTAAGCTGTTCTGCTTGAACGATTGGATTTGAGTTATCCACATCATTGGCTAAGAGCAATTCATAACCACCGTAAGATGATTTATGATAGTTGACATGACCATCCTGCTGAGAGGGATTGCGATTAAGCAAACGCCAGTTTGAATTGGCCTGGGCCGTAGCATCACTGTTTGAAAAGAGCAGGGCACCACCTTGCAAGTGGTCTTGGCTAGGATAACTCGTTGGATTTTCAGAATTGATATTCCACTGACTTTGTGATTGCACAAATTGAGTCATTTTGCTGCGCAACCAAGCAGTATTCCCTTCAGTAGAAATCTTCTTTTCAATAGCGGTTTGAATAGATTGAACCGCTGTATCTATATTTCTTGCTGCTTGATTAGAAATCAGACCTTCCTTAGCCCAGAAGTTAACATAGGCCGTCTTAGTTGCCGTGTCTGGCCACCATGACATCAAGACTGGTCGGAAATCACTCTCACTACTTGCAGTCCAAGTTTTTCCATCCTTCAGGATGGCCTTGGGCCGATACCAAGAATCTGCAGTCAGGTAATTATCGACGGTTTCAAAGCTTTCAGCCTGATTGCTGTAAGCTTGGTTATTCTTTGCAAAATTATTCTCTTGTGGCTGAACTACTGAATTTTTCAGATTAAGATTATTGAGATTTGTGCCAGTATTTTTAAAATCGGGCCTTGTCGCCACCAACCTACTTACTTCTGTTTTAACAACTTTTGGTTGAGCTTGAGCCTGCCTTGTCGCTGCTGTGGTTGCTGTATTAGTTGGAACCATGCGATTTACTTGAGTTCTAACAACAGACGATTGCACTTGCGCACTCTCATTAGAAGAAACAGTATCGTTAGTTTGGGCATTACTATCAGGAGTGACTGCAATTTCAACACTGTCACCCACTTCAAGGTAATCTTGATTAGATTGAGTCGAAACAGCATTCGCTGTTGTTTCAACTACAGAAAATGCTTGATTATTAGTTGTGGTAACAGCTACTTGGTTAGACTGGTTAGATGTAAGACTTGTTTGATTGGTTGCTGCAACACTGTCATCTGCACTTGCAGATGGTGCCAACAATAGAGACATTGGCAGAGCGACCGTAGCAATCGCTACAGTTACCCATCTTTTCTTGACTTTACGCATCTTGTAATGCAATTTTGTTTCTCTCTCCATGGGAAACTCCTTTATGATTATTTGTTCGATATGTGAAATTGTATCTCTCTTCAAACTATTTCAATATCTTAATCATAATAACATATTATTTGAATTATTACTAATTAATTATTATAATTTTACAAAGTTATTTCCTACCTTTTGAAATAGTTTATTCTTCACAAAAAACTTACCTCCCACGCTAGAATCTGTGAATATAAAAAAGCTATCTTACTTAATGAGATAGCTCTTAGATTTATCTTTACTTGTGAATGACTTTTTTCACTCTGGCTACTTCTGCTTTCGGAATAAACATCATCGCTTGGCGACTTTTATAGTCTAGAGGTTCTCCGGTCATGGTCAAGAGTTCATAGCCCAACTTTTCCCCCATAATACTAGCAGCTGCATAATCCCAAGGAGAAATAGACGAACAATAACCAAAGAGTTGGCCCTCTAAAACTCGGCTCATACTAATACCAGCACTCCCTAGCACACGTACACCAAGGAGCTCCTGGGCAAAGTCCGCTAGACCAAGGTAGTTGTCAGCATACATCCGACCATTAGCCCCCAGCAACTGTCGAAACAAAGGGCGATTCTGGTAGGAGGATAAAGGCTTGCCATTACAGGTCACTTCGAATTGACCTCCACCGCTGTAGAGGTTCCCACCTGTAACATCATAGATAAGACCAAATTTTCCAAGTCCTTCTTCGTAGTAAGCAATCATGACGGCAAAATCACGACCCTGAGCAATAAAATTAACAGTCCCATCAATGGGATCTAACACCCAGACATGACCTTCCTTGACATCGTGGTAAAGATCATTTTCTTCCCCCAGGATGTAGTCATCTGGGTAGTTTGCCTGAATACGACTAACCATGAAATCTTGAGTGTCTTTATCGATATTGGTGACCAAATCATCAAAGCGAGTCTTTTCTTCAATCTGCAAATCCTCAGTCATCCGATTTCTGACATAAGTCACGGCTTGACGGATTAAATCTTGGGCAAATTCAAATTTATCTTTCAAGAGAAACCCACCCTCCTGCATTAATCCTAGCTGCCTGGACAGCTCGATAGCTCGAATAACCACTAGATTTTTCAAACTCACGGTCGATCTGTTTTTCTTGCATCTTACTTGGCACTACCCTTTTAAACGACCGATAGGCTTCCAAAAGTGTCTCTGTCTTAGCCTTAGATTCGTAAGCAGCCTCAACCTGATTCAAAAAATAAAGCACTGATGCAATCTCTTCAGTGCTCCATGAAGCATCTAGTGGGTAGGAATAATTTTTAGTCATGGTCACTTTCTAATTCTGCTCTAATCGTGGCTTGACGGAGCTCTTGCTCACGGTAGTGGCGCGGCAGAAAAGCTCGAATTTCATCTTCATTAAAACCGATTTGCATCCGCTTCTTATCCAAGATAATTGGTCGGCGCAAAAGGCTAGGATTTTTGGCAATCAAATCAATCAGTTCTGAGATAGAGAGGTCATCAACATCCAAATCCAATTTTTGAAAGACCTTTGAACGTGTCGAAATGATATCCTCAGTCCCATTTTCCGTCAAAGCTAGGACCGCTCTCAACTCATCAGCAGATAAAGGACTGGTTATAATATTATGTTCCTGAAATGCAACCTCGTGGTTGGTTAACCAAGATCGTGCCTTACGACAGCTGGTGCATGACGGAGATAAAAATAGTGTAATCATAAAGTCGTTTTTAAAACCCTTTCACCCTGACATTATACACAAAAAACTATAAAAATGCTAGGTAAGGTTGAGCCCCCTATTGCTGGAATTTACAGTTCCCAGATTGGCCCAGTCTCAGCAGACCAAGAGACCCTCCTAGCTCGTCTCGTCTTAGGTAGTCAAACCAATAACTTGAAATTCCGTTCCTGTATGTTCCAAAACTGCATTCTAAATTTGAAAACGTAATTGCCAGCCTTACTCTAAAGTGTCCACTCTTTGGCTATTTTTTGGTCCTGGTGGAGTTGGTCAACCAAGTCATCGATGCCATTGAATTTAACCATTTCACGAATCTTATTCAACCAGATGATTTCAAGTTCTTCGCCGTAAATGTCACCAGAGAAGTCAAAAATATTAGCCTCTAGGCGGAGTTCGGTGCCACCAAAGGTGACATTCTTTCCAATGCTAGTCATGGCCCGATAGCGTTGCCCTTTGAGCAAGACATCCGTAACATAGACCCCATCTGCTGGCAGGAAGGTTCTATCTAGAGTTGCCAAATTAGCCGTTGGAAAGCCGATGGTTCTGCCCCTAGCATCTCCGTGAACGACAATGCCACGAGTGGAGAATTCATAACCCAATAATTGATTGACCTTGGCAACATCCCCCTGAGCAATCAAGTGACGAATCCGAGTTGAAGAAATTTTCTGACCATCTTGGCTGACTTCTGCTACTGTATAAACAGGGCCTGAAAAATTTCTGGCTAAATAGTCGGCATCCGTCCGATTGTGACCAAATTTATAGTCAAAGCCAACGACAACAGCCTTGGCCTTGAGTTGACCCAGATAATCCTTGATAAAATCATCCGAAGAAATCTGGGAAAAAGCCGTGGTGAAATTGGTCAGATAGAGGTAATCCACCCCGTAGTCAGCAAATTTGGCATAACGTTTCTCAGGATAAGTAATATGCTTGAGTAAATCAGGCTCAAAGCGGGCAAAGGCCAGCTTGGGCGATTCAAAGAAGGTCAGAACTGCAATTTTTAACTGGTCCCTTTTGGCAATTTCCCTGGCCTTATCAAAGAGAACCTTGTGGCCCCTGTGGAGGGCATCAAAATAGCCCAGAACAAGAACCGTTGCCTCTTCTTGCTCAATGGCCTGATAACTGTCTATTTCAATAATTTTCATCATGCTTAGATTAAAACCTTTCGCGGTTTATAAAGGTAACCCCTTCTTTCTAAAATGGCCTGAACCCTGTCCTCATAGAAGGCTGCCAAGATATCTTCTTGAGAATCCAGTCTAATAAAGCGACCGAAGGAAATCTCAGTCTTCTGCGCTTCCTGTAAGTCTACCCTCGGCAAATCAAGAACCCCATATTCAAGAGGAAGCAGAAAATCTGCTTCTCCCCTTTCCAACTGGTCAGCAATCTCAGCGAGACTAAAGGACTTTTCAAGAACCAGCCCTGCCGAAGCCGTCCGCCTTAGAGCTGACATATGACTGGCTATCCCCAGCTTAGTCCCCAAATCGACCGCCAGAGTTCGAACGTAGGTTCCCTTGCTACAGGCCACCCGAAAATCAAAACGGCAGAGACCATTTTCAAAGCTCAAAGGTGATATCCGAGCGAATTCACTAATGGTCACCTGACGATGGGGGCGCTCCACTTCCTCGCCAGCTCTAGCATAATCGTAGAGCCTACGACCATTGACCTTGATAGCTGAATACATGGGAGGAACTTGGGTGATTTCTCCCAAGAACGTTGCCATAGCCTGGTCGACCGCTTCCTCGGTCAACTGCTCCTGAGTAACCGGAGTCTCACGCACCAGCTCCCCACTAGCATCCTCAGTCGTGGTGGAATAGCCCAGAGTTATCTGGCCTTCATAGACCTTGCCACTCTCAGTCATGTATTCCAAAACCCGAGTCGCCTTGCCGACAGCAATCGGCAGTACCCCTGTAACATCAGGATCAAGGGTTCCACCATGACCAATTTTCTTTTCGCCTAAAATTTTTCGCAGTTTAAAAACCGCATCGTGACTGGTCATACCAGCTTCTTTTTTGAGGTTGATAATACCGTTAATCATTCTGTTATTATACCTTTTTTCAAGAACAAAAGAAAGGAGAGGCTTTTCAAAACCTACTCCCCCTACAGTTTTTGCTTAATCAATAATATCGCGTTGACTATCTCCTTCTAAATCAAAGAAGGGTTGGATGTCCTGAACATACTCAAGCACTCCCTGAAATTCTCCTGCTTGGTCTCGGACAGCGGCATAAGTCACATAAACAAATTTGCCCTTCTTTTGCGATTTGAACCACATGGTCACCTTATCCTTCTGACCCGTTTTCAATAATTCAAAGACCTTCTTGACCTTGTCCAAAACCCTAGGTGGATGGCAAAGTTCGACATTGCGACCAATTTGACTGGGCACTCTTTTGAAAATCATATCCTTAGCGGGAACGCTATTGTTATAATATTGGAAGATATCATCCTTGTTAACAAAGGTCACCTCTAAGGGCAGATGATCCAAAATCAGATTGGCTTGGTCTAGCGACAGATAACCATTGGTAAATTTTTGTGGTACTTGGCGATCCAGCGCTTCCTTACGAGGCTCAAAGGTTAGGGGAAATTGACCAGCTGGTGTCTCAATAATCTGCTCCTGCTTATTGGTGGCGTCCCAATCTAGAGGCCTAGGATTATTAGCCTGGCTCTGTTTTGAGGTTTGCTCATCTACTACTTTTGAATCCCTTTCTAGCTGATTACTATCGGCAGGAGACGGTTGATTAGGCTCAAAACTTTCCCTCTTGGGAATCCATACCTCTTCTGGCTTAACAATGGCATAACCAATAGCCTCGCTCTCTTCAGCAATCTTCAACCAATCATCCTGGGTGAAAATCTCAAGAAGAATCATTAAAAGAATAGATTCTTCCTTAAAAATCATCTGTTCAAATTCATCAGCAAAGGCCTCGAAGCTTTGTCTAACAATTGAAATCTCAAGAGCTGGCAACTCTTCCACCTTGGTTTGAAAATCCTTAAAAAGCTGACGAATCTCATCATCAACACCCCACATCACTCTGGGGGGCGAATCATGACCATAAGATTCCATAATGGGAAAGAAAAGCTCTTCCTTGCGTTGATAATGTCGCCGGAATTGTCCCAACAAGCGAATCTGATTTTTTAAACCCTTAAGAATATCAGTCTGAAATTCCTCATTTTCAGGCTGAGCTAGATTTTCTAAGAGTCGACGAATCCTCAAAAGAGCGCCACGCAAGGCTAAGTTTTCTTGCTTAAAAACATAAACAGGATGGCCAGGTTGGTCACTATCAGCTACTTCCACACCTTGAACAGCATTCTTGAAGAGATTAGCATGGACATCACAGAGGTCCATAACATCTTCAAAAGTTACGCCGGATTTTTCATCGGACATCAGTTCATGTTCCATGAGAGAAATTTCCAAAGCTGAAACACCCTGAAAGTTCTGATTAAAACGCTCCTGGACCGACTCTTGACTGGCACCATGATGAAGGGCAACTAAAATATCTTTTAGTATTTCAATACGTTCTTCTGCCATCTCAATCTCCCTTCACCTCATAGCCATTAAATTCCAAAGTCTGTCTAATCGTTTCCAAAGGAACTCTAGCCAACTTAGAACCAGCCTTAAGACTAGTTGTCTGACCCACCGTCTTCAACATCACCGGATTTGCCAAGGGCTTAAAACCCAGCTCAATCAAAATCTCTTTAAGCTCTGGGTGATCCTTAACTAGCTGAGCAACTGGTTGTGATAAATCTATAATATTGGTCATAGGAACTGACTCACTTTCTTTTGTAATGTCTTTATTATAGCAAAGGAAGACCGCTTGTAAGCAAACAAGGTTATCACGCCGCTAAAAAAGACCTCAACCAGAGGCCAAGATCGATTCCATCACTTATTTCGCTTCCCAATAGCGGATGGTATAGTAAGCTGTTGTTGTCACATGAGTTGTGGCATCGTAACTAGTACTACTGCCAGAGCCATCTCCCCGCCAGTAGTACTGGCTGAAGTCAGTTCCTTCCGTTTGAATGGTATTGCCATAGATATCAACATTGCGAACATTAAAATCATAGTAACTGCGATAATAATACGGATTTGGTGCTGTTCCATAACGATTAGTCTCTGTTATCCCGAGCGCTGAGGCACTTGAGCCTGTGGCAAATAAGGCACCGGCTAAGACCGAAGTAAAAAGAATTTTTTTGATTGGTAATTTCATTTGTGATAATTCCTTTCAGATTTATGAGAGTTAATGTTGCTGAGTAAATTCAACTAATACAGTCTACTATACCTATAGCCTGCAGTCTATAGACATATCCCCAAATGTCGCTATTCCAGCTTAAAATGTCACCTTATCCTCTTCGAAAATCAAAATTTTCCGGCAGGCAAGGCCAATATAAGATTTGAAACTTAACCAAATTCAAAAAAGAACCGAGAAACTCGATTCTTTTCTTTGCAGTCTGACAATCAGCCATAATGAACAGATGTCAGCTCACCAGTGTGAGCATCAAAGGTATAGCTGCGATTGCCAATTTTTACCGTAGTCCCTTTGGCCTGTGTTCCATCGGAATTGAAGTAAAGGTGTTGTCCCTTGATATCATGGAAACCTGTTACTGCAGCTCCATCATAACCAAAGAAATACCAATTTCCATTAACCAAAACAAATTGGTTTACAACACGACTGCCAGTAAAAGTATCATAGAAATACTTGCGACCATTGGCATCTGTCACTATAATTCCCTTAGCTTGTTGGCCAGTTTCAGCATCAAAATACATGTGCTGATTTTTTATGGTCTGGTTCCCCTTGACAGCATAACCATCTGCTCCCATGTAATACCATTGGTTAGAACCAGCCTTAGTTTCAAGGAAAGCGTTGGTTACCAAGGTACCTGTGTCAGCATCATAGTAACGAACCCCCTTGTCATCACGGATAAAGCGTCCCTTAGCTTGCTGACCTGTTTTTGTATCAAAGTAGAGCTTCTGACCTCTGATAGTCTTAGCTCCCTTAGCGACATGACCATTTTCATCAGCATAGAACCAAGCATTATTTCCAGTTGAGAAGAACTGACCAAGGATTAAATCGCCAGTATCTCCACTGTAAAAGAAGGTATTGCCATCTTTATCCGTTACAAAATCCCCTTTAACTTGGACACCGGTTTTTGTGTCAAAGTAAAGCTTTTGACCTTTAATTGTCTGAGCTCCTTTAGCAACTAGCCCTTGGTCATCAAGGTAGTACCAGTTGCCATCCTTGTTGAGGAATTGTCCCTTAACCAAGTTACCTGAACCTTGGTCGAAGTAACGGGTTTGTCCATCCTGATCGGTGACAAATTCACCTTTAACTTGGAAACCATTTTCATCATAATACTGAACATTTTGGTTGATGGTTACCAAACCGATAGACATGAAGCCGTACCTGTCAAAGTGACGGAAACGCATTTGACCCTTAGAGTCTGTCATGGCGAACCATTCATTATCGCGGCCACCCTTGTACATAACACCAGTCTTACCGTAGTATACGGAACGACCTTTTTCATCCTGCTTAATAGCATCCTTAAGCATGATACCATTTGGCAAGAAGTAATAGAATTTAGTGTTAATAACGTTAGGGCCTGTTACCATATGGCCGGTGTAGTCGAAGTAATAGGTATTACCTGCTTCTGTTACGAAGGCTGATTTAGCCTTGTTACCGGCGGTTGTGTAGTAAACAATGCCCTTACCATCGTTGTAGAAACCAGTCTTGGCATCCTTATTACCAGTCAATGAGGCAGGTAAGAAGTCACCTTTTTCATTGACGGTAAAGTATTTACCAGTACCTTCATCACTGAGGACATAGTCCGTACCACGATCAAGGACGTTGGTTCCGTTGAAATACTTAGCAGACCATTCTTTCAATTTGACAGATGGATCAATGGTTTTACCAGTTGAAATCATCTTAGTCGTGAACATTTCAGGATATTTCTTTTGCAGTTCTGCTAAGAATTCACCACCGTATTTAGCTTGGAAATCTTTTCCTGAGCTCTTGGTGTTGGCCAGATAAAGTTTTTCAACTAGTGGTTGGTCAACTTTCACACGACCGTAGTTGTCAACCCGGCTAGCGGTAACAACTTCCTTACCAGGCAGTTGGTAAATTTGGTCTGGTACCCAGTCAGCAATGGCTTGAATACCAGCTGCGTGAAGGGCCTTGAGGGCGTTGGCCAAATCTTCCTTAGAACCGTATTTATTGTTCTTGCTCATGGCAAGGTCATAACGGTCGGTGAAGGCATAACCATTTTCAATGATAGAATCCAGGAAGGTTCCATCGGTTGCTGAAACGTATTGAGGAGCCATTTCAAATGAAGTTACGCCCCAAGCTTTGAAGAGGTCAGTGTTTTCGGCAATCTTCTTGTTGGTGTATTGGGAATCTTTTTGAACAAAATCTTGGAAGTTTGAGAAGCCTTCGTAGATTAATTGCGATTCCAAAGCTTGGCTAGCTGTGTAAGTCTTGTCCTTTTCACCCTTAGCCGCTGTTGAAGGGACCACACGAATGTCTTGGTCAGCCTTAGCACCAACTGGTACCCAAACTGAGAGGTAACCATTGACTTCGACTTGTTTGTAACCCTTGATTTCGCTACCCTTGAAGGTAATGAAACCATCCTTGTCAGCAACCTTGGTCAACTTGGTATCAGAATCATTGAGATACTTTTGCAGACCCTTATCAGTTGTCAAAAGCAAGGGACGGTAGGCTTGGCCAGCATGGATTTTACCAACGTTAACCTTGATTTCTTCATTGACATCCAATTCCAATTCAGGGTTGTTAGAAATCAGGGTGAACATACCAGAGGTCTTAGCCAGCTTACCACCAGTCATATCATCGGCAGACATGACATCTTGACCGAAACGAACCGATACCAAGACTTCGCTGTTACCAAGGACATTACCAGCATCTGGATGGGCTGCCTTCATGGCTGCTGATGGTTTGTAGGAATTGTGTTCCATAATTTGACCACCGGTTGCGTAACGAATGCGAGCCCGCAAGAGAGTGTTGATGGCATCATAATATGGAGATTTAGATGCCATGTATTGACCATCATCGGTGAAGAGGTCACCATAGTAAACCCGGGTTACGGATTCCATATTAGACAACATGACAGCGTAGGCTGCTGGGATATTATAGTGGGTATAGTGCTTGTTAACACTATTCATATCCTTGTTGTAGATTTCAAAGGCCTGTTTCAATTGGTCCAAGGTGAAGGTGAAACCATCGGTTGTTGGATCAATTTTTTCCTTGATGATTTGTGCAATAACGGTTTGCACTTCTGAGTCATGCGCCCGAACAAAAACATAAGATGGTTGGGTATCTCCATACTTATCATTCTTAGTCCGGTCAGTCAAACCATATTCTGATTTAATCAGGGTTGACATACCAGGTGTCCGTTCATTGATCGGACGGGTCAAGGTATAAAGCAGGGAAAAGCGTAGACCATTGTCCATAGCCAGGGCAGCCCCGTTGGTGTCTTGGTTATAGTCATTATCATTGTAAGACCATGCTTCCAAGACTGAGATGTGAGCCAGGGCTTGGGCTTCAGACTTGTTGACACCATAAACAGAATTAAAGTAGTTGGTGTAGAGTTGCAGAGTATCTGCATTGACGTTATCCACGGCATCGACACGAATACCATCAAAGTTGGCATTCTTATCACCCATCACAATTTCACCCCAGTTCATGAGGTAGTGGATTTGGTTGAGCATTTCCGCTTGAACGACTGGGTTAGAGTTATCCACGTCGTTGGCCAAGAGGAATTCATAACCACCGTATTTGTCAGCCTTAGAGTAATGGGTTTTACCATCTTGACGAGTTGGGGTACGGTTAAGCAGGCGCCAGTTTGAATTTGCCCACTCTGTCAAGTTGTTATTGGTATAGAGCAGGGCTCCGCCTTGCAGGTGGTCAGCCTTATCGTATTGTTCGCTGTCCTTATTCCAACGAGATTGGGTAGCAACGAAGGCTGCCATAGCTTCACGCAACCACTTTGTTCCTTGTTCTTTAGAAACGCGAGCTTCAATTTTAGCTTGAATCAACTCAGCGGCTGTATTCAAGGTCAATTGGGAGGTTTCAGTTGTGAATTCTTCCTTGCCACCAAGTGCCTTGCTCATGTAGTTAAGGTAGGCAACTTGCGTATCCTTGTTTGGCCACCAGCTCATCAGAACTGGGCGTAGGTCAGTTTCTTTAGAATCAACCCAAGTTTTACCATTTTCAAGAATCTTAGCAGGACGGTACCAGCTTTCAGCTGTCAAATAGCCATCAACCAATTCAAAACTCTTTTCAGAAGAATCGAAAGCCTTGTTGTTGACTGAGAAATCAGAAACAATTGGTGTCAAACCTTGACTGAAAGAATAAGTAGAGGTTGAAGACAGGGCACCTGTTTTGGCATCAAAGTAAAGCATTTGACCATCAACTGTAATGGCAAAGTTCTTCTTATAAGAACCGTCTGCCATAACATAGTAATACTTACCATCAATCTTTTTAATATTGGCAAGCGATAGGGCTGCTTCTTCTTCATTTTGGCTAACTGATCCAGCAGCTGCCTTATCAGCTTCCTTGCTAGGCGCTACAGAGCTGCTTTCTGAGCTTGCAACCTGGCTAGTGGTTGCAGGGCCAGCTTGTGGTGCTTGCTTGGCTACTGCGTCAGCACTTTCCTTAGCGCTAGCTTGATCTTTAGTTTCAACTTGGTTAGTTTCTGAATTTGTATCAGAAGATTGGGCAACTTCTTTTTCGGAAGTCGCTTTTGCACTAGCAGTATCAGCTGCATCAGAAGCCACTTCGTCCTCATTCTGATTGGCTGCTGCCTTTTGTTGACTAGCCGCAGCTTGTTCCTTGGCTAAGTCATCGGCAGAAACAGTTTGGCTTAATGAACCAGCACCAACAATGCTAGCCAAACCAGCAGAGGCAACGGCAATCGTTACCCACTGTTTTTTTACCTTGTGTAATTTGTAATGCAATTTTCTTTCCATGAAAATCATTCTCCCATAATATTTTCGATAGTAAAATAATATTGACCTAAAAACTATTTCACTTTCCAAACTATAGTAGCACTTTTTCAAAAAAATTACTAGTTATTTACATTTTTTATAAGCAAGAAAACGTTTTTTCTTAAAAAGCTCTAAATAGGGCCTTTGACACTATGAAAAGCCATTGCAAATTAGTTACAGATGTCATTTGAGTCCCAAATTTCAAAGAAAAACAACCCTCCTCTAGCCAAAGATTAGAAAATCATCTACGCTTTGCTAGAAAAAGTGTTGTTATTAGTGACTAGATTTTACCATCTATAATAAGAAGCTAGACCATCTCGGTCAAAGTAATACCAGGTTCCGTCGACATTCTTCCAACGGTCTCTGATCATATTTCCAGAGTCGGCTTCAAAGTAACGAAGACCGCCGTTATTATCCCAGACACCCTTGCCTTTGGCTTGGATACCATTCTCATCAAAGTAGACGGTTTGACCATTGATATCTTGGAGACCAGTCAGAACCTTACCAGAATCATCAACATAAACCCAGTTGTTATCTGATGTTGAGTACCAGCCCTTACCAGCTTGGCGTCCTTGGTCACGGTCATAGAAACGCAAGACGCCTGAAGCATCCTTGGCAGTTCCACCCTTGACCTGAACGCCATTATCTTGGAAGAAGACCTGGTGGCCATCAATAGTTTGGTGACCGGTCAGGAGTTTACCATTTCTGCGGTAGCCCCATTGGTTGTCTCCCAAGGATTCCCAGCCACCTTGATTATCTGGCGCTGGATTTGGATTATCTTTATTATCGGTCTTTTCCAAATCACCCTGGTCAGCATCAAAGGTATAGGATTTACCATTGATGGTAACGGTTTGTCCCTTAACCTGGTAACCATAAGCATCAAAGTAGAGCGTCCGGTTATCCAGTGTCACCAGACCAATAGCGATAGAGCCATCACCATTGAAGTAACGCCACTTGTCTTGGCCATTGACACGAAACTCTACAAAGCCTTTATTGGTCCAGGTCCGGCCATTATTGTCATAGTAATAAGCCTTATTGCCATCGTACAAAATGCCCTCCTTGAGTTGCTTACCATTTGGCATAAAGAGATAGGTGTCATCTCCTACCTTGGTTTGGCCGGTTGCCATCTTACCATTGGCATCGAAGTAATACCAGCTACCAGCAATCTCTTTGAACTGGTTCTTGACTTCTTGGCCATTTTCATCCAGATAATGAATGCCATCAGCTTTAGAAACGAAGCCCTTGCTTGAAGCCTGTGGCTGACCGTAAGTATTATTGAGGACGGTTGGCAAGAAGAGCTTACCACCGGTCAAGTTGAGATACTTATTGCCTTCACTCAGGACATACTTAGCGCCACGCCCAAGAATATTGCTACCATTGAAGTACTTAGCAGACCAGTTGGTAATCTTAACTGATGGGTCAATTGGCTTACCAGTTGAGATTTGCTTGGTTGTAAAGAGACTTGGGTAGAGCTTTTGCAAGTCATTCAAGAATTTACCACCGTACTGCTCTTGGTAATCTCCATAGGTCTTGGTGTTAACTACATAAGGGGTTTTATTGATAGTAGCACCTGAACGTGTTCTACCATATTCATCAACCCGAGTTGCGGTTACCACTTCTTTACCAGGTAGGTTATACATTTGGTCTGGTACCCAGTCAGCAAGGACCTTGATACCTGCAGCGTGGAGACCCTTGATAGCATTGGCCAAATCTTGCTTAGAGCCGTATTTATTATTCTTGCTCATGGCCAAGTCATAACGGTCTGAGAAAGCATAACCATTGAAAATGACAGAATCAAGGAAGGTCCCATCTTCTGACGACACATACTGCGGAGCCATTTCAAATTGGGTAATACCCCAAGACTTAAAGAGGTCAGCATTCTTGGCAATGACGGCATTGGTGTATTGGTCAGGATTTTGTGCGAATGCTTGGAAGTTTGAGAAGCCTTCGTAGATAACTTGTGAGTCCAGAGCATCAGATTGGTGGTAAATATTGCCATCTCTGGTTGCACTGGTGCTTGGCGCTGTCCGTACATCTTGGTCAGCTGCTGCTCCTACCGGTACCCAAACCTGAATCATACCAGAAACTTGGACATTAGAAACACCTCGGAGTTCAGAAGCATTAAAGGTCAGGCGACCTTGACCATCCGTATACTTGTATTGGCTCGAGTTGACATCACTATCATTGAGGTAGGTTGCGGTCCCATTTTGGGTTGACAAGAGCAAAGGACGGTAGGCCTGATTCCTATGGGCAGCCCCCATATTAAGGGTAATATTACTGTTGGCTCGGAAGTTTGGTTGATTATTAATCAAGAGGGCCATACCAGAATTTCTGGTAGTTGCATCACCAGCATCGTTGATTGAATTGGCACCCTTACCGTAACGAACCGAGGTTAATACACGATTCCATTGGTTATAGCCAACCGCTTGTCCACCGGCAACATACTTAATCCGACCCTTAAGCAAGGCTTCGATAGCATTGTAGAATGGTGTCTTGGTTTCCATGTACTGACCATTATCGGTATACATATCCCCGTAGTAGACCCGAGTTACCGTATCCTTGTTTTGTAACATCCAGGCATAAGCCATTGGCAGGTTGTTTGGATAGTATTGCTTGTCAACACTATTCATATCCTGGTTGTAGATGTCAAAGGCCTTGTTGAGATCATCCAGAGTCAGATTAGTCAGACCATCAGCATTGGTTTTACCCAGTTTTTCACGAATAATCTTTGCAATCCGAGTTTGAACTTCAGAGTCATGGGCCCGAATAAAGACATAGTTAGGAACGGGATCTGAATTATTATTGCCTGTACGGTTCTTAAGACCAACAGTAGCTAATTGGCCCAGATAGTTGCCCCGCTTATTAGCTGGATTGGCAAAAGCCGCCAGCATGTAGCTTCTTTGGTCATTATCAATAGAGAGTGAGAAATTATTTTGGTCCTTAACGTAGTCATTGTCATTGCCTGACCAGGCTTCCAGGATTGACAGGTGGTCAATGGCATTCTTTTCGTTTTGGTCGGTGCCATATCTAGCCTTATAATAATCCCTTTGAATTTGCAGGAGGTCGGCATCAACATTATCAACGGCATCGACCCGAACACCGTCAAAGTTGGCATCCTTGTCATTCATGACAATCTCGCCCCAATTCATCAGGTAGTGGAATTGGTTGAGTTGCTCAGCCTGAACAATCGGATTAGAATTGTCAACATCGTTGGCCAGGAGCAATTCATAGCCAGCATAGTTGGTCTTGAAGTATTTTTGTTGACCGGTTTGATTAGTTGGATTGCGGTTGAGCAAGCGCCAGTCAGAATTTGCTTGAGGAGTGGCATCACTATTGCTGAAAAGCAGGACACCACCTTGCAAATGGTCTTGGTTAGGATAATCTGTCTTGTCTTCTGAAGCACTATTCCATTGATTTTGTGACTTGACGAATTGAGACATCTTATCGCGCAACCAGTTGGTATTACCTTCAGCAGCAATTTTCTTTTCAATAGCCACTTGAATATTCTGGGTAGCCGCATCAAGATTGGCAGAATTTTGCCTGTAAGAACCTGAAATCAGGCTTTCTTTAGCCCAGAAGTTGGCATAGGCTGCCTTGGTTGCCGCATCTGGCCACCAGGTCATGAGAATAGGACGCAGGTCACCTTCTGAACTAGCCTGCCAGCTCTGGCCATTTTTCAAAATCTTGCGAGGGCGATACCAAGAATCGGCAGTCAAATAATTGTCGACCGCCTCGAAGCTGGAAGCCTCATTGCTATAGGCCTGATTGTTGGCCGCATAGCTATCTGGCACATTTTGCTGATTGTCTTGACCAGTCTTAGGCAAGTCTGTTTGTGCTTGACCTGTTTGCCCATCGAAATAATAGGTCTTACCATCAATTACGGTTGAGTAGTTTTTCAACCGTTGACCATTGGCATCCACATAGTAAGTTTTGCCATCAACAGTTTCCAAGTGTCCCGGCTGGTCCTTGGTTTGAGGAAGGGCCTTGCCATCTGTCGACGTATCGGCAGCCGACTGACGATTAAGATCTCCAGCATTGGCCGCTTGATTGGCCACATCTTGATTGGCCACATTAGCCGCAGGTTGATTAGCTGCTGGTGTCGCCTGGTTATCAACCCTGCCATCTGTTGCTGGGCTAACTTGACTTGTAGCAGTTTGATCTGCTTGATTAGCAGCCTTAAACATAGCTTGAGCAAGTTGACCGTTTTGGGCTTGAGCGTCAAACTTGGGATCACTTGGCACCATTTTGTTGACCTGAACACTTGTCCCGTCATTATTGTTTGTGTCGGCTGCAACGACTTGGCCTCCAGCTAGAAAGCTAAGCGTTACGGTCGTCACACCAATGGCTACCCATTGCTTTTTAACCTTATGCAATTTGTAGCGCAAATTTTTTTCCATGAATATCATTCTCCTTATAAAAAAATTCGACAATTAAAACTTTAATAACCAAATAATTTTAATTATCAATTTATTTTAACATGTTATTTAAGTTTAATCTCAGAAATCCTAAATTTGTCATTAGATTGTAAAACAACATAAAAATCTCTTTAAATTTATTCTTTAAAGAGATTCATATTTATTGGAACGAATCAATAATTAACTTGATGTTCAAGATGGTGAGAATGACCGCTACTCCATAGGCCAGGGCAGTGTTCCAGATGGCATTCTTGTGTTCGCCCATCAATTTCTTACTAGAGGTGAAATAAATGAGGGGGAAGATCGAGAAAGGCAGAGCCAGTGAAAGGAAGACCTGGGAATAGACAATCAGTTGATCCAGAACCTTTTCCCTGCTGCCCCAAATCAAAGCAGCAAGAATCACTGGCAAGAGGGCTAGTAGCCTGGTCACCAAACGAATAAACCATTGAGGCAAGCGCAGATGGACAAAACCTTCCATAACGATTTGGCCAGTCAGGGTACCAGTAATGGTTGAATTTTGACCACTAGTCAGGAGGGCTACCGCAAAGAGGGTCGACAAAAGGCTACTAGCTACACTCCCTGCAATCTTAGGGTCTGCTAGGGCATTATACATCTGGGCAAAGGCCGAGATTTCACTAGCATGGCCATAAAAGAGGGCCGCCCCCAAGATCAGGAGCAAGGAATTGACAATGAAGGCCAGACTGAGCTGAATGTTGGAATCCCAGGTCATAAAGCGGACTGCCCGCCGAATGGACTCAGGATTATCATAATCCACCCGCCTGGTCTGAGAAATAGACGAGTGCAGATAGAGATTGTGGGGCATGACGGTCGCCCCAATAATACCTAGAGCTAGGGTGAGCTTACTATTGGCTCCCGTTTGCTGGAGGTCAAAAATCGAAGCACTTGGGACGAAGCCCTTGAAAATGCCTGAGATGCTAGGCTGAGAAATCACGGTCAGATAAACGAAGATGAGCAAAATGGTCATAATCAAGGTCGAGACTACTGCTTCTATCTTACGAAAACCTAGCTTCATAAGTCCTAATAAGAGAAAGACATCTAAAATGGTGACAAAGATTGACAGCATTAAGGGCCAACCAAAAAGCAGGTGGAGGGCAATCCCTGAACCTATAACCTCTGCTAGATCCGTCGCCATCAGGGCCAACTCAATAATGACAAATAGGATGTAACGCAACCAGGCTGGCAGATGATTAGCGGTTGCCTGGGCTAAATCCTGACGGGTAACAATGCCAAGTTTCCCTGCCATCTGCTGCAGCTGCATGGCCATCAAGGAGGAAATCAAGACCACCGACAGCAAGAGGTACTTATAAGAAGCACCACCAACCACACTGGTAATCCAATTTCCAGGGTCCATATAACCGACTGCTACTAGGGCACCCGGTCCAATAAAGGCCTTGAGCATTCGCCAAAATGAAGCTGTCTCAGGAACAGCAACACTCTGATTAACCTCGCTCAAAGAGGCCTTATTTGCTCTATAGTTATTCTTTGGGCTTTCCAAAAGAAATCCTCTTTTCTATTCTTTTACTTGCCTTCATTATAACAGAAAAGCAAAAATTAGGCACGCCTAACAAGTAAATAAACGACACTAAATTAAATTAATTTTTTCACCAAGATTTCTCAGATTCCAGTATCTATGCCACACCCGCCTGTGCGGGTAAAACTAGTATTCGTACCAGTTAGCATCCCCAAAACCAGGATCACCCCCGCATGTGCGGGTAAAACTAACCGTTTCACTGCTTTGGCCGAGAGGAAATAGGATCACCCCCGCGTGTGCGGGTAAAACGACGAGCCATGAAACCTAGCAGTCAAAATACCAGGATCACCCCCGCGTGTGCGGGTAAAACTTTAATCAGCAGGAAATCCAAGAACGCTTGGAAGGATCACCCCCGCGTGTGCGGGTAAAACTACTTGTTAACCAACCAGAGATAAGTAAACTCAGGATCACCCCCGCGTGTGCGAGTAAAACAAATTTAAAAGGAATGAATAGCTTTTGCCGGCGGGATCACCCCCGCGTGTGCGGGTAAAACATTTTGTGCCATTCTGTTGTTGCCTTCATTTTGGGATCACCCCCGCGTGTGCGGGTAAAACTAACAGACAGGACGCCCAAGGCCTTACCAATTAGGATCACCCCCGCGTGTGCGGGTAAAACTTATGAACTTTACCCTCTGCGATTTGATACTGGGGATCACCCCCGCGTGTGCGGGTAAAACTTGTCAATATCCCCTTTAATATCGAACTGATCAGGATCACCCCCGCGTGTGCGGGTAAAACAAACCGTTCTATAGGCGGTACCATCCCCTACTGGGATCACCCCCGCGTGTGCGGGTAAAACCTCGATAAAGAAAACTTCTTTAAGAAAGACCTAGGATCACCCCCGCGTGTGCGGGTAAAACCTTGTCTTTCAACTGCTTGACATTATTTCAGGAGGATCACCCCCGCGTGTGCGGGTAAAACACAGGCAAGACTGCTTATTGGTATGGTGATGAGGATCACCCCCGCGTGTGCGGGTAAAACTTCTGCTATTGCAGGTAATTTCAGCGTCGAAAGGGATCACCCCCGCGTGTGCGGGTAAAACCCATCTTCTAGGAATCGGCTTTCTGTCACAAAGGGATCACCCCCGCGTGTGCGGGTAAAACTGGGTCAAAATTCAGAAGTTACGCTAAAGCCTGGGATCACCCCCGCGTGTGCGGGTAAAACCCCTCTACCATAAAGCTAAATTGACCTGGGGTAGGATCACCCCCGCGTGTGCGGGTAAAACGCGTAGATGCGAGCCTCACTACCAATGTCTGCAGGATCACCCCCGCGTGTGCGGGTAAAACAAGGGATTGGCTTTACTGTGTTGCTGTTCGTCAGGATCACCCCCGCGTGTGCGGGTAAAACTGACTGGAGATTTTGAAAGCCTGATGGCGGATGGGATCACCCCCGCGTGTGCGGGTAAAACCAAACAATGCCTTCAAAATCAATAAAAAGGTCAGGATCACCCCCGCGTGTGCGGGTAAAACAAGCTGGGAAAACTAGAACGTCGAAAAGAACAGGGATCACCCCCGCGTGTGCGGGTAAAACTTATGCTGATAAGGCTTTGTAGCTCCCCTAGTAGGATCACCCCCGCGTGTGCGGGTAAAACAGAGATGGGGAAGACGAATTTGAGGCCAAGTTAGGATCACCCCCGCGTGTGCGGGTAAAACTTTAATCGAGGAGAACACCCGATTTTTAAAGCGGGATCACCCCCGCGTGTGCGGGTAAAACCTTAAAGGTCACCCTAAAGGAGAAACAAGCTAGGGATCACCCCCGCGTGTGCGGGTAAAACTAGGAAAGCTAAAAGAGCATGAACTAGGGGAAAGGATCACCCCCGCGTGTGCGGGTAAAACATACAATGGAATTTTCCAGTACATTCCAAAGCAGGATCACCCCCGCGTGTGCGGGTAAAACGTTTAAAGACCTGACCGCCCTTGATAAATTGAAGGATCACCCCCGCGTGTGCGGGTAAAACCTTGGTATCATGGTTTAACTCCCTTCTAGTCCATGGATCACCCCCGCGTGTGCGGGTAAAACACGAAGCAGTAAAAGCCTTCAAGGTAACGAGTGGGATCACCCCCGCGTGTGCGGGTAAAACTTGGTTACAATACTGACAACCTCTAGACGTTCAGGATCACCCCCGCGTGTGCGGGTAAAACTACCAAGAAGAAAATAATACCTTTGACGATTTTGGGATCACCCCCGCGTGTGCGGGTAAAACGAGGTTTGCACTCATCACAAGCGCTGACTTCAAGGATCACCCCCGCGTGTGCGGGTAAAACAGCCTAAAACAATCATCGCAAAAAATAAAGTAAGGATCACCCCCGCGTGTGCGGGTAAAACTCAATTTGGTAAGCGATACGAGTTGCTTTTTTGGGATCACCCCCGCGTGTGCGGGTAAAACTCATAACCAAAAAACTAGATAAAAGCGCGTATGGGATCACCCCCGCGTGTGCGGGTAAAACTCTAAAACGTAGTTCCGATTACTTGCTGATACGGGATCACCCCCGCGTGTGCGGGTAAAACGAACCTTTAACCATCAGCGGGCTGATTACAGCAGGATCACCCCCGCGTGTGCGGGTAAAACCAGGAGAAGTAGCTGAGAAGTACGGACTGACTGGGATCACCCCCGCGTGTGCGGGTAAAACATAGGCGAAGAAACCTCGCTAATGGGTACGCCGGGATCACCCCCGCGTGTGCGGGTAAAACTGTTTATCAAGTTGACTGTTTCATTCCGTTTGAGGATCACCCCCGCGTGTGCGGGTAAAACAGCGGGTAGGCTTTTTATTATTGTGGGCGGCTAGGATCACCCCCGCGTGTGCGGGTAAAACAATAAGACGAAAGGAGTATAAGCATGGATTTTAGGATCACCCCCGCGTGTGCGGGTAAAACACTAAAAGATCCCAATAAAACCGCTATTTCTGATTGATCCTTTTCAAAAATTTATTCACTTTGGTAGACAGCTGATAGATAAGTCGAGAGTCCGGGAGAGCTCTGTGAGGCACTTCTCCTTCAATTCCATATACTTTTAAGGCTGTTTGAAGTTTGTAATTATCTAAAAACAACTTTTCGTTTTTAACATATTTCATCAAATCGTGTACTTTATTTTCCAATAAAGGATAGCCCAATTTTCTTAACTCATTATTGATAAACTTAATATCAAATCCCACTCCATAACCAACAAGGTCAAAATCTCCAATAAAATTTAGAAATTCCTGAAGTACAACTTGAATATCTTTTCCATTCTGATTTAAAAGTTCTTGGCTTATTCCCGTTAGAGAGACTATATTTTTCGGTAAAACTTTATCATATTTTATAAGATAGTCAAAATCTTCTATCTGTAAGCCACTAACTTTAACAGCAGCAATTTCTATGATAGTATGTTCATTTTCGTCCAATCCATCCGTTTCAATATCTATGACAGCATAAGGAACGGTGGATTGAACATGACTTTGCGAAGAGCTTGTATATCGTTTAATTTTCCTAAATTTAGCAGCATTACTAAATCCCAAGGCAACATTTTTTCCAACATCCTTTGCTTGACTAGGCAACAAGACTAGAGGAATACCATCGTAATCAACAACCTCTCTTTGAGCATTTATCGTAGCGAACTGATAACCAATTTCATTTCTAAATGAGTAACTGATTGTTGCCTCTCCGTGTCCGACACTATTTTCTACCCTATTCCATAGCTGTTCACGAACCTTAGTATTGAAATTGCCAACATAAACACCTGTCGCAATCTCTTGCATCCATTTCGTTAAGTCACCTCTCAAAGAAGGAGGAGCATTCTTTACTGTTATTACCGTAAAAGGCATACTAAGAATCCTCCCTGTAGCTTACCCCATGTTTGACTAGTCTTTCTTTGTCATCCCACAAGGCCAATATGTCTACTACCAGTTCCTCAGATTCTTCGATATCTAGAAGATTTTGAAGATCCTTCACAATTTGAATCATTAGTTTTCCGTCAACAAAAGAGTCTCTCACCTTAAGTCTGGTTATTTTTCCTATATCATCTCCTGGTTGACAGTTAGCAGCTATTTCAAAAGCAATTGGTATTGTAGTCTCTGCCTTATATAAATCTGCCACATCATAAACAAAAGACAGGTCATGACCAGTATGTACGAAACCAAGGCCCGGAGAAGCACCCAAGGCAACAATAATACTATGTACTAAGCCATATAAAGCAACATTCGCAGCGGACAGAGCCTGATTAACTGGTGTACCATCCTCAAAATTCTCAGGATTGTAGTCACGTTTTGTCCAAGGAATATTATACTTCTTAGCTTGTAAGCTATATACTTTCCGTATCCTAGCCCCTTCTCTACCACGCAACTGCTGCATTGTTAAGCCGGAGACATCCTCATTGGGGAATCGCATTTGATACATTTTACGAGCTACTCTCAAACGAGAACGTGAATTAGAGACTAACTTTGCCTGTTTCTCTAAAAATCGAGTTGAGTGTGCCAAGGACCTGCCATGTGCATACTGACGAACTCCATGTTCTCCAACCCAGATCATACTGGTTCCAGTATCGCCGATTAGTTCTACCGCTCGATGACTGATATCAGTCCCTGGCCCAAGTAAAAGGACACCGAGCATGGCTGCAGGAATTCTAACAATGCCTTTGCTATCTGCAACAGTAATGGCACTATCTACTCGATTTATCTTAGCATGCTCGACGTAAATAAAGCTGACCCTATCACTTATCTTAGGAAGTTCTTTTAAAGAGGTTTTCTTGGCACCAAATTTTTCCTTCATTTTTCATCACCTAAAGGAATAGCTGTCATCATTCCAAAACCATAGGCTTTCTTCTTACCAATACCTTCTGTCAGCGTCTTTCTAAAAAGATCAGCATCATCTATGGTTAGAATTCCTTCATAAATGGCTTTGATAAGCCTAATAGGTTTTGAATTCCCCTTATTAAAAACTTCATAACCTCTTTCAACAATTGAAAAATCATCTTTTTCCAGCAGAAAGCCATTTTTCTCAGATCTATTGAGCAAATAATTCATTTGATGTTTAATCGTTGTGTGTGGCTTGACGACTCCCCTTTTATGGTTCCCATCTCTTGATGGTAAGGAGATAACTGGATTTAGTACTACACGAAATCTCATTACTTCCCCTTCTTTTAAAGAATTCAAGAAAGTATCATATGACTTTGTCTGAGCACTATTTCTTACACCGTACTTTTCAAGTAATTTTAAATCAGGCTTCTCTAGGCTAATAATAATTAAATAATAGTGACCCTGCAACTGATCAACCCGCCACAGTTTTCGTGTACGAATATTTTGTTCAATCTCTTTTGGAAAACTTTGCTCCACCCAACCATGATAGGACTCAATATTCTTCAGATCTTTAATTTTCCGTCGATTATTCTTATCAATTTCTACTCTCGAAATATACATGCTTATCAGTCTCCTATACTGCTAAAAATGTCATGTTGCGTCTCGCCCTTTTTAGCCATTGGATTTGAAACATCAACTAAATCTCGCACTTCATACCGAAAACCAAATTTTCTTGCCTTTTGCGAGAAGGAGATAACCCTATCCTGCCTTAACCGATTAGACTCTTTATCGCTTAAGAAGCTGTCAGCATAAATCTCCAAAGTAATGCTAGTTTCATGAGAATGCTTACTCATAAACCATTCAGCAGCTTGCCATTTCAACCGTTTCAGGCTCTCCAAAGCACTATCAGACGTTGTTTCTACAATAAAATCCGCATTCAATGGAAGACTTCTTCTTCCCATAAAGGTTTGAAAATAGGGATTTTTCAGGCCCTTTTCAATAGCTGACATCAACTCATCGTCTTCATGAGAGATGGCAACGATAAAAATGGCATCTTCCAAGTAATAGCGGTTGGTTACGTAGGTTCTTTCAAACTCGCCTTTACTCTTATACTTTTGGGCAATATGATAATCCCTCAGTATATTCCCTTGTTGATCTATTCGCACAGCAAAATCCAACTCATTCAATCGTTGAAGTCTCTGCTCCTCATCTCTACGATAGCCCAAGCTAGCAGCAATTAGTCCGATTATTGCACTTTTTGAAGGATAAAAGTCTGTATGTCTAGTCTCGAAATGTGAACTGGTTCCCCACGACTGTAAAGGACCGGCCAATTTTAATAAAATGGTTTTCATTTTATTCACCTATTCTTGAATGAAATTTGACAGTTCTTCAGAAAAATCACTTAACAATTCAGATAGAGAATTCTTTTCAATACCTCCAACGTTCTTCAATTTCTCTACATCTTCCAAAGAAACATAGAAGGTCAAGACTGGTTTATTGACAAACTTCTCTACTTTAACAAATTCATCTGATAACTTTTCAATAGACTTTGTTACATAACCTTCACTTGATTTTACAGGTTTTTCAAAAGCACTAACCAGACTAATCGGGCGGTCATTTCTCAATGTTACAACTAAGGCCTGGGGCAAAGTTTGGTTGGCAAACGAAGTCGCCTTACCAGTTGGCAGAGACTTGGCAAAGGCTTCAATAAACAAACTCAGAGAGTTAACTAAACTTTCTTTATCACCAAGCTGCTTCAACAACTCGTGAACTGCTACATTCGCATAACGGTATAGGGTTGAGGAATTAAACTCAATCGTTCCCAACATTCCCGCTCCCGCATTGTCTTCAGGTGCTAAATCATCTACTGCTGTGTAGAAATCAAATTCCGTTTGCACAGCATGTGTTGAAATCGCGTGAGCCACCTGCGACGAAGCATCTTCATTTAAAGACGGGTCATCTGCTACCATCCGACCAAACAAAGCAATATCAATGGCCGGACTTGATGTCAGTACCTCATGTAATTCCTTTTTATCTGAAACATCATTAATGGCAGCTTGAGCTAATTTCTTGGCCTGAACATCACTTAAAAAGAACAGTGCCTTTGCCTTAAAATCTTTAGTTTTGACACCTGCCCCATTTAAAACCTTATCTGCTTTTTGCAGAGCATCTTCAAGAGAAATCGATTGGTCTAATCCAATAATTTTATCTGCAACATATCTAACTATATCCTTCGTTCTTACACCGACATTACTTTGTTGCCCATTATCAGAAAAATATTCTCTAATTGCCCTCTTCCACGATTGGGAGCTAACTCTAGCACGTCTAACACCACCATACTGTGCAGTTTTAGGACTACCTGTATCATCTCTATTAATATTTGATGGGGGAAGGGTTTGAATTGCATGAATGTCTAGAAATAGGTGTTGGTTATTTGTCATTGTCTTTTTCTCCTTTAAAATTGCGTTTATAATAGTCTCTTGCCCAAGATAAACGGACCCTTTCCTGATAATCTCTTAAAAACCAGTACAAATCCTCTGATAGCCTAGCATAATCCACCTTTGTCTCTGGTGATTTTGATTTTAATAAGGTGATTAAATGTCTTAAGTGATAAACCAATTCTTCAAAGGTTGATGCCGTTATCATAACATTAAATCTTCTATCTATCGCTGTCGTATCTTCACCTTGACGAAGCTGCCTAAATGAATTTCCTATATTCTGATACTTATTTTCTTCTCCAATAAATACGCTATGGGATAAACTCTGTTGATGTAAGGCGTAGAGTTGTAGTGTTGTCAAAATAGCCTGCTCTTCAGCACTAGTATATCCATCGTGTCCTAAAAATTCCTCTGGCAAGTCTTCAAACAAAATCGGCCAGACTGCCACCGTCTCACTAACGGGTTTCCCTATAGATTGACGTAATCTGGCTAACAGTGCTTTTCCTGATGATGTATCCTTTTGCTTGCTTAGCTTTATTAGAATTTTTCTCGTTACCTCAGCAACTCTTGCTTTTCTCTGTTCTGACATTATATCCCTCCTTTATTTTAAATTTTGATTGAGGCAATAGTTAAACTTATTATAGGCTGTTGCGATATTTATGAATTCACTAGAGTCTTTGTTAGGGTCTCTTTTGACAATTCCAATATAATCTCTAGGTCCCCCACTGTGCAAAGTCAATTCTGCTTCTTCTCTTACAAGTTCGTCCAGTATTTCCCGCCACTCCAGAACTCTCGTGTCTTTTTCATCATTAGGCTGAAGGCTTGCTAACCACTGCCTAAAAGGCTGATCAATTTTGAAGTATAACTCTTCCACTTTCTGACTAGTAAATAAGTCCGAGCGTGCCTTTCGGATTTCTTTTATATCATCAATATATCTTTTATAGGTTCTTGAGATAACCTTTTTTGTTTCTTCTACAGTATCATTAATTCTAGGAATCCAGCCGCCCTCCTCTAAATCAGCTAATACAAATTCATTAATGAAAAGATAATCAGTTATTTCGTCAGAAATAGTGTGATTAGCATCACTTTTCATCTCTACACCTACTGCACATATTGATACTAATTTATCTTTCGCAATCTCATTTTTAATTTCTCTAAACCAGTTAATTACACCAGGAGTTCTATAGTTTTTCCCAGAACTATTTTCTGTTAGTAAACCAAAAGAACGCCATAAAGATTGATTAATTGTGTGTTCTTTTGGAATAAATTTTCCGATTTTATCCTGATATTTCCATAGTGTCATGGGTTCTAAAAAATAATCTTCACAATTAATACTAGGTAACTTAATAATATTACATTTAAAATATGGTAGATTTAATTTTGCGTCAATATCAACACCCTTACTCCAAGTAGTATATAAAGAAGCAATATTATCCGGTTCAACTTCGTCAAAATAGTTTTGTATAATCTCCAAATATTCATATTCCCAACATGGCTTTTGGGTATGTTTGAGATTATTGTACTCCTTGTAAGGAAGAATACAATTCATAAGTAAAGTTTCAAACAAATTAGTTCCTTTAAAATAGATTCCACCTTTTCTAAATAACCAACCACTTGATGTCGTAGAACCTAAAGACTTCAATCTTCCTCCAACCTCTGTTGAACTGTGATAAGTTAACAGCCATCTAACAATTTCAGGTTCAGATAACTTCTCTTTATTATTATCTAGATCCGCTCTGGGAGAAAAAAGAGCTGCTTTATTACCACTCTCGGAAATAAGCCTATTCATTGTTTTTCCAGTTAACTCTCCTAATTTATTAGACAAATCGAATTTCTTTTGAAGAACTTTCATTTTTACTTGAAAAAAAGGATAATCATCATCAAAGAGATAAAATCTGTCTCGCCACTTTTCTAGGTATTGGCTGATAATTTCAGGAAATTTTCCTTGCTCCCAGAGGTTAGTCCATGTGTCATACAAGTCTTCTTCGTACTTGTCAATATCATCCTCCTCAACCTCTTCAATTTGTCTAAAACGCTCATCTATTTCCAAATAGTCATAAGGATTTCCATCTGCATCAAATCTTGAAAAGACTGTATGTAGGACAGCTAAAAGCACCCGCAAAACAGCAAAATCCTGCGTTTTTGTATCGCCAGCTAAGTCCTTATATTGGTGAGCATTGATAAACAGATCCAATAAGGACACTTCTTTAGTTGATCCTTTGTCATCAACGACAACAGACAACCAAGGCTCATCTAATAAATTAAATCGACTCAAATCATTATACCCTTTCTACTTGTATGCCGTATTTTTCATCATAGCTTAGTTTAAAACCATTTAGGATAAACTCATTATTTTCATTAAAAACAATTCCTAAAGTTCCCTTCAACCAAGAAGAGTTGTCCCAATTCTCGAAGTGTCTCCGATAGTACTTTTCAAGTTCTTCAATCGTCTTGTCTACATTGTAGGACTTGGACAGTGTTAAAGGCAATCTCGATGTATTCTGTGCAACCTTTTTGGCTATTTTGAAATCAGTAATATTGGATGAAATATCTTGATTTTCTCCAAATAAACCATATCCGCTTTCTAGTCTTTTTAAAGCAATAACCTCAATGGTATCTTCTATATCCCTGACCTGTGCATAAGCTTTTTCCTCACTTTCATCAGGATTGGGATTTTTTATCCAACCTATAAGACTTTCTGGACGTTTTCTAGACGGCTTCAAAACAGGATTATCAATGCGATAGTTCTTAGCTTTGGACTTTTTCGCCTCCATTTTGGCTTTATATCGCTTCCGTGCTTCCAGATATTTAGCCCTTAAGTCATCCGCAAGATTAATATTTTGATCACAGTCATCTTTTAAGTTAAAATTATACACCTTTTGAACAAGAGGCGAAATATCCTCAGGCAAACTAATTGTATCTGGTAAAAAATATTGTGTTCTTGCTAATAGATAATCTCCATAAACAAAGGAAGAGCCCTCTTCAAAATCTAAACTTTCACTAGTTCCCAGAACATAAAATCGAGGAAGCATATGTTTTACCGGTCGCTTTATGTCATGTCGGTGCAATCGTCCCATCCGCTGAATTAACAAATCCATTGGTGCTAGATCACTAATCAACACATCAAAGTCAATATCCAAAGACTGTTCAATGACTTGCGTCCCAATAATAATTTTACGTTTAGGTCTTTTTGCATTCTTTCCGATTATTTGCAGGAGATCTTTTTCCTTTTGCGTTCTTTGTGTTGCAATAAAGCCTGAGTGCAGAAGCTCTACCATATCCTCACCGAATTTTTCTACAAAAGATTTAGCCAGTTCTTGAGCTCTTTTGACTGTATTGACAATCAGACCGACCACACCCCCGTCAGACAATTCCCTTTCAACTGTCTCTAATAAACTCTCTTCATTTAGCCTTTGAACAGTAATGTTTTTATTTTTTGTCTGTTGAAACCCTTTTCTTTGGCAAACTTCAAAACCATCATTATAGGTGATCAATGGGTAAGCTTCTGTCTTCAATGTTTCTGCTAGCTGTCTTCTCTCTTTTTTATTAAATTCTTTTCCTAGCCCAAGCATATAGTTTTTTAATAGTTCCACTCTTCTTTCAGCCGGTAGGGTCGCTGATAAAATAACAACTGGCACACCATAAGCCCCCATCCATCGGATAGCTTCTAGCAAATACTGATTCATATAAGCATCATAGGCGTGAACTTCATCAATAATGACAACCTTTTTACTAAAACCTAAATGTCTTAAAGCCAGATGTTTTTGCTTTAAGGCCACCATCAAAAATTGATCAACTGTACCGACTACAAAATCATCCAGCGAGGCAGTTTTTCTCCCGGAAAACCATTCATTGACAATGACACTACCACTATCAGCCTCATCAATATTAATATTTTCGGCTAAGCGTAAGCGATCAAAGTCCTCATTTAACTGTGCCTTACCGTGCACGAGGTGGATAGAAATATTTTCTTCCAAGTCTCCTTGGATACTTTCGAGCCAGTTTTCAATTCTAGGAAAAATCCCATTAGATGTTGCTTGAGTAGGCAAGCCAAAAAATAGGCCATTCCTGCCACGTTTAGCTGCTAATTGCTCTGCTGCTATCAGAGCTGCTTCTGTTTTTCCGACTCCCATCGGAGCTTCTAAGATGAAAATTCCAGGATTGTGTGTATTAGCAATGATATCTGCTAATGCAATTTGGACTTCTCTGGGGTCAAAACCAAAACGTTCTTTGTAGGCTCCTTTAAAATTGATAATAATTTCTGGTTCCCATAAACTAGTCTTTTTCCACTTTTGAAAACCATGTGGAGTCCTTTTTGATTCATCCTTTACTTTTGCATCATCAATAGATATCAATGGAAAATAATGTTCATTACTGGCAATCCAGTCAGCCATAATGAGAAGGCCTGATAAAAGCACCTGAGCTGGCTGTTTAATTTTAGGCAAAGCTTCAATAGTTTCAAAACCACTAACCTTTAAGGCCCAACTAAAAATATTTCTTTGGGTTTGCTTCCATTTTTGATAAACAGCCCTATTCTCCGATTCTTCAAATTGAAAATAATTGCTCGGATATGATTTTCCTTGACAGTTATAATCATCAATAGAATCAATCGGTTTACCATGATGTCCACCAATAATAGTTGTGATATCTTCTTTTAAGCCATATGTATATAAGAGATATTGGCCAGCAACACTATGATGACTTTTTCTAGGAGAAGCCAACTGAAGGGAACTTATCCCCTCAAAACCAGAACGTTCCAGTTTTTCCAAAAGGCGCAGATCTAAATCTTCAGAATTAGAGTAGCCTTTTTGTGTCTGAAAGGCAGGTGTAGCTTTGCCAATATCATGAACGGCAGCTAAAAATTGAATAGTGCGCTTTCCTAAATTATCTGTCTCATGGTCAGTCTCTAAAGAGTCCATGATCAGCTTTTTTTGTCCCTCACCTAACCAGTGCTCCCATAATAAACCAGCTATATCACTAGTATCTTTTAAGTGCTGAGTAAGAGGAAGCCAAAGTAATTGCCCATTCTCTTCTTTCTTTTTAGCCCAAAAACAACAATCCATTTATAGACACCAACTCTCAATTTGACTTTACCCACAGAGTTATTCAAATAATCTGTTTCGTCAGTTATTATATCACAATCCTCAATAATTAAAATTATAATTAGCCGAAGTACTACCTTACCTAACTTAGGCAGATACCAAAAAAGAGAGAATCGGTTTGATTCCCTCTTGGCGCTGATTCCTTGTCTACTATAGTTGACAAAGAGCCAAAATCGCCATACTTAGCATGGCGATTTTTTAGATTTAGTTGAACAGACAGTTAGTTGAAGCTTTCTTATAAATTGGTAGCTGCGCCATCGTTGCCGAAGTAAATCCATTGATCACCGATGCGGACAAAACGGTTCTTGGCCATATTACCAGAGTCACTATCGAAGTAATAATTGCGACCATCAATAGAAACGAGTTGCCCCTTAACTTGCTTACCTGTTGCAGGATCAAAGTAGAGGTCTTGATTATCAATAGACTTGCGACCTTTGGCTAGATTACCCTGACCATCAGCATAGTACCAAGCATTATCACCAGTTGTGAAGAAGCCATTGACCTTCTTATCACCAGAATTGACATCATAATAGGAAGTATTTCCTTGACCATCTGTGACAAAGTCACCCTTGACTTGGATACCAGAATCTACATCGAAATAGAGTTGTTGACCATTAACCAAGGCTGCTCCCTTAGCTTGTTGGCCAGTTACTTCGTCAAAGTGGTACCATTTGCCATCTATTTCTTGGAAGCCTTTGACAAGATTACCATTGTTATCAGCGTAGTACCAAGCATTGTTACCGGTTGTGAAGAAACCTCCGACGACCTTATCACCGTTATCACCATGGTAGAAGCTGGTATTACCAGATTCGTCTGTTGCGAAGTCACCCTTGACTTGGACACCTGAATCAGGGTTAAAGTAAAGGTCTCGTCCGTCAACTTTGGCAGCTCCCTTGGCTTGCTTACCAGTAGTTTGGTCGAAGTAATACCATTGATCTTGGTTTTCAGCTACTTGTTTGAAACCTTTATAAACATAACCGTTTTCAGCATAGTACCAGTCGCTACCATTTGGTGTGAAGAAACCACTGGACTTGAGGGCACCAGAGTTTCCATCATAGTAAGAAATGCGACCTTGGGCATCTGTAATAAATTGTCCCTTAACTTGGACACCTGTTTCTGGATTGAAGTAAAGGATTTGATTGTCGACAGGGTATTGACCCTTGACAGCATTACCATTACCATCCATGTAGTACCAATCGTCACCAACATTGACAAATTTATTCTTAGCCATGGCACCATTATCTTCATCGAAATAATGGGTTCCCTTAGCGTCTGTCAGGAGTTCGCCCTTGGCTTGGTAACCATTTTCGTCAAAGTAGTAGGTTTGACCGTACATGTCCTTATAGCCGATAGCCATGACATTATTGGCATCAAAGTAACGGAAAACTGTCTTGTTGGAATTCTTAGGATCGGTAAATGGATACCAATTGTCCCCCTTGTAGAGGATACCTGTGCGACCATAGTAGTAACTATTGCCCTTGTCATCTTGGTAGATGGCATCACGCATTTGGATACCGTTTGGCAGGAAGTAATAGTCATTACCGTCAACAGCCTTGTAGCTACCAGTTACCATATGACCATCTTTATCGAAGTAATAATAGTGGCCACCTTCATAAACAAAGCTGTCTACCGCCTTATTACCTGACGTTGAGTAATAGGTCATGCCGGTGCCATCATAGTAGAAACCAGTCTTAGCATTTTGGTCACCTGTGAAGCTGGCTGGCAGGAAGTCTCCATTTTCATTGACGGTGAAGTACTTACCAGTAGCATCATCGCTGAGGACATAGCCAGAACCCTTGCCTAGAACATTGGTACCATTGAAGTATTTAGCTTCCCATTGTTTTATCTTGGTTGATGAATCAATTGGCTTACCGGTTGAAATCATGTTGACATTGAACATGTCAGGATATTTAGCCTTGAGTTCATCCAAGAAGGCTCCACCATACTGGGCTTGATAGTCACTACCGCTACTCTTGGTATTGGCTGCATAGAGGGTGTTATTGATGAAGGCATCAAAGGTTGGATTACCATAACTATTGGTCCGTTTAGCCGTTACCACTTCCTCACCTGGTAATTGATAAATTTGGTCTGGTACCCAGTCAGCAATGGCTTGAATACCATTAGCGTGGAGGGCCTTGAGGGCATTAGCCAAATCATCCTTAGAACCGTATTTATTGTTCTTGCTCATGGCAAGGTCATAGCGGTCTGAGAAGGCATAACCATTTTGAATGATAGAATCCAAGAAGCTACCGTCTGTGGCTGAAACGTATTGTGGAGCCATTTCAAACGAAGTGATACCCAATTTCTTGAAGAAGTCGGCATTTTCAGCAATTTTCTTGTTGGTATAATCTGCATCATTATTTGCAAAGTCTTGGAAATTTGAGAAGCCTTCATAGATGACTTGAGAATCAAGGGCAGCTGAAGTCTTGAGGGACTTACCATCTGCCTTTTGATTGGTATCTGCTGCAACACGCACATCTTGACCATCCTTAGCGCCAACTGGCACCCAAACAGCCAAATAACCACTCATATCAACGGTTGAGTAACCCTTAATATCATCGGCTGTGAAGGTTAAATTACCATTGGCATCAGTGTATTTAACAATGTTGGTATCAGAATCCTTGAGATAGGATTGAACACCATCCTTAGTCCCTAAAATCAATGGACGATAGGCTTGGTTAGCATGAGCTCGGCCCATATTGACTGTAAGGCTGTCTCCGCCTAGGTCGAGGTTTGGATCATTGCTGACCAGAGTTACTAGACCAGAAGTCCGACTAAGGTCGGTACCCTGAGTATCATCGGCAGACATGAGATCTTGACCGTAACGGACAGATGAAAGGATTTGGTTGTTCCCATTAACCTTATGAACTTCTTCACTTTGACCGCCTGAAACATAGGCTATGCGACCTTGCAGCATAGTTGCGATAGCATCATAGTAAGGAGATTTTTTAGCCATGTACTGACCGTCATCGGTATAAAGATCACCGTAATACACTCGAGGAACAGATTCCATGTTGCTTAGCAAAAGCGCATAGGCTGCCGGAATATTATAATGGGTATAGGTCTTATTAACCTTAGCCATATCCTCATTATAAATCTTGAAGGCATCCTTTAACTGATCAAGAGTAAAGGTATAACCATCTGAATTGGTATCAATCTTTTCCTTAACAATCTTAGCGATAACGGTTTGTACTTCTGAGTCATGAGCTCGAACAAAGGAATAGGTCGGAATAGTATCGCCGTAGGCCGTATCATTAGCCCGCTCCTTATTGACCGATTCACTAATCAAGTTTGAGAGGTCAAGCCGTTGACCAGGTTGCTTGGTTAAAACAGCTAGAGAGGTCAAGCGAGATGAGTTATCAATAGACAGGGCGGTACCATTTGTATCTTCATTATATTGGTTATCATTTAGTGACCAAGCTTCAAGGATAGAAATATGAGCTAAAGCATTGGCTTCGGAATCTGTTACCTTATAGTTGTCCTTGAAGTAATTGCTGTAGACTTGAAGCAAGTCGGCATTGACATTGTCAACGGCATCAACCCGAACCCCATCAAAGTTGGCATCCTTGTCACCTAGGACGATATCGCCCCAGTTCATCAGGTAGTGCAACTGGTTGAGTTGTTCAGCTTGAACGACTGGGTTTGAGTTATCAACGTCATTAGACAACAGGAATTCATAACCCCCTTCACCACCTTCAGTAAAGTATTTCTTAGTACCATCTTGTTGAGTTGGGGTGCGGTTGAGCAGACGGTAGTCAGAATTTGCCCAAGGGGTCAAATCTGAATTGGTATAGAGCAGAGCCCCACCTTGCAGGTGGTCACCCTTATTGAAGTTTTCAGTACTCATGTTCCACTTAGGCTGAGCAGCAACGAAGGCCTCCATAGCTGTCCGTAACCATTGGGTACTATTATCAGAGGTGATCTTTTGTTCAATCTTGGTTTGAATAGATTGAGCTTCTTTATTCAAATCTACCTGAGATGTTTCATTAGTGACTTCTGTCTCATTTGCACTCAAGTACTTATTCATGTAGTTGACATAAGCAACTTGGGTATCCTTGTCAGGCCACCAGCTCATCAAAACAGGGCGCAGGTCGTTTTCATTTGAAGCTTCCCAAGTTTGACCATTGCGCAGAATGCCAGCTGGACGGTACCAAGAGTTAGCTGTTAAATAACCATTAACCAATTCAAAACTTTTAGCAGTTGAATCGTAGGCCTTGTTATGACTGGAGAAGTCATCAACCAAGTTGGTTGTCCCTTGTGAGAAGGAATAGGTTGATGTTGACGAAAGGGCACCAGTATCGCTATCAAAGTAGAGCATTTGTCCGTTGACAGTAATGGCAAAATTCTTCTTGTAAGAGCCATCAGCTTGGACATAATAGTATTTCCCATCAATCAACTTAACATTGTCAAGGGACAGGGCTGCTGATTTTTCTTGTTCAGAAGGATCTGTTTGTCCCTCTTGATCTGCTGCTGTTGCCACGTTGGCGGCATCTCTTCGTTGGACACTGGTTCCATCTGTCGCTGGACTAGTGGCTTGGTCAGTCGCTTGATTATTATCAGTTTGACTGTTATCCGCCTGATTTTGATCGGTATTGGCCGTATCTTGCTTGGCCTGATCTTGATTGTTACTTTGATTAGAACCTGCTTGATCTTGATTAGTATTGGCTGATTGGTCAGACGTGTCAGTATCTGTAGTGTTCGTATTCGCGTCATTGGTAGTAGCCTGACCCTGGCCAGTATCTACTCCTACTGTTGCTTGGGCCGTCGTATCATTAGCTACCTTATCCTCTGCGGAAACAGTACCAGCACCAACGAGGCTTACTAAACCAATAGAGGCTACCGCAATCGTAACCCAATGTTTTTTAACCTTGTGAAGCTTATAATGTAGCTTTTTTCCCATAAAAAAACACTCCTCTAGCTATGAGCTTAAAATATTTAGTTATTGGCAGACATACAATTCCTCCTACCAAACTATGCCTCCATAATAGCACTTTCATATTTAAAAACTGAGTATCTTTAATAACAGTTTTTTTGATAATTGTGTCAAACTAGTAACATTACAGACAATTAACTTTCATGGCAATTTCAAATCAATCAAGCTGATTTTTTCATGGATAACATGTAAGTTTCGGAAAGCTTCCCTTACAAGTGCATTGTAAGCCACCAGCTAGGTTAGTTGATTCATTTCTCATAAAAACGGTTTGAAGGCATAAGAAAAAGCCTGGGACAAACTGTCACCGGACTAGTATTTTACAGATATAAATGATTTTAAAACAGGGACTGAGATATTAAAAAATTGAGGGTTGGGAAACTCTCCCCACTTGGCTTAAAATAAATTTTTAGCTACCTCTTGCTTAATATGCTCCCACTCTTGCTGAGCACGGGCCAACTTACGTTCGTAGTCAGCCTGACCCTTGTAAGCATATTGCACCAAATAGTTCTGTTTAACAAGCGGGATTTGAGGAACCGGAATTTCTAGGAGCTGAGCTGTTGAGATGTTCAAAACAGCCTTACCTTTATCGGCTGTATCAATCAGGGCTTGACCCAAATCAGACTCTAAAAATAATTTGAGGTAAAAGCCATTCAATTCCTCAATTGGCCTTAAGACTGTGATATTCGATGATGCTACAATGGGAAAATCCTGTCCTTCAAAAACTGCAACCTTTTTGACCGTTCCTTTAGAAGCCACAAGAACATCGCCAGTTTCCAAGAGATACTTTTGCAACTTATCTTGCTCATCATCAAATGTCTTAAGATGATCGTAATCAATACCAAACTCCGTCATATCTGACAGATTAATATAACTAATCCGACCAGGATCAGCCTTACCAGACACAGCCTTACCTTTGAAAGCTCGCGCTACTTGCCCTAACGGCAATTTCTTTACCGGATTAGCAAGATAGTCTTCAATTAGCTTCATGGTATGCCTCCTTCTCCCTTTATTTTCATGGAAATCCATGAAAGTACTCATTCTTCTGCTATATCATACCTTAAATTTTCAAGAAAATCAAAGGGAGAAAAAAATCAGTCTGAGGAGAGACAGAGACTGATTTTTCCTGAGTCTGAAAGCAAAAGAGTGAGCTTAGTCTGGGGACATCCCCCCTGAACTCTAGATAAGAGAGTAAATCGCTAGCTTTCCTAAACCTGAATAATCAATTTAAACCGGCCATGCCCTGACAGCGTGATTCAAACTCAACTAACTTAATTAGAGAGATTTGAGTGCCTTGACCGCAGCAATTGCTGCTTGATAATCCGGTTCAGAATTAATATTATCCAAGTATTGGGTATAGGTAATTTTATTCTTTTCATCCAAGACCAGAACAGCCCGAGCCAGTAGGTGCCACTCTTCCATCAAAACTCCATAAGCCTGACCAAAGTGGTTATCATAATAATCTGACAACATGATGGCCTCATCTAGACCTTGCACGCCACACCATTTTTCCTGTGCAAAGGGAAGATCTGCTGAAACAGTGATCACAACTGTATCCGCAAGCTCTGATAATTCTTTATTAAAAATCCGTGTCTGCGTTGAACAGACTCCTGTATCAATTGATGGCACAATACTGAGGACCTTCTTCTTTCCAGCAAAATCCGATAAACTTTTTTGGCTTAAATCCGAGGCCATCAAGGTAAAATCTGGTGCTATATCCCCCACCTGAAATTGTTTATCTATAGCTATAGTAACTGGTTCTCCAAAAAATGTTGGCATAGTTTTCTCACTTTCTAGCCGTCTCCTAACGACAGCTCAATCATAACTCTTTTAGAAAAAGATTTCTAAAATTTTGTTTAGAGACTCTAAAGCAATAAAAAAGTCTGGAAGTAAATTCCCAGACTCACTTAACTTCTTAATCGGACTATTTCCCTTGAAATTCCTGGAAAAGTTCCAAAATTTTTGCTGCAACTGCTTGGCTGTCAGCTTCAACTTGGTCATCCGCATAAGTCTTCAAGTAAGGGTAGTGTCCCACCTGAACAGCGTAGAGAGCTTCCTTAAACATATTGATGTCATTTTTATCATTGCCAAAGGCGATATAAGGCTCCTTGATAACCTCCTTGATGGTAGAGGCTTTACTGATATTACTTGGATTGAGATAGAGACACTTTTCATTTTCGTGGTAGGTGATCTCAAACTTGTTCATTTCCTTAGTCCGATAGGTAATATCCGCCAGTAAATCTTCGTGGTTGCCCAGATAAACCACCATTTTGATAGGATTCTTTAGGTCGTCAGCGGAAACCTTCTGAGCCAAATTCAGAGGATCAACCATTTTTATAAAGGGAATATAGTCCTCAATTCCCGTTGTATAGTTAAAGGAATTGTCCACAAAGAAAGGCAAATTGTAATAGCGACAGTACTTAAGAGCTTCCTGGTAACCTTCGTAGTCCAGCTTGTGCTCCAGAATCAACTGGCCCTTTTCATAGACCAAGCCACCATTCAGTCCAAATACTCGTTCCTTGGCTAGGTCTTGACCTAACATATCAAGCGAGTCGCGATAAGAGCGGGCCGAAGCAAAATTAACCTTGTGACCATATTGTTCAGCCTGGAGCAGAACGTCCTTAATTTCCTCATCAATACTATAGGCATCAAACGACAGAGTTCCATCCAAGTCAAAAATAAAATTCATAGCAAACTCCTAATTGAGTATAGCTCAGAAATGGCCATACCCACCATTATTAAAGCACTTACGATTATAGCAAAAAACTAGGCCGAAACCTAGCTTTTACTGGATATTTGTGGCCTGACTGCCACTTTCTTACGAATTTTCAGGTAGAGGAAAAAACAAACAGATGCATAAATGACTAAGGTCACCAAGCTTCCCTCAATACCAAATTTACCACCGGTTAAAAAGTCTGGTCCAGCCAACTTGAGCTTAATAATAGCTGACGGCAACACATCTAAACCAGAAACCTGAACACCAAAGATGGAACCCTGAAAACAGTTCCAAGCCGCATGAATACCAAAAGCTCCCCAAAGATTACCTTTCCAAATAAGGTAAAGACACATCATGAGACCAAAAAGAGTTGCATTGGCAAATGAAATCAGGGTCACATTAGGATTCAATAAATGCATGGCCGCAAACAGGACTGATACAATGGAGACGGCTGTTATCCTGCGGTGATGACTGGCTAAAACCGGCAATAACCAGCCCCTGGTCATCAATTCTTCACCAGCACTTTGGACCTGCCAAGCTAGGATAAAAAGAATGAGAAACCCTAGACTTGAGACCGTCAGATTTATTTTATCAATCTGAACAATACCAAAAAGACCAAGTAAGAAGATAATCAAAGTAAACATTGCTCCACCTAGGAGCCAACCTTTTAGCAATTCCACTCCTGCTCGATTCTTAAAGAGACCCATAGAGGAAATGGGACGCCTTTCAACCCATTTGACCCAGACAAAGAAAACCAAGAAAACACCAAAATCATAGTTCAAAAAGGCCAACGCCGTTATAGCTGTCGTTTGGCTGGCCAAGCCAAGCAGGGATAAAATCTTGACAAAAATAGTTACGATACCAATTCCCAGCAATTGACCAACAATAAATAACAGAAGGCCAAGTGGGAGCACAAAAACAATAGGCCTAATAAGTCTACCTTTAGCAGTCTCTATAAAAATATTCTGCTTCATATTATCACCTCCGCAAATTAGGTTTAATTATGTTGTACCATTTTGATATATATATATATATTTAATATATACTATTTTAATATAACAGATTCCACCAAAATTTGCAAGGGCAATCAAAACAAAAAGGCACAGACTAAAACTGTACCTTAATATCTAAATAGGTATTTAACACCATTCATCAACAGCGGTTTGGGCTGCGATGCGGCCAAAGGTGAAGATGTCGGTCAGAGAGTTACCGCCTAGGCGGTTACCGGCATGGAGACCACCAGCAACTTCTCCTGCTGCATAGAGACCTGAAATTGCTTGGTCCTTCTCGTTGAGGACATGGGCCTGAGTATCAATCTTCAGGCCACCCATAGTATGGTGAACAGCTGGTTTGCGAGGAGTCGCATAAAATGGTGCCTTTTCAACCTTGAGGTCAAAAGCTCCCTTATCAAATTCAGGGTCGTAACCCGCATCAACATAGGAATTATAGTTGGTAATAGTTTGGACAAAGACCTGAGGGTCAAGACCAATCTGCTTAGCCAGCCCTTCCAGACTATCATCGCGGAAAAGGGTGCCCGTAACCACTTGGGCATCAATCTTTTCTTGGCTGGCATTATAGGCAGTCGCCTTGATATGATCATCAGCAATCAGGTAGAAGAGGCCGCCGTTGTCAATAGCTGCCTGGGCCAGTTTGTCTCGGCTACCATATTCATCGACAAAGCGTTTACCCTGCTGATTGACCATAACAAAGTTAGCTGGTGGGACTTGCAGGCCTGAGAAGAGGGCTCCTGTATTTGGATCAGAAACCGGCATCATTTGCGTGAAGCCCATACCTACCAAATCAGCACCGACCGATTGACCGAGAATGATACCATCCCCTGTAATGGCTGGTGAGTTCGAGGTCTTGATGTCATCATCAATCTCAGTCCAGTAGGTATTGTACTTCTGAAGCATCTTGGTATTGGCTCCAAAGCCACCAGAAGCCAGAACTACAGCCTTGGCATGAACGGTGATAGTTTGGCCGTTGCGACCGGTCGCAATAGCACCCTTGATTTGACCGTCTTCAACAATCAAATCTTTAACTGGAGTATCCGTCAATATAGTGCCGCCAGCCTTGCGAACATAATCGTCCAAAACAGAAATATAAGCAAATCCCATTGGCACCTTAGGCTTGTGGCCCCGCCGCCAGATGGCTCCAACAGGCATGGTTACATCGCTGTGGTCAAATTCAACCCCGACATTTTCCAACCAGTGCACCGAATCCAGAGCATGCTCGGTCAGAATTTTGACCAAATCGTAATTACCGTGGATTTCATTACCCTTGAGGTCGGTCCGCTTACCACCCAAATAGGTTTGAATCCTATAGAGTAGCTTAGAATCGAAGAGGAAGCTTGGATTCTTGAGATAGGCATGAACTTGTTCCTGCAGAGCTTGGAAGTCATCCCGATATTCTGAATCAATAGCTGACAAATCCATAGAAATCAATTCTTCCAAATTGTGAGCTTCACCAGGATTTGCTGCAAAAGTCTTTTGCCAGTCAGGGTCTGGAGCATTCATAGGACCACCAGCTCGAACGGTATTACCACCTAGGGCTGGGAATTTTTCCAAGAGGACGACAGATTTTCCCTTCTGCAGGACTGTAGCAGCCGCTGATAGACCAGCGCCCCCACCACCGACAACCAGCACATCGGTCGTCAAGTCCTTATCTTCCTTATCCAAGGCAGATGGAGCCTTAGGTCTTTTCTTGAGGGTGTCAGGATTTCCACCAGCCAGACGAATAGCCCTTGCCACTCCATCCAAGACACCGTTGGAAGTTACAGAAGCTCCAGAAACAGTATCAACATTGAGGGTTTGGCCTTCAATGATTTCATTGGGAATCCGAGTGAAGACAATATCGGAAATCCCAGAGGTTTCACCTGAGCTATCAATATCAATCTTTTCAATTCGGTCGTCAGACAAAGTAACCGTTACAGGCAGAGGTCCATTGTGACCTTCTGTTGTCACCTCATAATCGCCCGGTTCAAAATGCACTTCTTCAGGCTCATTGAGCTGATTGGCAACGGTCACAAAGCGGACAAAACGATAGAAACAGGTTTCCAGGAAATCTACCGTCTTTTGGTCTTTCAGGTCACCCTGCTCATCAAAGGCCTTGTGGGCAAAGCCCAATAAGAATTCATTCCCTGGCATAACGGTCGCATTGACACCAGGGGCGTCCAAAATCTGCCGCAGATGCAGTTGAGCTCGAGAAGATCCTTGCTCAGAATAGGAAGCACCAACAATCATGACTGGCTTGCCATCCAAGGGATGAATATTGAAGGAGAGCCATTCCAGAAGACTGTTGAGGCTAGAAGGTATAGTATGGTTGTGCTCAGGGGTAGCAATAATAACCCCATCCGCTTCTGAAATCTTTTGATTAAAATTTTGAATGACCACTGAATTCGTTTGATCATCGGTTTCATTGAACATGGGTACCTGATCAATATCCAAAATATCAATTTGGGCCTTTTTAGCAAAGTACTTGGCCATAAATTGCAACAATTTTCGATTATAGGAATGTTTAGCATTGGTCCCCGTAATAGCAACTAATTTCATGATTTCTCCCTTCTCCTCCTAGTCGGCTAGTTCCCAAGCAAAGGCTTGTTTACGCTTGGTATCAGTTTCCTTAACCAGCTGGTTGGTCAGCTCAGCAAAAGCTAAGAATTCCGCAAAACAGTCTTCGAGCTCGCTGACCTTATCAGGATTATTGAGCTGACCATCATCGGTCAAGACCTGCTCAGAATGACCCAGGAGAAATTCATTCCCTGGCATCACTCTTGCCTTAAGCTCTGGCGCATCCAAGATTTGCCGCAAGTGAGCTTGGGCCCGAGATGTTCCCAGAAGTCCCAGAGATGCCCCAACAATCATGACAGGCTTATTAATCAAAGGTCGACTGGTATAGGCAATCCATTCCAGCGTACTTGAAAGGGGAGCTGGAATGGTGTGGTCATATTCCGGTGTCGCAATGATGACCCCTTGGGCTTGAGCAATTTTCTGATTAAATTCTGCTACAACTTGAGGCGCCTGTTTTTCCTCAGGTTCATTAAAGGCTGGCAGGTCCTTAATTTCTAGAATTTCAATCTCAGCCTCTTGGGCAAAATGTTTAGCCATGAATTTTAATAATTTCCGGTTGGTTGACCGGTCAGAATTGGTCCCAACAATCGCAACTAATTTCATTTTGTTACCTCTTTCACATTTTTTCATCCTCATTGTACTACGCCCTTATTTTTTTGTAAACGCTATCTTCCATTTTTTAATGTCATAGTATCTTTTTATCATGTAATAGTATTGCTTTTACCAAAATTTCCAAACTTTTATTAGATTTTTTGTTAAATAGCATTGACAGCGTTTTCAAAAGATAGTATAGTCTTTGTGAAAACATATACAAAGTTTTAGAAAGGACTTTTCCTATGACAAAAAAATTTAACAGATGGCCAGTAATTACTGCTTCTACTGCCATCCTCCTCTGTACAGGTGCCATCTATGCCTTCAGTGTTTTGGCTGGTCCCCTTAGCAAGCAAACTGGTTGGACCATGCCCCAAATTATGTTGGCCTTCACCATTAATAATGCTATCGGTCCTATCCCCATGATACTTGGAGGCTACCTAGTTGATAAGGGCTATGTTAAGTGGACCATCTCACTTGGTGCCCTCCTCTTTGCGACTGGCTTTTGTCTCAGTGGTTTTGCCACCAGCCCAGGTATGCTCTATCTCACTTACGGCTTGATGGCTGGGCTTGGTCAAGGATTTGCTTATTCCGGTGCTCTCAGCAATACCTTACGACTCTTCCCTGACAAGCGCGGCTTAGCATCTGGTATCCTAACAGCCGGTATGGGCTTTGCAGCCGTAATCGCCTCACCAATCGCTAGTCATTTGATTCAAACCCATGATGCTAAATTTGCCTTTCGTGTTTTAGGATTGGTTTATATCATTGTTGTCCTAATTGCTAGCTTCTTCATCAAGGCAGCTCCAGCAGATTACAAACCAGAAGGTTGGAATCCACCGAGTCAGAAAAATTTCGGTGCTCAAAATATCAATTGGGCTGGCATGCTGAAATCACCGATTTTCTATACGGTTATTTCCATGTTCTTCCTTGGTGCTTTCTCTGGTCTCATGATTGCTTCGCAAGCCGCCACAATCGGTCAGTCCATGTTTGGTCTATCGGCAGGAACCGCTGCCCTCTATGTCAGTCTCTATTCTATTAGTAATTCTAGTGGCCGCTTTATCTGGGGAACGGTTTCCGATAAACTGGGACGAAGCAAGACCTTAACTATCATTTATTCAGTTATTGCCCTAGCCTTGTTAGTATTGACCATCATTCCAGGTCAGCTCGGTTTTGCCATCGGTATCATCGGACTTGGAATTTGCTTTGGTGGCGTCATGGGAGTCTTTCCTTCTATCGTTATGGAAAATTATGGACCAGTCAATCAAGGGACCAATTACGGGATTGTCTTTACCGGTTACTCCCTAGCAGCCTTCTTTGCTCCCCGTGTTGCCGTGCAAATGGCAAGTAGTAATCAGGGCAATTACAGCTCAGCCTTCTATGTCGCAATCGTGCTAGCTTTAATTGGTTTGGCCATTAACCTAGTTTACGCCAAATTGAGCAAGAAAAATGCTTAATAGATGACCATAAGAGGTGGGCTTGACCACCTCTTTTTTTCTGTTTAACAGGATTTGGAAATCGACCAATTTAGGAACCATGGCCCAGAGATCTCTCGATTTTATTGGGCTTGCTCAAGGTTTATAGAGCTATGTGGCTTTCATTTCCTGGTTGACATTTCACAAAATGCTTATGATATAATGAGCTTACGATACTAAATAAATGAGGGTAGTTTATGGCTAAAAGTTCATCATATATTAAAGACGATCCATCCGGTTTCCCCTATGATTTTTACCAGACCCACTTGATTGACGGACAGCCAGACATTATGTATCATTGGCACCCTGAACTAGAAATTTCCTATGTTAAAGAAGGCAGGGGAACCTATCATATTAATTATGAGGCCTTTGACAGCCAAACCGGTGACATTATACTGGTTCAACCCAATGCCATGCACTCTATTCAGGTAGCTACTGGACAAGAACTGACCACAAACACCTTTGGTATCAATCTGGACAATCTGGGGCGCTCTATTATTGACAAGTATAGTCAACGCTACCTACAACCTCTGCATAATGGTCATTTTAAATTGACGCCCCATATTCAACCTGATATGCTTGGTTACCAAGCCATTAAAACCTGTCTCTTCGACATTTTTACTTTAGTTAGTGAGCAGTCACTTTATTTTGATATGCTTTTAAAATCCAAGTGCCACGAACTGCTCTACCTACTCTTTAAGTACCGCTATATCAATCGCCACTATACAGACAATACCTATCAGAACTATCAAAAACTTAGGGAACTGATTGATTATATTAATGAGCATTATGCTGAGCATTTGACCATTTCCTTTTTAGCTGACTACTTTGGTTACAGCCGTACCCACTTTATGAGTATCTTTAAACAACATACTGGGTCTAGCTGCCTAGAATTCATTCTTCAGGTAAGACTCAACAAGGCCTGTGAACTGCTTGTGCAGACTAGCCTCACTATTCAGGATATTACGAGTCAAGTCGGCTTCTCCAACCAATCTAACTTTAATCGTCAGTTCAAGAAATACTATAAGCTGACTCCCAGACAATATCGGCAAGAGTTTTCGGGAAAAATTTTGCGAGAATAGTGTTCCACTCCAAAACAAGATTACTCTATTCTGGGAAAACACAAAAAGGCTCTATATATCCTAAAAGGGATAATGAGCCTTTTCTTATCAATACTATTTGAAAATCAAAATCAGATAATTTGTGCTTACTAGTTTGCTTGACATTTTTAGAGGAATAGCGAACGAAGTGAGCTTGAAATGATATCTTCGCCCTAGTGGTATGATTCACAACACCTGCGGGGTTGCGAATTACGGGAAATTGAGACCTTTAATAGAAGCTCATCATCAACAAGGGAGTAAAGACATCAGCTGCTAAAGCAGCAAATGCCGCAGTAGTTGATTGCAGTCTTGGCACCACTTCAAGGTGCAGAAAGGACAGCTAGTCACCCTTGCTGGGGTAGTAAAATAGTCCGGTGGACTATTTTAGCCCAACACCTTGAAATTGGAAGTGAGGGACCACGAAGGTTTTGACGACTGTCAAAGCCCTTTCTGTCTGACTCCCTAACGCCAATCTCTATGACGATTGACTAGCTCCCTCACTAACTCAGTTAGGCCAGTAAAATTGACTGTCCCAACTTCGTGTCACCATGAAACGCCTTTGGATTTAACAACCCCTTCCTCAAACGGTTTGTTCTTGCGTCCACACTAGTTAGAGAAAGCATCCAGTGGCTGTTTTTTGCCTGAGCCTAGAAATGAAAAAGCGAAGGCTATCGAATTTTGAATTTGGTTAAGTATAAAAAGCTGTTATGGCATTACTACTGTCATCAAAGTCAGAGTGGTACTCAAAAATTATAAACTTTTCCTTTTATCGCATGACAATGCAGCTCCTTCAGCCTTACCATGATAGATTGGAGGCATAATGCTTTTTCTTAAGGAATACGATCAGCAGTATAGCTATCATCCGATAAAATACGGGACAGAAAACGACGTGTCCGCTCTTCTTTAGGCGCTGTGAAGAACTCCTGAGGAGGAGCTGATTCAATGATATGACCACCATCCATAAAAACGATATGACTGGCAACATCTCTTGCAAAACTCATTTCATGTGTCACTACAATCATGGTCACACCTTCCTCAGCCAGTTGCTTCATAACCCCTAAAACATCTCCAATCAATTCTGGATCCAATGCAGATGTTGGTTCATCAAAAAAGATAACATCAGGCTTCACTGCAATCGCACGCGCAATACCGATACGCTGCTGCTGACCACCAGACAGCTGATTAGGATGATAATCTTTATAACTTAGCAGTCCTACCTTCTCTAAAGCTTTTAAAGCTACTGTTTCTGCTTGTTCCCTTGGAATTTTTCTAGCAATAACAAGACCTTCCAAAATATTTTCCAGGGCTGTTTTGTTAGCAAAGAGATTATAATGTTGAAAGACAAAAGCTGTCTTCTTCCGAATAGTCAATATCTCTTTACGATTCAGGTCAGCTAGGTCATAAGACTGATTATCCAAAGTTAGCCGACCTTGATCGGCCTTTTCGAGATGATTGAGACAGCGCAATAAGGTTGTCTTCCCTGAACCACTAGGTCCCAGTATAACAATAACATCTCCTTTATTAACCTTTAAATCAACCTTGTCAAGGACAGTCTTATCCCCAAATTGCTTTGATAATTTTTTAACATCTAACATAGATCCTCCTTAAGAAAAGTGCTTCTCTAAGGCTGAGAAGCCCCATTGGATGAAACCGCAGATAATAATATAAATAATGAAAATTACCAGATAAGATTCAAAATATTGGTAACCGTGAGCTGCTTCTACCTTGGCAATCGCCGTTATATCCTTAACCGTCATCACAAACACCAATGATGTCCCCTTAACGATATTAATGACTAGATTACAGAGATTGGGCAGAGCGTTTCGTAAAGCCTGAGGAAAGACAATCCTAAAATAGCTCTGAGTAGTGGTTAAACCAATAGACTGAGCCGCCTCTAGCTGTCCTTTATCAACAGTTAAAATAGCCGCACGTAAAATTTCTGATAAAGTTCCCGTTGTCATTAAGCTAAAGATAATAAAAGCATAATAAATAGGATTGAGTTTAAAAATATCAAGGCCGCTTGATTTTAAAAACGCATTTAAAATACTGGGTAAAAGACTGTAGAAAAATAAGATTAGGAGTATCGGCGGGGTTGCACGGATAAAGGCCAAATAGACTACCGAAAAAGCCGTCACACCTTTGATTTTATAAATTCTTCCTAATGCCAAAAAAAGGGCCGGTAAAAAACTTAATAGAAGCGAGACGACCATGATAGCTAAAGTAACAGGAACGCCTTTTAAGGAGAGTAAAAAAGTATGAATAATATAGTTAAAATCCATAAGCCCTCCTAACTATTTTCTAGATCTAGATGATGCTCCAGCAGATGAGAAGCCACTGATAAAATCAAGGCGAGTCCCCAATAAATAAAGGCAACAGCTGTATAAGTTTCCAAGGAATAATTGCCCAGATTACGGCTAATTAGTAAATTACCTGCTCCCATGACATCTACCAAACCAATCGTATAAGCTAAGGCAGCATCCTTCATCAAATTTAAAATAGCTGTTGTAATATTGGGCAGGGCAATTTTAAAAATCTGCGGTAACAAAATTCGTCTAAAGGTCTGATAGCCTGTCAAACCAATACTGAGGCCAGCTTCCATTTGTCCCTTAGGTACCGCTAAATAAGCAGCTTTAAAAACTTCTGACACAGATGCAGCAAAGAGTAACACCATGGTTACAACAACAAAAATCGTTCGTGACCAACCATCAACATCCAAATGGAGCCACCATGTCAAAAATTGAGGCAATCCATAAAAAACCAGAAAAAGCAAGACAATCGGCGGAGTACACCTTAGTGTAAATACATAAGCCCTAGCAAAACCAGCTAAACCAGTATCAGAACCTACCTGTGCCCAAGTCAGACTAGCTCCCAAAAGTGTTCCTAAGAACACCGTTAAAGCAATAACCCACAAGGTCACAGGGAGGGCAGACAAAATAATTGGAAGAACCTTAAAAATATAAGACGGTGTATAAGAAACCATGGCTTCCCCCCTTTATTTTGTTACATAATTGAAAACATCTTCTCCAAAATATTTCTTTGATAGCTTAGCTAGAGTTCCATCATTTTTCACTTCTTTAATAGCTTTGGTATAGTCCTTAACAAATTTTTTGTTGGATGTATTGCGATGAATCAAAGGGTAAGTCTCAATTCCTTTATAGGGAACCCACGTCAGCTGATCAGCGTATTTATGGTAAGCACCGTCCTTATCCTTAACAGCTTGTTCAAACGACAGCTTTATATCAAAATAAGCATCATAGCGTCCCTCAAGTACCCAAGCATAGGCATCCGCCATGGTAAAGCTTTCAGCAGCTTTAAGGTCTATGGTATGTTCCTTGTGTTTCTTATTATAATCTTCAATTACATTCCATTGGGCATTTTGAGGAGAAATAGGAACTAATTTGCCGCTTGATTGGGCAAAGGAATCAATATCTTTAAATTTTTCTTTATCGTCCTTGCGAATAGTAAAGCCAATAACACTGGCACCAATCGGATCATCAGGAATAATAAATTTTTGTGCCCGCTCCTTTGTATACCAAGCACCCTTAATCCCGATATCATATTTTCCGGATTCCAAACCAATTAGCAAATCTTCATCACTTGTACCGGTATAATCGAACTTATATTGAGGTAACTTCTTATCAATCGCTTTTAGAACCTCAACTTCATACCCTGTATGTTTTCCTTTATCATCAACATAATCATAAGGAGCATAATTCTGCGTATGGGCAATTTTTAAGGTTGTTACCTTATCACTATTAACTCCTTGTCCTGCAAAATGACGGCCGATAAAGGTACCGCCAATAAGTAAAACAAGAATTCCGCCTGCTATGAACCATTTTTTTGTGTTATTTTTTTGTGCCATCCATTGACCTCCATTCTACCAAGCAGCTGCTTCTTTTACCCAAGCTATGCGCTCAGCGCCGATATCACTTGGAATCGTGCAGTCAGCACCAATAATAGTGGCTCTCGTACCTGCTTCTTGTAAAAGTTCTTTCACACGCGCTTGAACTTCCTCTTTACTGCCACTGTACAACACTCCCTCTTGAGTATTGACAAAACCACCTAAAACAGGTTTTCCGCCAAAGAGCTCTCGTCCCTTGGACAGACTAACTCCTTCAGGCTTTACTGCCCAGTTATATACCTGCGCTGGATAGTCTTTAAAGAAACCGATATTGTTAGTAGCACCCTCATAGCCACAAATGTGAAGCACACTCACCCCGTCTACCTGATGAGCTGCTTCAAGAATTTTTAAATCACTCGGAGCTATGTAATGGCGGTAATCTTCGTCAGAAACTCTATCATCTTGAATAGACTGCACACTGAGATAAATACCATCAATTTTAGCTTCAGTAATTATCTTTCTGACTAAAATGGCAATATCACCAGCAATCGTATTTAGCACCCTTTTCAAGATTTGTGCATTTTCATGCAGAAAATCAGCAATAAAAGTATCTCCACTTGCTATCTGGCCAGCTAACTGCCATTTGAAATAAGTTACAGGAGCGAAAATATTATAAATCGCAACGATGTCCTCCGTAAAACTATTTTTAATAGCCTTAACCAGCTCTACCTGTTGCTCAAACCAAGGATGGTCTTCACCAATAGAACTGATTTCAGATAAGTCTTGAATAGAGGAGACTCCTGTAGTAATTAGAGGGTTGGGATAAGTGAAAAAGCCATCGCTCATAATCTTAATAAAGTCAGGATCTACTTCCTTAATAAATTTACGATGTCCTTCAAGGTTCTTCTGAAAAATAGTGTGGTTATTAAGCCCTTGACCTAATTCATCTTCTGGCAAAAAATGGTACCAAAAACCGACCGGCACTCTGTCCACAGATTCTCCATGAAAGGCTTTTATGACTCTCTCTTTTCTACTGATAACCATAGACTTCCTCCTATAACATCCATTGCTTTTCTAAAAATATAAGTGTATTGAGACACCTACAAAACTTATTTTCATTCTATCACCTTCTAAGAATCTGTCTAATCTATATTTTTTATTCTCCGCTATAAATTTTTCTTATAGATAGCGTCGTGAGGCTAAAGTATTTTCAAGCGAGAACTATTGAACCAGTCTCCAATCACAAGCATTCAAAGAAACCTGATCCCCTGTTAAATCAGACGCCAATAATTGTTACCTCACCTTGGTAAACTTGTTGTCTTCTATTTTTTTCGGCAACCTCAAACAGTGCTCCTAAACTGGCACAAAGCTAAGACTTTAGAGATCCCCAATAATATTGACTTCCTTTGCTTTTATTCCTTCCTATTCCCCTGAAATGAAGCCCATTGAACAGGTTTGGGCGGAGATTCGTAAAGACGGCTTCAAACACAAGGTCTTTAAAAACCTTAAAGAATGTCATTAATCAGCTACAAGCGGCATCCAAGGACTTCATTGGCAGGATTTACAAACGATTGTCCACCAAAAGTGGACGGCCATTATTTTCGAAAATATGACTTTCTTAAAGAGGAAAAAGATTTTCAGATTGTAATCTTATACTCTTTGAAAAACAAAATTAGCATTGGGATATTTCTTAGGTTGTGCGGACGCAAGCAACCTCCTCCGGAGTTTCATTGCTAGTTTTTGAGCCTAGGGTCTCAAAATTTCCGTTATTCGTAACAGCGCAACTGTTACGAATAATACCACAAGGGCGAAAGTATCCCAATTTGTCTATTCTGTTTACATTAACTGAGATTAGAACAATGGATATTCTTTTGTAATAACTGCTATTTTTGAATTTAAATGAGTATTAGCTGAACCTACTTGGGCTCACTTATCAATGGGGGTTCTGTGGTATAATAAGAGCATGGCTAATAAGAATAAATTACTATTGATTGATGGTTCATCTATCGCTTTTCGGGCCTTTTTTGCCCTCTATAATCAGATTGATCGGTTTAAAAATCCTGTAGGTCTGCATACCAATGCCATCTATGGTTTTCACCTCATGTTGGATCACATGATGAAGCGGATTGAACCGACTCATGTCTTGGTAGCTTTTGATGCGGGCAAGACCACTTTTCGGACGGAGATGTACGCCGATTACAAGGGCGGTCGAGACAAGACCCCAGATGAGTTCCGCGAGCAGTTTCCTTATATTCGGGAAATGTTGGACCATCTGGGGATTGCCTACTATGATTTAGAAAATTACGAAGCCGACGATATTATCGGTACCTTGGACAAATTGGCTGAAAATGGAGAGTTTGATGTAACCATTGTCAGCGGGGACAAGGACCTGATTCAGCTGGCTGATGACAATACAGTCGTGGAAATTTCCCGCAAGGGTGTGGCGGAATTTGAGGAATATACGCCCCAGCACCTGATGGATAAAATGGGGATTACGCCGACCCAGTTTATTGACCTCAAGGCTCTGATGGGGGATAAGTCGGATAATATTCCTGGTGTGACTAAGATTGGTGAGAAGACGGGGCTCAAGCTCCTGTTAGAGCACGGTAGTTTGGAAGCCATTTACGATCATATCGACAGCTTCAAGCCGTCTAAGATGAAGGAGAACCTTATTAATGATAGGGAACAGGCCTTTATGTCCAAGACCCTAGCGACCATTAATACCCAGTCGCCGATAAAGATTGGTTTGGATGATACCCTTTATCAAGGACCCCACGTGAAGGAGCTGGCTCAGTTCTATGATGAAATGGATTTCAAACAGCTTAAGGCTGGCTTAGGTCTCAGAGAAGAAGAGGTCAATCAGGTTCAAATCAACTATCAGCATGTTGAGAAATTAGAAGCCACAATGTTTGGCCCAGACCAATTTTTCTATTTTGAGGTTTTCAATGATAATTACCACCGCGAGGACATTTTGGCCTTTGCTTGGGGTAATGAAAAGGCTATTTATGTCAGCAAGAACTTAGATTTGCTCAAGGATTCCCTCTTTCTTAAGGATCTTTCTCAACCAATCAAGACCTATGATTTCAAGCGGGCCAAGGTTCTCCTCAGCCACTTGGGCATTGACTTGCCGACGGCTGATTTTGATAGTCGCTTGGCTAAATATCTGCTGTCAACGGTGGAAGACAATGAGCTTTCTACCATAGCCAGCCTCTATGGACAGACCCCACTAGCCAAGGATGTAGAAGTCTATGGCAAGGGGGCCAAGAAGGCTGTGCCTGAGGACCAAGTTCTCTTCCAACACCTGGCAACCAAGTTGCAGGTCCTAGTGGAGACCGAACCAGTTCTCAAGGAAAAATTGGCTGAGCATGGCCAGTCCGACCTGCTCTTTGATATGGAATTGCCTCTGGCTAATGTCCTAGCTAAGATGGAAATTACTGGCATCAAGGTCAATCGCCAGACCCTCAAGGATATGGAAGTAGAAAACCAGGTGACCTTGGATGCTTTGACCCAGGAAATCTATGATATGGCTGGTCAGGAGTTCAACATCAATTCACCTAAACAGCTAGGGACCATTCTTTTTGAAGAGATGGGCCTACCTACTTCCATGACCAAGAAGACCAAGACAGGTTATTCAACAGCTGTTGATGTTCTGGAACGTCTAGCTCCTCATGCTCCGATTGTGGCTAAGATTCTCGAATATCGGCAAATTGCAAAATTGCAATCTACCTATGTAGTTGGCTTGCAAGACTTTATCTTGGATGATGGAAAGATCCATACTCGTTACTTGCAAGATTTGACCCAGACTGGACGGCTTTCCAGTGTTGATCCCAACCTGCAAAATATTCCCGTTCGGCTGGAGCAGGGACGGCTGATTCGTAAGGCCTTCACACCTGAATGGGAGGATAGTGTCCTGCTCAGCTCGGACTACTCGCAAATTGAGCTGCGAGTGCTGGCTCATATTTCAGGAGATGAGCATCTGATTGCTGCCTTTAAAAATGGAGAGGATATTCACACGGCGACAGCCATGCGAGTTTTCAATATTGCTAGACCTGAGGATGTCACACCGAATGACCGCCGCAATGCCAAGGCAGTCAACTTCGGCGTTGTTTATGGTATTTCGGACTACGGCCTATCTCAAAATTTAGGCATTAGCCGAAAGGCGGCTAAGAATTATATCGCCACCTACTTTGAACGCTTCCCTGGTATCAAGGATTATATGGAGCGAGTGGTCCGTGAGGCCAAGGACAAGGGCTATGTTGAGACCCTCTTTAAACGCCGACGAACCTTGCCAGATATCAACTCACGCAACTTCAATATTCGTAATTTTGCAGAGCGGACAGCTATCAATTCCCCAATCCAAGGGAGTGCCGCTGACATCCTCAAGATTGCTATGATTAATCTGGATCAGGCTCTGGAAGCAGGCAGCTTCAAGACCAAGATGCTTTTGCAGGTGCATGATGAAATTGTTTTGGAAGTGCCCAATGCAGAACTGTCTGCCATTAAGAAACTGGTCAAGAAGACCATGGAATCAGCTATTGTGCTGGCTGTTCCCCTTCTGGCAGATGAAAATTCCGGAAAGACTTGGTATGAGGCTAAATAAGTCAATACTAATTAATGATATTCAAAAACTGAATCTGTCTGCCACTCTGTAAAATTTGATACAACCATCTAGCTGCAGTAGCCCCAATGATTTTCTTAAAATTCTTTGAGTTGTTATAAGGGCCTAGTAGCTTATAAAGGAGGTTTTTATGACCTATCACTTTAAAAATCCTAGTGATGCCACCATCAAATCCTATCTGCAAGAAGCAAAGATCATTGCGGTCGTCGGTCTCTCCAATCGAACTGAAACAGCTGCCTATAAGGTGGCCCAGATTCTGCAGGAGGCTGGTTATCAGATTATTCCTGTCAATCCCAAGCTGGTCGGTCAAGAAATTTTGGGGCAGACGGTCTATGCTTCCTTGCAGGATATTCCAGTTCCTATTGATATTGTGGATATCTTCAGACGCAGTGAATTTTTGATTGATGTGGCCCGTGATTTTGTTCAAACGGATGCCCGTGTTTTCTGGGCTCAATTGGGCTTGGAAGCTCAGGATGCTGAAGAATTTTTACGCCAGTCTGGGCGTGATCAGATTGTCATGAATCGTTGCATCAAGATTGAATACAACCGCCTCCTAGGCTCTGATGCTTGAGCGGTATCCCTAATTAAAGGGAGTTAGTAAGGAAAATCGCCAGTCCAACTTTAGTGGCTGGCCTTTAAGGTCAAGCACGTTAGTGCTCAGACCTTATTCTTCCCTCAAACAGCGCTCTTTTAGAGACCTAGTAGTAGTTTGTGCTATAATGAGAATAAATAAGACTCTTCGAAAATCAAAAGATCCGTCCTTAACTCACGTTGCCGTACCTTAGCACTACCTGCAGTTCGGATAACAGGCGACACTCAGATAGAATGGTCGTTTTCCTATTTTACCTGAATTAGTGAGCGAGCTAGGACATCGCTATAGAGATTGCCGTTAGGGAGTAGGACAGAAGGACTTTGACAATCAAATCTTCGTTGACCTCCCAGCAAGGGTGGCTATCTGTCTGCTGTATCACGAGGTGATATCAAGACAGCAGTCACCTATTGCGACATCAGTTACTTTAGAGGCTGAGGTCTATGCTCCTTCCGACTTTTGATTTTCGTTGAGATAAGACTAGAGAAAATGGGAGGTGGCGATGGAAAAAGATCGCATGGCTTTGGAAGCATATGAGACTGTTCTGGAGCATCTGAGAAGCAAGCATATTCGGATTACAGAAACCCGCAAGGCTATCATCCGTTACATGATTGCTACCAAAAGTCATCCAAGTGCCGAGATGATTTATGAGGATTTGCTGCCAGATTTTCCAAGCATGAGTTTGGCCACAGTTTATAATAATCTCAAGGTTTTGGTTGATGAGGGTTTTGTGACGGAGCTCAAGCTCTGCAACTACAGTACGACCTATTATGATTTTCTGGGCCACCATGAGGTTCACATTGCCTGTGAGAAATGTGGCAAGATTACTGATTTCTTAGATGGCGATTTGCGGGATATGTACCAGGAAGCTAGTCAGCAGACGGGCTATAAGGTGACCCGCAGTCAGGTTATGCTCTATGGTCTTTGTCCTGATTGTCAGGCTAAGGAAAGAGGCTAGGATGCAAATGAGGCTCCCATCTTTATAAAAGTTCAACCCTAATTATAAAAAGCGAATTAAGTTAGCTTTCTGCCATTCAGAATTCTACCTTATTCGCTTTTATTTTTTATCAAGTCTAAGAAGGAGGAATTTCTAAAATCAGAACCTTTTTCTGCTTATCCTGATGATTTCTGGAATTCCCTTAATTTCAGTTAGCTTTTATGTTATAATGAATCTACAGAAAATTTAGACAATAAGGAAAAGGAGAGTTTATGCTAACAGCTACTGATGTTGTCAAGGCTCACGAGGTCCTTAAAAATGTGGTTGAGCGGACACCGCTGGAATTTGACCGCTACCTGTCGGAAAAATATCAGGCCACAATCTACCTCAAACGAGAAAATATGCAAAGGGTTCGTTCCTTTAAGTTGCGGGGGGCCTATTATGCTATCCACCAACTGTCGGATGAAGACAAGGCTAATGGCGTTGTCTGTGCTTCAGCTGGGAATCATGCTCAAGGGGTTGCTTACACTTGTAACGAAATGAAGATTTCGGCCACGATCTTTATGCCGATTACGACTCCTCAGCAAAAGATTACACAGGTCAAGTTCTTTGGCGGGGCCTATGTGGATATTCAGTTGGTGGGGGATACCTTTGATGCCTCGGCTCAAGCGGCTCAGGAGTTTACCAAGGCCCAAGGCCGGACCTTTATTCCTCCTTTTGATGATGATAATGTTCAGGCCGGTCAGGGAACAGTTGCCTACGAAATTTATGAACAAGCTAAGGACGAAGGGGTTGATTTTGACAGCATCCTCGTACCTGTTGGTGGCGGTGGCCTGATTGCTGGTGTTGCCACCTATATGAAGGACGTATCGCCTGACATTCGGGTAATTGGTGTTGAATCCAATGGAGCCCGCAGTATGCGGGCTGCCTTTGATAAGGGCCATCCGGTTAAGTTGGAGCATATTGATAAGTTTGCAGATGGGATTGCTGTTCAGAAGGTTGGTCAAAAGACTTATGAAGTGGCCCGACGGACAGTTGACCAGTTGATTGGTGTCGATGAGGGCTTGATTTCCGAAACCTTGATTGATATGTATTCCCGCCAAGGGATCATCGCTGAACCTGCGGGGGCGGCGTCAATTGCGGCTCTGGAGGTACTCAAGGATGAGATTAAGGGTAAGACCCTAGTCTGCATCATCTCGGGTGGTAATAATGATATCAACCGGATGCAGGAGATGGAAGAAAGAGCTCTGATTTACGATGGCGTCAAGCATTATTTTGTTGTCAACTTCCCTCAAAGGCCTGGTGCTCTGCGGGAATTTGTGAATAATATCTTGGGTCCCCATGATGATATTACTCGGTTCGAGTACATCAAGCGGGCCGCCAAGGGAACGGGGCCTTGTCTGGTGGGGGTGACCTTGTCTGATAAATGTGATTATGATGGTTTGCTCAATCGCTTGGCAGGCTTTGACCCTAATTATATCAACTTGCACGGGAATGAAAGCCTTTATAATATGTTGGTCTGACTTCAGTCGGATTAGCTTATGATTACCCCAGATTTAATGTGACAGTCAGATAAGCGAGCCTATAATGCTTGATTATCTGACATAGTAAGAAGTTTAGGCCAGCCACCCTAGTGGTTGCCGTAGGAAATAGAGGCATTTTAATGGCCTATTTCCTTAACTTATTGAATGAACTCGCCTACATCACTGTGGAAAAAGAAGAAGCTTCCTAGATGCTTAGTTGCATCTGCGTCTCCTTCCCTATTTTCTGTGTGGTGCTTAACTGCTTAGTATCTTATTTGAAAGGAAAGTCTCATGGGTGTATTTTTAGTATTTTTATTATTTTGTTTGATTGTCTTTATCTTCTTTTTGGTCAGCTCCCTCTATGTGGTTCGGCAACAATCAGTTGCTATTATTGAACGCTTTGGTCGCTACCAAACGACCTCTGGCAGTGGAATTCATCTGCGTCTGCCCTTTGGGATGGATAAGATTGCGGCTCGGGTCCAGTTGCGACTCTTGCAAAGTGAGATTGTCGTTGAGACCAAGACTAAGGATAATGTTTTTGTCATGATGAATGTGGCAACCCAGTACCGAGTTAATGAGCAAAATGTTATTGATGCCTACTACAAACTGATGCGGCCAGAAGCTCAAATTAAGTCTTATATTGAAGATGCTCTGCGGTCTTCTGTTCCCAAATTGACCTTGGATGAACTCTTTGAGAAGAAGGATGAAATCGCATTGGAAGTGCAGCATCAAGTAGCTGAAGAAATGTCCACCTACGGCTATATCATCGTTAAGACCTTGATTACTAAAGTTGAGCCCGATGGAGAAGTTAAACAATCCATGAACGAAATTAATGCGGCTCAACGGAAACGTGTGGCTGCCCAAGAATTGGCCGAAGCCGATAAGATTAAAATCGTGACTGCCGCGTCTGCCGAAGCTGAAAAAGACCGCCTGCATGGGGTTGGTATCGCCCAACAACGGAAGGCTATCGTTGATGGTCTGGCTGAATCTATCGCTGAACTCAAGCAAGCTAATGTTGGTATGACTGAGGAGCAAATCATGTCCATCCTCTTGACCAACCAATACTTGGATACTCTCAATACCTTCGCTAACCACGGTAATCAAACCCTCTTCTTGCCAAATAATCCAGAAGGGGTAGAAGATATCCGCACGCAAATCCTCTCGGCCCTCAAGGCTAAATAGGATTTGAATAGTTAAAAGGCCCGCTCCCATTAATGGGGGTGGGTCTTTGTCTAGGTATTCGGTATTCGTTTGTAATGAGAAAATTTTCTTAACTGAAGAGGTTTTGATTGATTAGATTGAAAAATACCCCTAGTTAGAGAGATTTCTCCTTGGGTTTAGTCTTGTTTTCAGAATTCTTTAGTGGCTTGAAGCCTGTCAGGCTAAGACCGACAACCAGGCCGATGACTGCAAAACTAATCCAGCCCATATTGTAACTACCTAGTGGTAGGGTCTTAGTGAAGAAGTTGGTCAGAGCACTTGGCAAGGTGAAGAGCTGGGTTTGAGCTGACAAGGTACTGAAGGCATCAAAGAGTCCTGCAATGGCAGTGAACCCGAGAGTTGCCTTGTAAACTAGAGGGTTGTAACCAATCCATTTTTTCAAGAAGATGAGAATGACGGTTACGATAGTCAGTGGGTATAGCAGATAAAGAACGGGAATTGACCATTTGATAATTTGATCAAGGCCGCCGAAATAAAGGATAATGCCAATCAGGGTGAAAGCAGTTGCCCAGACAATGTGAGAAACCTTAGGAAAGACCTTGTGGAAATATTCCGCACAGGCAGTAATCAGACCCGTAGCCGTTGTCAGGCAGGCAAGGAAGATAGCCATGCCTAAGACAATTTGTCCTAAATTTCCCATATAGTGGGCAGCTGATTGGATAAGGACAGGGCCACCGTCGGAAATTGGAGCAGAGCCTTGGATAAAGAGCCCCTTTGACAGACTAAAGAGGGATTGTGAGGTTGCTCCCAGACGGGCAACGAAGATATAGATAGCTGCCAAAATGGCTGCAGCAATCAGGCCAGACTTGAGGGTCAGAGCAGCAACAGCATTAGAAGTTGTTGCGCCATGTCCCTTAGTGGCATCAATGACCAGGATAGCAAAGGCCAGAGAAGCCAAGGCATCCATGGTACTATAGCCCTGAATTAATCCAGCGACAAAAGGCAGGTTTTTGAAGCTATCGCCGACAGCAGGAGAAGCATTGTGAGCAGCCCCAAAAGGACCAGCAGGGAAGATAAAGGAAGCGACAATCAGAATTCCCAAGAAAATCAAGAGAGCTGGAGTCAAATATTTCCCAATCCGGTCAGCAATCTTACTTGGCCGGACGGCAATCAGGTAGGAGAGACCAAAGAAGACCAGACCGTAGATGATGTGGGCGACTTGACCGCTACCAAAGAAGGGTTTAATCCCAATCTCATAGGAAACGGCTCCGGTCCGAGGGATGGCAAAGAAGGGACCGATGGTCAGGTAGAGGGCGATAGCAAAAAAGAGGGCGTAGGCCTTGGAAGCAGGTTTGGCGATGGATTCGACATCGGTCTTACCTGAGTAGGCCACTGCTACAACGCCTAGCAGGGGTAGAGATACTCCTGTGATACAGAAACCTAGAATTGCTAGGGCCAGGTTGGTCCCAGAATAGATACCAAGATAGGCGGGGAAAATCAGGTTACCAGCCCCAAAGAAGAGGGCAAAGAGCATAAAACCGATAATCCAGTAGGTGGATTTTTTTTGCATGAGTTCCTCCAATATAGGTATGCAAAATTAGAATTGCATATAATTGTTTGACAGTTCATTATAACAAGCGAAAGTTAGGGCTGTCAAGGGGTGAAGTGCCTCTAAAACCAAGCGTTTAGAGGCACTACGGAAACTGCTACGACAGTTTCCTACTCCCCTTACTAACTCAGCAAAAGTGGTATTATCGATCACTTTTGCTTCCCGTCGCAAGAGGCCCTTGCCAGGCTATCATTTCCGTCAAGCCTGTCTACGAGCCCCACTATGGCGGGTCCCTATGTCCCTTACTAGCCTAGTTTGGCTAGTATTATCGATAAGCGTCACAAATGGGAAAGTCCCCCTAAAATCAAGCGTTTAGAGGCACTACGAAAACTGCTATGACAGTTTCCTATCCCCTTACTAACTCAGCGAAAGTGGTATTATCCACCCCTCTTCCCAGCTCCTCAGGTTGTCAAATTGATTGTCTGGCTTAGCCGTCATCTCTATAATGTCAACTCATTTTTTAAAAGTTCTGGGTAAATTTTGTCTGATTTTGGTTAATGGGTGGGATACCATATTTTCCGATGCCCAATTAATTATTTGGCAAGAAAAAAAGTTCCACAGTTTGAGGCTGTGGAGCGGTTGACTTTTCTAGATGTTTAGCCTAAGAAGCGCTGCAAGAATTCTTTGGTGCGGGCTTCTTGGGGATTTTCAAAGATTTGTTGGGGCGTGCCTTGTTCGGCAATGACTCCCTTATCCATGAAGATAACACGGTCAGAGACTTCTTTAGCGAATTCCATTTCGTGGGTTACAATCAGCATGGTCAAGCCAGATTTGGCCAGGTCTTGCATGGTTTTGAGAACTTCGCCGACCATTTCTGGGTCCAGAGCCGAGGTTGGTTCGTCAAAGAGGATGGCTTCTGGATTGACAGAGAGGGCACGGGCGATAGCGACCCTTTGCTTTTGTCCCCCTGAGAGCTGGGCGGGTTTGGCCTTCCAGTATTGTTCGCTCATGCCGACCTTTTCCAGATTGGCCTTGGCAATTTTAGTGGCCTCAGCCTTGTCCCGCTTGAGGACGGTTGTTTGAGGGACAATGGCATTGTCCAAGACATTGAGGTTGGCAAAGAGGTTGAAGGATTGGAAAACCATGCCCAGTCTTTCGCGGTAGGTGGTCAGGTCATAGCCTTTTTCCAAGACATTTTGCCCGTGGTAGAGGATTCGTCCTTCGGTCGGGTCTTCCAAGAGGTTGATAGAGCGCAGGAAGGTTGACTTCCCAGAACCTGAACTACCAATGATGGAAATAACTTCTCCCTTGTTGACACTGAGGGAGATGTCCTTGAGGACTTCATTTTGTCCGTAGGATTTTTTTAAATGCTTGATTTCTAAAATTGGCTCAGCCATTAGTGGGCACCTCCTTGGGTGTAATTATCTTGGTCCAGACGGCGTTCCAAATAACGCAGGATACGGGTTACCGTGAAGGTCAGGATGAAGTAGATAACGGCGATGATGAGGAAGGTTTGGAAATACTTGTAGGTCTGGGTTGCCACGGTATTACCAGAGAAGTAGAGCTCGACAACCGAGATAACATTAAGGACTGAGGTGTCCTTGATGTTGATGACGAATTCATTACCGGTTGCTGGTAGGATGTTTCGCACAACCTGAGGCAGGACGATCTTGCGCATGGTTTGATTGTGGCTGAAGCCGAGGGCGGTGGCTGCTTCAAATTGGCCCTTATCAACGGCGTAGATACCACCACGCACGATTTCACTCATGTAGGCACCGGTATTGATGGAAACAATGAAGATGGCAGCCCAGGTCCGATCCAGGTTGACCCCAAAGGCTTGGGCGGTTCCGTAATAGATAACCATGGCCTGAACAATCATTGGGGTACCACGGAAGATTTCAATGTAGACATTGAGAATCCAGCCGAAGACCTTTTGCAGGAGGGCTAGCGCCTTGTTGCCTGCTTGTGGCGCTGTTCGGTAGACACCGATTAAGAGGCCAATGACCAAGCCGACCAAGGTACCGACGATTGAAATCAAAAGGGTAATTCCAGTTCCACGTAGGAATTGGTGCCAGTTGTTTTTGAGGATGGTCCAAGCCTGGCTGAGGAAGCCTGCATTCTTCTTGCTGTTAGATGGCTGCTCGGTAATCATCTTATCCATGAGCTTGAGCCGTTCTTTTTCTGGAATAGTCGCCAAGATTTGGTTGACTTTTTCCTGGGTAGCGGTGTCATCCTTGCGCAGACCAACAGAAAGGGCCGTATCTGAAGGACTAGTCTTGAAACTCTGTTTGAGGGAAATCATCTTGAAGTCCTTGCTGGAAGCCATGGCCGTCTTAGCCTCTGGTCGCTCAGAAACATAGGCATCGATGACCCCTGAGGAGAGGGCCTGCCGCATTTGCGAGAAGTCGCCCATAGCGGTCTGTTTCTTAACGCCAGAAATTTGGTCAATCAGACCATAAAGGTAAACCCCTTGTTGGGCAGTGACCTTGGCTCCCTTGAAATCAGAGAGTTTAGTGGCACTAGCATACTTGCCGTCTGACTTGACAACTAGAACAGGCTCGCTGGTGTAGTAGCTGTTGGAGAAATTGATTTCTTTCTTACGCTCCTCGGTTGGGCTCATCCCAGCGATGATGAGGTCAATCTTCTTGGAGGTCAGGGCGGGCAGGAGGCCGTCCCATTTGGTCTTGACCACCAAGAGTTTCTTGCCCATGCCCTTGGCAATTTTCTTACCGATTTGGACATCATAGCCATTGGCGTATTGCTGGCTACCTTCGATGGGAACGGCTCCGTTGGAGTCGTCATTTTGAGTCCAGTTGAAGGGAGCGTAGGCCGCTTCCATTCCGACACGCAAGTATTGGTCAGCCTTGGCCCTAGAGAGCCCTCCAAAAAGGATGGCCAGAGCTAAAATCAGACTGAAACTTATTTTTTTAATGTGATTCATCTCTTACTCCTATGAATAGCTTGAAACATAAATCAAGGCATAAATATACATATTAACCTATTTTACAGGAAATGAGGGAGTATTTCAATGGGAGGTGATTGGTATTTTTACCGGATTTTTACTATCTTCTAAACTATGATAGAATAGAATTACTAATAGAAAAGGGGAAGCCGATAATGAAAAAGAAACTTCTGTTAACTTGCTTAGGATTACTGGCCCTGGTATTGTTTTTCCAAAAAATTTCTTTGGCTGATGATGTTGATTATAAAATTAGTCGCTATGACGGTCTTTTAGAAATTCATCAGGATAATACGGCAACCTTTAGCCAGACTATTACCTATCATTTTGATTCAGACTATCATGGTCAGTATGTCAGTCTAGGCAAGGCTGGAAATATACCACAAGACTTTGACATTGACGGGGACCACACAAAATCTGAGGTTGCCATAAATAATGGCAAGGCTTTTAGACCAAAGACGGAACTAGAGAAGCTTGATGATGGATACCGTCTGAAAATTTATGATGGTGGAGAATCAGGGGACACTGTTAAAGTAAAAGTAACTTGGCAGTTAAAAAATATTCTGACCATTCATCAGGATATTGCCGAGTTAAATTGGAAGCCCATTTCCGATGGTGATGAAGTTGCCCATAATGTGACTTTTAGGGTGAGTGGACCTGAAACTAGTCAATCGCAGCTTTTTGCCCATCTAGGCTTCTTGCAACCGAATGTTAAGGTGACAAAAACAGGCGATGCTTACCAACTATCGACTGATTATATCGGTGCTGGAAAGGCATTAGAATTACACGGTTATTGGGATTCCCAAGCCTTCTCCGTTGATAAGCCTGTTCAAGGAAAAGGCCTTCCTCACTTTAAAGAACAAGAGGAAACCATTAAGCGGAAAACGAAACTCTATCAAAAGATATTCTATGTGATCATTCCCGTCGCAGGACTTATCATCTTAGTATTAGCTCTTCTCTTATTTAGTTACTATAAACTTTCACTACGAGGTCGAGTTAGTGGTAGAGGATCCAAGTGGCTCTATTCAGCCCCGAATGACTGGTCTCCTCAGATAGTTGCTTCGCTTGTCTATAGTACGGATTGGTCAGAGGTAAATCCTATCAGTGCTGGCAGGGGAAATTTGCGTTTTGAAAATATGGTCCAAGCCAGTCTCCTAGATTTGATTGATCGGGGGAATTTGAAATTGGAATCCTCTGAAGATGGCCTTTGGCTTTGTCATGTTCATTCGGACAATCTCTCAGCCTCTGAATTAACATTTTTGGAGATGGCCCTAGGTCCGAATTTAGATGCTAAGGTCGCAATGTCTGACCTATTTCCAACTTATCGTGTTGATAAAAGTATTAGTGTAAAAAATGGTTATCGTGTTGAAGAGGTCAATCGCTATGGTCGCAGGATGACTTCTGTTTTTGAAAAAGATTTAGAAGAATTGACTCAGAATGTTGCGGAAGACAAACGTTCCCTAGGTTTAGACGATTACTACCGACCTTTGACGGCTGGTGAAAATATGAGGCGCCGCTTCAGCCTTGTGATGCTTTCTCTGACCATAGCTCTGGTCTTTATTTCCCTAGTTTATGCTGGTATCACGAATCTTTTAAGTGGGCTAAACTGGCCCATGATTCTAGGCTACCTTGCTATGATTCTGCTAGCCATTGTTTTGTTGGTTATCCTCATAAGGTTTAGCAGATTTGATAAGCGAGATGGCGCTCCAAGAGATGAAGCCAAGACTGATTACCAAGCCTGGCAAGCTTTTCGTCGGATGATGAAGGACATCAAACGCTTTGATAAGGCTCAGTTAGAGTCCATTGTCGTCTGGAATCGTATTTTAGTTTATGCGACCCTTTTTGGCTATGCCAAACAGGTTGAGGAAGTTCTTAAAATGCAGGATATTGCAGTTCCTCCAGTCGTTAATCAGTATCTAAGCTACAATCTCTTCCCTTATCTCTATCTAAGCTCTCAAAACTTTGCCAACTTTGGTCATCAAGCTGTCGCTGCCCAGAATTTCCACGTTTCCAGTGGCGGCGGTTTCTCTGGTGGTGGCGGCTTCTCCGGCGGCGGTGGCGGCGGTGGATTCGGGGCCTTCTAGCCAAGTCACCATTGTAGAAATTTTGCCTTTATCAAGTCAGCCCTTGGGCTGGCTTTTTGTTTCTAGCCGATTGTTTTAGGGATTGCTGTTGCCATCTTATCCTCTAGTAGTGGTTGAGCCTTATGTGGCTACATACTTGAGGTAAGACAGCAAAAACAGGGTCTAAGGCTTGCGATTTTTCTTCAACTGCCATTTTAAAAACCACTGCTTTTTGTTATAATGAAGCAAATTGATTTTCAAAAAACAGGAGATATTATGCTAGTCATCGAACTGATTAAGGCCGTTTTTCTCGGAATTGTCGAAGGGATTACTGAGTGGCTGCCAATTTCCAGTACCGGTCACTTGATTCTGGTTCAGGAGTTTGTCAAACTCAATCAAGGTCATGCCTTCAATGAACTTTTCAATATTGTCATCCAGCTGGGGGCCATCTTGGCGGTTATGGTCATCTATTTTGAACGTCTCAATCCCTTCCAGAAGGGTAAGACGGCTCGGGAGGTGCGGCTGACCTGGCAACTCTGGATGAAGGTGATTATCGCCTGCATCCCTTCGGCCATTATCGGTCTCCTCTTGGACGATTGGATGGATGCTCATTTCAGTAATTTCACCAGCGTAGCGACCATGCTCATCGTCTACGGGATTGCCTTTATTTGGATTGAACGTCGCAACCGCGATGTGGAGCCTCAGGTGACTGACCTGGCCCGCATGCACTACAAGACAGCTCTCTACATCGGGCTTTTCCAAGTTCTCAGTATTATTCCGGGGACCAGCCGCTCGGGGGCTACGATCTTAGGGGCTATCTTGGTTGGCACCACCCGGAGTGTGGCAGCGGATTTCACCTTTTTCCTAGGGATTCCGACCATGTTTGGCTACAGCGGACTCAAGTTTGTCAAGTTCCTGTTGGATGGCAATCACTTAAACTTTGCTCAGTGGTTGGTGCTCCTAGTTTCTTCTCTGGTGGCCTTTGCGGTCAGCATGGTTGTAATTAAATTCCTGACCAACTTCGTTAAAAAACATGATTTTACTGTTTTTGGTTGGTACCGCATTGTTTTAGGAATCATCTTGCTGATTTATGCAGCTGCCAAGGTTTTGATGGCATAAGTTATGAATTGAGGACCGAAGGGAAACTTTCGGCCTTTTTGTCTGTTTCAGATAAGCAAGAGGAGCCCTGATAGGATTGAGTAGTTTGTGCTAGTTCTGAAACTCTGGTGCTTTCCGTTTCGTTGAACTTTTAGCCCTTTTCTTGTATAATGTAGTAACTACTCGTGCGAGGTAAAAACGATGGAAATGAAACAAATTAATGAGTCAACGCTCAAGATTTCGGTGAGTCTTGACGATTTGGACTCATATGGCATGGAATTAAAAGATTTCCTCATGCCTCAAGAAAAAACAGAAGAATTTTTCTACACAATATTGGACGAATTAGATATTCCGGATAGCTTTAAATCAACAGGGATGTTAAGCTTTCGAGTGACTCCCCGCAAGGATCGCATTGATGTTTTTGTGACCAAATCTGAGCTCAATGAAAGTCTAGATTTTGAGCAGTTGGCTCAAGATATGGGTGATATGTCAGACATGAATCCTGAAGATTTTTTCAAGAATCTTGAAAAGAATATGATGGCTCAGGGTGATACTGAGGCTCATGAAAAACTGAAGAATCTGGAGGCTATGCTGGACGATGCAATCAGCGGGCTGCCCCTTGAGGATGGTAAGTCTGGAACGACGAGTTCAGAGGATGATGAAGAGGACACTTTCTTTAAAATCAAAGAGGAGGACTTTATTCCTATTACCAGTTATGCTCATTATGTGGCTGATTTTCCTAGTTTAGAAGCCGCTATCGTAGCAGCCAAGGCTCTAGCAGTTCCAACCGAAGCTTCGGAACTTTTCAAATCTGAAGAAGGTTATCATTTGGCAGTTCTCTTTAGTGTGGAAGATGAAGATCAGCTGAGAGCGAAACAGTTGCAGGCCCATCTCTTGGAATACGGAGATCCAGCTAGGCACACCCGTGCTTACCTCTTGGAACATGCCGTCAAGCTCTTAGAACATACGGCGGTGAAACAATTGAAGCTAATAGATTTGGTGTAGGGAATGATTAGTCAATTTCGCTTACAGTATATTTTAGTTTTAATCGGTGTTTTTTTGATTCCTTTGGTTTTGACACCTCTGATACGTTTCCTAGCCTTTCACATTGGAGCTGTTGACAATCCCAATGCTAGGCGGATTAACAAAGTTCCCATGCCAAGCAGCGGTGGCTTAGGAATTTTGATTGCCTTTTTAGTTGGGACTTTGATTTTAATGCCCATTATCACGGTAAGAAATCACTATTTCATGTCCTACTTTGATTATATATTGCCGGTTACTATTGGTGGGTTAATTGTTTCAATGACGGGCTTTATTGATGATATTTTTGAGCTCAAGCCTCGCTCCAAGATGCTGGGAATTATCTTGGGAGCCCTTGTTGTTTGGGCCTTTACCGATTACCGCTTTGATAGTTTTAAAATTCCATTTGGTGGTCCCATGCTCTATTTTGGACCGGTTTTAAGTTTTTTCCTTACTGTGCTTTGGATTGTGGCAATTACTAATGCTATCAATCTGATAGATGGGCTGGATGGCTTAGTCTGTGGGGTATCGGTTATCAGTTTAACCACTATGGGTTTGATTTCCTATTTCTTTCTTTTTGACAGTAATCTCTACACAACCTTGACCATCTTTCTCTTGATTGCTGCTATTGCAGGTTTCTTCCCCTATAACTATAATCCTGCCATTATCTATTTGGGAGATACTGGGGCCCTCTTTATCGGCTTTATGATTGGTGTTCTGTCCTTACAGGGCTTGAAAAATTCGACAGCCGTAGCGGTTATTACACCGGTTATCATTTTGGGGGTACCTATTTTGGATACCTTCGTGGCTATTATTCGTCGGAAATTATCGGGACGACCGGCAACAGAGGCTGATAAAATGCACCTCCACCACCGTCTTTTAGCTATGGGCTTCACCCATCGGGGAGCCGTCTTGGTGGTCTATGGTATTGCTATGGTCTTCTCGCTGACTTCCCTGCTTTTGAATGTCTCTAGCCGTTTAGGGGGAGTTCTCCTCATGGTTGGCCTCCTCTTTACGGCAGAAGTCCTGATTGAAGGCCTGCAAATTTGGGGTGTGGGGCGGACGCCGCTCTTTGACTGTCTCAAATTTATTGGTAACAGTTCCTACCGTCAAGCTGTTCTGGACGAGTGGAAACGAAAGTTTAAAAAGTAGTTCAAATCCGTTCCTAGTGAGCGGTTTTTTGTTATAATGAAAGGGAAATTGAGCAAGAAGGGAACTTGGTTAGTTACCAAGCCAATGCTCAATTAAAATCAAAGTTAGCATTTTTGCTACTTTCTTAAAAAGTGCGGACGCAAGCAAACTCCTCTTGGAGTTTCATTGCTAAATTTTGAGACTCGGTCTCAAAATTTCCGTTACAAGCAACTATTATGATTGTTGCTTATAATACCACTTTGGCGAAAGTATCACTTTGCAACTGTTTTGTTAGTTAAAGATATATATCCATTTTCCAGATGTAATCATATTGACAGAGTGAATCGCTAGTTTTGAAGTTTGGTGAGTATAAGCTTTTAACTTCAAGCCTTTGGACTGCCAAGTTTTCGAACATCTGGTGGTTACTTTACTACTTTTCAAGTTCCAACCTTACGACCGACAGCTTTAGCATGGTCCCATCTGACTAAATTGCAGAGCTCCTTAGTCGATAAGGTATGGGCGGAGTGCTACTTAGGCCAAACTGGTAGTTTTGATTTAATTCAGTAGTCATTTCCCTTCTTGCCTTAAAATTGTTGTTGAGCTTCTTTGAGAAGCTGTTTTTATAGATAGAGGAGGAAAGTTTTGTCTGTACTCGAAATTAAAGATTTGCATGTGTCTATTGAAGATAGGGAAATTCTCAAGGGCCTGAATTTGACCTTGAAGACGGGTCAAATTGCTGCCATCATGGGGCCTAATGGGACTGGGAAATCAACCCTGTCTGCTGCCATTATGGGGAATCCCAACTACCAGGTGACCCAGGGGCAAATTCTCTTTGATGGTCAAGACATTCTGGAGTTGGCAACTGATGAAAGGGCTCGTCTGGGGCTTTTCCTGGCTATGCAATACCCTGCTGAAATTCCAGGGATTACCAATGCCGAATTTATTCGGGCAGCCATGAATGCTGGTAAGGAAGATGATGAGAAAATTTCTATCCGCCAATTCCTGACCAAATTGGACGAAAAGATGGAACTTTTGGGCATGAAGGAAGAGATGGCCGAGCGGTACCTCAACGAAGGTTTCTCCGGTGGTGAAAAGAAACGTAATGAAATCCTGCAGCTCCTCATGCTGGAACCTAAGTTTGCCCTCCTAGATGAAATTGATTCAGGTCTTGATATTGATGCTCTCAAGGTCGTGTCTAAAGGGGTTAATGCCATGCGGGGCGAAGGCTTTGGTGCCATGATTATCACCCACTACCAACGCTTGCTCAACTATATCAAACCTGATGTCGTTCATATTATGATGGATGGCCGCATCGTCATGACGGGGGATGCTGACCTAGCGGCCCGTCTGGAAAAAGAAGGTTATGCTCATTTGGCTGAAGAGCTGGGTATTGACTATCAGGAAGAAGTCTAATGATGAAGAGCTTTCTAATGCCCATTTAAAGTCAAAATTTACACTTTTGATACTTTCTAACGTAGCAAGTTTATCAGTGATTAAAAGTCACTGATAAACCACGGTAATCGCTATGGTGACTTACCTAGCTACCTTACTAATTTCCTTTTCAAAATAATATCGATTTTGAAAAGGAAATGTCGTTTAAAAGTGCGGACGCAAGCAAACTCCTCACAAGATACAGAGCCGTTAAGCACCACAAAGGATTAAAAAGGTCTGGGAGACCTTTTTTACCCGAACTCGAAAATAGTAAGGTGAGGCAGGAAATCTGACGAAGGAGCAACAGAGCTTCAAGGCAGATTTATACCTCAAGGTAGCCGCGGCTGTAGATTGACTAAAGTCAAAACAGCCACCTCTCTTTTTCCACAGTGGTGTAGGCGAGTTCAATTGCGGAGTTTCATTACTAAATTTTGAGACTGGGTCTCAAAATTTCCGTTATTAGCAACAACCATCTTTGTTGCTAATAATGCCATTTTGGCGAAAGTATCATGCTATCTTTGCAGCCTTACTCAAAGGACGATGTCTTTTTAACAAGGTAGGACTTTGCAAAGGATGTAATCTGAAATTTTGAACTTAAAAAGTATGAGGCCTGATTATAGAGCAGGTCCCCCTTGCTCAAGGTCATTTAGAAAGCTAAACAATTAATCTTTTACTCGAAATATTTAGCTAGAAATGGAGTAAGCATCATTATGACAAAAGAAGCCATTATAAATTTTTCCCAGCTCAAGGCTGAACCAGCCTGGTTGCAAGACCGCCGTCTGGCTGCCTTTGAGCAAATTGACCAATTGGAGTTGCCTCGGATTGAAAAGGTTCGCTTTAACCGCTGGAATCTGGGTGACGGTAGCCTGGCTGAAAATGAGGCGACTGCTAATGTTCCTGATTTTGCAGCCCTGAGCCAGAATCCTAAGCTGGTTCAAGTGGGTAGCCAAACCGTTCTGGAACAATTGAGTCCTGACCTGATTGACAAGGGCGTGGTCTTTACAGATTTCGCAAGTGCTCTGGAAACTATTCCAGAAGTTCTGGAAGCCAATTTCGGCAATGCCCTGCCCTACAATGAAGACAAGTTGGCGGCCTATCACTATGCCTATTTTAACAGTAGTGCCGTCCTCTACGTGCCGGATAATATTGAGATTGACCAACCCTTGGAAGGTCTATACTACCAGGATAGCGATTCCGATGCCCCTTTCAACAAGCATGTCTTGGTCATTGCTGGTCGCAACAGTAAGTTTAGCTACTTGGAACGCTTTGAATCCATTGGTCAAGCTGGAGCCAAGGCGACAGCCAATATCAGTGTGGAAGTCATTGCTGGAGCTGGCAGTCAGGTTAAGTTTTCAGCCATTGACCGTCTGGGCCAAAATCTGACCACCTACATGAGCCGGCGAGGTCGTCTGGACCGCGATGCCAGCATTGATTGGGCTCTGGGAGTCATGAATGAAGGTAATGTCATCGGCGACTTTGATAGCGATTTGATTGGGGATGGCAGTTATGCCGACCTCAAGGTTGTTGCGGCCTCTAGTGGTCGTCAGGTTCAAGGGATTGATACCCGAGTGACCAACTATGGTCGCAATTCTGTCGGCCATATCCTGCAACATGGGGTTATCCTAGAAAAAGGAACCCTGACCTTCAATGGCATCGGCCACATCGTCAAGGGTGCCAAGGGTGCCGATGCCCAGCAGGAAAGCCGGGTTCTCATGCTTTCGGACAAGGCTCGCTCGGATGCCAATCCTATCCTTTTGATTGATGAAAATGATGTCACCGCTGGGCACGCCGCTTCCATCGGCCAAATTGACCCAGATGACATGTACTATCTGATGAGTCGGGGCCTCAAGCATGAAGAGGCTGAACGCTTGGTTATCCTCGGTTTCTTGGGAGCCGTGATTACAGAAATTCCAAGCAAGGATGTGCGTGATGAAATGATTGCCGTCCTTGACCACAAGTTAGATAAACGTTAATAGTCAATGAAAATCAAAAATAGGATGGCACAAAGCAGGTAAAATCGCCCCGGTTTGTTTAGCATGGCCCAGTAAGAAAGTGCTGGCCATACTAAACTTTAAGTCGGGCAGAGTGAGCTAACGATGTCAATTGAAAAAAGGAAAGGCAACTATCGCTGGGCTTCCTCTTTGGTGCTCGTGTCAGAGGCAGGGGCGGACCGCAAGAGCGACTTGCCTTGCCTATCAAGATTTTTTCATCTTTGACCTGCTTTCACAACTAAATCTATTGATTTTCGATAATAATAATTACCTCAAGGAGGTTGTCCTTGTTAGATACAAACACGATAAGAAAAGATTTTAAAATTTTAGACCAAGTCGTTAATGATGAACCCTTGGTCTATCTGGATAATGCCGCAACTACCCAAAAACCTCAAGCCGTCCTTGAGGTTTTGCGTGCTTATTATGAGACAGACAATGCCAATGTTCACCGTGGTGTCCATACCCTAGCTGAGCGGGCGACGGCAGCCTATGAAGCCAGTCGGGAGAAGGCTCGGGCCTTTATCAAGGCCAAGTCAACCAAGGAAGTCCTTTTTACTAGAGGGACGACGACTGGTCTTAACTGGGTTGCCTCCTTTGCCAAGGAGGTCTTGCAGCCGGGGGACCAGATTTTGATTTCCATCATGGAGCACCATTCCAATGTCATTCCCTGGCAGGAGGCCTGTCGGGCGACGGGAGCCCAGTTGGTCTACGTCTACCTTAAGGATGGTCAGCTGGATATGGCAGACCTGAAGGCCAAGCTCAGTGAGAAGACCAAGTTTGTCAGCATCGCCCAGGCTTCTAATGTCCTAGGCTGTCTCAATCCTGTCAAGGAAATTGCCGGACTGGCTCACCAGGTCGGAGCTTACATGGTTGTTGATGGAGCCCAGTCTGCCCCCCACATGCCGATTGATGTCCAGGATTTGGACTGCGATTTCTTCGCCTTTTCAGGTCACAAGATGCTGGGGCCAACCGGTATCGGGATTCTTTACGGTAAGGAAGAAATCCTTAACCGCATGTCCCCTGTTGAATTTGGCGGTGAAATGATTGATTTCGTCTACGAGCAGGAGGCCAACTGGAAGGAACTCCCTTGGAAATTTGAAGCGGGCACGCCCAATATTGCCGGAGCCATTGCCCTGGGAGCGGCTCTGGATTATTTGGATGAGATTGGCATGGCGGAAATTCACGCCCACGAGCAAGAACTGGTCGCTTATGTTTTACCTAAGTTGCAGGCAATTGGGGGCTTGACCCTTTACGGCCCTGAAAATCCTAGCCAGCATACTGGAGTCATCGCCTTTAATCTTGATGGCGTCCACCCCCATGATTTGGCGACTGCTCTGGATTATGAGGGCCTAGCTGTTCGGGCCGGCCACCATTGTGCCCAACCCCTGATTAACCATCTGGGTATTCATTCGGCCGCTAGGGCAAGTTTTTACCTCTATAATAGTAGGGAAGATTGCGATAAATTGGTCCAGGCAATCTTAGCAGCAAAGGAGTTTTTCAATGGCACTCTCTAGTTTGAATAATCTCTATAAAATGGTCATCGCTGAGCATTCGCAAAGCCCCCATCACCATGGATTCCTAGAGGGGGTGGAACAGCTTCAACTCAACAATCCCACCTGTGGTGATGTCATCAATTTGTCGGTCAAATTTGATGGTGATGTTATCGAGGATATTGCCTTTGCTGGTGACGGTTGTACTATTTCAACGGCTTCTTCCAGCATGATGACCGATGCTGTCATCGGTAAGACCAAGGCTGAGGCTCTGCGTCTGGCAGAAATTTTCTCTGAGATGGTGCAAGGTCAAGAGGATGACCAGCAAAAAGAATTGGGAGAAGCCGAGCTTATGGCCGGCGTTGCCAAATTCCCCCAAAGAATCAAATGCGCCACCCTCTCCTGGAATGCTCTGAAAAAGGCTATCGAGAGAGATGGTCAAAACCAGCCCCAATAGGGCCCAAATAAATCAATAAAGAAGGACTTCGTGAGAGGTCTTTTTATTTTGCCAGAAAAGTGATAGGTCGAATGGCATTAGCGGGGCTGTTTGAAAAATCCAAATCAACTGTGTGGGGTGGGAGTAGAGTTTTTGTTCAGTGGCTAAAAACTTCCTGAGTCTGGAAGTAAAGAAGCGAGGGGAGTCTGTGATAGACTTTTAGTTTGCGACAGATTCCTTTCAAACTTGCTGATTATTTGCAAGGAATGTAGTAGGAAAGGCAGGTAGTTCGCAAAATAGCGTCTCCTGTAGCGACTCGCTTGAAGCCTTAAAACTAGGGAGTGAGGGGAGATTGCTGGCTTCGTCAGAGCAATTTCCGTTCCCCTTTTTCTAATCCTTTTACGAATAAATAGGTGAGACATATTTGTGAATTGAACTTGCCTACAGCTTTGCGGAAAAAGGAAGTCTGCTCCAATAGTTGCCATGTTACCTCGCTTCCTTATTTTCAGGATCGATTAAAGAAATCTACAAGACTTTTTAATTCTTTGAGTTGTTTTATGGTTGGGGATACGAAGATAAAGCAGTCTACTGCTTTATCGGACATAGAAAGCTTAGATGGTAGCTTTCGTAATCACTCTAAAGCGTAAAACTGGAGTGACTTTGGCTGTGGCAATACGAAAACCAGACAGTCGGAATTACTGGCCGTTTGGAGTTGTCAGGGAGCTAGGCAATCAGACCAGCGATTGCCGTTAGCTATCTCTTGCTTGGTCAAGAAGATGCCTTTTCTCTCTGATACCTTAAGAAAGGAGTTGCTAGTTGTGAAAAAAGAGAAATTTCTATCACTGATACTTCTATTCATCTTGTCGGGCTCTTATCTGGCTCCAGGGGTAACCTTGGCAGAGACTGTCGGTAGATTAGCTCGTAGGCCTAGGCAGGAGCAGGGCAAATTTAGAGACCATGAAAGTAACGAGGTAAGCACCTCGGAAGATGGAAAAGAATCTGAGAATGAAGAGGCAAGAAGTGAGTCTGGGGAGTCCGCTGAGGCATCATCTCAAGGTGCTAGTGCAGGTTCTTCATCTCAGGACAAGCAAGAACAGAAGCCGTCAAATTCTCAAGCCAATCAAGAAGAGAAACGGGCAGATTCTAAAACAAGCCAGGATAGTTCAAGCTCAAGTCAGGGGGAGGCTTCCCTAGAACAGCCCTCTGATGGGCAACCAGATAGCCGTCAGGGAGCCGACCACCAAACTGAACAGACCAATTCTTCTAGTAGCACCGGGTCGTCTTCAGGAACAGGCTTTGGTTCTGACCAAGATCAGCAGACAGAATCTAAGCAGGTAGATCATAATCAGGCTAAACAGCTAGAAAAATCAGAGTCCAAGGCGAAGGCAAAATCAGGTCAGCCGGCTGGCAAGTCCAAGTCAATTCCTGCTCACCAGCAAAATCAAGCATCGTTTGGTCAAGCTGATATCCTAGTTAGTCCCTTTTTTGACAGCTATCGGATGAGTCAGCCTAATGCTACTTATTTGTCTGATGATGATAAGAATTCTAAAGGCCCCCTCACCTACACCACCTATGTAGAGCGCTGGTCAGGTTCGGATGCTTATAGTCACAATCTCCTCTCCCATCGTTATGGTATCAAGGCAGAGCAGTTGGACGGTTATTTGCAGTCCTTAGGTATAGCCTATGATCAGCGGCGAATTAATGGACAGCTCCTGCTCAAGTGGGAGAAGGAAACGGGGCTTGATGTGCGAGCCATTATTGCCATAGCTCTTCACGAGAGTTCCCTAGGGACAGCTGGGGTGGCAACCCTGCCAGGCTCTAATATGTTTGGCTATGGGGCCTTTGATAGCAATCCCAATAATGCCAGTCATTTCAGCGATGATCAAGCCATTCACAAAATGGTGGCCCAAACCTTGATTCAAAATAAAAATTGGACCTTCAAAATACAGGACGACAAGGCAGCCAAAAATGCCACAGGACAGTTAAATGTCCTTCTTGATGGGGGTGTCTATTTTACTGATACTTCAGGAAGTGGTAAGAGGCGAGCTCAAACCATGCAGGACATTGATACTTGGATTGACCAGCATGGTGACACTCCGAAAATTCCAGAAAAGCTCAAGCACCTAACAGGAAACAGCCAAGTTAATCTACCAGCAGGTTACCGACTGTCATGTCCCATAAATCCGAAGACCTATCTGGCCAATTCCTATCCATGGGGTCAATGCACTTGGTATGTCTATAATCGGGCCTATGAACTGGGCTATAATTTCGATCCCTATATGGGCAATGGTGGTGACTGGCAATTTAAGTCAGGTTATGACCTCAGCCATCAGCCCAAGGTGGGCTATGCCATTTCCTTCGCACCAGGTCAGGCTGGTGCAGATCCAGATTATGGTCATGTGGCCATTGTTGAGCAGGTAAAAAAGGATGGGTCTATTTTGATTTCTGAAGCCAATGCTCTAGGGCCTGGTGTCATTTCCTATCGAACCTTTTCGGCGGAACAAGCCGCTGAGTTAACCTATGTGATTGGTAAAAGACCTTCCTGATTATCTCTAAACTGGGAGGTCTCCCTTGGACCTGGTCAACTTTAGCTTTAGACGCTTTCATTAGTATTTCTCCCCTGCCCGTGCTATAATGGTCGAAAACTTAGAGTTAGGGACAAAAGTCCTTAACCCCTTACGTTTTTACCCTAATAAGAGAGCCCAGTAGTTTGCAAAATAGCGACTACTGGAGCAGCTCTCTTGAACCTTGAAATTAAAGAGTGAGGTAAATCGATTTCGTCGGAATCACGATTTTTTGTACGTAATTTTCCAAGATTACACGTTCTTGTGGGTGAGGGCAAAGCCATCGTGAATGTTTGTCCCGCTCTCAGTTAAAGGAGACCTTATGTCCTATTTTGAAAATTTTATCAAGGCTAATCAGGCCTATGTCAATTTGCATGGAAGGGCCCACCTTCCTATCAAACCCAAGACCAAGGTGGCCATTATCACCTGTATGGATTCCCGCCTTCATGTTGCTCCTGCCCTGGGATTGGCCCTGGGGGATGCCCATATTTTGCGAAATGCTGGTGGTCGAGTAACCGAGGATATGATTCGCTCCTTGGTTATTTCTCAACAGCAGTTGGGAACACGGGAAGTTATTGTTCTCCACCATACCGATTGTGGAGCGCAAACCTTTGAGAATGCTGATTTTGTGGCAGACTTGGAGGACCGCTTTCAAGTGGATTTACAAAATCAGGATTTTCTCCCCTTTAAGGATGTAGAAGAAAGTGTTCGCCAAGATGTTGCCCTTTTAAAATCCTCCCCCTTAATTCCTGAGGATGTTACCATTTTTGGGGCCGTCTACGATGTTGATACAGGACGGATTTCACCGGTTCAATAAATTCGTTTCAGCCTCAGTCTAGGGGCTGATTTTTTCTTCATTGTATTGACAAGAAAGAAAGTTGACGGTTATACTAGGCTCATAAGAAATCCCAGAGAAAGTGAGGTGGTTTTATGCCAGATAATCACATGACTTATCGCATTGACAGTAAGATGCAGTTCCCGCTAGTGGAGATTTTTCTAGAGGCGGGGCAGTCGGCCTATATTCAACGTGGTAGTATGGTATTTCATACCCCATCGGTTACCTTAAATACCCAACTGAATGCCAAGGGAAATGGTCTTGGAAAACTCTTCAGGGCAGTTGGTCGCTCAATGACCTCAGGCGAGTCAGCCTTTATCACACAAGCCCTCTCTAATGCAGACGGTGGGCGCCTAGCTATTGCGCCTTCCATGCCAGGACAGATTATTGCCCTAGAGTTAGGAAGCAAGCAATACCGCCTCAATGATGGAGCCTTCTTAGCTCTGGACGGTTCGACCCAATACACTATGGAAAGGCAATCCCTTGGTCGGGCTTTCTTTGGTGGTCAAGGTGGACTCTTTGTTATGTCAACTCAAGGGCAGGGAACTCTCCTGGTCAATAGTTTTGGCTCCATCCAGAAAATTGAGCTCAATCAGCAGGAAATAACCATTGATAATGCCCATGTAGTCGCCTGGTCCAAAGACTTGGACTATCAGATTCATCTAGAAAATGGTTTCCTACAATCAATTGGTAACGGCGAAGGTATCGTCAATACCTTCCGTGGGACAGGGGAAGTCTATGTGCAGACCCTCAATATTGAGACCTTTGCTCAAGTCATTGGTGGTCACTTGGCCAGCCCATCCACCAGCAGCAAGGGCTCTGGTGTGATGGATCTATTATAGGGTGAGTTGGCCTTCTAATCCCTTAATACTCTTCGAAAATCAAAACTATCCATCGTTAACTCACTTTGCCGTACCCAAGTACTGCCTGCAGTTCGTTGCCTCGGCTATTTTCGATTTTCATTGAGTATAAAGACAAAACTTGCCATCTCAGCCCTCATTCCTTCTTCTTAATCTCCCAAATTTCCCTCAGCCCATCTCTAGAAAGGCTCCCCATGCGAAAGTCAATTTTAGGAATCCTTTTGATTCTGCTAGCCCTCCTCATCCTCTTTCAAGCCTTGTTTGTTCCAGCCCTAATTGATGGCTGGGCTCTTTTGGGCCTCTCCTTTACGGCTATCTGGTTTCTGGGAAGTCTCCTATCTGCTGCCTTTACCAGTAGTTTTCTAGGATTAGCCTTCTTCCTGATTATCCTAAATAGTCAATGGCATTTTCTAAATCTCCCCAATGCGACCATTTGTCTCATTGCCTTCCTGGCCGGTCTGGGCCTGGATATTCTATTTAGGGGAAAGAAGGCTTGGCGTTTTAGATGGCGTCCCCAGATAAATAATAGCTACAGCTATCAGCCTTACACTAGTCATACGGTTCATATCAGAGATGATAATTTTATCTCTGACGGGGCAGAAGTATCCTTTGGCAAGAAGGTAATCTATCTTGATGAGGCTGTTATTTTGGGGGACATTGCCAACTTTGAGGTTGCAGTTTCCTTTGCCAGTATGGTTCTCTATATTCCTAGAGATTGGTCGGTTGTTTGTAAGGTTTCAAGTCCTCTAGGCTCCCTCAGCCTGCCTAACCAGAACTCTGAAGGGAGCAAGACCTTGGAGTTGACCGGCAGTGTGTCGTTCGGAAATCTAGAGGTTATTTATCTTTAGTTAATTATTTATGATTAAAAAATAGGTTCACTTTAAGCTGTGAACCTATTTAGATTAAATTTTTAATGACTGTTTCCACATTATATCTTCCCCAGATTGATAAATTTCAAGGAAGTCTCCGAGTTCAGGGCTGGCAAAATGACTTTTAATTAGATAACAAGCATGGCCAGATATTTTATAAAATTCATCAATTTGAGGGGATTTTGTGATGAAGTTCTCAAAGTTTTTGAAATCATTACTGTCCATGTAAACCATAATAAATTGTTGGTTGGGATAGTTAATAGTGGTAGAGAAGGCGGCAATCGTACCGTCTTCTTTTAATTTCATAATGCGTTGTCCCACAGCTTGGCCGGTCAAATGCACTTGTTTGCCGATTTCTTTGTTGGTTAGCTGGCTATTGGCTTTTAGAAGTTTCAAAATCTCTTTGTCAATTTTATCCATGTTTACCTTTTTCAAATTGAAAGTCAGATTATCAATATAATTTCATCAACTTATATACGATTAATATATTTAGCATTATACTAATCATATCATAATTTAAGGAGATGTAAGATGCAGCAAGGACTATTAGTGATAGATGTACAAAACGACTATTTCTCGGGTGGAAAATGTGAGTTATTTCAATCACAAAAAGCTCTAGAAAATATCAATCTGTTAGTAGAGAGTTTTAACCAAAAAGGGTCACCAGTTATTTATATCCAACATATTAAAGATGATGAAAATGCAGACTTCTTTGCCAGAAATAGCGATGGAGTCAAGTTACATAGAGATTTAAGGATGGCCCAAAACAACAGGCTTGTTACGAAAAAATTTCCAAATAGTTTTTTAGGAACTAATCTTTATGGTATATTGAAAGAATTGAAAGTGGAGCAACTTGTTATTGTTGGTATGATGACACATATGTGTATTGATTCGACAACTAGAGCAGCTAAAGAAAAGGGTTTTAGTCCTATTGTGGTTTCTGACTGTACTGCAACCAAAGATTTATCATATCTTGATAGTTCTGTAGATGCTGAAGCTGTTCAAACCAGTTTTTTTATCTGCTCTTAGAAATTTTGCTTTGCTTCAATTGACTAACGAGTTTTTGAATGAAAATTGATGTCCTCTTATTCACTCCCTTTTTTCTTTATTTAGTGCTATAATGATAAAGATTGAATCTTTTTGAAATAGGAGACGCTAAAGACTATGTCTAATGAAATTCGTGTGCGTTATGCACCAAGTCCAACGGGTCTGCTCCATATTGGGAATGCCAGGACTGCCCTTTTTAATTACCTCTATGCCCGCCACCACGGGGGAACCTTTGTTATCCGGATTGAAGATACCGACCGCAAGCGTCATGTCGAAGATGGCGAACGCTCCCAGTTGGAAAATCTGCGTTGGTTAGGAATAGACTGGGATGAAAGCCCAGAAACTCACGAGCGTTATCGGCAATCGGAACGCCTAGACCTTTACCAAAAGTATATTGACCAGCTTTTGGCAGAAGGCAAGGCCTACAAGTCCTATGTGACCGAGGAAGAATTGGCAGCAGAGCGGGAACGCCAAGAAGCGGCTGGCGAAACTCCTCGTTATGTCAATGAATACTTGGGCATGAGTGAAGATCAAAAAGCTGCCTACATCGCAGAGCGAGAAGCAGCTGGTATTGTTCCAACTGTCCGACTGGCGGTTAATGAGGCTGGTATCTACAAGTGGACCGATATGGTTAAGGGCGATATCGAGTTTGAGGGTAACAATATCGGTGGTGACTGGGTTATCCAAAAGCGTGATGGCTATCCAACCTACAACTTTGCCGTTGTCATTGATGACCACGATATGCGAATTTCTCACGTTATCCGTGGGGATGACCACATCGCCAATACACCTAAACAGCTCATGGTTTATGAAGCACTCGGTTGGGAGCCTCCACAATTTGGTCACATGACCCTGATTATCAACTCTGAAACCGGCAAGAAACTGTCCAAACGTGATACCAATACCCTGCAATTTATTGAAGACTACCGCAAGAAGGGCTACCTGCCAGAAGCCGTCTTTAACTTTATTGCCCTCTTGGGTTGGAATCCCGGTGGCGAGGAAGAAATCTTCTCCCGTCAGGAATTGATTAAACTTTTCGATGAAAATCGCCTCAGCAAGTCGCCAGCGGCCTTTGACCAAAAGAAGATGGACTGGGTCAGCAACGACTATATCAAGAAGGCTGACTTTGACACCATCTTTACCCTCTGTAAGCCTTTCTTGGAAAAAGCTGGTCGCTTGACTGATAAGGCTGAAAAGTTGGTTGGACTCTACAAACCTCAGCTCAAATCGGCTGATGAGATTGTCCCTCTGACCGATCTTTTCTTTGAAGACTTCCCAGAACTATCCCAGGAAGAAAAGGACTTTATGGCTGGTGAGACTGTACCGACCGTCCTAGAGGCCTTCAAGGCCAAGCTGGAAGCTATGTCAGATGCGGATTTCCAAGTGGAAAATATCTTTCCGCAAATCAAGGCTGTTCAAAAGGAGACGGGTATCAAAGGTAAGAACCTCTTTATGCCAATTCGGATTGCTGTTTCCGGTGAAATGCACGGTCCAGAATTGCCAGATACCATCTATCTTTTGGGCAAGGAAAAATCAATCCAACATATTGAAAATATGCTGAAAAGCTTATAGTAATACCCTTCGAAAATCAAAATTTACCGTCGTTAACTCACCTTGCCGTACTTACTGAGGAAAGCGAAGTTTTCCCTATTTCCAACCTCAAAAGGTCTCCCAGACCTTTTGAGCTGTCTTCAGTTCGTGCGATGCGGAGCAAAGTTGGTCGATTTCACCAACTTTGTGAGGTTAGTAAGAGAGCTAGGCAATCGCTATGGAGATTGCCGTTTGACATCAGTTACTTTAGTGACTTGATGTCATTGCTCCCTTCCTCGGCTAATTTCGATTTTCATTGAGTATAAACCCAAAAGGACTGAGTAAGAAGGCTCAGCCCTTTTATCATGCTCTCAATATTCATCCATGACATTATTTCGGGAAAATTTAGTTAAAAATTTAATAAACGATTGACATCTGCTTATTCGAGGATTATAATGGTTCTCAATAATAGTAAATTTACTATATAATAGAAATAGAGCGTTGCATCCGCAAGTCACTGGACACGGCTCTCTAAAAACAAAAGGAGTAATCATGAATTATTTTGAAAGAAAAATCAAAGGTATCCGTACAACTTGGCAAGAAATGTCACAGGGCTTACAGATGATTGTTAAAGGATTGAAGGAGCGGCCTCTGGCAGAGAGCCTCAAGCTCTTCTGGGATGACCTTTTTGCCAATCGCAGCCTGCCCCAATGGCTCTACTTGCTTGTTTTAGGCAGTTTTCCGCTTTGGTTAGAACTTTATTATAATCATCAGGTGAGGGACTGGGTCGGCATGACTTGCAGTCTGACCGGCATTATCTGTGTCATTTTTGTATCGGAGGGGCGGGCCAGCAACTATTTCTTTGGCTTGATTAATTCCGTCATTTACCTGATTTTAGCTTTGCAGGAAGGATTTTATGGTGAAGTACTGACAACCCTTTATTTTACGGCCATGCAGCCCATTGGTCTCTTTGTCTGGATCTATCAATCCCAGTTTAAAAAGAAGGAGCAGGAATTCGTTGCCCGTAAATTAACGTTTAGCAATTGGCTTAAGTACCTTCTGATTACTGCCGTCTGGTGGCTGGGATTTGGCTTAATTTATCAGTCTATCGGGGCTAGGCGGCCTTTCAGAGACAGCGTTACTGATGCTACCAATGGAGTGGGCCAGCTCCTGATGACTGCTGTCTATCGTGAACAGTGGATTTTCTGGGCTGCTACCAATATTTTCTCCATCTACCTTTGGTGGGGAGAAAGTCTGCAAATACAGGGAAAATACTTTATCTATCTCATCAACAGTTTGGTCGGCTGGTACCAGTGGTCTAAGGCCGCCAAAAAAGACGGGGGAAGTGTATGATCAGTCGTCAAGACTATCAGGATAAAACAAAATGGAAATACGAACGTCCCAGTTTAGCAGTAGACAGTGTTCTGTTGCGCTATCATGAAGAAAAACTGCAGGTCCTGCTCTTAAGGCGGACGGCACGGTTTGACGGAGATGATCAGGCGGGGAAATTAGCCTTAGTCGGAGGATTTCAGCCTAATGGTTTAGCCCTAGAGGATAATCTTATCCAGAAGATTTTTGAAAAGACGGGTTTCCAGCTTGAAGCTAGCCAGTTTGAACAGCTGGCTACCTTTTCGGAGCCTGAACAAGACAGTCAGTTATGGGTGGTGTCTGTGGCTTTTTTGGCTTATCTGCAGGTTGGCCAAAAACAGGCTGTACCGACTAATTTGACAGACGAGCTTGTCTGGGTCAATCTTTGGCTGAATCAGAGAGGGGAGCTGCAGTTGGAAGCTAATGGGCAGGTCCTGCTCAAAGAGGATCTGGCCTTTGATCACTTTCATATTTTGCAGACAGCCCTGCTTCGCATCAAGGGACGTCTTTCCTACCAGCCCACAGTACTGTCCATCTTGCCAGCTAAGAATACCATGTCAGCTTATCGGAAATTTTACGCTTGCTTTTGGCCTGGGTATAAGATGATGAATTCGACAGATTTTTGGCGTAAACACAAGCGTTTTTTTACTAAGACCGACCAGAAGGTCAAAACTAGCAAGCGTCAGGCAGCCTTATTTACCTGGCAAATTGATTAATTTTTTTGAATAAAGGATAGCCTTTTGTTACCATTGCACAAGCTTTTTCACTGTTACAGCTTCTCAAAAAGGAGAATCCGAAAGTTTTTGTTAAATTTACGGTCATTTTACTTTCTATTACGGAAAGGTTATGATATCCTAGATAGGAATTAGTGATAAGTTTGCTTGCTGTTGAAGCTGGTCTGACGACGGAGCTCTGTCCTTGAGAATGGGGGAGAGAGATTTCTCAGGGTGCCAATCAGTGTTCCTCATCTATAGCCAGCCATAAGAACATGCTGTTCACTGAATACGATTGCCCTCCCAAGTTTTTGGGAGGCTTTTTTATTTTCAATTGAAAATAATTTTTGTAATTTTAAGTGTAAAATAATATAATATTAACTGTTATAGAGCGATGACTAGAAATGGAAAAAGTTTATGAATATATTTATTTTAGAGGATAATTTAATCCAGCAGACGCGGATTAAAACTCTGGTGGCAGAGATTTTGCGGGAGGATGGCGTGTCCGCCCGTCAGTTTGAGGTTTTTTCAAAATCGCAAAATTTATTGGATGCGATTGTTGAAAAAGGGAATCATCAACTGTTTCTTCTGGATATTGAGATTAAGGGAGAAGAAAAGCGGGGATTGGAGACTGCAGCGGACATCCGTCAGATTGATCCCAATGCTATTATTGTTTTTGTGACTACCCATTCAGAATTTGCACCAATTAGCTTCAAGTATAAGGTGTCTGCCCTTGATTTTATTGATAAGACGGCTCCTGATGAGCAGTTCAAAGCCGATTTGCGGGAGGTCATCGCCTATACGGCCAATAATATGCATCGTTCTGAGGAAGTTGATGAAGTCTTTACCTTTGAGTCCGCCCAAGCGCGTGTTCAGCTCCCTTTCAAGGATATTTACTACTTTGCGACCTCCCCAACTCCTCACAAGGTTATGTTGATTACGAGGAATGAGCGGCTTGAGTTTTATGGTAGTCTGTCAGAAATTGTTGAAGTTAATTCCAAACTCTTCTCCTGTCACCGTTCTTTCCTGATAAATTTGGATAATATCAGTCGTGTTGATAAGGCCAACTTACTGGTCTATTTTGAAAATGGAGACTTCTGTCCAGTATCGCGTTTAAAGATGAAGGCGCTTATGAAGGAGTGGGAAGCTAGACAGGGCAAGACCTAAGGTACTTACATAGTTCATAAATCTTTACACAGTTGGTGTAGAGATTTTTTATGATGAAGTTTGTCACTATCAAAGATAAAATTTATGTTGAAGAGATTTCAATCAGGCAAAGAATATGGCATTTTAAGACAAAAATATGTCATTTAGGAAAAAATTTGACATTTCAAGATAAAAAAACGACAATTCAAGATATTTTGGTTCAAATATCTTTTATTTGAGATATACTAATCGGCGTAGGGATGAAGTTTTCTACTAGATTCTCTCTCCCAAAATTTTAACTAGTAGAAGACAGACGCAAACTTATCCCGAACTTCTTATTTATTCGAAACCCATTTCTCATCTCTCTCCCAATATACTGTGAAATGGAAAGGAGCTCGCGACGGCGGGTTCTTTTTTTTGTCTTGAAAAACCGTTCTTGATATTTTGACTCTTTATTAACTCTAGTAGATAACAAAAATTCAAGGTCTACAAGGTATCAGATTTCGACCTTTCATTCTGCCGTTGAAGAGATTAATCTGATTTTTTGTTGACAGGGTTGGCGGGTAGACGGTCTCCTGCTGGCATCAGCACTAACATGGGTAACTTGGGAGGCATTTGGACTAGGATGTCAGCTCACATTTATCAGAATGAATATTTTTCTGTATATTCGGTCGGAATATGAATAAAAATCAAAAAAAGATAAAAAAATCGAAAAAAAAATACAAAAAATCCTTGACGAGTGAATAAAAATACCCTATAATGGGTTTCGTAAGGTTGAGATATACAAAAACAACCAAAAAAGAAAGAAAAGAGAAAATAATTATGTCAAAAGAAAAAGTCATTCTAGCTTACTCAGGAGGTCTTGATACTTCCGTTGCCATTACCTGGTTGAAAAAGGATTATGATGTCGTTGCTGTCTGCATGGACGTCGGCGAAGGTAAGGATTTGGAATTCATCCACGACAAGGCCTTGACCGTTGGTGCGGTTGAATCCTACGTCCTTGATGTTAAGGATGAATTTGCAGAAGAATACGTTCTGCCAGCCCTGCAAGCCCATGCCTATTATGAACAAAAATATCCTTTGGTATCTGCCCTTAGCCGGCCAGTTATTGCTAAGAAATTGGTAGAAATTGCTCACAAGACTGGAGCAACCACCATTGCCCACGGTTGTACCGGTAAGGGAAATGACCAAGTTCGGTTTGAAGTGGCTATTGCAGCCTTGGCACCTGAACTTAAGGTTATTGCCCCAGTTCGGGAATGGAAGTGGTCTCGGGAGGAAGAAATCGACTACGCTAAGGAAAATGGTGTACCGGTTCCTGCTGACCTTGACAACCCTTATTCTGTTGACCAAAACCTTTGGGGTCGGGCCAACGAATGTGGGATCTTAGAAAATCCTTGGAACCAAGCTCCAGAAGAAGCTTTTGGCATTACCAATTCTGTTGAAGAAGCTCCTGATACGCCTGAATTTGTCGATATTGAATTTAAGGCTGGTAAACCCGTTGCCATCGACGGTCAAGAAATGAAATTGGCTGACCTCATTCAAAAATTGAATGACTTGGCTGGTAAGCACGGGGTTGGCCGGATTGACCACGTGGAAAATAGGCTAGTTGGTATCAAGTCTCGGGAAATTTACGAATGTCCTGGTGCCATCACCCTCTTGACAGCCCATAAGGAAATTGAAGATTTGACTCTTGTTCGGGAAGTCTCTCATTTCAAACCAATTCTGGAAAATGAATTGTCCAACCTGATTTATAATGCCCTTTGGTTCAGCCCAGCAACCGATGCTATTTTGGCCTACATCAAGGAAACGCAAAAGGTGGTTAACGGGACTGCCAAGGTTAAACTCTATAAGGGTTCTGCTAAGGTGGTCGCAAGGAAATCGCCAAATTCTCTCTATGATGAAAACTTGGCAACCTACACTACAGCTGATAGCTTCGACCAAGATGCTGCTGTTGGCTTCATCAAACTTTGGGGGCTACCAACTCAAGTTAACTCTCAAGTTAATCACAAATAATTTTATTCTCGGTAGGGTGCAACAAACCCTTTAGAATTCAAGAAAAATCTTCAGATAAAAGGGGTCAGAGAGCCCCATCTGGACCTCTTTTCTTTAAACTTTATATTCAAGGAAAATCAAAAGTTGGCGAGGCAACGAGCTGCAGGCAGTACTATGGTACGGCAAGGTGAGTTAACGACGGAAGATTTTGATTTTCCAAGAGTATAACCTGACTAGGTTGCCCAGTGAGCCAACCGACAGGCTTGAAAGGGGAGATGATTTCTTCCTTTCAGGAAAATGTTCTGTGAGACCATCAAAACTAGCTATGACATAGGCTAGTTTTTTTGATATGATAAGAAAGAAAAAAGCTAGGCAAGCAAATGATTCTGTTTGGCCTTGCATAAAACTGTGACACTATGTAACACTAAAGGAAGGGAATGTTCGTTGCTTAGGCGAACCTGGTAAAACTATGGCAGAAAATCATAAACTCTGGGGCGGTCGTTTTGAGGCCGGTTTGGAAAAGTGGGTGGAGGAATTTGGAGCGTCCATTTCTTTTGACCAGAAGATGGCAGAATTTGACTTGAAGGGATCGATTGCCCATGTGACCATGCTGGGGCAAACTGGTATCATCGCTCCAGAGGAAGCTGGTCAAATCAAGGCAGGGCTAGAAGAGCTCCTGCAGGAATTTCATGCAGGACAACTGGAGTTTGATGTTTCCAATGAAGATATTCACATGAATCTGGAGTCTCTTTTGACCCAGAAAATTGGTCCGGTTGCTGGTAAGCTCCATACGGCTCGCTCTCGTAATGACCAAGTTGCAACCGATATGCACCTCTATCTCAAGGCTAAATTGGCTGAGGTTTTGGATAAATTACACAATCTGCGAAAGAGCCTGGTGGATTTGGCGGATAAGCATGTTGACACAATTATGCCGGGTTACACCCACCTGCAACATGCCCAACCCATTTCTTTTGGTCACCACCTCATGGCCTACTACAATATGTTCACCAGGGATAGCGAACGCTTTGACTTCAACCAAAAGCACACCAATCTCTCGCCTTTAGGGGCTGCAGCCTTGGCGGGAACGACCTTCCCCATTGACCGCCAGCTGACTAGTGATTTGATGGGCTTTGATGCCCCTTACAGCAACTCTTTGGATGCTGTCTCTGACCGTGATTTTATTTTGGAATTTCTGTCCAATGCCAGCATTCTCATGATGCACATGAGCCGCATCTGTGAAGAAATTATCAACTGGTGTTCCAACGAATACAAGTTTATCACCCTGTCTGATACCTTCTCAACCGGATCTTCCATCATGCCTCAAAAGAAAAATCCTGATATGGCCGAGCTCATTCGTGGGAAGACTGGTCGGGTTTATGGTAATTTAACCGGTCTCTTGACCGTTATGAAATCCCTGCCTCTGGCCTACAATAAGGACCTCCAGGAAGATAAGGAAGGGATGTTTGATACGGTGGAAACCATTACGGTGGCCATTGATATTCTGGCTGGTATGCTGTCCAGCATGACCGTTAACGATAGCCACATGGCTGAATCTACCGAAAAAGACTTCTCCAATGCTACCGAACTGGCCGACTATCTGGCTGTCAAGGGTTTGCCTTTCCGTCAGGCTCATGAAATCGTTGGTAAGCTGGTCTTGGAATGCACCAAGAATGACCATTACCTCCAAGATGTCCCTCTGGAACGCTACCAAGAAATCTCCGATTTAATTGAGGAAGACATCTATACCACCCTCCAATCCAAGACTGCTGTCCAACGTCGCAATTCTCTTGGCGGAACTGGCTTCGATCAGGTTCGCTGGCAGATTGAAGAAGCTAAGAAAAATCTTTAAGAGGGGCAGTTGTCTGGTTGCTCAGTCGCAAAAAGCTCCCACTAGGGAATTGCTAGTGGGAGCTTTTATGTTAGTCTTCAAATACAACAAAAGAAGAGAGGCAATCGAATCTAAAAATAGCTTTATCCCAAGCCAATTTGAAAGCTCTTAATTTAATGACGTTTTGATTTTGGTAAGAGACTTACAGCAAGGCTACTGATGAGCAAACCGATCAGGCTCAAGCCCCAGATAGATTGGCCATTTGTCTTTGGCAATTGAGCATTCTGATTGGTTTTAGTCTTAGTTGGCCTCCTTGTCTGATTTTGTAAGGATTGATAATTTTCGGTGACCATTTGCAGGATGGCTTGTCGCTCTTCAAGGGACAAGCCTGTTTGGCCTCTTGTTTCTTGCCCCTGGACTTGTTGGGTTTCAGGAGTGACCGGACTAGCTTGGCTGACTTGGTCGCTGTAAATGTACTTAAAGTCGCCAAAGCCATTATTGCTTGGGTCAGCAGCAATAAATTGAATCGTTGGGCGGTTGCCTAGGAGGTTTTTGGCCCGTTCGGCCGTACGGAAGTGGACATCTAAGCCCTTGATGGTATCAGCCAAGTGCCAATTGTTATCAGCTGTGGGATTGATGGTCTTTAGGGCTGTAATGTAGTTGATAAGGACTTGACGGTTTTCCAGGTTGAGCAATTGGTTTAGGCTAGCATTCCTTACACCAGGAAAGTTTCCGCTGGCCCGATAGTTATTGGTGGCGACCATAAATTCTTGGTCATCTTTGACGGGTTCCCCTTGGTAGGTTAAGTCCTGGACACGATGGGCATCTGGATTAACGAGGTTGCCATCACTATCATATCTATTTGGTTGCGTAACATCGAATGTATAGTTGATCCCATCAATCACATCAAAATTGTAGGTACGGTAGTCAGGGTTAATCAGTTCTTGTGCTTCCGTCTTATTTGGGTCAATTTGATTAAATTGGCCAGCAGACATTTCCAACCATTCCCGCAAATCTTTACCTGTCACCTTGAGGACGGCAGTGACATTGTCGTAGAGGTAGAGGTCAGCGACATTCTTGATGGCGATTGGACCTGCTGGAATATCTGTGTAGGAAGAAGCATCGTTGCGGGAGCCAGCTTTAAATGGAGCAGCTGCGGACAAGAGAGGCAGGCTAGCTTCTGGTGTTCCGGCCAATTGGTCTTTAACATACCAAATTTGGGCGTTATTGACGATTTGAATAGATGGGTCATCTTCCACTAGGGCGAAGTAACTATTGATGGGAGCAGTAGTCGTCCCCACTTGTTCGCGGACATAATCAATGGTGCCTTCATGGGCTTGCTCGGCAAGGTTGAGGATGGTGGGGTCGGTGGCATCAGAATTCTCATCAATTTTTCGAATTTCGGCATGGCTTTGGTCTACCTTCCACTTCCCACCTTGGTAAAGCAGGTTGAGTTGGATAACCCCTAGGTGGTCACCATATTTTCCACCCATGGTGACGGGAATGCCATTGATTTTACCGTTGACCCCATCAACTCCTGGAATTTTTTCATAGATGCCAGTCCCGTTGCCAGAAGGAAATTCGGCATGGGCGTGACCTGTAACGACAGCATCAATTCCTTTGGCACTAGCCAGTTGGTAGCCGACATTTTCTTCGCCCTGAACATAATCATTGTCACCAATACCTGAGTGGGACATGACGACAACAATATCAGCCCCCTGGGCTCGCATTTCTTGAGCGACCGCTTCGACGGCTTGAACGGCGTCGATGGTCTTGACCTTGCCTTCGAGATTGGCCTTGTCCCAGTTCATAATTTGAGGGGGAACGATACCTGTGATACCGATATTGACCGTCACTTGTCGCCCATTGGTATCGGTAAAGGTTTTCGGAATGATGACATAGGGATTGAAATAATGTTTTCCTGTCTTGGCATCTAGGACATTGGCATTAACAATAGGGAGACCTGCAGCGTCAATGACCTGATTGAGATAGTCCAGACCATAGTTAAATTCATGATTACCTAGGGATGCGGCGTCGTAGCGTAGGGTCGTAAAGGCCTTATACATGGGATGTTGTTGGCCTTTTTTGACCGGATTGATGAGGGCTTCATAGGTACCAAGTGGGGTCCCTTGAATGGTGTCCCCGTTGTCAACTAGAACAGAATTGGGATTTTCTTTTTCAGCCTGATTAATCAGTAGGGCGGTCTTAGCTAGTCCGATATTTTGAGCGGCCTTGTCTTGATAATAGTCGTAGTTGACCAGATTGGTATGGAGGTCAGTTGTTGAAAGGATCTGAACATCCACCTTTTCTCCTTCAACTGGCTTTAAATCAGCAGGATTGGTTTGATTGGCAGTTTGAGGTGTTGAGTTCTGAGCCAGGGCCTGGTTCTGATTATTGGGAGCCTGCTCAGCAGATGTGCTTGCTTGAGAGCCCTTAGAGTCTTGATCTTGGTTTGAATCAGGAATTTGCTTGCTGGTTTGGCCATCGCTAGCAGCCTCTGGAGTCTTTGGAGATTCCTGGTTTAAAGGGCTAGTCTGGTCACTGGTCTGATTCGCAGTTGCGTGCTCTGTCGGAGTGCTAGCTACTGTCTGATTTTGATTCAGAGCTGGATTGGCCTGACCGTCAGCCTGAACTTGGTTAGCAACTAGCCCAGCTGTAATCAGGGATAGGACCAGGGCACTTTTTCTGAGATAGTATTTGGACATAGAGAAACTCCTTGCTAAATAGTTGTTGAAGATATAGGCGGCCACAAAAAGGAGAGCAGGGTTGGGTCTTGTAAGCCCGATATCAATGCAATAAGTTGTCCTATCACTTCTTAATGTTCGTCTATGAAGTTTTCGATTGCTATTATACACGCAAATTTATATTGAACAAGCGCCAAAGCCGAACTTTATTTCTATAATAATCATTTTCTATCGTATAACAGTCAATGTTTTCCTGGGCTTACCTTTTACCTTGATCTAGTTGCTGGGGTTCGATTCGGCTGGCACTTGCGACTAACTAGTGATAAAATATAACTTGGTGATAGAAGTCAATTAGAGATGTCAATAGGCATTAAATCCGAGCGGTTTTGGGCTTTTTGGTCTTTTATGATATAATAAGGGATAATTTAGAGGATTTGGAGACTGAGTTGAAGAAGACCTATCGAGTAAAGCGAAATCAAGACTTTCAAGCTATTTTTGGGCAGGGGAAGAGTGTTGCCAATCGAAAATTCGTTGTTTATAGTTTGGAAAAAACGCAAGGACATTTTCGTGTCGGTCTATCTGTCAGTAAAAAGTTGGGGAATGCTGTGGTTCGCAATCGGATTAAGCGCAAATTGCGGCATGTCTTAATGGAATTTTCCCCCTTTCTAACGACGCATGATTTTGTAGTTATCGCTAGGAGAGGTGTAGAAGAGCTCAATTATCATGAGGTCAAGCAGAATTTGAAGCATGTTCTCAGCTTGGCTGGTCTCTATCAAGACTAAATCTCTCTTCTTCCTCAGAGGATGCGACAGTCAGATAAGAGGGCCGATAGTGCTCGATTATTGGACTTAGTAAGAAGTTTAGGCAAGCCACCCTAGTGGTTGCCGTAGGAAATAGAAGCTGGGATAAAAGTCCTCACC
>ERZ773004.20-NODE-20-length-111596-cov-47.135089_pt1 | contig 111596 bp, 88 predicted proteins | sample MGYA00580667_ERZ773004 | MGnify/ENA primary metagenome ERZ773004 (study PRJEB29015, sample SAMEA2737963) | human oral metagenome | biome: human oral; feature: human-associated habitat; material: dental | place: China | collected 2123 ... | reverse complement strand
TAGATGCTAAAAACTGGGACCGCGAATGGATCGCATATACGATTGGCCTATGGGCGATGAGCAGTCCGCGGTTGAGGGCGGCGGCGCGCGTGAGAAAAGCTCGCGCGGGCACCGTTTACAAGGGCAAGAGCCGCGCGTGAATGGGAGGGACGACGCGCCGCGGAACCGCGCGCCGGGAGGCGGCCTGCGAGACCGGGCCCGCGGGATGTTCGTCGGCCTCGCCGTCGGCGACGCGATCGGAATGCCCGCAGAATTCAAGGAACCCGGCGAGTTCGAGCCGGTCGGAGGTCTGCGCGCCGGCGGCCCGTTCGACCTTCCGGCGGGGCATTGGACCGACGACACGTCCATGGCCCTCTGCCTTGCGGACAGCCTTTTGGCTTGCGGCGGCTACGACTCCTACGACGTCATGGACCGCTACCGTCGATGGCGGCGGGAGGGGTACCGAAGCTCGACCGGCGTCTGCTTCGACGTCGGCAATCAGGTGGCCGCTGCGATATCCGAATTCGAGGGCAACCCTTGGGTCCCCAGGGGCAAGCCACGGGTTCTGTCGGCGGGCAACGGCTCGATCATGCGCCTGGCCCCGGTGATCGTCGCCGCCTTCGGGGCGCGCAGGCCGGAAAGCATCGTCGAAACGGCCGGAATCTCAGCGCGGGAAACCCACTATTCCGTCGAAGCCGAGGCGGGTACGGAGCTATTCGCCGCGATGCTTGTGCGGGCAATGGAAGGGGCGGACAAGCTGGAAATATGCAGCCCGCGCTCATTGAGCACGGGAAAGCAATTCGATGCGACACTCGACCGCGTCGTCGGCGTCGAGAAACTCGAAAACACCGGCTATATCGTCCACAGCCTGCAGGTCGCAGTGTGGGCATTCGCCAGTCACGAGAGCTTTCGCGACGGCATGCTCGCGGCGGTGAACCTGGGCGGAGACTCAGACACGAACGGCGCGATATACGGTCAACTCGCCGGCGCCTACTACGGATGCGAGGCTATCCCGCGCACGTGGCGGGACGGGGTCTTCATGGCGAGCGAAATCGCCGCCTTGGCTGACGATCTGCTCGCCATGAAGACCTGCCCCGTCTTGCGGACGCGATTCGAAGAAGACTGATGCTCAGTCCTTCTTAAAAGCGCCCTTGATCTTCTCTCCTACGGCCTTGACGTCGGACTTGACGTCCTCGGCGAACTCCTTCACTTTGCCTTCGGCGTGCTGGGCTTTGCCTTCGGCTTCCGTGTCCTTGTCGCCGGTGACTTTTCCGGCGAATTCCTTCGCCTTTCCGGCAACCTTGTCGAACGTTGAGTCGTCTGCCATGGCCTTCCTCCTTTTGATGGAGCGTTAAATGGACATCGCCATCGTCTCATCATTTGAGAAGAAAGTCTACATTCCGGACGTCGCAAGGAAGAAGCGTCCCGCGCTTAAACGACAGCCGTCCCGTATTTAAACGACAGGCGTCCCGCCTTTGAAACGCACAAGCGCGTCCGCCCTTCAAACGCACAGGCGCATCGGCCCTCGAAACGTAGAATCCTCTCATGAGCATGCCGCCTGCGAACATTGAGCTGACGCCCTGCACCGCGAACGACGTCGATAAGCTGAGCGCCGTCAGCGCGGCGGCCTTCGCCGAGACGTTCGCCGAATATTACAGCGCCGAGGACTTCGACGCGTTTCTTCACAAAGCGTACGCGCCGGGGACTCTCGCCGAAGAAATCGCCAACCCCGGTTCGACCTTCTGCTTTGCGCGGGTCGACGGCGAAATCGCCGGATACGCGAAGATCAACGTCGGCGAGGCGCAAAGCGAGGACGCCATGCCCGACGCTTTGGAGATCGAGCGAATCTACGTTCTGAAAAGGTTCAAGGGGCGCGGCCTGGGCCGGCTCATGCTGGAGAGGGCCTTCGAGGAGGCCCGGGCGCGAGGAGCCGAGTCCGTGTGGCTCGGCGTCTGGGAGCACAACGACGCCGCCTTGGGATTCTACGAACATCTCGGATTCGAGGTGTTCGGGTCCCACGCATTCCACATCGGCAAGACGCGGGACACGGACCTGCTCATGAGGCGCAAGGTCGGTCCGCGAGATTGAGCGGGCGGGATGCGGGCCTGCCGGACCGCTCCGAGCAGGGCCGGCCGAGCGATCGAACAAGGTCAGCCAGGTGACCGAACAAGGCCGGCCGAGCGGTTCGAGCGTCGTCGGCCGGCTGGCCTCGCGTCGTCGGCCGGTCAGTTCGGCGTGTATCGGTAGATTGACGGCCCCTTGGCGTAGTAGAGGTTTCCGTCTGTTCCGCGCACGAGCCCGCTGACCCCTCGGGCGACGGGCGCGGAGGCTTTGAACGTCTGCGCGGAGATGGGAAAAAGCGCCGTTCCCGGCTGGAAGACGCCGTAAAGCATCCCAGATTTGTAGACTAGCTGGCTGCGGTTGACCTCTTTGCCGCCCGAGACCTCGGCGCGCTTGACGACGTCGAGGGTATTCGGATTGAGCTCGAAGACGTACCCGCCGGTCGTGCCGTACAGCTTGCCGTCGTCGCCGAAAGTCAATGCCGTGACGGCGTACTGTTGGAAACGGGGAACGGGAGTCTTCACAGCCGTGACCGTCTGCCTGGCGACGTCGAAGACAAAGACCTTGCCCTCGGACTTGCCGGAGTGCTCGAATTCGGAGCCGCTGCCCCCGCGCGCAGTGGTTCCCACGTAGAGCTTTCCGTCGCGATAGGCCATGGAAATCGGCGAAAGGCCGTCAAGTGAGCCCCTGAGCGACAGATCGGCCACGGGCAGGTCCTTGAGGAGGTAGACGCGGTTGGGCTCCATCTGGTTCTTGGCGACGTCGTAGAAGCCGAGCGCTCCGCCGAGCTTCCCATATCCCGGCACCGTTCCCACGGCCACCCGGCCGTTCGCGACGCTCGTCATGGCAAAGGGGCGGTCTTGATTCTTTCCCTTGGCGACTTCGATCGGCTTGCGCGTTTCGCCGGTCTTCAGATTCCGCGATTCGAGCATTCCGCCCGTGTACAGGCCGGAAACCAGCCAGTCGCCGCTTTGGGCGAAGGATTCGACCTGCTTGAGAGACTGGGGGAGCAGGCTGTAGGAGCGCGACGCCGGGTCTATCCGCGCGATCTTCCGGGTGTGCATGAACCAGCCCGCGTAAAGCTTGCCGTCGCTGGGGGCGATCATCGACTGAATTCTGCGGGGGGCGACGTTTAGCTTGGCCTTGAATGTGGCGCCGGCTTTTGCCTTGGCGTCGTAAACCGTGATCCCGTCGCGATTGATATTGGTTGAGACGAAGAAGTCGTGGGTGACCCAGGCGGACCTGCTCAGGTTGTCCGCGAACTCGTCATTCGTGAAAACCGGGCGTTCCGAGCCGTCGTCGGGGTTGTGCTCCATCAGATTCCGCTCGGATGCGCCCGTTCGCGGATTCTTCGCCGTCGCGAAGTAGTAGACCTTTTTCGCCTCACCTGGCCTCGCGACGACGCGCTTGGTGAAACTCCGGGCCTTGCCCAGAAGCGCTCCGGTGTTCGGGTCCAGCGCGCAGGCGCCGTCGCAGATGAGACTGCCGTCGGCGTTCCGCATATCCGACATGGTGACGTACAGGCGGCCGCCTTTGGCCTCGAGGCTTGCGACGGAGCCGGAGTCTTTGCGCAGCGCGGCCGGGACGTTCAGGCGCTGCGCCCGCGGATTCGCCGTCGGGATCCTGTAGATCGACGGCTTTGTCATACCCGTTCCGGCGTAGACGACGCCGTTCTCGTAGGCTATCGAGCGGACGTCGCGCTCTCCCTCCTGAATCCGACTGCCGGTAAGGTCGCCCCACCGGCCGCTCTTGGCGTCGTAGGTGAGGACCCTGCCGCCGTGCCCTTCGCTGGAACTGGCGATGTACAGCCTGTCGTGTTCGTCCGCGACGACGTCCCAATAGAAGCTGCCTCGCTTGGAGATCTCTTCGTAGTTCTTGTTCGACGAGCCGTCGTCTCCCAGTCGTTTCACCGTGTAGGTGTCGGGATCGATGTCGTAGAGCCTGCCGTTGCTGCACGCCGCCACGACGTGCCTGTTGCTGAGTGTGGCGTAGCCCCATGGGTAGAGTTCGGCGCCGTCCTTGTCCAGGACGGTCTTCTCGACGTCAATCTTCCTCTTGTTCTTGAGGTCGATGACGTTGAGCGAGCCCCCGTAGCCCCCGGAGACGACGAAGGCCAGCGGCCTGCCGCCCTTGTCGGTCGTAGTCCCGTAACTGGGGATGTTCGGTTCGTCTGGGATTGGCGTGGACACAAGCTCCTCGCGTCCCGCTTGCGTCGCCGCCGGTCGAGGAAGGCTGGCCGGCGCCAAGGCGCCGGGCGACATAGACTTTCCGGACGCCGCCGATCGGGCGGCGATGGACGAGGAAACCTGGCCAGCCTTGGACGCCGGCGCCTCGGCGGCCATCGATGTCGAAATCGTCGATGCGGACAGGGCAAGCGCCAGTCCGGCTCCCAACGTCGTCCTGCGCAGACTCGGACGCCGGATCGAATGCGAAATCGAGCCTTGGTCTGAGCGCGGATTCGGGCCCGGGCGTCGATTCGAACGTGGGTCCGGGCCTCGATTCGGGCGTGGGTCCGGGCCTCGATTCGGGCGCCGGCCATGCGTGAAGCGGGTCGCGCGGCTGTTTTTCATTGTTTTCCTTTCCGACGTTCCGGTTGGTCCGTTCGCCGATATTCTGGGCGCCGTCGCTCGCGGCAAACCGACGATTGGTTGATCGTAATATTTTTGATTCTTCAATTACTTTTGGCTGCGATCATTTCACAGACGGGCGGCCGCAGGGAAGCGATTTTGAAAAATGACCCGAAGTTGGAATTGTTCAGTTCAACAGTTGGAATTGTTCAGTTCAGTAAATGCACCCGCGTGGACTAGGCTCTTCCTCAAAAGGCAGGCTCCCGAACGAGGAAATGCGAGGAACGGATATGTGCGGCGAATCCGAAGGCGAGTGCGTCTTTTTCCTCAGGGGCGTCAACTTGGGCGCTCACAGCAGGGTTTCCATGCCGCTGCTGCGCGAACTCGTCGCGTCGAAATTTGGCTTGGAGCGGGTGCGCACACACCTTCAGAGCGGAAACCTGCTGTGCGCTCCGCCGGCGGGTCCGCAGGACTTCGCCGACGGCCTGACGAAGCTCGTCCGCGAATGGTTCGGCGTGGACAGCCCCGTTGTCTATCGCACCGCCGCTGATTTGCGGAGGGCCGTTGACGCCGACCCTCTCGCCGACGTCGTTGGAGACGAGTCCTTTTCCCACGTTATGTTCTTTGACCGCGACGTCGATTCGTTTGACGGCCGGCGCTTCCGCGACGCCCTCAAGGACGGCGAGGACCTGGCCTGGGCGCCGCGCGAACTCTACCTGTGGTACGGCACTCCGCGAGGGCTCCACGGTTCGCGCATCACCCAGGCCTATGCAGAGCGCCATCTGGGCGTCACCGTCACGGCGCGCAACATGCGCACGCTGCGAAAGTTGGCGACGATGCTGGATTGAAGCTTCTGCGAGCCCCGCCCCGGCGTAGGCGCACGCGGACCCCGTTGTCTGCGTGCGGCCGCGCCTTGGGGCGGGGGGCTCGCACTCGGCGGTCGAAATCAGATCTGCTCGACCACGACTTTCACCGCCCGCACCAGCGAGACGGCCCCAGGATCGGGCGTTCCCAGCGACTTCTCTCCGAGGGGCCGGGCCCTGCCGAGCTTGGCGACGAGCTGCGCCGTGGACTCGGCCCCCGCCTGGCCCGCGGCCACGGCGGCCTCGCCTTTGGCCTTGAGGTCGCCGTCGGTCGAGACGAAGGCATCGACCAGCGGAACGAGCGCGTCGACCATCGTCTTGTCGCCCACCTGGGCGCCGCCGAGCCTCTGCACGGCTGAACGCCCGGCGATGACGGCGTCCGTGATCGAGTCGAGCGAGGGGGCCTCTTCGTTTCCGAGCGCCGCGCCGATCGCGGTGAGAAGGGAGCCCCACAGGGCGCCTGAGGTGCCGCCCGCGCGGTCGGACCAAGCGTCGCCCGCGGCGCTCAGCGTGGTCGCCACGCCCGCGCCCTGGTCGGCGATGGCCCGCGCCGCCTGGGCGGCGGCCTTCGATCCGTTCGCCATTCCGATGCCGTGGTCGCCGTCGCCCGCGATCGAATCGAGCTTGCCGAACTCGTCCTTCGACTCCTCGAGCATCTCCGAGACCTTTTCGAGGAGCCCGACGACGACGCCCGCAGCCTCCCGCGAACTCTCCGAGCCCTTCTCGGTCACGACCACGGTTGCCGCCGCCGAGTTGAGCTCGGCGTCGTCGCGCTCAACCTCGCCGACGGAGCCCTTCCTGTAAGCGGGGGTGTCGCAAGGCGCGTCCCAGTAGGAAAGAAGCTCGTCGTCGACCCACACGAGGGTGAGCGAGACGCCCGCCATGTCCAGCGAGGTGACGAATTCTCCCGATTCGACGTCTGCGATCTCCACGCCGGCGGCCTTCAGGCGGTCGACGACGGACCCGACGACGACGAACAGCTCCTCGTACTTCGTGTCGCCCAGGCCGTTGACGATGGCAATGACGCGATTTCCCGCCGATTCGGGGCGATCCTCGAGGAGGCCTTCCACGAGGGTGTCCGCGACGTCGTCTGCAGAGCCTAAATCGTCCTCGGAGACCCCGGGCTCGCCGTGAATGCCGAGGCCGATTCCCATCTTCCCTGCGGGAACCGTGAAAAGCGGGCCGTCGGCGCCGGGGAGCGTGCAGCCGGAGAAGGCGACGCCGAAAGAGCGCGTGGCCGCGTTCGCCTTGGCGAAAATGCGCTTGACCTCCTCGAAGTCCTTGCCCGCCTCGGCGGCCGCCCCCGCGATCTTGAAGACGGGGAAGTCGCCCGCAATGCCGCGGCGCTTGTCGAGTTCGTCCTTTGCGCCGGAGGCGATGTCGTCGGTGACTACCAGGGTGTCGGCGGGGATTCCCTCAGAGCGCAGACGCTCGATGGCTTGGCCGAAATGCAGGACGTCGCCCGCATAGTTCCCGAATCCCATCAGCACTCCGGCGCCGCGGTCGGCAGCCTTGAGGACCGAGTACGCCTGGGCGCCCGAGGGCGAGGAGAAGATGTTCCCGCACACCGCGCCGTCGGCGATTCCGGCGCCCACCCAGCCGGCGAATGCCGGGTAGTGGCCCGATCCGCCGCCGTAGACCACTGCCACCTTTCCCTGCGGAGTCGCGGTGGAGCGGACGACGCCGCCGTAGACCGGCTTGACGTAGCGCTTGTTGGCCAGGACGAACCCTCGCAGCGCCTCGGCGGGAAAATCCGCGGGTACATTTACTAGTCGCGTCATTGCGTGCCTTTCCTAGTTGCCGCCCGTCGCCGGACGGCTGCGTGATGTACGTTGATCTTATATCCCAGTGACCGGGTACACAATTTTGCAGGAAACATCGCGCCGGTTGAGGATGACGGCGAGAATTCGCGCTTCTTACTGGTGCGTTGTTACATTTTTTGCCTGCCTTTGCACTGTCGCTTTGCAGCGCCGCGGCAAACGGCAGAGGCGGCCGATCGGCCTTCCGAGTGCGGGAAGGGGCGCCCGAACGCGTAGGCTAGGGCCATGAGCATGAACGCCGCCGTTCTGCACGGCATCGACGACCTGTCCCTCACGCGCGTCCCCGTTCCCGAGCTCGGGCCCGGCGAAGTCCTCCTCAAAGTCGAGGCGAACACGATCTGCGGCACCGACCTGCGCATTGTTTCCGGCGCCAAAACCGCGGGAGTCCGCCCCGGAGTGATCCTAGGCCACGAGTTCGCCGGAAGGGTCGCGGCCGTCGGCGAAGGCGTCGAAGGGGTCGACGTCGGCGTGCAGGCCACGTGCTCGATCGTCCTCTCGTGCGGCCGCTGCCTCCAATGCCTGGCCGGCCGCGAGCACCTGTGCGAGAACTTGCGGCTCTTCGGATACGAGATCGACGGCGGGCTCGCCGAGTATCTGCTTGTGCCGCGCGAGGCGATGGAACGCGGCAACCTTGTGCTCGCGCCGCGCGAACTCGAACCGACGGCGCTTGCGTTGGCCGAGCCGGTCAGCTGCTGCCTCAACGGGGCAAGGCAGTTTCGGGTGAGCCCGGGCGAGGCCGTCGTCGTCCTGGGAACCGGGCCGATCGGACTGCTTCACGTCGCGCTCGCCAAGCTCGCGGGGGCCACGCGGATTGTGGCCGTCGGGCGCCCCGGACGCCTCGATCCAGCGCTCGCCCTCGGGGCGACGCACGCCCTGGCCTCGCAGGGCGAGAAGCTCACCCGCGAGATTCTCGACGCGACCGGCGGCGGGGCCGACGTCGCGATCGTGGCCGTCGGCGACCCCGCGCTGGCCAACCAGGCGCTCGAAGTGGCGGCCATCGGCGGGCGGGTCAACTATTTCGCCGGTTTCCCCAAGGGATCGACGGCGGTGATGGAGCCGAATATCGTCCATTACCGCGAGCTGCAGGTGACGGGCGGCTCGAACGCGCGCAGGGCCGACGTCCGCCGGGCCGTGGAGCTGCTTTCCAGCGGCACCCTCGACGTCGGCAGCCTCGTGACCCACCGGTTCCCGCTGACCCAGATCGACGCGGCGATCGCCGCGGTGCGCGAGCGCGCGGGCCTCAAAGTGGCGGTGGTGCCCGACTGAGCGGCGCCCGCGCGCCGTTCCGTACTTCGGCCGCTGCCCGGGCGCGCGCAGCCGCCGAAAAGCGGACCGCTTGCGCGGGATTCGCCGGGCTGTTGCGAGACTCGGCCGTTCCAAGGCGCGACACTAACCATGCGCATGCACGGACGTCGCTCAAACGCGCGATTCGCCGGGCTGTTGTGGGGCTTGGCGCTCACTGGAACGTCGGCAGCGTGAGCTCGCCGGCTATCGGCCGCCCGATCCACGTTGCCAGATCGTTTCCGCGAAGCCCCTGAGACAGAAGGAAGACGATCTTGGAGTACACGGCCTCCAAGGTCATGTCGCCGGCGCCGACGGCCCCCGCCCTAGCGATGGCGTCGCCGGCCTCGTAGTGGCCAAGAAACACTTGGGCTTGATGGCATTGGGAGGCGACGACCACCGGGACGCCGTCGGCGATCGTCCGCTCGAGCACCTCGGCCAGCCCGGGTTCGGCCGCGGGCACGTTGCCCACGCCGTAGGCGCGCAGCAGCACTGCCTCCGGACGCGGGGTGAGAAGGGCTTCGAGCCGTGAGGACGATATTCCGGGCGCGAGGTCGAGCACGACGACGTCGTGCCGTGCGTAGGGCGCAGGATTGCGCCAATCGAAGCCTTCGGGGGTTCTGCCCCCGGTGGGGAGTGCCTGCGCGGCTTCTAAAAGGGAAGCCTTCGCTCCGGAAGCCTGCGTCCCGGAAGCCGTCGATCCTGAAGGGGAAAGTCCCGAAGCCGTCCCTCCGGAAGCCGCCGCCCCGGAAGCGGCAGGCTCGGGTCCCGCCGTCGGCGAGACGACCTCGTCGGTGGCGTACCAACGCCAGGGCGCGCCCGTTCGCGCGAGCGGCGGGACCGACGGCGAGGCAAAGCCCTCGAAGGACCACGAGCTCGTTTTCGTCACGCGGTTGCCGGCCAGAAGGTGGTGGCCGAAGAAAAGGCTGACGCCCTTCGTCCGCCCGGAGGCCGCGGCGCGCAAGGCGCCCGCCACGTTCCCCGCGGCGTCGGAGCCGACGTCGCCCAAGGGGTATTGCGCCCCCGTGAAGACGACGGGCCGGTCAAAACCGACGAGGGCGTAGGAGAGGGCGGCGCTCGAATAGCTCATGGTGTCCGTGCCGTGAAGCACCACGAAGGAATCGGCCTCCTCGCGGTGGGCGTGCAGATCGTCGATGATCGCCTGCCACGATTCGGGCGTGGCGTTCGAGGAGTCGATGAGCGGCTCGAGCTCCGTCAGGCTCACCCGCCCCTCGAGCTCGGTCCCTGCGATCAGAGAGTAGAGCCATCCCCTGAGGTCGGCGCCGGGGACGAGGCCGTTGGGCGAGTCGACCATGCCGATGGTTCCGCCCGTGTACGTCACGTGTATGCGCATTTCTTCCTTCCTTGGAGTTTGTGCACGTCGAACAATCCTAGCCGCGGCCGGCTCACGTCCTGCAGGCTGCTTAGCGCTCGCCGCCGGCCGAAAGCGCCTGGTCGCCGTCGTCGGCGGCCTCCTCGTCGAGAACGCGGTCGAGAAGGGCGCCGTCCACCCGCCCGCGAACGAGGCGCCAGCCGCCTGCCATCATCGCGACCACCGGCACGAAGAGCGCGAGCGTCCACCGGCCTTCGGAGCTCGTGAGATTGGAGCCGACGACGACGGCGAAGAACGCCAGGGCGATGTAGTTCGTGACCGGGGCGCCGGGCATCCTGTAGGAGGGGCGGGTCTCCTTGCCCGCCTTCACGCGCCTGAGGAAGGCGAGGTGGGTGACGAGGATCGAGGCCCACGTGCCGGCGATGCCGATGGCCGCGAGGTTCATGACGACGTCGAAGGCGTCCTTTTCGAGGACGACGTTGAGAAACACCCCGACGAGGCCGAGGGCCGAGGTGATGACGATGGCGCCGTAGGGCACGTGGTTCGCGTTCATGCGGGTGGCGAAGCGCGGGCCCGAGCCTGCCACCGCCAAGGAGCGAAGCGTGCGGCCCGTCGCATACAGGCCGGCGTTGAGCGAGGAGAGCGCGGCGGTGAGGACGACCACTTGGATCACGCTCCCGGCGTGCGGCACGCCGATTCCCTTGAAGAAAGTGACGAAGGGGGATTCGTCCTTCGAATACGCGGTGTACGGCAGGACGACGGCCATGAGCGCCACGGCGCCCACGTAGAAGACGAAGATGCGGACGATCATCGAGTTGATGGCCTTCGGAAGAACGCGTTCGGCTTCTTTCGTCTCGCCTGCGGCCACGCCCACCATTTCCGTGCCGCCGAAGGCGAAGACGACGCCGAGGGTCAGCGCGAAGACCGGGGCGAGCCCCTTGGGGAAGAAGCCTCCCGATTCGGCGATGTTGTGCAAGCCCGCGGTGTGGCCGCCGACGTCGTGCCCGACGACGATCGCCCAGACGGCAACCGCCATGAAGCCGACGATCGTCGCCACTTTGATCGCCGCGAACCAGAATTCCGCCTCGCCGAACATCTTGACGCTCAGCAAGTTGAGGGCGAAGACCAAGGCGAGGGCGACGAGGGCGATGAACCACTGCGGAATTCCTCGGAATGCCGTCCAATAATGCATGTACAGGGCGACGGCCGTGATGTCCGCCATGACGGTGACCGCCCAGTCGAGGAAAAACATCCAGCCTGCGACGTAGGCGCCCTTCTCGCCCGTGAACTCGCGCGCGTAGGAGACGAACGCGCCCGAGGAAGGGCGGCGGATCGCCAGTTCGCCGAGCGCCCGCACCATGAGAAACGCGAAAATCCCACAGATTCCATAAGCGACGACCAGCCCGGGGCCGCCCTGGGCGAGGCGGCCGCTGGCCCCGAGGAACAGGCCTGTTCCGATGGACCCGCCGATGGCGATCATCTGGATGTGCCGAGGCTTGAGCTCTTTGCTGTATCCGGCGTCGCCCCTGTCGTGTTTCGCGGCGGTCGATGTCGGGAAGTGCGCGTCTTTCATCGTTCCTCCTGTCATTGGCAAACGAGCGTCATTGGCAAACGAGCGGTCGCGAGTGCGCGATTGCGGCAATTCTACGTCCGCGACGGTTTGCGATTCGATCCGTCGGAGGCGGTTGCGCCGGCGGCCCGAACGTCGTCGGCGGCGCGCCGGGCGCCCGTGGGACGAGCCGGCGCGGACATGCCCGCACGGAAATGCGTTGACTGCGCGCTGGGGCCCGTGGGACGAACGGTCTGGCGGCTTGCGGCTCGGCGTGGGAAAATTGGCACATGACATACACCCTGGTGCTGCTCCGCCACGGCGAGAGCGAATGGAATGCAAAGAACCTCTTCACCGGCTGGGTCGATGTGCCTCTGTCGGAGAAGGGGCGCGCCGAGGCCGTCCGCGGGGGCGAGTTCCTCAAAGAAGCCGGAGTGCTTCCCGAGAAGCTGTTCACATCGATGCTTCGCCGCGCCATCATGACGGCGAACCTTGCCCTTGATGCAGCCGATCGCCACTGGATTCCCGTGGAGCGCCATTGGCGTCTCAACGAGCGCCATTACGGTGCCCTTCAGGGCAAGAACAAGAAGGAGATCCGCGACGAGTACGGCGAGGAGCAGTTCATGCAGTGGCGCCGCTCCTACGACGTTCCGCCGCCGCCGATCGAGGCCGGTTCCGAGTTCTCCCAGGACGCCGATCCGCGCTACGCCGGCGAGCCGATTCCCGCCACGGAGTGCCTCAAGGACGTTCTTGAGCGCCTCCTTCCCTACTGGGAGTCGAGGATCGTCCCGGAAATCAAGACCGGCAAGACGGTCATGATCGCGGCTCACGGCAACTCGTTGCGAGCCATCGTCAAGCATCTTGACGACATTTCCGACGACGACATCGCCGGAGTCAACATTCCAACGGGCATTCCGCTGGTCTACGAGCTCGACGAAAAGACGCTCAAGCCGGTGAAGAAAGGCGGCACGTACCTCGACCCCGAGGCCGAGGCGAAGATCGCGGCGGTGGCCAACCAGGGCAAGTGAGTCTGGTCGCTGCCACGCGGCCCGAAGGCCCCGTCACAGGTCGGAAGGAAGCGTCTCCGTCTGCCTCTGGTCGGGGCCTTCGGGCGGGTGCGGCGCTCGCTTCGCGTGCGGGGGACCGCCGCTCGAAGGCGTTGTGTCGCCCCGACCGGCGCCTGCGCCTTGCGAAGGGGCATGTGATCTCGCTTATTCGAGAACTGGAAGGCTTCGAGAATTGGTTCTCGTTCTATTCGAGAGCTGGAAAGTCCTCGATGGGAGGTTTTCGTCTGTTCAAGGTTTGTGGGGCGGGGTGTGGAAGGCCATTGGTTCAAATCGCGGCGCGAAGTGGGCTGCGGCGCGCGTCGTCGGCGCGTTGGTTGTCGACGACAATCGGCGGAGGACGGCGGAAAACTCCGGATCATCGACGTGGGGGACCGTGTCGCTTAACGCCTTTCGATCAGTTTCGCAATGGGGTACTAAAACCTGAGTAAAAGAGCCGACGTTACCGCCTTAATGATAGAATGTCTACTTGGAACCAGTCTGAAGCGAAGGGAATGGGACCGCATGTCCTACACAATCGGCGAGACGGTCGTTTACCCGCATCACGGCGCGGCTCGCATCGAAGACGTCTTCACGCGCAAGATCCGCGGTGAGGAGAAGACGTATCTCAAGCTTCGCGTCGTGCAAGGGGACCTGGAGATCCAAGTCCCCGCGGACATGCTCGAGGACGTCGGCGTGCGCGACGTCTCCGACGACGAGCAGTTGAAGCAGGTTTTCACCGTCTTGCGGGCGGAGCAGATCGAGGAACCTTCGAACTGGTCGCGTCGTTACAAGGCGAATTCGGAGAAACTGACGTCGGGTGACGTCATCAAGGTGGCCGAAGTGGTCCGCGACCTCACGCGTCGCGACGCCGACAGGCACCTCTCGGCGGGGGAGAAGAGGATGCTGTCGCAGGCCCGGCAGATATTGGGGTCCGAGGTCGCGCTCGCGCGGCAGGTCTCCGAGGGCGAGGCGCTCGAACTTCTTGACGAGATTCTCGGCGAATCGGCGCTCTAGTGCGAGTCGCCGCCGTCGTCGTAGCCGCCGGAAAGGGAACGAGGTTCGGTTCACGCGACGCAAAAGCCCTCGAGCGGCTTTCCGGCGAGCCTTTGCTCGTGCATTCGGCCCGCGCGATGGCCGAATCCGGCGTCGTCGATCGAATCGCAATCGTCGCCCCCGCCGATCGAATCGAGGAATTTGAAGGGATTCTTCGAGCCGTTCCGCTCGGGAGAGCGTCGGATTCCCCCGAGAAAACTGCGGAGCCGACTAAGGGCGTTGCGGACGGCCCTGGGCGAGCGGCGGAGACGATCGGGGGCGATGCGGGGCCGATTGAGATCGACGTCGTCGGCGGCGGGCGGACGCGTCAAGAATCGGTCGCGCGCGGGTTGGATCGCGTGTTTGAGGCGTACGGCCCTGACGCGAGCTCGGATTGCGTTCTCATTCACGACGCGGCGCGCCCACTCGTGCCCGGCGCGGTGATCAGGCGCGTCGTCGATGCGTTGGCCGCCGGGCATCCGGCCGTCGTCCCCGCGCTGTCGGTGGCGGACACGATCAAACGAGTCGAGCGCATCGCCGACGGCGGGCGGGCCCGACTCGGCGCTTCGCTGGGCGGAAGTGGCGCCGGAGCGGCTGAAAACGAGTCTGAAAAGGCCGGAAGCGGCGCTGAAAAGGCCGGAAGCGGAGGCGCTGCATCCGGCGGCGAGGCGGACGCCGGTTTGGAGCGCGTCGTCGAGACCCACGATCGCACCTTGCTGCGCGCCATGCAGACGCCGCAGGGCTTTCACCTCGACGCCATCCTCCGTGCGCACCGGGATTTCGCGGAAAAAGGAGAAGAAGAGGCGAGCGCCGCACCCGACGACGCCGCCCTCGTCGAGGCGGCCGGGCTGCCCGTTGTGCTCGTTCGCGGGAGCGAGCGGTCGATGAAGATCACGCGGCCGATCGACCTCGCGATCGCGCAACTGCTGGCCGACGACCCCTCGCTCGGCGCTTGAGCCTGCCGGGTCTGTTGAGCCTGTTGAGCCCGCCGGGCCTCGGTGCCTGAATCCGCCGATTCGGCTCGGCCTTTCACGGGTCTGCGCCAGTTCCCTCCGGGCGCGGGCCTCTTTTCGCGTTGCCGCCGGCACGATCTAACGCCTTGTCGCATATGCGCCACGAGTAGATAATTTCTGCATGGACATTCGCGTGGGAACAGGAATCGACGTGCACGCCTTCAGCGAGGACCCGTCCCGTCCGCTCTTTCTCGCGTGCCTTCGGTGGCCCGGCGAGCGCGGGCTCGAAGGGCATTCCGACGCCGACGTCGCCGCCCACGCCGCGTGCGACGCAATCCTCATCGCCTCGGGCGTCGGAGACCTCGGCACGGTCTTCGGCACGGAACGGCCCGAATGGGCCGGCGCTTCGGGCAGCGCGCTCCTGGCCGAAGCAGTGCGTCTGGCCCGCGCCGACGGTTGGGCGACAGCCAACGTTTCGATCCAAATCGTCGGCCAACGTCCCAGGTTTCTGCCGCGCAAGGCCGAGGCGGAGAAAGCCATGGGCGACGTCGTCGGTGCGCCCGTCGGCGTCTCGGCCACCACCACGGACCGGCTCGGTTTCACCGGGCGGGGCGAAGGTCTGGCCGCTATAGCGACCGCGCTGGTTCATAGGATTTGACGCTGACCCGCAGGGTCTGACCTCGCTTCGTGGGCGACGTCGGCTTGCGACCGCGCTAGTTCATAGAGAGCGACGTCGGCTTGCGAGCGCGCTGGCTCTCATGGAGCGGTATTGGTTTGCGGGGAGTGGCGCTCGTCCGCGAGTGGCGCCGGACTACAAGTGGCGCTCGTCCGCGAGTGGTGCCGGACTACAAGTGGCGCTCGACCGCAAGAGACGGCGCAGCCCATGGGGGACGGCATCGGTCATGGGCAGGGATGGCACGGCCTATGGGACAGCACCGCTTATGGGGGATAGCGCCGTTTATGGGGGAGAAGGCTCCGACCATGGGGAAAGGCACCGTATATTCCGCTATCCGCTGTCGGGATAAAAGCTGCCGCCGTGATTGCTCGCGCCGTGGGTCCGTACGTACTCTCGCTGCATGAGTTCTACGTTTGACGCCAAGAAAGCCTTGATTGTTCACGCGCATCCCGAATCGGCGTCGTTCTGCGCCTCCCAGATGCGGGCGGCCCGCGACGAGCTGGTGCGGCAGGGCTACGAAGTCGATGTCATCGACCTGTACGAAAACAAGCTGGACCCGGTGCTCGACCGCGGCGAGTTCGAGCATGTCGAAGAACCGTTCAAGCCGCAGAAAGAACAGCTGAAGGCTGTCAAGGAAGGCACCCTGGACCCGCGAATTCGCGAGGACATCGATCGAGTGCTGGCCGCGGACCTCCTCGTCTTCTCCTTCCCTCTGTGGTGGTTCTCGGTTCCCGCCGTTCTCAAAGGCTGGGTCGACCGGGTTTTCGTCATGGGCGCCGTTTTCGGCGGGGACTATGGGATTCTCGACGAGGCCGCGCTCGCTGGCAAGCGCGCGGTCGCACTCACGACCACCGGTGGGCCCGAGGCCATGTACTCCGAGGACGGGGCCTTCGCTCCCATCGAGAGCTTCCTCTTCCACGTCAACGAGGGAATCTTCCGGTTCGTGGGGTACGAACCGCTCAAGCCCGTGGTCACCTACGGCCCTGCGCATCTGGATGACGGGCAGCGTGAAAATGCGCTCGGAGCGGTGCGATCCGAATTCGAGACGATCGACGAGCGTCCGCGGGCCTGAGGCACACGCGAAACGCCGGTGCGGCAGGCGGCCGCGGTCTCAGGCAGGCGTGCGGGCCGCCGCGCGCTCGGGTCGTTCAGACGTCTCAGTTTCGGGCCGGACGGGGGCGAACGTCGCCAGGCCGACGAGGAGAATGACGACGATCCCGAGGATCCCATAGATCGCCACGTCGTCTTTGGGCCGGCCGCTCACCTTGCTCGCCAGAGTGATGGAACTCGAGTACATGACCGACGAGAGGAACGAGACGGCCCGGCCCGTCGTGGCGTACAGCCCGAACATCTCGGCTCCGGAGCCCGACGGCGCGACCCGCGCCAGGTAGGAGCGGGAGGCCGCCTGCGTCGGACCGACGAAAACGCACAGGGCCAGGCCGAACACCCAAAAGACGACCGGGCCGGCGGGCTTTCCGAAGAAGACGATGAGCGCGAGCACGCACATGGAGGCCAACGAGCCGACGATCACCCTGCGCGGGCCGATCCTGTCGTCCAACTGGCCGAAGACGACCGTCGCGACGCCCGCCACGAGATTCGCGGCGATGCCGAACATGATCACCTCTTCCCTCTTGAAGCCGAACGCGACGCCGGCGAGCACCCCGCCGAAGGTGAAGACCCCGGCCAACCCGTCCCGGTAGATCGCCGAGGAGACGAGGAACCACACAACCGAGCGGCTCTCGCGCCACAGGCGGGCGATCGAGCGGCCGAGGTCGGCGTACGAACCGAAGAGCCCGCGCGAGGGCTCGCCCGAGGGAGGGCGGTTGCGCGAGGTCAGGAGCAAAGGCAGGCAGAAGACGAGGGTCCACAGCGCGCACACCGCCATCGAGACGCGGATGTTCAGCGCGTCCTCGCCTGTGACGCCGAAAAGCCCGACTTCGGGCTGGATGAAGCCGACGAGCAGGAAGAAGAGAAGCAAAATCGAGCCGATATAGCCTAAGCCCCAGCCGAAGCCGGAAACCCGGCCGACGTTCTCGGGAGTCGAAATGTCGGAGACCATCGAGTTGTAGATCACCGACCCGACTTCGAACACGAAGTTGCTCGCGGCGAGCAGAAGAAGGCCGAGCCACACGTAGTGTTCACTGGGTTTGACGAAGAACATGGCGCCGATGAGCGCTGCGAGCGCGAGGGTCGTCGCCGTCAGGACGGTGTGCGTCTTTCCCGTGCGGTCCGCCCACTGGCCGAGCGCCGGGGCCGCCAGCGCGACGAGAATGCCCGCGAGCGCCGTCGTCCAGCCGAGGTTCGCGTTCGCGGACGGCCCGAAGAGTTTCGGAGTGGTGAGGTAGACGGAGAATACAAAGGTTGTGACCACCGAATTGAATGCCGAAGAGCCGACGTCCCAGGACGCGCAGATGACGACTTTGCGCGAAAGGAAGCCGGTGCGACTTTGGCCCCCGTCGTCTGTGTGAGTACTCATGCCTTTTACTTTACGGTGCATTTACTTGCGGCGCACGCGGAATGCGGGCGCAAACCCTCGGCCGCTGGCGTGCGGCGAGCCAAATCGAACCCTTCGCGGCGCTCATTGGATACCCTAGTGGGGTGAGCTTGAAGATCTACGATTCCGCTGCGCACTCGCTGCGAGACTTCGAACCGCTCGAACCGGGCCGGGCAGGGATCTACCTGTGCGGCGCAACCGTCCAGGGCACCCCGCACATCGGCCATATGCGTTCGGCGCTCGCCTTCGACGTGCTCGCAAGGTGGCTGCGCCGCAGCGGGTACGACGTGCGGATGATCCGCAACGTGACTGACATCGACGACAAGATTCTGCGCAAGTCCGCCGAGGCCGGCCGCCCCTGGTGGGAATGGGCCTACCGCTTCGAGCGGGAGTTTTCGCAGGCATACCGCACGCTCGGGGTTCTTCCGCCCACGTACGAGCCGCGGGCCACCGGACACATCGCCGACCAGATTGAGCTCATCCAAGCCATCCTCGACGCCGGCCACGCCTACGTCGGCAATCCCGGGAACGTATATTTCGACGTCGCCAGTCTCCCGGACTACGGCTCCCTCACGCGTCAGTCGCTGGCGAACATGACGGTCGACGAGTCCGACGTCGAGCCTGACAAGCGCAATCCGCACGATTTCGCGCTGTGGAAGGCCCCCAAGCCGGGCGAGCCCGCGACCGCGGCGTGGGCGGCGCCGTGGGGAAGGGGCAGACCCGGCTGGCACATCGAATGCTCGGCCATGGCCGGCCGCTATCTGGGTGAGACGTTCGACATCCACGGCGGCGGGATCGACCTGCGCTTTCCCCACCACGAGAACGAACAGGCCCAGTCGCACGCGGCGGGGCGCGGGTTCGCCCGCTACTGGATGCACAACGCGTGGGTGACGATCGAGGGGGAGAAGATGAGCAAATCTCTCGGCAACTCCCTGACCGTCGAGGCCGTCGCGCGCGAGGTCCCGCCTGTCATCTTGCGGTTCGCCCTGGGAACCGTGCACTACCGTTCGACGGTCGCCTATTCGCCTGCGACCCTCGCCGAGGCGCAGGCAGTCTGGGACCGTCTGGCCGGCTTCGTCGCGCGCGCCGCCGAATCCGAGGAGATCGGCCTCGACGAGGTGGCGTCCCTCGGCCCGGACCGCCTTCCCGCCGAGTTCACGGCGGCGATGGACGACGACCTCAACGTCTCCGGGGCGCTCGCGGCCGTCCACGAAGCCGTCACCAAGGGCAACACCGCGCTGAGCGAGCGCGACTCGGCGGGCGTCAGACGCGCCCAGCTCGAAGTCCGCTCGATGCTCGACATCCTGGGGCTCGACCCGCTGAGCCCCCAGTGGCGGAGCGGCGCGGGGTCCGACGCCGTCGGCAAGGCGCTCGACGCGCTCGTGGCCGACATGCTCGAGCGCCGCGCCCAGGCGCGGGCGGCCAAGGACTGGGCGACAGCCGACGCAGTGCGCGATTCGCTGTCTGCGGCCGGCGTCGTCGTCGAAGACTCGCCAGAGGGCGCACGCTGGCACGTGGAGGGACGCTGATGGCCGACGGCAGGACGAAACGCCCGAAGGGCAAGAAAGGCGCCCTCGTCGGATCCGGCGGAAACAATCGGCGCCGCCTTCAAGGCAAGGGGCCGACGCCGAAGGCCGAAGACCGCGTCTACCATCCCGCGCACAAGCGCAAGCTGGCGGCGGAAGCGGCGCGCCGGGAGCAGGCCAGGCTCGAGAAGGCCAATCGCCTGCGCCCGGAGCTGAGCCTTGCCCCCGGGCACGAGCTCATCGCCGGGCGCAACGCGGTCCTCGAGGCGGTGCGGAGCGGGATTCCCCTCTCTCGCGTCTTCGTCTCGGGAGGCGTCGCGAGCGACGAGCGCCTCGGCGAGGTGGTCCGCACGGCCACGGCTCTCGGCGCGCCGCTTTTCGAGGCTTCGCGCACGGAGCTCGACCGTATGACCGACGGCGCGGTCCACCAGGGGGTGGCCATTGAGGTCCCGCCCTACGAGTACGCGGACGTCGAGGACCTCGTCGAACGGGCAGGCAAAGGTGCGCGCGCCGGCAGGCCCGGGCTGGTCGTCGCGCTCGACTCGGTGACGGATCCACACAACCTCGGCGCGGTCATGCGCTCGGCCAGCGCCTTCGGCGCGGACGGCGTCGTCGTGCCCGAACGGCGCTCGGCCGGCGTGAACGCCACGGTGTGGAAGGTCTCGGCCGGGGCGGCGGCCCGCGTTCCCGCTGCCCGCGTGCCGAATCTCGTCGCAGCCTTGGGCAAGCTGAAGGCCCGCGGCTACTTCGCCGTCGGGCTCGACGGACGCGGCGACACGGCGATTGAGGACATTTCCTTCGCCGACGCCCCCATCGTGCTCGTGACCGGCTCAGAGGGCAAGGGACTCGCCCGGCTCACCCGCGAAACGTGCGACGCGATAGCGTCGGTTCCCATCGCGGCCGAGCTCGAATCCCTCAATGCCGCGGTTGCCACCGGAATCGCGCTCTACCAAATCGACCGCCTTCGGGCGCGCTCGCAGTAGGAGGAACAATGGTTACTTGGCGTCCAGTCAGCGGCGACATTCTGCGGCTCGATCCCGCGCTCGCGTCGGTGAACGACATCGAGAACTTCCTCGCCGAGAGGCGGATCCCCGGAAGGGGCGCCGCGGCGGGGGAGGACGGCTACCGCCTCGAGCTCGCGGTCACCGGGCGAAGGAGGCGCATCGCCGTCCTCGACGACGACGGCGTGCCCGCACCCGGCCCGACGCTGGCCGAGTTCGTCGAAGAGATGGACGGGACCCTCCGCAAGCTTCAGATCGACATGGGCGGGATCATCGCCTGGGGGGACATCGACCTCGGCGAGGTCGACGTCGAGGGCGACGACGTGGACGTGGCCTCCCTCCAGGAGCTTGAACGACAGGCTGAAGCCGCAGCCGGCGAAGGCGCCGGCGACGATGCACGCGAAGTGTCAGGCGAGGATGCCGCGGAGGACGCCGGCGAGGAGACAGGCGAGGACATTCCCGAGTTTAAGGGCCCGATGCTCGTCGTTTCGGACATCGCTTTGGCGGAGATGCCGGGCCTCGCCGCCGCCAATCGGCGTTCCCTCGCCGTCTTCCGCATGGAGGGCGCGTGCGCCGTGGCAATGGAGCTCGACGGGACGGAGGACGCCCGGAGGGCCGGCAAGCCGGGCTTCGCGATCGCCTTGAGCACCGACCCGTCCGGCCTGGACGCCCCGGTGCTGTCCGTGCGCTGCCGCGGGCCGCGCCTCGTGTGGCGCTGGGACGACGAGCTCGAGCCTGTGCCGTGGGCGAAGGCCGACGCCGCCGCCTCCGATTTCGTCGCCCGAGAGCTGGGGCCCGGGGCCATCTCCCAGCGGATCTCCCAGACGGTCGCCTCCGTCGACGCCGCGCGCATCGAGGAGGCACTGCACGCCGACCCGCACGCCGCCCCCGCGATGCTCGTCGCCGCCCTCGGCCTTCCGTCAGAGATCGCCGACTTCCTCTCCGGCCTGCTCAGTGCGACCGCCATTCCGGGCGCAATCGTATTCGAGCCGAAGCCCCTGCCTCAGAGGATTCAGACGAGCGTCGCCTACGGATCGGTCGGAGAATCGAAGTCGAAGACCGGGTACTGGCAGGCGTATCGCAGGCTCTTCGTCGACCGTCCGCGCGTGACGGAAATCGTTTCCTCGATTCAGGCAGGAGTCGGCTCGGTCCTGTTCGCCGGCGGCCTGCGCTCGTGGCGGCGAACAGGAGGGAAGGTCGCCGCGGCGATCGGAGGCGCCCTCGTGGTCAACGCCGCAGCTCGAATCCTCACGATGCAGTGGATTCAAACCGCCCTGGAAACCGAAGGCTTGACGGTCAAAAGAGCGGAAGCCGAAAACGAGACAGCCGAAGAAGCGGAAGTCGAAGATGCGAAAGCCAAGGGCTTGGCGGTCGGGAACCCGACAAACGCATGCCCGTAGGAAGAAAGCCCCGCGAGCGCATGCCCCCAGGTCAGACGATCCAACGCAGAAAGGGATCCTATGAGCAGGAATGACAGCGAGGCCGCCGGGCGGGACGACGTCGACCCCGGCCTCCCGGCGGAAGGCTCCGCAAACGGCGCCGCCTCGGGCCGCGGCAAATCCTCGGACCGCGGCAGATCCTCGGACGGCGGAGCCCCTTCGGACCGCAGCCCCTCGGCGGAAGGCTCCGCAAACGGCGCCGTCCCCGAAGCCGAAACGCAGACGGAGCTCGAGGCCTTTTGGACGCGCGCACGCAACGTTGCCGGGATTGCCCCGCTGGAGGCCGTCCTCGGCCAGGACGACGCCGCGTCCCTCCGGCCTCCCGCCTTCGCCTTCGGCGACAGCCCGGAGATGTCCGACCGCCTCGCCAAGCTTGTGCTCGACGGCGAAAAAAGCGCGACCTCCGCGTGGCTCGCCTCCTACGAGGCGGAGGGAATCGACATCCCCGAGGTCGGCGACCTCTCCATCATGTGCGACGGCGCAGACCGGCCGCTCGCCCTGCTGCGCACCGCGGACGTGCGCAAGATTCCCTTCGCCGACGTCGGCCCCGAGATCGCGCGGGCCGAGGGCGAAGGCACCCTCGACGAATGGAAAGCCGAGCACCGCGACTTTTTCGCGCGAGAATGCGCCGCGCTGGGAATCGAGTTCGACCCCGAGGGCGACGTCGTGGTCGAGTTCGTCGAGGTTCTCTACCGCCGCGACGGCGTCTGAGCCTGCCGTTCGCGATAGACCCTCTCCAGAAGCGAGCACAGGGTCGAATACTCGCTCGGGGACAGCGCGGCGAAGAACTCTTCGCGTTCGGGCGCCAACTTTGCGTGCAAGCGGTTCAACAGCTGTGAGCCGAGCCGCGAGATTTTGAGCATCTTGGCCCGCCCGTCCTCGGGGTCGGGCCGGGAGGCGACCAAACCTCGCTTTTGAAGCGCCCCGAAGAGGCCCCGGCCGAGGTGTGGGCGGCCATAGAATCCCGCCTGGCGGGGCTTTCCCGCTCCTCTCCCGCGTCTGGCCCCACGCCTGCCTGAGACGACAGGCCCGCCGGCGGGGCGAACGCCTCCGGCCGCCGGCATGTTCTACGCTAGATCGGGCGCCCCATCGGGTGCCCGCGACGCGACGGGAGAGGACCCCATGGCTTTAGGTTGGAAACTGCACGGAAACGGCCGCACGATCAAGCCGGGGGAGGTGGTTCCCCCTGAGGAGCGGCTCTCGTGGCCCCGCACCGTCGGCATCGGCGCCCAGCACGTCGTGGCGATGTTCGGCGCGACCTTCCTGGTTCCCATTCTCACGGGCTTCAACCCTTCCACCACGCTCTTCTTCACAGGCGTCGGCACGATCCTCTTTTTCCTCATCACGAACGGGAAGCTGCCGAGCTATCTCGGATCCTCCTTCGCCCTCATCGCGCCCATCGCCGCCGTGACGGGGTACAGCTCGAAATCGGGGATCGCGATCGACTCTCACAAGATGGCGCTCGCCCAAGGCGGCGTGATAGCGACGGGCCTGACCCTCGCCGTCATCGGCCTCGTCGTGCACTTTGCCGGAACCCGCTGGATCGACAAGCTCATGCCGCCCGTGGTGACCGGGGCGATCGTCTCGCTCATCGGCTTCAACCTGGCCCCCAGCGCCTGGAACAACGTCAAGGAGGCCCCGGTCACGGCGATTTCCACGATCGTTGCGATCCTCCTGTTTACGGTCTGCTTCAAGGGGATCGTCGGCCGCCTGTCGATCCTGTTCGGCGTCCTCTTCGGATACGTCGTCGCGTGCGTGCGCGGCGAAGTGGATTTCGGCTCGATCTCCGGCGCCGGATGGCTCGGGCTCCCCGAATTCCACGCCCCCGCCTTCGACGCCGCCCTGCTGGGCCTCTTCGTTCCCGTCGTGCTCGTCCTCGTCGCCGAGAACATCGGCCACGTCAAGTCCGTTTCCGCGATGACGGGCAGGAACCTCGACGGCGTCACCGGGCGCGCCCTTTTCGCCGACGGCGTCTCAACGGTCCTCGCGGGCAGCGGAGGCGGCTCGGGAACCACGACGTACGCCGAGAACATTGGCGTCATGGCCGCCACCAAGGTGTATTCGACGGCCGCCTACGTGGTGGCCTCGCTTTTCGCCCTGGGCCTGTCGTTCCTCCCGAAGTTCGGAGTGGCGGTCGCGACGATTCCCGCCGGCGTCCTCGGCGGCGCCGCAACCGTGCTCTACGGAATGATCGGAATGCTCGGCGTTCGAATCTGGGTTCAGAACAAGGTCGATTTCTCCGACCCTGTCAACCTCAACACCGCGGCCGTAGCGATGGTCGTGGCCATCGCCAACTACACCTGGGTCGCTGGGGACATGGTCTTCGAGGGCATCGCCCTGGGCTCGTTCGCCGCCATTGCGATCTTCCACAGCATGCGCCTGCTCGCGTCCGTGTGCGGAACGCGTCAGGAACCGGCGACGCCGGCCTCGGCGCCCGCCGGAGCCGAGCTGGAAAAAGGGGCGCTGCGATCGGCCCGAACGCAGCGCTAGAGCCTTTCCGGGCCGACGCCGTCACTTGCCGTGGTTGCTTACCTGCACGCAGCCCTTGGCCGCCGTCAGCTTTCCTTTCGGATTCTTGCTCTTGACGTCTTTTGCTTCGAGCACCTTGTCGTAGCCGACGCCGAGCACAATGGAGATCGTTTCGTCGTTTATCGAGGGATCGTAGTGGACTACGGACTCCGGGATGTATTGGGCCGTCGTGTAAGCGGCGTTGATGCCGCGAGGGCCGGTGACGATCCGAGCGGACTCTTTGATCGCCGTCTCGCCGCCCCAATTCTCGGTTTGCGCCACGCTGAAGCCCGACGTTTTGAGAGATTTCGCAACCTCGTCCGCGATGCCCGTGCGGTTCGTCGCGTTGTAGACATTGACCGTGATCGAGGAAACCTCGGTGGCTTTCGAACCGTCGGCGATGCACGGCGTAACCACCTTGTTGGGGTCTTCGTCTCTCGCGAAGCTAGGCTCGAAGGGCAATGGAATGACTTTCGTCCAGATGAGCATCGCTATGACCATGATGACGGCCAAAGTGGCTGTCAACGTGCTGAAGAGCACCGTTTGGCGCTGCTGCATCTTGCGCCGGTAGGCGGCGCGTGCCGAATTGTCCTCACTCACAGGTTATACGGTAGTCCAGCGACGCCGAGGATGCATATGCGGGAACCGAATTGAGGCTTGGAGGTTCGCCACGTCGGCGTTTTCGCGATCAGGCGCGACTGGCTCCCCGATTCAGTCGCGGATGGCTCTCCGAGTCAGACGGGACCGGCGGCAGTGTGAGAGCTCCGCAAGGGGGAGGCAGGGTGAGATCAGTGTGAGAGCTTCGCAAGGGTGCGGTGCGAGACAGTGCCAGAGCTCCACAAGGGGCATTGCGTGATCCCCGCAAGAGGGGTTGCGTGGGAGTCTCGTGTGAGCGCCCTGAAGAGACACTTCACGCGAACACCGCCCGACGCAGGCGGTGTGACGGATGCAACTAACGAAGTCGTTAAGTTGATTGTCGTGGGGTGGGTAACAGGTTTCGTTTCTTTGCGGTTCGACGGCCGACGGTCGCCGCCACGATGGGAACGCCTTGAAAACGGCGTCACGGCACCGATTGGTCGCAACGGCGCGAAAGGGGCGAAGGTTGTGCGGGGGAGTGCACGATGTGAAAGCTGTGACGAAAGCGAATGTCAAGTTGGGCAAGATGGGTTGGAAGACCCATGCTTTCGGCGTGCATAGTTGAACTTCTCCGCCTACGCTCATGTTATCGAAACGTTATAAAGACTGGTGGCGACGTTCGGGGTGCGTCGAAGGTCGTCACCTGTGGCGGTGAAGTCCACCACCGCCACATTCGGTTGGTCCTGGAAGTACATCGGCTTTGCGCGAAGCTGATTAGTCACCACGACCGCCATCCACGTCTACGAGGGCGTGAAACCGGGCCCGGGGGAATTCGTGTGGGGGTTCTCCCGGGCCCCCTTTATGTGCTGGCCGCTTATCGGCTGGTTGGCCTCCTTCGGTTTGCGTGACTTTGAGTTCCCGATCCGCCTGCGGCGGACGGCTCTCGGTTTGGGTTTGTGCGCGACGGCTCCGGCCGGGTGCAGGCCCGGTTCCGCGGCGGCGCGCGTCCCGCCGCGTCAGGCCCAGCGGACGATCTCTTCGAGGTCGCGCCTCGAATGCGCCGGCTGGCTGCCGGCTCGGTACCCCAGAGCGAGCATGACCACCGGCGAGGAGTCCGTGGGGTCAATAAGGCCCCGCTCGGTCAGGATCTCGCGCACTCCGTCGATCGAGAACCCCTCGATCGGGCAGGAGTCGATTCCCCGCTCCGCGGCTGCCAGCATCGCCCCGCCGAGCGCGATGTACGCCTGGCGCGCGGCCCACTGATGCACGACGTCGGCCGTTATCAGCTTGAAGTCCCGCTCGGCCCACTTGGTCCAGAATGCCTTGAAGTCGTCCGCTTCGTCGTCGTCAAGGCCGCGGACGTCCCGCAGGATGTGGTCGATGTGGCCGCCCTTGCGAGTGATCTGCAAGCCCGTCTTTGCGGTGAAGATGAGGAAGTGGCTGGCGTCGAAGCGTGCGGCGTTGTTCCCCGCGAATGCCTTGACTGCGTTCCTCAGGTCCTCGCTCTGGGCGATAATGACGTTCCACGGTTCGAAGCCGTAGGAGCTGGGGGCGAGGCGAATCGCGTCCACGATGAGTTCGACGTCGGGGTCGGGTATCTTCCTGCTCGCGTCGAACGCCTTGCAAGCGTGGCGAAACTCAAGCGCGTTCGCTATCTCGCTCCGAGGGATGTCGGGTGTGGTCATAGGATCGTTCTTTCGCTTGGCTGGTGTGGATTCGGTTGACTGATTCAGTTGGCTAAACGCCCCCGCGGATCTCAAGCGGCAGGCCAGTGCGCCTGAAACGCAGCTGTCGCGTGTGGTGCGTGAAACACCGCCGTCGCATGCCGGCTGCGCGCGTAAGCGCAACTACTTTTCTTGCGATCTACCCTACCTTAAATTGTGGGTGAACCTAAGCTCATTTCTGAGAGGCGCGCCATGCCCGAGGCCGCCTTGGAAACCGAAAGAAATCGGACTTGAGTACCACAATGGGTCAAGCCGCAAATACGATAGCATTGTGCAGCGAACTTGAGGACGGCGTCGTGAAAAGGCCGCACCCCTGCGGGAGTAAGATGAGACCCCCTCGGTTCCCTACTGCCTGGTCTTCCGATGTCGGCGCGCTTGTTTCCCAGTGTTGCGCCTCAACCGTTTGGCGTGTGGGCGCGTCGTGCGGGGGAGGTACGACGACGTCGCCATCCGTTGTCGTTCGGCGCCCCGGGAGCCTTGCTCCCTCTCGCGCCGACGTCCGCAGGGGCCGCGTGAACGACGTCGGCGGCGGCCGCAATCAAGAAAGTGGTGTATGTCATAGGTGTATTGGACTCGGTTGCGCGCATCGAAAGAATTGAGGGCGGGGCAGGGTATTATGCAGTTGGCACGCCTTCACGCACGGAGTGCCGACTTTAGAGGCCTGCGCCTGCGGTTCGTCTCGTTTCGTTTTCGCGGCTCGCGCCTGCGGCTCCTCTCGTTGCCGGGACTTGCTTCGCTCATATTCAGTATTCGGGGCGCTCGTGTTCGGGATCTGCTTCTGTTCGGGACCTGCTTCGCCGGCGCCTGCGATTTGCGCCGCTCGTGCCTGCGACTCATTTGGCCGCCGCGCATCGGCGTGCCTCGCAGTCTGCCTTCGGAGGCGTTGTTCAAGGCGCCTGTGAGTTTTGTACAGGTGCCCGGGTGCTGCGGCGACTCGCGGCTGCGCTTGTCGCTGCGCCTCCGCGCGCCTGTTGCCTCGACTGGGAAAGGCCGCCCAAGTGGGCGGCCCCGACGAAAGGAGGTCCAATGACCTTGGAACGCGCTCCCCAAATCCCCGGCGGCAGCCTCAGAGAGCGTGGCCGCGGCCTCGAAGCGCGTGGCCTCGGCCTCGAAGCGCGCAAGGCAGGCGAGCCCTTTGCCGCCCAGGTCGTGGATGTCCTCGCGGCCGCCGCGGCGAGCGTCGTGTGGGATTGGGCGAAGGTCGCGCTCGTGGCCAACGCGGACGGCGCCCTCCCCGGAATCCAGACCTACGCCCTCCTGATTTGGGACGGACGCGGCTTCGAAGGGTGGATGCCCGCCGAGGCGGTCGAGGACCTCAATCGCGTGCTCGCCCGGTGGCGCGCGGGGCTCGAGCGCTTGTCGCACCCGAGGTGGACGGCCCTCTTCGTCGGCGTCGTCAACGACGGCGGGCGACTCCGTTCTCGCTGGGTCGTCGCCGACGACGCCGACTTCGACGCCTGGCGGATCCGGCTGGGGGAATCCAACGTGCCGATGGCCGAGAGGGGCCTCGCCGGACTCTGAGAGCCGTGAGCCTCTGAGGGCGTCGTGTCGAGATCCGTGCCCGAAGTGTCGAGATCCGTGCCCGAAGGCTGTGCCGTAAGCCGGTCGTGCCGAAGCGCGGCGTCGAAAGACGGTCCCGCGGAAGCGTTGCGTCGAAAGCGCGTTGCGCCGAAGCGTTGCGTCGTGCCGAGCCCTGGGTTTCCGCGGCAAGTCATGCAAGGCGTCGGGTGGTCCGAGTCTCACTGTCAAACTTCGTCGCACATTGTTCGCAAAATTTACATTCGATAGTGTTGTTTTAAATCAAAATGACTTATTAATAAGTTTACAATTCTAAACGAAGGCCACTGTTAAAATTCGGGATGAACTCCCCTTTCTTGCAGGGTTGTGAAAAGGGATAATTGAGGTGCGGGAATGGAAGATGAGAAGCGAAAGAACGCGCATTTCGACTAGCTCCCCGACGTTGCACATCCTCATACGGCAAAGGAGAAATATATGAAGAGAAGGTATATCGCACTGGCTGCCGCAGTCTGCGCAGCATCCATGGTCTTTCCGGGCGGCCCGGCGAGCGCCGCTGCCGGCTCCGCCCAAACTCAGGTGCGGCCCGCGGAAAACGGCGAGCCCCCTTATGGGAAGGCGCCCACGCTCAGGTGGGCCGGGCGCGACTGGTACGTTCGTGACAGCGCTTGGAACGACGGCGGTCCGATGCGGACCGATGAATGGTCCAAGGACAACGCGTCCGTTTCGGGCAATGATCTGGTTTTGAAGCTCAACTACAACCGCGGAAAGCGCTTGATGACCGGTTCAGAGATCGTCAGCGCCGACGCGGTCGGCTACGGAGACTACAGTCTTTCTTTCACGTCAAACGTTCGTGAATTCGATGAACATTCAGTATTTGGCGCTTTCACATATGACTGGGGATCGAATGCCACGAAAGGCAATAGCGAAGTCGACCTCATCGAGACTTCGCGGTGGCACGAGAAAGACAACAAGATGCGGGCCAAGTTCACGTATTACAGGGACAGCGACAGCAAGTCGTTCGAGGTCAGCCCCTACGTGATGCCCGAGGCCACTCGCACCTATCACATGGATGTCAAGTGGGAGCCTGGGAAGGTCACCTGGCGTCTGTGGAACGGCAACCGCACCAGCCTTCTGCGGGAGGGGAGCCGCACCGAGAACGTCCCCGCGCCGACGGCGACCACGCGCATGCATCTGAACGCCTGGTGCTCGTGGCCGCAGACCGGGAACAAGGACGACGACGAGAGGCTCCTGCACAGGGAGACCAAGCCCATAACGGTCAAGGTCCACGGCTTCGACTACACGCCGAAGAGGGCCTCTGACCCGAGGGAGAACTCGGGCTCCGGCTGGCACCGCCTGAGCAGCTGAGGCAGCTGACCCCGGGCGGCTCGGCTTGTGCTGCTGAGCCGCCCGGGGCGACTGTGCGCGGCCTCGTGCTGCCAAAGTGTGGATTAAGCGCTCATGAATGCCTGGTTCATTGTCTGATGGATGCCATGTGCCGCACAACGGAGCCCCTCCTGAACGATGCAGAAGCGTAGGTGCGGCCGGAAAGGGACGACATGTCTGAGCCGCTGCTGGCGACGCTCGATACGATCCGACGGCGCTCGGGAATTCTCGCTCCAGGGCCGGTCGTCAGGGAAACCAGCGCCGATGGATCGGAAGTCAGAATCGTCTACAGTGCGTGCCCCGAGTCCACGCTGCCGGACGCCATCGGCCGCGAGATCTCTTTAGCGTGCGAGAGGGGCGCGCAGTTTGAATGGAAGCTCTACGGCCATGATCTTCCCACGCGGCTCCCTGCGGCGCTGCTGGAGGCAGGGCTGGTCGCCGGGGACCGGGAGACGGTTTTGGCTCTCGACCTCCGCCAGCTCCCGGAAGCCGTGAGAGCTGGGATGAAGGCGGCCTTGCCGGCGGTTCGAGCCAGCGTTGCCCAACTCGCCGACTACGCTCAGATCTCCCGGGAGTGTGGCCGCAGCGGAGTCGACGCTGAATGTAGCCGACTCGCCGCCGCCATGGCCGACGAGCCCGACCGCCTGCAAGTTCACATCGTCTATGTCGACGGCTCGCCCGTTTCGGCCGGCCGCCTTCTCGTGGACCGGCAGCCCGCGGCGGCAGAGCTGGTCGGGGGCCGCACCGCCCCCGCGCACCGACGGCGCGGACACTTCACCACGACGGTGCTCAGCCGCATAGCGGCTGCCATCGAGGCGGGCGCCGAGACTCTTTGGGTGGACGCGCTGCCGACATCGGCGCCGATTTTGACCAAGCTGGGCTTCATCCCAGTGACCTGGACCCAGCCCTACGCGGTGGACAGCGCCGCAGGCTTGGAGTGATCGCCTGTGTTCTCCCGCCGGCACGAGGTTCTGGCTCGAAAACGGCCTTCAAAGCCCTAACGCTGCTTTGCCTCCGCCGCCGCTCCAACCTTTCTATGCCCCAACTGCTTGACATGAGAGGCCAAACCAAAACAACACCGGACCCAGCCACCGCCAGACAACCAAGCCCTGCAAAACCCAGGGTCCGGCACCGGTGGGAAGGGACAACGGGAGTTAAAGGGACAACGGAAGTTAAGCTGACTGGAATGGCATTAGAACTGCTTTAAACGTTGTAATGAGGTCATTACCCGTGAAACGGATCATTATCCGTGAAACAGAAACGGCGGAGGATGGGGGATTCGAACCCCCGAGGGCTTGCACCCAACACGCTTTCCAAGCGTGCGCCATAGGCCACTAGGCGAATCCTCCTGGCGCGCAATGCGCCCCACAAGCATAGCCGAAATTCTGGACATGCGCCGAATCATCGACGTGACCTCGAACGCACCGCGCGGCACCTAGCGTTATAACGGGTTCCGCATTGAGGAATGGGCTCGTTGTCGATTTCTGGTTGTCGCATTGGCGTCTGGCTGCTGTGCTGAAAGCCGGTCGATGCTCTGACGTCTGGAACGGCGTCGATGTGCGGTCGGCTGCCGCGTCTGCGCATTGCCCAGGTCGGCGCGGTTCGTCGCCCCGGGGTGATCCGTTGCCCAGGCGCGGTTTGTTGCCCCGGCGCGGCCCGTCGCCGCACCGGCGTCTTTCCCGTTGGCGCGGATGTCGGTTGTGCCGTAGACTTGGGCGCGGCTCCTCATGCGGCGTCACCTCGCAAAACTCCCCCAGGGCTGGAAGGCAGCAAGGGTATGCGGGCTCTGGCGGGTGCGTGGGGAGTCCTTTGTTTCGCCCAATGTGGAGGGCGACTGAGTCTTGAGCGGGAGCACAGGCAATCCAGAGAAGCGAAGGGATCCGGGCAGGATGCCGTCCAATGCGGAGAGGCGATTGAACTGAACGGGAACCGCGCTGCCGTGCAGGGCGTTGAAGCTCGGAGGCCTGGCGGCGCCTCAAGCGGAGCGAAACCCGATGCGTCCCTCGGGTCCTCGCCTCACTTCACCTTTACGAGCTGGACGTAGCTGTTGGTGTCGGTCGTGATGAACTCGCCCTTGCGCAGTTCGATCGTCGCGGTGTTCTCGTTGCGGGTGCGGCCGATGTTAGTGAACCAGTAGGTGATCTCAGCGGAGTTGGAGACCATGACGTCGTAATACCCCCGCTCCGTCACGGTCACCTCATAGGTTCCCTCCGGCACGTCGCTGCCGACCAGCAGCGAGGAGCGCGTCAGCTTTGCGACGTCGGCCTTCGGCTTGTCCGCGGGCACGAGCTGAAGCACCGGCTCGCCCCTGCCCTGCTGGTGATAGCTGGCGCCGGCGTTCAGAGCCTTCGCGTCGACGTTCACGCTCTGCCCGCTCACCAGATGGACGTCCGCAAGGTTCTCGCGGGGGATAGCCGAGCGGTCCGAGTTCTCCACGAGGATCCTTCCCAGCGCCTGGCTTCTGTCCTTGTGCATCGTGAACGTCAGGCTGGCCAGCTGCTCAGGCGCAACCACCTGGATCCTGTAATAGCCGGGCGGGATCCGATTGCCCACTTGGTAGGTGTCCTTTGAGTTGAGCGGGATCGCCGAGCCGCCCGCCCTCTTGGGCGCGGTGTCCTTCCAGCCGAGCGAGGAGGGCGACGCCGTCGCATCCGAGGCCTTGGCGAGTGTGATATTCGCCGTCGGCGCGGAGCTCGGGTCCCCCGCGATCGGGTTGTAGGCGAGGACGTCGCCGTCGTCGAACCTCTGCCTGACGGGGGCTTCGTCCTTGCGCCCCAACACCCCGCGGAACGTGCGCGAGCCGTCGGCCTTGTAGATCCTCGTCATAGAGGGGGAGGAGGCCTTGATCTTGTAGCTTCCCGCGGGAAAATCGACGCCTGCCACCCATTCGCCGGGGAAGGCGATGCCGTCGCGCTTGGAGGTCATCTGAGGTCTGAACAGCAGCTTGGCCCCGCCCTTGACGTTCACGGTGATGCGTTCGTCTTCGGAGACGTCCAAGGTGTAGGCCGCCACGTTCGGCGCGGACACCGCCGTCTGAGGTATTTCGAAGTTCTGCGAGTAGAAGGGCCGGGCCTCGGAGACGTCCGGGCGGGAGTCCAAAACGTTGATCGGCTCCTGGGGGCTGCCGCTGACGAAGATTCCGTACCTTCCCGGCGGAATGTCCGTGCCGCCGTCGATCCTCACGGGCTTGCCGTCTTGCGGCAGGTCGAAGCTCCTCTGCCTGGCCTTCCTGTTGCCCCTGTCCTCGACTTTCATCTTCGGGCCGTCGGCCGTGGTCGACGGCGAAGGGGCGGGCTCCGAGTTCAAAGTGGCCTGAAGACCGCAGCCTGACGCCGCGCACAGTGAAGCTAAGGCCAAGGCCATGATGCTGCGGATCCTCATTGTGTCCCTCCGATGGTCGATGAACCCGTGTTGTGGCTGATTACAATCTTGCCGCATGCGGGCGTCGACGACCATACGCATGCGCAGGGCGCCACACTTTCTTTGCGAGGGCGGGGCGCCTTCGGTCTGCCGGGCGGCGCGGGCAGACGCAGACCGGCCGGGCGTCAGCTTGGGAAGAACGCTCCACGAAATGTCGGAGGGCGCCCGTAGACTTATGCCGTGAGCATGGCACTGTACCGACGCTACCGTCCGCAGACCTTTCAGGAGGTCATCGGCCAAGAACACGTGACGAGGCCGATCATGGCCGCGCTGCGCGCCGATCGAACGGCCCACGCGTACCTCTTCTCGGGGCCCCGCGGATGCGGCAAGACGACGTCGGCCCGCATCCTGGCCAGGTGCCTCAACTGCGCCGAAGCGCCGACGGACACGCCCTGCGGGGTCTGCGAGTCGTGCCGCGAGCTGTCGCTGGGGGGAGGGGGAAGCCTCGACGTCGTCGAAATGGACGCGGCGAGCCACGGCGGCGTCGATGACGCCCGCGAGCTCATCGAACGCGCCGCTTTCGCCCCCGCGCGCGACAGGTACAAGATCTTCATCATCGACGAGGCGCACATGGTCTCGAATCAGGGGTTCAACGCGCTCCTCAAACTCGTGGAAGAGCCCCCGCCGCACGTCAAGTTCGTATTTGCCACGACGGAGCCCGAAAAGGTCATCGGGACGATCCGCTCGCGCACCCACCACTATCCTTTCCGTCTCGTCCCGCCGGAGACCCTTGAAAATTACATGGCGGGCATCTGCGCCGAGGAGGGAATCGAGGTCGGCGGGGGCGTGCTGCCCCTCGTCGTGCGCGCGGGCGCGGGATCGGTGCGCGATTCGCTGTCGGTGCTCGACCAGCTCATGGGCGGCAGCGACGGCGGAGAGCTCGACTACGCCCACGCCATAGCCCTGCTCGGATACACCGACGGCTCCCTTTTGGACGACGCGGTCGAAGCCATAGCCGCGAGGGACGGATCGACCCTCTTCGCGGTGGTCGAGCGCGTGGTCCAATCGGGGCACGACCCGAGGCGTTTCGTCGAGGACATGCTCCAGCGGCTCCGCGACCTCATCGTCATCGCTCTGGCGGGAGAGGGGGCCGACGACGCCCTCGTCTCCGTTCCCCGCGACCAGTATCAGCGCATGGTCAACCAGGCCGAGCATCTCGGGGCGCGGGGGGCGTCCCGCTCGGCCGACCTGACGAACGAGGCGCTCAGCGGGATGGTCGGGGCCACCTCGCCGCGACTCCAGCTCGAACTCCTGTGCGCGCGCCTCCTCCTTCCCGGCCCCGAGTCGCCCGGCGCTTCGGCCGAGGCGGGGAGCGAGGGAGGGCATGCCGAGGGGCGCGCGGCCGGCTCCAGCGGCAACGGACTTGGGACGAATGCCCGCGTCGCCCAGGCAGGCGAGGGACGTCGCACCGCGGGAGCCCGTGCGGGCGGCGCTGTGGGCTCTGACGACGGAGACAGTCGCGGCGGGGGCTCCCGGGACGGAGGCCCTGGCGCGAGCCGGACCCCGCGCCCGAAGGGAGGCGGCGAGGCGGACAGACACGCGGGTGCGCGATTCGACGGCGACGCCGATGAAGCCCGGAGGCCCGCGGGTCCGCCGGCTCGGCCGGCTTCAGCCCAGCGGCAGCCGACGCCGCAGCGCGGGGGATCGGGGCCGTTCTCCGGCCGCGGAATCTCGCCGACGTGGGCGGCGGGCGCCGACGACGGCCCGGACGAGCCGACGCGCTCGCGGGCTCCGCAACGCGACGAACCGCGCGCAGCGGGCCGGAACGGTTCCGCGGCCGCGAACAAACCTGCGGCCGCGGCTGAGGCGGCCGCAGGCGGGAACGAAGCGACTGCGCAAGAAAGAAAGGCGGGAGCGGAAAGCGGCGTCCCGCCCGTGCGCGAGAGCGCCGGCGCCCCACGCGAGGGCGTGCAATCTGCGAGCGGCGACGCGGCGATCGTCCGTCAGCGCTGGGCCGAGGTTGCGGCCGCCGTCGCCCGGTCGTCGAAATCGACGGCCGCTCTCATCGACGAACGCAACGCGATGGTCGCCGGAATCCGAGACGGGGTGCTCGGGCTCCAGTTCCGCACGGCAGGGCTCGCCACGACCTTCAACGATCGCGATCATGCGCGCCGCGTGGCTTCGGCCCTCCACGACGTTCTGGGGTTGAACCTGCGAGTACGCGGCCTCGTGGGCGGTGATGCAGCCCCAAAAGCGCCTCCCGCCCGTAGCCGGGCGGGGCGACCGGAACAGGCCCGCCGTCCAGCGCCCCAAGCCCCGCCGCCGCAGCCCGCAGCACCGCATGCCCCGTCGCCGCAGGCCCCTCCTCAGCCGGCGTCCGCGGTTCCGCAAAGTCAGCCCCGGCCCGGGCCGGACGAACCGCCGGAACCGGAGACTCCGGCTTTCTCGGAGACGCGGAGTCCGGACGGCCAAACGGATCGGAAAACGCGGAAACCGGCGCCGCGAGCGGCGGAAACGGAACGGGGCGCTGAAAAGGCGCAGCCGAGCGAAGGCGAGTGGCGGCCCTCGCCGGACATGGAGGAGCGCGGCCTGGTTCTCTCTTCCGATCGAGTCGAGATTCCCGAAGGCCCTCGGCCGACCAGAGATCAGCTTGCGTCCGCGCTCCGAGAGCTTGAGTCCGAGCAGGCGGCACGCACTTCCGGGCGTCCGGCGGACGCCTCGAGCCATGAAGGCCACGAGTCTTCGTCTGGCGGCAAAGCGTCGGCATCCGAGGAAGGCACGCCCGGGTCGCCCATGCCCGAAGCGGCGTCGGATCCGCACGCAGACGAAGAGATCCCAGGCCCAGACGCGCCTGACGCGCGAGCGCTCCGGCCGGAAAACCCCGAAGGCGGGGCCGGGGACGACGCCGATGTTGCGTCCACGCCGCACGGCCGGCCTGCCCCTCCGGCGCACCCCAAAACCGCTCCAACCGCGTACCGAGGGTCTGGCTCGACGGCGACCGGCGAACCTGTCCCCGCGGCGCGCGCCAAGCTCGACCCAGTGGCGCGCGCCGACCCCGCCGCTCCGGCGCGCGCCAAAACCTCCCGGGGAAGCGACGACTTCGGAGGCCTGCCCGAGCCGGTTGAGCTCGACGACGAACCGGACCCGTATTTCCCCGTTCCCAAGCCGCAGTTCTTCGGCGGCGCCGCTGCGGCCGACGTTCGAGGGAGCGACGACCCGGCCGGAGTTCTCGCTCAATTGCTCGACGGCGATGTCCGCGACGTCAAGAGAGCGGCGCCCGCTTCAGGCGCTGCCTCCCCGCCTGGATCGGTTTCGTCTTCCGCCGACGCAGCCTCCTCGGCGTCCAGCGCAGCCTCGTCTGCGGGAAGCTCCTCTCCGTCGCCGTCCGGTCCGAGTCCGTCGCCGTCCGGTCCGAGTCCGTCGTCGCCTGGTCCGGGCTCGTCCCAGGCTGGCGCCGCCTCGCCGTCCGAATCCGACGACGTTCCCTTCTACGAGCAGCGCATGCCGACGCCGCAGCGCCCGCGAAGCGCAGAGGAGCAGGCGGGATCGGGCGAACGCGCGAGACGCCCAGAGCAGCGCATGCCCGTTCCGCAGCGTCCTCGAAGCGGCGGAGCCGCGCCGCGCGGGGCGGCGTCAATCTCGGAACGGATCATGGCCGCGCACGGGCAAGGGCGGCAGAAACCGCGAGTCGAAAGCGCCGCGGTCGACGACGGCGAAAGCGACGTCAGCCAGTCCGACCCCACGATCTCCCAATCGAAGCTGGTCGGCCTCGACGTCGTCCTCTCGACGTTCGACGGCACGATCATCGAAGAAATAGCCCGCACTGACGGAGGGAACTGATGGCTGGAGTGTACGACGGCGCCGTTCAGGAGCTCATCGACGAACTGGGTCGATTGCCCGGTGTCGGGCCGAAAAGCGCACAGCGCATAGCCTTCCACGTCTTGGCCGAGGACCCTGAGGAGGTCAAAGCCCTGGCCTCCGCGCTGCTGCGCGTGAAGGAGAAGGTGCGGTTCTGCGAGATATGCGGAAACGTCACGGAGGCCGAAGTGTGCTCGATCTGCACCGACCCGCGCCGAATGGACTCGGTCATATGCGTGGTCGAAGAGTCGAAAGACATCGTCGCCATCGAGAGAACCCGCGAATATCGCGGGCGCTACCACGTGCTCGGCGGATCGATCAATCCAATCCAAGGGGTGGGGCCGGACGACCTGCGCATCCGCGAACTCATCTCGCGGCTGAGCGACGGCGCCGTCGCCGAAGTCATCATCGCCACCGACCCCAACATCGAGGGCGAGGCGACGGCCGCGTATCTCATCCGCATCCTTTCGTCGATCGGCGTGGCTGTCTCCAGACTCGCCTCCGGCCTGCCCGTGGGCGGAGACCTAGAATACGCCGACGAAATCACGCTCTCCCGAGCCTTCGAAGGAAGACAGCGGATCCTCGCCCAGGCTGCGCCCGGAGCGCCGGATTCGACGTCGGCACAGGGCTCTCCGACGGCACAGGGCTCGTCAATGGCACAGGACTCCCTGTCGGCGCAGAGCTCCTTGACGGCACAGGGTTCCCCGGCAGCCCAGGCCTCGCACGGCGGCCCCACCGCGGACGCCGGTCCGGCGTCCGGCCCGGCCTCGCCTGCGGAAGCTGCGCCCGCTCCGACGTCGCCCGCTGAGGCGGGGCCCGGCCCGGCGTCGCCGGGGCATTAAACGGCGCGCCCCCAAGGGGACGAAAGGCGCGAAGGCACCGAGACGAAGGCAATAGTGTGACGAATGCCCGCGTTCAAATTTGAGAATCCGTAGCAGGCCCGCGGCTGCGCGCAGCTAACATAACGGAGACTGAAGGAGTAACACGTGGCTTTAATCGTGCAGAAGTTCGGCGGCTCGTCCGTTTCGGACGCGGCCAGCGTCAAACGCGTCGCACAGAGGATAGTCGACACGAAGAACGCGGGGAACGACGTCGTCGTGGTCGTCTCCGCGATGGGCGACACCACCGACGAGCTCATCGACCTCGCCAACGAGATCGCGCCGGACGCTCCCGCCCGCGAGATGGACATCCTGCTGACGGCGGGCGAACGCATCTCCATGGCGCTCCTGTCGATGGCGGTCAACTCGCTGGGGGTCGGCGCCCACGCCTTCACCGGCCAGCAAGCGGGCCTGCGCACCGACGCCCACTACGGCAAGGCCTCAATCGTCGGCGTCGTCCCGGAGCGAATCGCACGAACGATCAAATCCGGCGCCGTCGCGATCGTCGCCGGATTCCAGGGGGTCAACGACCGCAACGACGTCACCACCCTCGGGCGCGGAGGGTCCGACACCACGGCCGTCGCGCTCGCCGCAGCCCTGCGCGCGGACGTGTGCGAGATCTACACCGACGTCGACGGCGTGTTCTCCGCGGACCCGCGAATCGTCCCCGCGGCCAGGCAGCTGCCCTACATGACCCACGAGGAAACCCTCGAACTGGCCGCCCACGGCGCGAAGGTCCTTCACCTGCGAGCCGTCGAATTCGCCCGAAAGTTCAACGTGCCCGTGCACGTGCGATCGTCATTCTCAAACAAGGAAGGCACCTGGATCGTGGACGAGAAAACTATGAAAGACAAAGCCCTGGAAGCGCCCGTCGTCGCCGGCGTCGCCCACGACCGCTCCCAAGGGAAGGTCACGATCACGCGCGTGCCCAACGTTCCCGGAATGGCGTCGAAGATCTTCGCCATCGTGGCCGGAATCGACGGGAACATCGACATGATCGTCCAAAACACGGCCGTCGCGGCGCCCGACGTCTCGAACCTGAGCTTCACCCTCCCCAAGGCGGAGGTCGCCGCAGTGGTCGAGGCGCTGAAGAGCCATCGCGGGGAGCTCGGCTTCGGCGAGATCCGAGTGGCTGAAGACATCGGCATCCTGTCCGTCGTGGGCGCCGGGATGCGGTCCCACTCGGGCATTTCGGCCAAGCTTTTCGCCACGCTGGGAGACCTGGGCATCAACGCCGACATGATCGCCACCTCGGAGATTCGAATCTCCGTGGTCGTCGACCCCGAGCGCCTCGACGAGGCCGCTCGCGCAGTCCACACAGCATTCGGCCTCGACAGCGAGTCCGAGGCCGTCGTATACGGAGGTACTGGAAGATGACAACCCTCGCAGTCGTTGGAGCGACCGGACAAGTCGGTCGCGTCATGCGCACGCTTCTCGAGGAGAGGAACGTCGACGTCGACGACGTCCGCTTCTTCGCCTCGGCCCGATCCGCGGGCAAAGTGCTCCCCTTCCGGGGCAAAGACGTCGTGGTCGAGGACGTGGCGACCGCCGACCTTTCCGGGATCGACGTCGCCGTGTTCTCCGCGGGCGGCGGCGCCTCCCTCGAATACGCCCCGAAATTCGCGGCCGCCGGCGCAGTGGTGGTCGACAACTCCTCGGCGTGGCGCAAGGACCCCGACGTGCCGCTCGTCGTCTCCGAGGTCAACCCCCACGCGATCAAGGACCGCCCGAAGGGGATCGTCGCCAACCCCAATTGCACCACGATGGCCGCGATGCCGGTGCTCAAGCCCCTTCACGACCGGTACGGGCTGACCCGCCTCGTGGTCTCCTCCTACCAGGCCGTCTCCGGCTCAGGGCTCGCCGGAGTCAAAGAACTCGAAGGGCAGGTTCGCTCGGCGGTCGAGCAGGACGTCGCCAAGCTCGCCGTCGACGGATCGGCGGTGGACCTTCCCGAGCCTTCCGTTTACGTCGCGCCCATCGCCTTCGACGTGGTGGCCCTCGCCGGCAAGATCGTCGACGACGGGTCCGAGGAGACCGACGAGGAGCAAAAGCTCCGCAACGAATCGCGCAAAATCCTCGAGGCGCCGGATCTGGCCGTCTCCGGCACATGCGTGCGCGTCCCGGTGTTCTCGGGCCACGGCCTGGCCGTCAACGCCGAGTTCGCCAATCCTGTGACGCCCGACGAAGCCAGGGCGATCCTCGCGGACGCCCCCGGGGTAGAACTCGACGACGTGCCGACGCCGCTGCGCGCAGCCGGCACGGACCCCTGCTATGTGGGCCGGATCCGCACCGACCAGTCGGTGCCCGACGGCCGCGGCCTGGCTATGTTCATCGTGGGCGACAACCTGCGCAAGGGAGCGGCCCTCAACGCCATTCAGCTGGCCGAGATCGTCCTCGCCGAGCTGAAGAGCTCATAGCCGCGGGCCGGTTCGCCGGGCCCGGCTGGCTTCGGTTCGCCTGGCAAGGCCGAAGGGCCTCCGATCCGAGTCGGAGGAGCTCGCTCGCCGGCTGATGGCTCTTTGACCGGTGGTCGCCCGCGCTCTTCGAATTGGGGAGGCCGGTCGCATAAAGCGGGCAACTGCAGAGAACCTCCGGTCGCATAAGGCTGCCAGTTGCTTAAAGCGGGGGCGGGACCGCCTTTTAGGCCGTCCCGCCCCCGCTGCGTTCAACCGCTCGGCCAGAGCATCTGCTCGGCCGGGCAACGCGGTTTACGAGTCGTACTTGTCTTCGTCGAATTCGTCGTCGAACTCATCCTCGTCGCCCGATTCCACGGAGGGAGCGCTGTCTCCCGTGATGGGGCTGTCGCCGGTGATCGGGCTGTCGCCGGTGATGGGGCTGGCGCTGGTGATCGGCGTCGCCCCGCTGACCACGATGTAGGAGCGCTCGTCGCGTTGGTGGCGCAAGACGTTGTCGATGAAGCTCGCAATCGCCTCGTCCATGGGGATGTCGCGGCCCGCCTGCTCCGAGATGTACCAACGGTGGTCGAGGAACTGATGGAACAGCTCGGCCGGCTCGAGCTTGCCCTTGAGCTCGCGCGGCACCGCGTCGATCATCGGCTCGAACACGTTCGTCATCCAGTCGTGCGCGGCGATCGGAAGCGACACGCTCTTGTTCGCCGCCACACGGTACTGCTCGATGTCCTGAATGAGCCGCCTCGCCTGGTTCTCCTGAACGTCCATGCCGGTCAGGCGGATGATCTTGCGCGAAAAGTGCCCCGCGTCCACCACCTTCGGCTGGATCCGAATCCTCCGGCCGTCCTCGTCGGCGACGATTTGAAGCTCGTCGACGTCGAAGCCCAGCTCGTTCAAGCGCTTGACGTGCTCGTTCACCCGCCACTTTTCGTCCGTGAAGAACGTGGTCTCTCCGGTGAGCGCGTCCCACAGGGTCGTGTACTGCGCGACCAGCCGGTTCCCGATGTCGATCGTGTCGTAGTCCTCGGAAAGGTGGCCCGCCGCCTGCAGATCCATGAGCTCGCCGATGATGTTCGTGCGTGCCACGTCAATGTCGTACAGCCGCTTGCCCTGGGTGATCCCGTCGTAGACCTCGCCCGTCTCGGCGTCGACGAGGTACGCGGCGAATTCCCCGGCGTCGCGCCGGAAGAGCGCATTGGAAAGGGAAACGTCGCCCCAGAAGAATCCGAGGAGGTGAAGCCGCACGAGCAGAACCGAAAGGGCCCGGATGAGCCTGTCGACCGTCTCCGGACGCTGATACTGGCCGAACAAAGCGCGGTAGGGAAGCGAGTACGGCAGATGCTCCGAAACGAAGGCCGAATTGAGCGGGTGGCCCGAACGGGTCGTCCTCCCGGTGATGACGGCTACCGGCTCGACGCAGGGCGCGTCAAGCCGCTGAAGCGTGCGCAGCATCTGGTACTCGTGATGAGCCGCCGAATCGCCGATCTCCTTGATGGCCAGAATGCGCCCGTCCAGGTGGACGAATCGCACGACGTGGCGGGAAATTCCCTGAGGGAGCGCGGCCACGATGCTGTCCGGCCATCGGCTCAACGGCTTGTCCCAAGGAAGGTCGAGGAGGGCCGCATCAGGCTTGGCCGCGGTGATCCGCAGCGAGGAGCTCACCGGCCTCGCTTTCTTTGAGGCCTTCGAGCGTCTCGTCGACTTTGACGATACCCGTTCCTTCTTTGGAACCGGTTTGAGTTGTTGAATTGAATTGTCCATGATATTTGCGCGTATTGGTTATATTTTACGTGATCTCCTCGTCTGTTGAGGTGCCTCTATGTAAATATGGGGTACGCCCAACGGGCGAGAAGACGTCTTCTCTCCTTCCGCAGCCCTGCCTCGAAACGGCAAAGGCCGGGGCGTGTTCTTCCAAGCCCCGGCCCCGAACGCCATCAGTTGATCCGTTCGCCGCCGCTGGCGGAGAAGAAGTGAATCCGATCCGGGTTCGGTTCCACGAGGATCACTTCCCCGGCAGCTGGAACTCTATCAGGTTCGATGCGAATCGTCACGAGGTCCGAACCGTCGCCGGAGCCGAACTTATCGACTTCGCGATCGGCGCCGACCACGTGGCCGTAGACATAAGCGTCCGATCCGAGCTCCTCAACGAGCGTGACCTTGAGCGGTATCTTGCCCAGCGGGGCGCCCTCATCGGAGCTCGGCGTGTACGTGTCGTTTGAGTTCCACGAAAGGGCCTCGGGTCGGAAGCCGACGATGATCTGCCCGTTGTCTTCGCGGGTGACGGAGTTAGCGACGCTCGACGGAACAGGGAGGGAAGAATCGCCGTAGACGGCGGCGTTGCCGACGAGGCGCCAACGCCCCAGGTTCATGGCGGGGGAGCCGATGAATCCGGCGACGAAGGCGTTGGCGGGCGAGGAGTACATCTCATTCGGCATGCCCACCTGCTGGAGCAGGCCGTCCTTGAGCACGGCGATCCGGTCGCCCATCGTCAGAGCCTCGGTCTGATCGTGGGTCACGTACACGGTGGTGATTCCCAGCCGCTTTTGGAGGGAGGCGATCTGGGTGCGGGTCTGGACGCGGAGCTTCGCGTCCAGGTTCGACAGCGGTTCGTCCATGAGGAAGACCCGAGGTTCGCGCACGATGGCGCGGCCCATCGCCACGCGCTGGCGCTGTCCGCCGGAGAGCGCCTTCGGCTTCCGGTCGAGATAGGGCTCGAGGTCGAGGATCTTGGCGGCGTCGACCACGCGTTCGCGAATCTTCTCGCGCGGCACGCCTTGGATCTTGAGGGCGAAACCCATATTGTCCGCCACGGTCATGTGGGGGTAGAGGGCGTAGTTTTGGAACACCATGGCGATGTCCCGGTCCTTCGGCGGAACGTAGGTGACGTCGTCGTCGCCGATGTAGACGGTTCCGTCGTCCACTTGCTCCAAGCCTGCGAGCATGCGCAGCGAGGTGGACTTGCCGCACCCCGAAGGCCCGACCAGAACGAGGAATTCTCCGTCGTTGATGTCCAGAGAGAGGTGATCGACTGCGGGCTTTTCCGAGCCCGGGTAGAGGCGAGTAGCCCCGTTAAAGGTCACAGTTGCCATATTCAAATGGTCCCTTCACCGGCAGGAACGTGCCGGACGGTCCGAGTGAAGAGTGCCAAAGTGTCGACTCTGACACGGATGCTTAAAACACCCGTGAAAATTATTACACAGAAATGCGCCGAGCGTGCCGCTTTTTGGGGAGGCATGTGCAGAAGAACGCAGAATCGCGGAATCCCAACGCAAATCTGCCTTTTGGCGATTCGTGCACAGCATGCTCAGGGAGCGTAACGAGCGCGCAGGGGGCGTCCTTCGATAGCGTAGAGGCGTGCGTAGGCAGATGAACATCGGCGGATACAGGCTTATCAAGCGAATCGGCGCGGGCGGCATGTCCACCGTCTTCGAGGCGGAGGATGGCGCCGGGGTCCGTGTCGCCCTCAAACTATTGCATCCGGCCCTGGTGGTGGACCACTCGGGAAGGGAGCGCCTTCGCCGGGAAGTCGCGATGCTCCAGAAGGTGCGCGGCCGCTACGTCGCCGAAGTCCTGGACGCCGAGACCGACTCCGACGAAGCTTTTATTGTGACGGAACTCATAGATGGGCCGACGTTGGAGCAAGACGTCGTCGATTCGGGAGTGTTCGAAGGGGAGGACTTGGTCGAACTCGCCGAGCATCTCCGCCAGGCGGTCGAGGCGATCCACGAGGCGGGGGTCCTCCACCGAGACCTCAAGCCGTCCAACGTCATGCTGGGCCCGGACGGGCCCGTGCTCATCGATTTCGGAATCGCGCAGGTCGATGAGGATTCGCGGCTGACCGTTCCCGGCTCGGTTGCGCACACGCCCGGGTACTGCGATCCGCGCGTCATCAACGGCGCCAACCCGGATGAAAGCGCGGACTGGTGGGCATTGGCCGCCGTCCTCGCCTTCGCCGCTACGGGTCGGGCGCCCTTCGGCAAGGGCAATCCGCAGGCGATCATGCGAAGGGTTTTCGAGGGGGTGCCGGACATCGTCGGCATTCAGGGCCCGGTGGCTGCCGCTTTCGTGCGCGCTCTCGCGCCGGACATCGAGGATCGGATCGGGATCGACGAGCTCGTCGAGGTTCTCAAGACCGGCCGGTTCGACGACGACTCTTCCGCGCCGCACGCGGCCTTCGCCGGCATCGCCGGCGTGATGGGGGGAGTCGGAAGCCTCGCCGCCGCGGACTCCGCAATGGGGGAGGGAGACACCTTCGAGCCACTCGTCACGGGCGAGACCGCCGCGCGAGGCGTCGGCGACACCGCTTCGCGGAACGCTCCGGGAGCGACGCCGCAGGGCGCCACCGAGGTGCTTGGCCAGCATCCGGGGAGGCCCGACGGCGCCGCCGAGGCGCTTCGAGCTTCCGGCGCTTTCGGGAACGACGCCGGGTCCGAGGAATACGGCGACGCAGACTATGGCGCCCGGCGGAGCGACGACGCCCGCGGGTGGGACGAGGGCCCGGAAACCGCTCTGCGGATGCGGCGAGCTCAGCTGGGAGGGCAGGCAACGGAAGTCCTCGGAGCGCCAGGACCCGGCGGGGGGCGGACTGAGATTCTTCCGGCCGGCGGCGAATCCGGCGGGGGGCGGACTGAGATTCTTCCGGCTGGCGGCGAGTCCGGCGGGGGGCGGACCGAAATTCTTCCCGCCGGGGGGTTCGGCGTCGGCGAGTCCGGCGGAGGGCGGACTGAAATTCTTCCGACCGGCGGGGAATCCGGCGGAGGCCGAACCGAAATTCTTCCCGCCGGGGGGTTCGGCGTCGGCGAGTCCGGCGGAGGGCGGACTGAAATTCTTCCGACCGGCGGGGAATCCGGCGGAGGCCGAACCGAAATCCTTCCCGCCCGGGGGTTCGGCGTCGGCGACGATGTTCGGTCCGGCTCCCGGGCCACGCCGCCGACCGAGGTCATCTCGGCTGAACCCCCGATGGCGGCCCCGCCGCCCCAGATGCCGCCGTCGGTCCCCGTCGCGCCGCTTCCCGAAGAGCTAGGGAGCCGCAGGAATCTCGGCCAAGAGTTTGGGCAGGCGCAAGCCGGGCTTCCACCCTCGCAGCCGCAGCCTCCCGGCTCCCTCAATCCGCCGATGTGGAATGAGTTCATTGGCGGGCAGGCGCCCGGCGCGCCGGGCGAAACCCCGGAATGGATGCGTCCGTTGCCAACCGTCCGCCTCATCGTGTTCCTCGGAGCCCTCGCGATTCTCTCCTTCGCCGTGCGATTCCCGATATCGGGGATAAGCGCATATGCCTTTGCGGCGTTCGCGCTCGCGATGATCGGATCGTCTTACCGGAGCCTCAACGCCCGACGCCGAGCCCGCGGCGGCAAGTTCTCGGGCGAGAAATGGGGCGTGGCGCTGAGGCTGCCCGGCGTATTCTTGAAGACCGTCTTCGAGCAGGCGGTGTGCGTCGGCATCGGCGTCGCCCTAGGCGGGGCTGCGCTGTGGGGCTTGAGCCTCGCGGTTCCCTCGGAGCCCCGTCTCGGCACTTTTGCCGCCGTCGTCATAGCGATGACGGTCGCGTGGTTCAACGGCCTCAACGCCCCCGCGAGGCTCGGCGCCCGCAGCCTCATGGCCGCGATTGCCCCGGTCAGGTCGTACAAGTACTTCTGGGGTGTGGTCCTCGTCGCTCTCACCGCACTCGGCGTCCTCTACTCCTCCGCTCGGCAGTATCCCGATTGGACGCCGCTCGACGGCACGCCCTCCTTCATCAAGACGGAGTAGCGCGGCTGAGAGGCGGAGCGGCCCGGTTGGGCGGGGGTTGTCTTCGGCGGCCCCCGCGAGCGAACGGTGACAGAACGATCACGAGGGCTTACTAGTTTCTCCACAGCATGCTCGCCTACAATCGTGCGCATGGCTTCACGAAACACCCCGGGGATGAATTCGCCCTATCTGACGAAGCAGCAGAGGCAGCAGCAGGCCCGCGAGAAAGCCCGCCTTCTCCAGCAGGCGGAGGCAAAACGCGCCAGGCGCACGCGCTTGTTTGTGGCGTTGGGCAGCTCCTTTGCTGTCATCCTCGTCGTCGCGGCCGTCGCCTTCGTCATCTGGAACGGCACGAAGAAGGAGGAGGTGAAGCCGGAGGCAAGTCCGAGCGCGAACGTTTCGGCCGACGGCGTCATCTCCGTCGGGAAGGGCTCTTCCGAAGGCACAACTCGGGCGGGTGCGAAGAACGCCGACAAACCGAGGGTTCGCATCTATTCCGACTACGCGTGCACCCACTGCAACGACCTCGAGAAGAAATACGGCAACAAGCTTGTGAACCTCGCTGGCAAAGGCGAGATCACCCTTGAGATCGTTCCCCTGTCGGTCCTCCAGCAAAAGTTCTCGGACGTAGCCAGCCAGGCCGACTATTACATCGCCGAAAAGGCTCCGCAATACTACGCCGCTTTCCACACGAAGTACTTCGCCGACGTCTCCGCCCCGATCTTCGCGCGGAAGAAGGGCATTCCCTCGGAGTCGCAGCATAAGAAGGTCGCGCTTGACGTCGCAAAGAAAGTCGGTGTGCCCGACAACGTGCTCAAAGGCCTCAACAGTGCCCTGAGCGAGAATCGCTACGCTTCGTTCCTCCAACATGCGGCCAAGAAGTTCGCCGACGCCGGGCACCAAGGCACCCCGACCGTCATGATCAACGGCAAGAGGCTCGAAGACTGGACCGAGGGCAAGCTGCTGACCGAACTTGAAAAAGTCGCCGGGCACAAGCTCGAGGCCTCCGACGCCGAACCGGCGACGCCGAAGGGCTGACAAGCCGGACGGGGCCGGCCTGCAGTTCTCCGAGTCGATGCATAAAGGCGGGGCGACATTCGACGTCGCCCCGCCTTTGCACGTCCCCGCGCGGCGTCGCCGTGAGCGCACTTCGGCCAGACGCCTACGTTGTGGGTCACGCCGTTTCGGCTTGGGCAAACTGCCTGCATCTGGCAAGATAGAGGGGCGCTCGCTCGGGGAGCGCCCGCGCCACCTTAGCTCAGTTGGTAGAGCACCCGCCTTGTAAGCGGACGGTCAAGGGTTCGAGTCCCTTAGGTGGCTCACAGTTTCTTGCGTTTCTTATGTCCTTTGGGAAGCCCATGCGGTCGCAGCCTCTCAATTTCGTGTGCGGTCGCAGCCTCTCAATCTCTCGGGTCCGCCCTTGTTCCGATAGGGCTGCGGGAGGCTCAAACTGCGTACGCTTTCTTCGCAATGCCCGAGGCGGAGGGGAAATCGTGACGAAATCCGCCTCTCGCAGTATGGGTTTACACGGCTTCCTAGTTTAAGATTGAATTACGAGCCGGAAGTCACGCACCGGTTCGGCAAACCGACACCGGTGCGGAACGCGTCGGAGGAGACGGCTGCGATGCCCGCAACCCTTCGCGGCCCCGGCGGTCGCCTTCATTGGTGTCGGTTTGCGCCGGTCTTGCAACCGGGCCCTTTCGTCGTCAGCGACGGAAGGGCCCGCTTTGCGTCGCAGACTTTCCCCGAAGGACCGGCTGCTTGGCAGGCAGCCCGGGGCGCTCTTTTTGCCGGATCGGAAGTTCGCCGCGACTGTTACCGGGGAACCGGCTTCGCACCGTATGTGTACGCTGCGTCGGCTCCTCGCCTTGTCGCCCGATTTGATGCACTGCGGCAAGCGGGGCGCGGGGGATTCACGCTGGGCTTCGCGGGCGCCGTCGTTGTTGCGTTGCGGCAAGCGGGGCGCGGGGCTCTGTCGAAGCGGCCAGTTGGCCTATCGAAGCGACCAGTTGGCCTATCGAAGCGACCAGTCGACGGGATGCCCGCCGAGGTCGGTGAGGAGGGCGTTGGCTCGTGAGAAAGGGCGCGACCCGAAGAAGCCTCGAGTCGCCGAAAGCGGGGAAGGGTGCGGGGACTCGATCGTCGGCACGTCGCCCAGCAGAGGCTTGAGCTCTTGGGCCGGCCTGCCCCACAGGATGGCGACCAGGGGGCCGCCGCGCCCCGCGAGTCTGCGGATGGCGTGGGCCGTCACCTCTTCCCATCCCTTTCCCCTGTGCGAGGCGGGTTTGCCGGGCTGGACGGTCAAGACCCTGTTGAGAAGCATCACTCCTTGCTCGCACCAGGGGGTGAGGTCGCCGTCGTCGGCGGGGGAGATGCCCAGATCGTCGTAAAGCTCTTTGTAAATGTTGACGAGGGAGCGGGGGATCGGGCGAACTGAAGGGTCGACGGAAAAGCTCAGTCCCACGGGGTGCCCGGGCGTAGGGTAGGGGTCTTGCCCGACGATCAGCACGCGCACGGCGTCGAACGGGTACGAAAAGGCGCGCAGCACTCGATCGCCTGCGGGGAGGTAGCCGCGGCCCGCGGCGTTCTCGGACCGGAGGAAATCGCCCATTGCGTGAATGCGCTGTTCGACGGGTTCCAATTCGCGCGCCCATCCGGGGTCGATGATGTCTGTCAGGGTCATGGCACAAGCCTAGCCTTCTTGTGTGTGAGATTCGCTGACCGAGAGATCCTCGCCGACCGGGCGGGGTAGGATGCCTGAGGAAGCAGGATCGCTTTCGGCTGGAGGCACAATCGCGATGGAGGCGCGAATCCGAGAAAGGCGGAACATTGGAGGAGGGCACAAGGCTGTCCGACGTCGAAAACGCCGTTCTGGACTTGGAGGAAACGTGGTGGACCCGCGGGAGAACCAAGTCTGAGGCCATAGCGACTCTGGGAATGACCACCACCCGTTACTATCTCGTGCTTAACCGCGTTCTTGCCAATCCGCATGCGCGAATGGAACGCCCTGAGCTTGTGGGGCGGTTGCTGCGTTTGCGGGACCGGCGCGCTGGCGAGCGAAGTAGTGACGGCGATTGTTAGGCTATGAACGTGGCAGATAACGAATACCCCGCAGACGAGTTCGATCGGCTGGCAGACGCCCGGACGATTCGAGGAACTCACAGGCGCAAGGAGTCGAACCTCAAATGGTGGCTGGCGCTTGTCGCCGTTGTGATTCTTGCTCCGACCGCGGGATGGGCGATCTCGAACTACATCGGTTCCTCCGAGGAGGAGCCTGCGCCTACCGCCTCCGCGAAGGAGGCCCCTTCGGGCGCCCCGAGCGGCGCCTCTCCGACGGCGGGCCCAAGCGGCGATCCCAGTTCCTCCGGCGGGAACAAGCCGTCGGAGTCTGGCAAGCCAAGCGGGAACCCGTCGACGGATGCCTCTGCCACTCCGTCGGGGCAGGAGAGCAGCACGTCGGCCGACGCCGGCGCCGGCCGTCCCGTTCTCGTGCTCAACGGGTCGAAGAAGCCCGGATTGGCCGCCACCGGGAAGCAGAAACTGGAGAAGGCCGGCTACACGAAGGTCTCGGCGAACAACTACAGCGGAGGAAGCCCCGCAGTTTCGACCGTTTTCTACGCGAAAGCCTCGGACGCGCAGGCGGCCAAGCAGGTAGCCGCGGCCCTCGGCATCCGTCCCGGCAACGTCGTCCTTGCGCCGAAGGCCACGGGAGGCGACCAGATCGTCGTCGTTCTTCGCGCCGACGCGAGGTAAGACGCGAAACAAAGCCTGAATCCCCCTCTTGAAGCCCGCCCCTTTTGCAAAAGGAGCGGGCTTGCAAATTCTTGCGGAAGTCCGCAACCCCTTGTGGACAAGTGTGTGATTGCTTATAAAGCAGGGTGCATGCCTCTCGTAAAGCGGGGGCGCATGCGTCTTAAGGCGGTGTATGCAACAGAAAACGACATGGGTACTTAAACTCATATATTTTTAGGTACATCCTGTGTAAAGTTGGTGGCACCTGGAAAAGGCAGCAATGTCTCAACGCTCACTTTTGCGCATTCGCGCTATTTCCATAGGAGAAACCATGAATATTTCTACTAGGAGGCTGTCGCTCGCCGCCACGGTCGCGGTCGTGGTCCTGGCCGTGCTCATGGTCGTTTCACCGGCTGCGGCCGCAAAACCGGCGGCAGCTGTGAAACCGGTTGAAATCACGAAACCGGCTGCGGCAGGCGAACGGGCCGCGGCCGCAAAACCGGCCGTTCCCAATAATGCGCCGCGGGCCGCTTTGGCCGGCAAAGATGCGGTTTCGACTAAAAAAGGGGTCGCTTCGGCCAAAAAGCGACTTTTGCCCGCGGACACCCCAAGCCCGCGAACCGGAGATTTCGAGATAGACGGCAAGGGCAAGCTGGTGCGGTACAAGGGCTCGGCCAGGGACGTTGTCATTCCCGACTCCGTCAAGGTCATCGGCAAAGAGGCTTTTTATAGAACCGGCGTCGTCAAGGTCAAAGTCCCCGCGACGGTGACCGAAATCGAAGAACGAGGCTTTGCCTACTGCCGCGAGTTGGCCGCTGTCGAATTCGAGGACGCCGAGGCCAAGCCCAGCAAGCTGGTCAAAGTCGGCGAGTCTGCTTTCAGCGGGACGGGAGCCCTCAAAGAAATCGTCCTTCCTCGTTCGGTGACGCACCTCGGGAAAGTGGCCTTTTACGACAGCGGAATCGAGAAGGTTGCTCTGCCTGCCGGGTTGACGGAGATCCCCGAAAGAGCGTTCATGAAGGCAGGTCACTTGATGGACGTCACCGTTTCAGACAACGTGACGAAGATCGACTTCCGGGCGTTCGCCATAACCCATAGTCTCAGGTCTCTGAAAGTGGTCGGGGCAAACGGGCAGATCTCGACGGGATTTCCCTCGAAACTCAAAGTTCTGGGCAAATGGGCTTTTTGGCGTTCGGGGATCAGGCAAGCCGTGCTTCCCTCCGGACTGGAGGCAATCGAAGAATCCGCATTCAACCGTTCGGCGTTGGAAAAGTTGACCCTTCAGGAGGGCCTGAAGTCGATCGGGCACGGAGCGTTCTCCTTCACCAATCTAACCGAACTGACGATTCCCGATTCGGTCGTCCACGCCGACGGCGCGGTGAGCGGCACAAGGAAAATAGCCAAACTCCACATCGGCAAGGGCGTGGGGCCCGACCAGTTTGACGGCTCATTCGCCCGAAACGATTCCCTCAGAACGATCTCCGTCAGCGAGGGCAATCCAAACTATGTGGTCGTCGGAAGGGCGCTGTTCAACAAGCAGCTGACCAAGCTCATAGTCGTCCCCCGGGGCCTCGCCGGAAGCAGCCGGTTAAAGACCTACAACGTTCCGGCAAGTGTGACGACGATCGCCAGTTACGCCTTCAGCAATTCGGCTTATGAAGAGGTCAACCTTCCGTCGGGCCTCCGAACCGTCGAAAACGGAACTTTCTCTTCTTCAGCACTTAAGAGGATTGTCTTGCCGAGAGGCCTTGAGACGATCGGGGACAGCGCTTTCGCGTGGGCGGCCAACCTGACCGACGTCGATCTTGGCGGCGCCACAACGGTCGGCAGCTATGCCTTCCAGAAGACGCCCGCGCTCAAGGCCGTCAACATGCGGACCGACCTCAACAGGCTCAAGGAGATCGGCTCGGATGCCTTCTACGACTCCGGATTGGTCGAGGCGACGCTGCCCGATTCGGTCACGGCAATCCGCTACGGCGCCCTCTCCGGCAATGAAAGGCTTCTCAAGGTCCGCCTGGGGTCAGGACTTTCCACGCTGGAGGAGAACGTCTTCTACAGGACGCCGCAACTGCGCGAAGTGACGGTGGCCCAAGGCAATCAGATCTTCAGCGCCGAGGGCAACATACTCTACGGCAAGCGGAACGACGGCCTGCATCTCATACGGTCCGCTCCGGGCGACCAGACCCCCGAGCGCCATGTCAAGGACGGCGTGACGGCGATCGACGACAGGGCTTTCGCCGACAACGCGAAGCTGGAAAAGCTCCGCCTTCCCGACGGGCTCAAGAGCATCGGGAATCGCGCATTCGAGAATGCGACGGCTCTCAGCGAAGTGCGTTTCCCAGACAGCCTCGAGGTCGTGGACGGATTCTTCCACACGCCGTCGCTGCACAAGGCCGATTTCGGCACCCAGATCACTTCGATTGACCGCGCCTTCGAAGGCAGATGCCCCGAGCGGATCGTCGTGCGCGGAGCCAAGAACGGAAAGTTCGTGTACTCCTACGACGAAAGCGACGAGAACTTGACGAACGGCGCGCCCCGGCCAAAGCCCGTCTCCGCGTACTTCGGCGAGGGGATGACGGAGGTCAGCTACTCTGCAGGCCTGTTCCCGAAGGTTCTCGTTCTTCCGGGCACGCTGAAGGAGCTCAACATCGACAGCGAGTCCGTCGATGGGCAATGGAAGGCTTCGGCGGTCTTCTACGTGGCGGCCGAGCCGGGCTCATCCGCCTGGAAGCTCGCGTCCGAGAAGATGTCCGCCTTCGGCATGGATCCGGCCAAGCAGCTTAAGAGGTATACGCCGATGAGTGCGACGGCGCGGCCCGCCGCCTCTTCTCAAGGGAAGTCGGCGGTCACGGTCGATGTGCGCGGAGGCGTGGCAGAGGGCGCACATCAGGCGCGGGTCGTCGCGGTCGGCTCCGACGGGACGACGACGCCGCTGTCCGACTGGGTCGAGGCAAATGCCGCCGGCAAGGGCTACCAGGCGAGCGTCGAGTACAACGCCCGCGCGGCGGGCGGGAAGGTCAGGGTCGAGGTCCGCGACCACACCGAGCTGACCCTCATGGCCGACGTCTCCGACGGCGCGACGCCGAGCCCGGAGCCTTCGGCGTCCCAAGAACCGACGGCGTCGCCGGCTGCAACGCCCACAGCCGGGCATGCCGCCACGTCCTCGCCGACGGCTTCGACAGGCTCGGCCGCGCCTTCCTCTCCGTCTGAGCCGGAGGCCTCCCGAACCGGCCGAGGCTAAACCGGCCCAGCAGCGCAGGGAAGGGCCCCGGGGACGTCCGATTTCGACGTCGTTCCGGGGCTTTTCTGTTTCTCGAGGCGCGTGTTCGCCGTCGTCGATGCACTTTCCAACCGGTTTGTAGGCTTTGGGCCTCTTCGAACCTCTACTCAATAAAGCAAGGAACGCTCTTCCTTTGAAGGAATCGAGTAAAACCTGGCATACACGGCATTAATTTGATAGGCTCGTTGGGAATCAAAGGAGGATGCGATGGTTTCTTTTCATGATGTCATGCTATGGCGCGGCAGCAAGTTTCGCGACGCGGCGGTGATGCTGCGCGCTGCGGCGAAGCGATTCGGCGAGACGCACTCCGCGATGGCGGGGATAGGCTCTTCCGAGCTCGAGGGCAAGTTCTCCGAGGCTGAGCAGAGGAAGCGCCGGTCGATGGTGGACGATGCTGAGGATCTCGAGCGCACCTTCCAGCGCGCGGCCCAGAAGTTCGACCTGGCTGGCGAGTCGGCGGACAAACTGGCCAAAGAAGCGGCCGACCTCAACGCAGAGGTGCGCGCGAAAGGCGGGGAGGTCGACGACGACGGCACCGTCAGCGGCGTCGACATGGGCTTCCGTCTTGGCAATCCGGGTCCGGTCACAAAGGAGGATCTTCAGGACACGCTCCAGGAGGGATTTACTAAGCGAGGCTGCCTGTGTGTAAGCAAAGCCGAGCAGTTCCTCAAGGTCGTAGAGCAGATCTACTCGCATTTCGGCATTGAAGCCTGGAGCAATGCCATTGAGAGTGGAAGCAATGTGGTCCAATTGGGGACCAAAGGACCGCCGCGCTCCACACTGGGGGCCAAGTACGTCAACGACTGGTGGACGGCGCTCTCGCCCGAAGAACAGAAGGAGATCATCCTCAAGCATCCCGAGTGGATCGGGCACCGCGACGGCATCCCGGCCGACGCCCGAAGCCGCGCCAACACGGTCTTGCTGCACAGGTACCTCGACCGCATGGAGGAGCTCAAAGGAAAGGTCGAAACCGAAGGCGAGTCCGACGCCCTGTTCAAAAAGTACGGCGTGACGCCGGGCGAGTACCGCGCTTACGTTTACAACAACCGAGATCACGTTCTGGCCTTGGCCAAGCGGTTTCCGATGCCGGAGGGCGGGCCCGAGGCGCTTTTCAACGCGCGATCGGCGCGGCAGAGCCTTCTGGTTTTCGATCCTGGGAAAGGCCGTGAGCACGTGCGGGCGGCCATAGGCATAGGCGACATCGACAAGGCCAAGAACGTGATGGTGTACGTTCCCGGCATGACGACGAATGTTCGAGACGGCTTGGTCGGCACAGGAGGCGGAGGAAGCTCCGTGATCGGCCTCGAAAGAGCGCTGCAAGTGTCCGATCGGCAGCATACCGGGGAAAGCGCGGGGGTCGTGTGGCTCGACTACGACGCCCCCAGCTGGGGCGAATCGGCGCCGTATCAGAAGAACGCCGTCTATTACCCCCACGCGGCCAATGAGGCGAAAGAACGCCTGTCCTCCTTCATGGAAGGAGTGCAGCAAACTCATACGGGCGATCCGAATCTCACGCTGAGCGGACACTCGTACGGTTCGCTCACCGCGGCGGTCGCCGCGGGCCGCACCGACGTTCAGGATCAAGTCGCGGTGTGGGGATCCGCCGGGGTGAACGCGACGACCAACGACGAGCTCAACGTCCTTCCTGGAAATACCTACGTCGGCGCCGCGGAGGGGGACGCCGTCGCGGCGAGCGGGCGGTTCGGTCTGAATCCCGACGTCAACAAGAACTTCGAGCATTTCAGCACCGAGAAGTGGACAAGTCCCGAAGGGGAGCGTTACGAGGCCTCTCATGGTCATTCGGAGTATCTTTCGGGGCCCGAGTCCAAGAAATCCGTGGGAAAAACTTCGACGTACAATATTGGACGCATCATGTCGGGCAATGGCATGGCTGTGGAGGAGAAGTGAGATGGTCGGCAAGAAAGCGCTCGCAGCCCTGTGCGCGGTAGCAGCGTGCGCCGCGGGGTGCGACATACCGGATGAGTACCTTGGCGGGGGCGAGGCGACGGCTTCGCCCGTCGAGCGGCCCATTGTCGAGCTTCGGCGCGAAACCCTGGGGCTGGAAATCTCGCTTTATCGGATGCTGAGCCAAGAATACGGGGTGGGCGAATGGAAGCCCCAAGAGGAGCAGATTCAGACGAAGGTGAGTGCGTTTGTCGTTTGCTCGGCCGGATACTCCTCCGAACTGTATAGGTTGGCGACGGCGGCTCCCATTCCGACCGAAAAGTGGAAGGCTGCGACGGCGAGGATATACGAGCTCGCCAAGCCCTACGGATTTGGCAAGCCCGAACCTTATATACACACCGAGGGCAACGCGGGAATCCTCACAAATCCGCGCACCGGCGCCGAGCTTACCGTCATCAGCCACCCGAAGTTCCTTCTGATTGAGATCGACACCGGTTGCGGCAAGGACAACAGCCCCCAGGGTTTTTCCGACTGGCCTCGCGGAACGGAGGTGGTTCCCGACAATCTGCGCAGCACCGGGCGCGGCTTTTCTTTGCCGGAGAGATGGGCGCCCTACGATCCGAACGTCGTCGTCACACCGCCGCCGAGCCCCGCGGCAAAGCGATCGGGCACCGCGGCAAAGTGATCAAGCCCCGCGGCAAAGCGATCGAACTCAAAGGAATAGCGGGGGCCGGCAGCGTGTCCCAGTGGGGAGCCCAAGCACCGGGCTCCAATGAGAAGGCTCGAACGAGACAAGCGAATCCCAAAGGCCCGGCTGCACGTCCCGGGCATCACGCAAAGGAGGAAACATGGGAGAGCTGAGAGTAAACGATGCGGCCCTTCGCAAGATGGTGGCGACGTCGGACGACCTGGCCGGCGTCATCCGCGGCATCGACAACGGCGATGCCATCCGGGAGTCGAACGACGGCGTCGTCAACGGCGGCCTGGGCGCCGCGGCCGAGAAGGCCGCGGGGTATTTCGAGGAAGCGGTGGGCATCTACGCGAAGCGCCTGGAAGCGTACTCAAAGGCCACCAAAGAGGCGGCGGAGGACTTCGCCTCGACCGATCAGGCAAACGCGTCCTCCTTCTTCTCCACGCAGCAGAAGCTGGTGTAGATGGGCCGCCGTCCTCGGACGGCGGCTTAAGCATCCCTCGTGCGGCGGCTTAAGCTTCTCTTGGGCGGGGGCGTCCGCGTGCAAGCGGGAATCCCGTCCGGGAGCGACCTCCAGACTTGAGCCATGGAGACTCAGCTTTGGGTGAACGGCGTTGCCTTGCACTCTCCGGGCGCGAGTGCCAGAATCTTAGTTAGCACTCGCAACCGTAGAGTGATAAAACCTCTCAGTCGGTGAGGCGTCGAGCGGGCCGGAAATGGGACCGGTTCGCGCGGCGTCGTCCGTCGCGGGCGCCGACCGAGCATCCCATCTGGAGGGAATACTAAGCATGGCAAAAACCATTGCCTTCGACGAGGAAGCACGTCGCTCCATGGAGCGCGGCCTCAACCTTCTTGCCGACACCGTCAAGGTCACGCTCGGCCCCAAGGGTCGCAACGTCGTCCTCGACAAGAAGTGGGGCGCCCCCACCATCACCAACGACGGCGTTTCCATCGCCAAGGAGATTGACCTCGAAGAGCCCTACGAGCGCATCGGCGCCGAGCTGGTCAAGGAAGTCGCCAAGAAGACCGACGACGTCGCAGGCGACGGCACCACCACCGCCACGGTTCTGGCTCAGGCGCTCGTGCGCGAGGGCCTGCGCAACGTTGCGGCCGGTTCGAACCCGATCGCGCTGAAGAAGGGCATTGACGGGGCGGTCGCTCGCATTTCCGAGCAGCTGCTCGCCGACGCCAAGGAAGTGGAGACCGAAGAGGAGATCGCCTCGACCGCCGCCATCTCGGCCGGCGACAAGGAGATCGGCCAGGTCATCGCCGAAGCGATGAGCAAGGCGGGCAAGGAAGGCGTCATCACCGTCGAGGAGTCGAACACCTTCGGCCTCGAGCTCGAGCTGACCGAGGGAATGTCCTTCGACAAGGGCTTCCTCTCGCCGTACTTCGTCACCGACCCCGAGCGTCAGGAAGCCGTCCTGGAGGAGCCCTACGTCCTCCTGGTCGACTCCAAGGTCTCCAACGTTAAGGAACTCCTTCCTGTCCTCGAGAAGGTCATGCAGACGGGCAAGCCGCTGCTCATCATCGCCGAGGACGTCGAGGGCGAGCCCCTCGCGACCCTCGTCGTCAACAAGATCCGCGGCACCTTCAAGTCCGCGGCCGTCAAGGCCCCCGGCTTCGGTGACCGCCGCAAGGAGATGCTCCAGGATATGGCCATCCTCACGGGCGGCCAGGTCATCTCCGAGACCGTCGGGCTCAAGCTTGAGAACACCGACATCGACATGCTGGGCCGCGCCCGCAAGGTCGTGCTGACCAAGGACCAGACGACGATCGTCGACGGCGCTGGAACCCCCGAGCAGATCGAGGGACGCGTCGCGCAGATCAAGGTGCAGATTGAGAACTCCACTTCGGAGTACGACACCGAGAAGCTGCAGGAGCGCCTGGCCAAGCTCGCCGGCGGCGTCGCCGTCATCAAGGCGGGCGCCGCGACCGAAGTCGAGCTCAAGGAGCGCAAGCACCGCATTGAGGACGCCGTTCGCAACGCGAAGGCGGCCGTCGAAGAGGGAATCGTCGCCGGCGGCGGCGTCGCCCTCATCCAGTCCGCCGAGGAAGCCTACAAGGGATTCGAACCCGAGGGCGACGAGGCGACCGGCGCGCAGATCGTCAAGATCGCCATCGAGGCGCCGCTCAAGCAGATCGCTGAGAACGCCGGCCTCGAAGGCGGAGTCGTGGCCGAGAAGGTCCGCAACCTCCCCAAGGGCAGCGGCCTGAACGCCGCGACCGGCGAGTACGGCGACCTTCTCTCCGACGGCGTCATGGACCCGGTGAAGGTGACTCGTTCCGCTCTGCAGAACGCGGCGTCCATCGCCGGCCTGTTCCTGACCACCGAGGCCGTCGTGGCCGACCTGCCGGAGAAGCCCGCTGCGGGTGGCGCCGACGCCGATATGGGCGGCATGGGCGGCATGTACTAAGCCGCGAGGCCGCATCGGCAGTCTCTCTGCCATACGCGAGGGGCGGGAGCCTGAAGGTTCCCGCCCCTCGCGTGCGTCGCAGGGCTGCTGCGCCTCAGCTGTGCCTCACAGGTCGGGCTCGCGCTCCATTCCGCTCGCGTGAGACTCCTGCGCCGCGGCGGCCTCCTCTTCGTCGTCGACCCACTCGGGGGTGGCGGCCGAAAGAACTCTGTAGCCATGCCTCCCTTTTGGAAAGGCCAATCGCCAGGACTCCGCCCCTGCGGCGCTTCCCTGCCCGGCGTCCTCTTCTGCCGAGCGGCTGAGGCTGGAGCCGAGCACGTTGTCCCATTCGCCGGATTCCACGGGGGCGGCTTTCTCCGACGGCGAGTTCGCCGTCTTAAGGCCGTCGGGGGCGTGGGGGCTCGCGGCTGTGTTCAGGCCTCCCACGGCAGCACGGGCGCCTGCGTCCCTCAGACCGTCGGCCTCCGTGTTCTCTGACTCCGTTTTGCCCGCCTCTGCCTTGCCCTGCATGGCGGCGCCGACGGCGCGGATCGTGCCCGTCTCGGTCAGGGCGCCGCCGGAGCCCGCTTGGGCGTCGCCCGTGCAGCGTCCCGCCTGATGGCGGTCCTCAATCCGTTTGCGCACCTGTGCGGCCAGCTTTTCGCGTTTGAGCTGCTTGAGCTCCTCAGGGCTCAGGTCCGTCGGGATCTTCTCGCCCGGTGCGAACCGCTCGCCGCAGGACTCAAGGCTCGAAACCTGCCCCGTGGAACCTGAAACCCGCCCTTGGGCTTCTGTGCGGCCTCCGGCGCCGACGCGGCTTTGCCCGTCGTTGCCGTGCGCGACGGCCTGAACGTCCGCGAATGATCCCGTCGCGGGAGACGGGGCGCTTGCCGGGTAGGGAGGCGTGACTGCTGAGAGAGGCGATTGCGCGGAGGCGGGCGTGAAGATTCGTGCGTGAGGAACGAGCGTGGGCCGGGGGTCTTCTTCGACCTCCGGGACCCTGGCGGCCATGGCCTTTCGCTCGTTGGTCGCCGGAGCGCCGTTTTGCTCCGACAAGGCCTCAATTTTGGCGGCGATCCGCTGGGACTCGGCTTGTAGATTCTCCCGGGTGGTCTCTTCCCACTGGCGGGCCAGGGGCGTGATGAAGAGCGCTGAGCGCCCGAGCAGATGGCGAATGATCTCCTGGCGTCCGCGCAGGAAAAGAACGGTGGGGATGTGACTGTACTCTTTGCGAACTCGTTCTATGTACTTCTTGTAGCGCTGGGGCTCGACCGCGAGCGTCCCCATGTGTGCGTCGCGCAGGGCCAGCAGGTCGATGTCGATCGCATCGAGCTTGGCCGTGTCACTTGACCGCGGATCGCACTTTGAGCGGATTCCCCTGACAAGCTCGGCCACGCGGCGGGCGTTGTCCTCAGGAACGCCGAGGCGCAGCAGATCTTCGTATGCGACCTCCGCGGAGGCCGCCTCGTCCTCTCCGCCGTTGCGGGTGTACGTGTCTTTCGCCTCGGTTGAGAAGACGACGCCGTGGTACCAGGCAGCCAGCCGAACCAGCTCGGGGCGGTGCATCTGCGGCGTCAGGGTCTCCACGCTCGCCGCGATGTCCATCAGGTGCTGAAGTCCGTGATAGTGCCTGTCGTCGGACGACCATCGTTGGAGAACGTCGCGACATGCTACGGCGAGCTCCTCCTTCGACAAAGGGGAGCCAGCCGCTTGGACTGCCCGCACGTACGCCTGCGGCAGCCACTGCGGAATGTCGACGTGCATCGAAACCTCCTACCTTAGGCCAGCCATACTAGTCCTCTTGGCTGAAATCGCACATTCGGCGGCTGGGGAGCTCCCTTGCTTTTGCGTAGTTGGCGCTTTGAGTCCACGCAATGGGGCGAAATGCCCTAACGTAGTGATGTGAAGTTTTCGAAGAGATCGGCCTCGCCGTCGCCGCTGCGCGGAAGAGCTCTGGTGACGGGGGGAACCTCCGGGATCGGATTGGCTTTCGCCCGAGCTTTGGCGGCACGCGGATGCGACATCGCGCTCGTGGCCCGCAACGAGGCCCGCTTGGAATCGGTCGCCGCCGAGCTCTCCTCGCTGGGCGTCGACGTTGTCGCGCTTCCCGCCGATCTCTCGCAATCGGAGGGCGTGGCAAAGGTCTGCTCCTACATCGACGAGGAACAAGTCGAGGTCCTCGTCAACAACGCGGGCAAGGGCCTTCGCCACCCTCTCGCCACAACGGACACGGCGCCGCTGCGGGAGGCCATCGATCTCATGGCCTCCGCCGTCGTCGAAGTCGGCGCCGTTGCCGCCGCCGCAATGAAGGCTCGCGGACACGGCGTCGTCGTCAACACGGCCTCGGTTTCGGGCCTCGTTCCCATGGGCCTGTATTCGGCGATCAAAGCCCTCGTGAAAACGTGGTCGCAGGCGCTCGCGCTGGAAATGCGACCCCACGGAGTTCAGGTTGTGACCTTCATGCCGGGGTGGGTGCGCACGGAGCACCATGCGCGAGCGGGCATCACCACGTCGAACCTTCCCGACGCCGTCTGGCTCGACGCCGACGCCGTCGTCGAGGAGACGCTTCGAGCCGTCGACGCCGGAAAGACCTACGTCACGCCTTCTCTGAAGTTCAAGGTGGCCTCGGCCCTCGCTCGATACGCCCCGCAGCGCGCTGTCGGCGCCGTGACACAGAAGATCGTGAGGGGGCGCGACGGGTGACGGAGAACCTCGAGCCGGTTGACCGATATCTCGACGAGAAGAAGGCCAAAAGGCGCCATCGCGTGCGCAGGTACATGACCCGGCCGGTCATGTCGACCTACTTGAAAACCGAGGTTCTGGGGGAGGAAAACGTCAAGGGCCTGGAAGGCGCCTTCATCTTGGTGCCCAACCATTCCTCGCACCTGGACGCGCCCATGGTCTTCTCGCTTCTGCCCGACTGGATCACAGAAAAGCTCGCCACCGGCGCCGCAGCGGATTACTTCTACCGCAAACGCGGGATCTCCTCCCTCACGTCCGTCTTCTTCAACACCTACCCGATCCTACGCAAGGGCAAGCGCGAGAGCGTCGAGCACAGCAAGGCCGCGGGCATGACGGGGCGCCTGCTGCGGGCCGGCGTGCCGATTCTCGTTTTTCCCGAGGGCACGCGCTCGCGCAGCGGCAAGATCGGTCAGCCGAAGGCGGGCGCAGCGGCCCTCGCCATGCAGGTGGGGGTGCCGATCGTCCCCATCGCCATGCTCGGCGGGCACGAAGCAATGCCCGTGGGAAGGTTTCTGCCGAAGTTTCGATCTGAAGTGTGCCTGTTCATCGGCAGGCCCATGAACGGGCGCGAAGGGGAGTCCCCGGAGGGCTATATGGCGAGGGTCTTCCACGCGATTGAGCTCATGCTCGAACAGCACACGCCCCATCCCGTCGACGAGGACGGAACGTCTCCCTTCGGGGAGTCCGACGACGCCGCCTGAGTCCTAGCCTCTCCGGCAAGCCAGGAAGGCCGTCGGAACGAACCGACTCTTCCGCGTGCCGCGATCGTCTCCGTGTGAGAAGGCCGGACCGTCGCCGCGCAAAGCCGGGCTGGCAAGCCGCCCCTGCCTTTGAGGCCGCCCTTCCGGGTCTTTGCCAGCCGGACCTTGCTGGCTGAATCCCTGCCGGTCGAGCCTTTGATTGAGCCTTTGTCGGTCTAGTCTTTGCTGGCCGGGCTTTTGTCGGTTGGGTCTTTGTCGGTTGGGCTTTTGTCGGTTGAGTCTTTGCTGGCCGAGCCCTTGCTGGCCGAGCCTTTAAACCGCCCGATGCCCTTGCCCTTGGGCTTGGACTCCTGCTCCGTCTCCGACGAGGACGCGACGCGTGCCGCCTCCTCGGCCGCCGTGATGCCGCCCGATGCCGTCGAGGGGGCAACAGGCGGGAAGGTCAGGCGCACCGTCAGGCCGCCGCCCGGCGTCTCGCTGATCCGCGCCGTCCCACCGTGCGCGGCCATGACGGAGGCGACGATGGCCAGGCCAAGACCCGACCCTCCCGACGCCCGCGACCGGGAGGAGTCCGTCCTGAAGAAACGCTCGAAAAGCCGCTCGGAATCCTCAGGTTCGACGCCAGGCCCGTGGTCGCGAACCTCGACGACGGCGTCTTCCCCATGTCTGCCCAGAGCTATCTCGACCGGGGTGCCGGCCGGCGTGTGGCTGAGAACGTTGGAGAGCAGATTCGTGACGACCTGGGTGACCTTGTCCGAATCGGCGTAGATCGTGATCTCCGGCGCGGGGCCGCCGTCGAGGCCGATGACGGCGGTGGGGCGGCCGGCGTCGCGGACCCTCAGGTCCATGGCCGCATTCATCGCTATTTCGGTCAATTGCGTGTCTTTCAGCGAAAGCGGGCGCCTCTCGTCGAGGCGGGCGAGCTGAAGAAGGTCCTCGACGAGGCCGCTCATGCGCTGAGCCTCGGATTCGATCCTGTCCATCGTGACGGGGATCTCGCAGTCCGGCACGCCGCCGATGCGATAGAGCTCGGCGTAGCCGCGAACCGTGGCCAGCGGAGTGCGCAGCTCGTGCGAGGCGTCGGAGACGAACTGACGCATCTTTTTCTCAGAGCGCTCCTTGACGTCGAAGGACTGCTCGATCTGCTCGAGCATGACGTTGATGGAATCGGCGAGCTTGCCGACCTCGGAGCCCTCCTGGCCCTTGGGGACGCGGCGCGAGAGGTCGCCGTCGGCGATGGCGTGGGTTGCGCTCTCGATGCCGCGAAGGGGCTTGAGCGACGAACGGATGGAAAACAGCGCCGTGAACGCGCCGACGATGACAATCGCTGCGCCTGACAGTCCAATGACCCAGGCGATTCGGGCGACTGTCGCATCGACGGGGGCCAGGGGGAGCGCGATGATCATCGTCCCGATCGTCGTTCCGCGCCGGTCGTTGAGGTTGAAGGCTATTGCGCGCCACTGGGTCCCGAACTGCGTTCCCTTGACGGTCTCGAAGTCTGCGGTTTTCTTCGAAGCAAAGCTCCCGGGGTCTTTGGGCTTGCCGTAGCGTTGATACGTCTGCCTACTGAAGTACTCCGGCCCCGCCACGTCCCAATCGGGCTTCTTGGAGGCGTCGTTGTCGGGAGAGGGGACGATGATCGTGTCCCCCTCCATCTTGACGTAGATGTAATAGTCCGACAGGTTGAGGTGGCCGACGTCGTCCGCGGAGTTGTTCCCCTTCATTTTCGCGATGTTGGCGAGGGTCTTGCTCGCGACGACCTGCCCGGTGGACTTGAGCTGGTCGTCCACGTTGTGGACGAGGTAGGACCTGAGCATCGATATCGTGACGAATCCCAGGGCGACGATGACCAAAGCGAGGAGCGACAGGAACGTGATGAGGAGGCGAAAGGTCAGCGTCCGCCTTTTCATGACGTGGGCGCTGCCCACGGTGCTATCCGTCATGCGTCACTTTGTGTTGCGGAGCACGTAGCCGATTCCACGCTTCGTGTGAATCAAGGGGACGATGGCCTTTGCCTCTTCGGGATCGGTGATGCCCAGGGCTTCGGCCGAGTCGATCTTGCGGCGCAGATAGGAAATGTAGGACTCGACGATCGAGACTTCGCCGTTCCAGTTGTAATCCCACACGTGGTCGAGGATCTGCATTTTCGACACGACCCTCTCGGCGTTGATGAGCAGGTAGCGCAGCAGCTTGAATTCGGTCGGTGACAGCTCGACGATCTGACCGGCGCGCCGTACGTCGTACGTCTCCTCGTTGAGCTCGAGGTCGCCGTAGGTCAGGACGGCGGCGTCGGCGTCGGAGGGATGTGTGCGGCGCAGGACCGCGCGGATTCGAGCCACCACCTCTTCCAGAGAGAAGGGCTTGGTGATGTAATCGTCGCCGCCCACCGTCAGGCCCTGGATTTTGTCTTTGACGTCGTCGCGTGCGGTGAGGAACAGGACGGGAAGCTCGGCGTCGCGCTCCCGGAGTTTGCGCAGGATCGTGAATCCGTCCATGTCGGGAAGCATGACGTCCAAAACGGCGAGATCGAGATGGGCGCCGGCCTGATGGTCGAGGGCTTCTTTGCCGTCGGCCGCGGACAAAACATCGAATCCTGCGAAACGCAAGGACGCGGAGAGCAACTCTCGAATCGACGGCTCGTCGTCGACCACGAGAACGGTTGCTTCGGGAAGCTTGGAGTCGGTCATACTGCCATCTAACAACCCATTCCTGGGAATTGTCTGCAAAAGCGCCCCTGCTTGGCAGGCAATGGTTCCTGCGCTGCAGGGGCGCTGCGTCGGCGGCGCGGGCGCGCTTGATGGGCTCCGCCTTGGCGTTCGCTAAGGCCGAAACGACGGTTGGCTGCAGCCGCGGCTGAAGCCGCCGCCGCGACGTCAGTAGGCGTTGAAGTCGCGCGCCTCGATCTGGGCGGGGGCGTCGCCGCTCTTGAGGGCGGCGAGCCTTGCCTCGATCTCGATGTCCTGCGAATGGTCTTCGAGTTCGGCGAACTGCTGGTCCAGGGACGAGACGGCCACCTCGGCCTTGCCCTGAGCAAGCGCCTCCTGGCGGCGGATCTGGTCCTCGTAGCGGCCGAGCTCGGACGTGGGATCGAGGACGTTGATCGAAGAGATCGCATCCTGGACGCGGTTTTGGGCCTCTGCCGTCTTCGCGCGGGCCACGAGCTGGTTGCGCTTCGTCTTGAGCTCATCGAGCTTGCTGCGCATCTGGTCGAGGCCGTCCTTGAGCTTGGCGACGACCTCTTCTTGCGAGGCGATGAGCGGCTCGGCGTCCTTTGCCTCCTTCTCGGAGGCCATCTGCTTCGAAATGGCGATCTTGGCCAGGTTGTCGAACTTCGCGGCGTCCTGCTCGTTGCCCGCCAGGCGCATCTGCTCCGCCTTGTTCGACGCCGCGAGCGCCTTCTGCCCCCACTCGCGGGAGGCCTTGACGTCCTCCTGGTAGTCGGCCTGGGCGAGCCGGAGGTTGCCCACGGTCACGGCCACGGCGTCCTGCGCCTCGGCGATCGAATTCGTGTAGTCGCGGACCATCTGGTCGAGCATCTTCTGAGGATTCTCGGCCCTGTCGAGCAAGGCGTTGATGTTCGCCTTGGCGAGCTGGGTGATCCGTCCCAGGATCGTCTGCTTCTCAGCCATATCTGTGCCTTTCGGTAAGGTGTTGATGAAGTTTTAGAAGGATCCGCCGTCGCCGGAGCCGAAGTCGAAGCCGCCGCCGTCGCCGGAGCCGAAGTCGAAGCCGCCGCCGTCGCCGGAGTCGCCGCCAAAAAAGGATCCCAGGGAAAACCCGCCGTCGTCGGAGTCGCCGCCGAAGAAGGAGCCGGTGGAGAAGCCTCCTCCGTGGCGGTCGTCGTTCCCGCCGTTGAAGAGCGACCCGAGCACCATGCCCGCGAGCATGCCGCCCATTGTGCGGCCAATTCCGCCGCCGTCGCGCGCGTCGTAGTCGTACCTGTGCGAATCGCGCTCGCGGAGGTCCATGACCCTGTCCTCCGCCCGGTCGGCCGCGGAAACCGCGGCCTTGTAGTAATCGTCCTTGGCGTCGGGCGATTGCGCGGAGTCGCCCTTGGCGATGTTCTCCCGGGCGGTTGCGAGAAGGGTTCTCGCCTTCTGGTCGGCATAGCGGCCGTACCCTTCGATTTTCTCCACGCGGTCGATCGTCTGCTGGGCGATGCCTCGGTTGCGCTGGCTCGCTTCCTCTTTGCGCTTCCTGATCTCGTCGGCGTTGCGCACGTCGACGAGCGCTGCGTCGAGCGCATCCTCGGCCGCGGCCAGCTCGGACAGCGCCTTGATCGGGTCGACGTCGCCGTTCGAATGGGCGGCGATTGCCTTCTCGGCGTCGGCTTGCTTCGCGGCGATGACGGGGTTGCCGGCGCCGAGGCGTTTCGCGTCGACGACGTCGGAGGATATGGACGCCAGAGCGGCATGCACCTTTTGGAAGGCGTCGTCGAGAGAGCCGTGCGCCTTCTTGATCTCTTCGGCCTTCGCCGCCGCATGGCCCAGCGTCTCCTCGGCCATGCGCGCGAAAGCGACGGCCTCGTTGCGCTTTCCTTCGGAGGCGCTGTGGCGGCCCGAGGCGATCGAGCTGCGGGCGCTCGTGACGAGAGTCGCGATCTGGTCTGGATATGTTCGCAGCGTTGCGAGCGCGGCCTGCGAGTACGTCAAGGCGAGGTTGTCGATTTCGGCCACGAGGATGTCGCGCTGCCCGTCAAGCTCGTCGGCCCTCGTTTGAAGCTCGGCCAAGTGCTGGTCGACCCGCGCAGAGAGGTTTCTCAGGTTTTGGAAGCCCTGCTCCTGCGCCGTGATCGATTCGCGGGCCGAAGCGGTCAGCGCGAGTATCCTCTGATTCATCTCCCACTGCTGCTGAGGGGTTTCGGGAATGTCGTCGTCAAGCTCCTGGCGCACGACGAAGGCCTTCTGCATGGAATCCTGGGCAGAGGCCAGAGCCTCGGCGAACTGCTTGGTGGCCTCGACGCCGAATTCAGCGCGGGCGAATTCGAGTTCCGCGGCCGCCCCGCGCACGCCGTCGTCGGTTTCGAGGAGCTGGCGGGCGGCGCGCTTCGACAGCGAAGCGAGGTCTTCCGCGTTCTTGGCCTCGAGCTCTTTGCCCTTCTTGCGCCTGCGCCAAACGTAGACGCCGCCGGCGGCGCCGGCTCCGACGGCCGGAACTCCGATGAGGAGCGCCGCGGTGCTCCCCGAGATTCCCGACCCTTTCGATTCGCCGGCCCCCTCAGAATCGGCCTCCTCCTTCTTCAAGGCGTTCTCTTCGAGGTTGGAGACGACGGACTTCGCTCCGCCCGCCCAGTCGCCGCTGCGCCATTTGTCGTATACGCCCGAGCCGTCGAGGGCCTTCCTGAGCTCGGTGACGGAATAGCCTGAGCCCCCGGCGAAGAGCGAGAACCTGTGGGTCTCGGTCGCCACGGCGATCAGCGAATCCGAGCGGGACAGGCCGGACTTGCGGAAGGCGTCCTTCGCCCAAGTGTCGGTCGTCTTCGAGCCGAAGTTCTTGACGAAAACGATGTAGACCGACTTGTGGGTCTTGTCCTGGGTCGAGGCGAGCGCGTCGCGAAGGGCCTTCTCGTTGGATATCACGCCTGCCGTGTCCGTCACCGTCGACTTGAGCTCTTCGGGCTCCTCGGCGAAGGCGGGGGCCGCGAGGGCTGCGGGAACGGCCACGAGACCGGCGAGGGCTATCGAAGGCGCGAGGAGTCGTCGCATCGGGCAATGGCGATTCGTTTTCTTCACGGTCTGATTCTCACCTGCCATGTCAGCGTGGGCAACGTGCGGCCGGGGAACGAATCCCCAGGGACAAAGTTACCAGGTCGCCGATGCGGCGGGGCCGATGCAGCGTGATTTCCGCCCGTGGCAATATGACGATTTGACGGTCGGAGGCCCGGCGCGGGGGGCAGCGGGGACGGCGCGAGGGGCGCATTGAGCGCGGCGCGAGGGCGGCGTGCGCATCTGGCCGGCCCGCTCGTGTGCGCAGCGGCTAAACTACTGCACAGTGGACGGTATGGCCGCGCCTCATGCGGCCGTTTCTATATGAAAGTTGGTGTGACGTGCCTACGGGTAGAGTCAAGTTCTTCGACGAGAAGAAGGGATTCGGCTTCATCGCGGGCGACGACGGGACCGAGGTGTTCTTCTCCGGCTCCGCGCTGCCCGTCGGCTCGCGCGTGAAGGCCGGAACCCGGGTCGAGTTCAGCGTCGCCGACACTCGGCGGGGGCCCCAGGCCCTCACCGTGGCCCCGAAGGCCAAGGTCGAATCGCTCGCACGCAAAAATCGGCGCAAACCGGAGGAAATGGTCGCGATCATCGAAGATTTGATCAAGATCCTCGACAAGGCCTCCAATCAGCTTCGCCACGGCAGGTATCCCGACGGCGGGCGCCGCATCGCCTCGGCCCTGCGGAGATTGGCGGATGATTTCGATGCCTAGCGCGGTTGTGAATCCGACGTCGTCGGCGGGCAAAGAGAAGATCCTGTTCAAGGCGGTCGAGGCGGCCCGCGCGGCCTTGGAAGACGTGGCGAATCCCGAGGAGATCGGGGAGCACGCGGGCGTCGTCGTCGAAGCGGAGAGGTTGCTCACGCACGCCTTCGCCTGCCTGAAGGCCGGCTACAGGGGCTGGTTCTGGACCGTCACGGTTTCGCGCATTCCCCGTTCGTCGCGGGTCACCGTCAACGAGGTGGCCCTGCGGCCCGGCCCGGATGCGCTGCTCGCCCCGGAATGGGTGCCGTGGTCGGACAGGGTCGAGCCCTCCGACGTGTCTCCGACGGACCGACTTCCCTACAACGCCGACGATTCGCGGCTCGAACCGGGGTTCGAGCAGACGGGGGAGGACGCCGATCAGATCGACCCTTTCGAGATGGGCCTGGGGCGGCCGAGAGTCCTGTCAAAAGAAGGACGCGACGCCGCATTTACAAGGTGGTACAAGGGGGATAGCGGTCCGGACAACCCCGGAACCCGCCAGGCCCAGGCCAATTGCTCGACGTGTGGCTTCCTCATGCCCATGGGAGGGTCCGCCAGGCTCCTCTTCGGCGTGTGCGCCAATGAATGGTCGCCTTTCGACGGCAAAGTCGTTTCCTTCGACCACGGCTGCGGCGCTCACTCCGAGACCGACGTCTCCGCAGAAGACCAGGAGAGGATGTGGGATCCCGCCGAACCCGTAGTCGACGAGGCCGATATGGAGCTCGCCGCAGGGGTCCGATCCTGACGTGCTGGAATTGAGGGGACGCGCCCGGCCGTACCAGTGGGGGTCGACGTCGGCCATTCCCGGATTGCTGGGAAAGCCGCCCGCCGAGGGGCCCGTGGCCGAAGTGTGGCTCGGCGCCCACCCGGACGGCCCCGCCTCCGTCGGGGTCGGAACGTCGATCGTCGACGATTCGCAGCTCTACCCTTCGCGGGTGCCCCCGGGGCCGCCCTCGCAGTCGCTTGCCGAATGGATCGCCCAGGACCCTCAGGCCGCGCTGGGCGAATCCGTCGTCGAGAGGTATGGGACGTCCCTGCCCTACCTTCTCAAGGTCATCGCCCCGGCCGAGCCGCTGTCGCTTCAGGTCCATCCGTCGATCGAACAGGCGGAAGAGGGCTTCGCGGCCGAGGAGGCGGCGGGCGTGCCCAGGTCCGCGCCCGACCGGAACTACAAGGACCGCAACCACAAGCCAGAGCTCGCCTACGCGCTCACGACCTTCGAGGCGCTCGCGGGATTTCGCGCACGGCGCCGCATCGGCGAGGTCCTCAAGGGCCTGGACGCGCCCTTGGCCCAGCGTCTGCGAGCGGTCCTCGGCATGGGCGGAGTGCGCGGGGCCTTCGAGTACCTTCTGCGCGAGCAGACCCGGCCCTCGCCCGAGGAGGTCGCCGAGGTGGCGGAAGCCTGCGCGGCGCGGCCCGCCGCCGATTCGCCGTCGGCCCGCGCCGACCGCGTGGCCGCCATGCTCTCCGAACGCTATCCGGGCGACCCCGGGGTGGTGGCCTCGCTCCTCATGAACCCCGTGACCCTCAACCCCGGCGAGGCGCTTTTCCTCTCCGCGGGCACCGTCCACGCCTACCTCAGCGGCGTGGCGGTCGAGATCATGGCGGCCTCGGACAACGTGCTGAGGGCGGGGCTCACCCACAAGCACGTCGACGTGCCCGAATTGCTCGCGGTGCTCAACTCTTCCGCCTCGCCGCCCACGCGGATCGCGCCCGAACGCGTCAACGCCGCCGTCTCCACCTTCTACGCCCCGGTCGACGATTTCGAGCTTTCGGAGATACGGCTGAGGGACGCCAACACGCGCGTGCGGGTGCGCGGGATCGGCCCCCGCACGGTTTTGTGTCTCCGGGGCGCCGCCCAGCTCGAGGCAGGCGGCCGCGTCCGAAGCGTCATCGCGGGCCAGGCAGTCTTCGTCCCGGCCAGCGACGGGCAGTTGACAATGCGCGGAATCGGGCATCTTGTGCAGGCGGCCGTGCCCTGAGCCGCGGCCGCGTCCGCGCCTTCCGCCAGAGCGCCGCACCCGTGCGCCGCGCTCGTTCCGTGCCCTCCGCCAGAGTGTCCCACCCGCGCTCGCGAACAGCGCAGCTCTTGATTTGCACTGCTCGCAATTCGCGCCGTTCGCGACCCGCCTCGCGCGGCCCGCACAGTTTCGTCTCGCCATTCGGTCAGAATCGCTTCGCAAAAGTTTGATATGCGAGACTGGTGTGACGTGAGTACTTCTCAAACGACGTCGGACTCCGCCTCCGGATCCCGGCAGGGCGTCCTCGACCGTTATTTTCATCTCAATGAGCGCGGAACTTCGGTGTGGCGGGAGATCCGCGGCGGCGTCGTCACGTTCTTCGCGATGGCCTATATTCTGGTCCTCAACCCGATTATCCTTTCGGGCACGGACTCCGCCGGAAAGTACCTCGGCGGAGGGTCGAAGCCCGACGCAGCCGCGATCGTCGCCGGAACAGCCTTGGTTGCCGGCCTCATGACGATCCTCATGGGCACGGTCTCGAATTTCCCGCTCGCTTTGGCAGCGGGCCTCGGCCTCAATTCGATGGTTGCAGGAACGATCGTCAAGATCCCGGGGATGACGTGGGCCGATGGCATGGGGGTCATCGTCATCGAGGGAATCGTCATCGTCTTCCTTGTGCTGACGGGCTTGCGCGAAGCGATCTTCCGCGCGGTGCCCAAATTTCTGCGCACCGCGATCTCCGTGGGGATCGGACTGTTCGTCACCTTCGTCGGCCTTGTGAACGCCGGCATCGTCCACAAGGGCGGGGAAGGCGAGACGGCGCTCGTCTTCGGCGTCAACGGCTCGGTCTCGACATGGCCGCTCGTCGTCTTCACACTCGGGCTCGCTTTGACCGTCGTCCTCATGGTTCGCCACGTCAAGGGCGCGATCCTCATCGGAATCGTTTCGACCACAGTTTTGGCGGTCGCAGTCGAAGCGGTCAGGCACGTCGGGCCCCACAGCGGCGACAACCCGGGCGGCTGGGGTCTGACCGTTCCGTCGCTCAAAGGGAGCCCGATTCAAACCCCAGACTTCTCGACCCTGGGCGAGTTTTCGATTGCCGGGCCGTTCGCGAAGATCGGCGTGGTCGCCGTCGCGGTTCTGGCCTTCTCCGTCATGCTCGCGGACTTTTTCGACACGATGGGAACGATGGTCGCCGTCGGCGCGGAAGGCGATCTGCTCGACGACGCCGGCAACCCGCCGAACACGCAGAGGATTCTGCTCGTCGACTCCCTCGCGGCGATCGCGGGCGGCGCCGGCGGAGTTTCTTCGAACACCTCCTACATCGAGTCGTCCACCGGCGTCGCCGACGGCGCGCGAACCGGCCTTGCGTCCGTCGTCACGGGCGTCGCCTTCCTGTTGTCGACGTTCTTCGCCCCTCTCGCTGCGCTCGTGCCCAACGAGGCCGCGGCGCCGGCGCTCGTGGCCGTCGGCTTCCTCATGATGCAGCAGGTGGCGAAGATCGATTGGACCGACCTGGGGATCGCCATTCCCGCCTTCCTGACGATCGTCTTCATGCCTTTCGGCTACTCGATCACGGTGGGCATCGGCGTCGGCTTTATCTGCCACTGCATGGTTGAGACGGCCCGCGGCAGGGCGCGCAAGATCCACCCGCTCATGTGGCTCGTCAGCGCGTTGTTCGTCGTCTACTTTCTGCTCGACCCGATCCAGAGGATGCTCGGCCTCATCTGACGCTGCAGCCCTCGTCTGGGCGGGGGAGCCAGGCCTCGGCGCGAGCCGCCGAGAACGGGCGATTGCCGCGAGGCGCGGAAAGGCCTGCCGCCATGCTCGTCGTCGAAGGTCGACATGACGAAGCGGGGCTCGCCGTCGATCCCATCGCGTTCGGCGGGATGCGCCTCCGGCCGCGGGAACGCCGATGCGCCGCGTCTTGCAGGCGGCGGGCGGCGCCATGCCCGTGCGTCTTGCAGGCGGCGCCATTGCCCGTTGCTCTGCGGGGTTGGCGTGGGATCGACGATCGTGCTCCCTCATTGGCGTAAAGTGAAAGCCTCACACTGAAAGCGAACGGAGCCGTCCGCGACGAAGGAAAAGGAGGGGCCAATGGGGCGCACGTTCGCCAGCCTCAAGCACAGAAACTACCGAATCTGGTTCTTCGCCTCCCTCATCGGCAACATCGGCACGTGGATGCAGTTCATCGCGCAGGATTGGATCGTCCTCGCCGAGCTCACGAAGGACAACGCCTTCGCCGTCGGCCTGGTCTCGGCGCTTCAGCTCACACCCACGATGCTTTTCCTTCCGTTCACGGGGCTGCTCGTCGACCGGTTCGACAGGCGCAAGATCCTCCTAATGACACAGGGCGCGCTCGCGTTGCTTGCCGCCGGGCTCGGGGCCCTTGTGCTCACGGGCGAGGTGCAGGTTTGGCACGTGGCCGTTTTTGCCTTCGCGAGCGGGACGGCGGCGTCGGTCGACATGCCCTCGCGAGCCGTGTTCGTTTCCGAACTGGTTCCCGCCGAGGACCTGCCGAACGCCGTCGGCCTCAACTCGACGAGCTTCAACCTGGGGCGGCTCGTAGGCCCCGGCGCCTCGGGTCTGCTCATCGCCGCGGTCGGCTCCGGCTGGGTGTTCCTCGTCAACGCCGCGACTTTCGGTTTCACGATCGCCGCGGTTCTGGCGGTGCGCCCCAGCGAATACTTCACGAATTCGGCCGGCCAGGGCGAGCCTGCACGCGAGGCCGATTCTTCGGCCTCGCGCCGCGGCCGTTTCCGCGAGGGGCTCCGCTACATTCGCCAGCGTCCGGACCTCGCCGTCATCTTCGTCGTCGCGGGAACCGTTTCATGCCTGTGCATGAACTATCAGCTGACGAGCGCGGCCATGGCCAGAACGGTTTTCGGCCTGGAAGCCGGGGAGTACGGCATTCTCGGCTCGCTGCTCGGCGCGGGCTCGCTCGGCGGCGCGCTCCTGGCCGCCCGCCGCTCCAGAGCCCCGCGCGTGCGCACGGTGGCCATCGCGGCCGCGCTGTGCGGCGTCACGGCGCTGGTCAACGCCGTCATGCCCACATACGCCTCCTACGCCGTCTCGCTCGTGTTCGTCGGCTTCACCGCACTTCTCCTTTTTACGAGCGCCAACACCGCCGTCCAGGTTTCCACGGCCCCAGAAATCCGCGGCCGCGTCATGTCGCTCTACCAGACGGTCATGATCGGCACCGCGCCGATAGGCCTGTTCATCGCCGGTTGGGTGTGCGAGAACGTCAGCCCGCGCTGGGGCGTGGGGATCGGCGCCGTCGCGGCCTTCGTCGTGGTCCTTGCGGCCTTCGTGTGGGGCAGGCGCCACTGGGGAGTGGAGGTCCGCTACTCATTCACGCCGCGCCCGCGCGTTGAGATCATCGGCCCCGTCGAGCGGGAGCGGCTCAGGGAGCAGGAGCTCGCGCGCGAGGTGGCCTCCGCCCAGGACCGCCACACTCCCGGGGTCGTTCTTTAAAGCTTCCGGGGCTGCTCCGCAGACGGTCCGCGTCCGCCTGGCGAGGTCTCCGCCCGGCGACAGGCCGCATCGGCCCGCAGGGGCTCGCGTCCGCTCGCGACAGCCCGCAAACGGCTCACATGCGCTCTACGACGTAGTCGACGCAGGCTGTGAGCGCTTCGACGTCGTCGGCCTCGACGTTAGGGAAAGTCGCCACGCGCAGCTGATTGCGCCCGAGCGAGCGGTACGGGTCGACGTCGAGGATCCCGTTCGCGCGGAGGACCCGGCGCAGGGCGTCGGCGGGAATCGCCTCGTCGATGTCGATTGTGGCGACCACGGGGGAGCGCCATTGCGGCGGAACGAAGGGCGCGGCGAAGTCGGAGCGCTCCGCCCACTCGTAGAGGATTCCCGAGGATCGGCGGCAGCGGGCGTCCATCGCCGCGAGGCCGCCGCTTTCGAGCATCCAGTCGATCTGCGAGGCGAGAATTGCGAGATTGACGATCGAAGGCGTGTTGAGCGTCTGATCGGCGCGTGAGTTCGCCGCCGCCAGATGGAGGTTGAGGATGTCGGGGACGTACCGCTCGCCGGCCAGTTTCTCGAATCGCGCGAGCGCGGCGGGGGAGGCGAGGGCCAGCCACAGCCCGCCTTCGGCCCCGAAGCATTTCTGGGGGGAGAAGTAGTAAAGGTCGGTTTCGCCGACGTCGACGGCGACGCCTCCCGCGCTCGACGTCGCATCGACGAAGGTTAGCGCCTGGCCGCGGCCGAACCGGCGAACGGGGCTCATCGCGCCTGTCGAAGTCTCGTTGTGCGCGTACATATACGCATCGACGGCTTCCGGTTCGGCCGTGTCCGCGAGGCCGTCCGCGCTTGGGAGCGAAGTGCGCGAGAGTCCCGCCGCCAAGCCCTCGGCCGCTGCGCCGCCGCCCGTTGCGCCCGCTTCCGCCCCGTCGCGTCCCCTGTCCGCTGCGCCGTCGTCGCACAAGGCGACCTCGCCCGCAGCCGCTTCGACCGTTGAGCAGTCTGTCCACGGGGCGCGCGCTGCCGCCGCGGCGGCCTTTCTTGTGAATTCGCCGAAGACGGCGGCCTGGGCTCGGCGTCGCACTCCGGTGAAGGCGATCGCGTCCCATACGAGCGAGGCGCCGCCGTTGCCCAGGATGACTTCGTAGCCGGCGGGGGCGTCGAAGAACTCTGCGAGGCCTTCGCGGATGCGGCGGACCAGCGCCTTGACCGGCGCCTGCCGGTGCGACGTCCCGACGAGGCCTTCGGCGCCTCCGAGGGAAGCGGGCAATCCGATTCTTGGGCGCGAAGGGCCCGATCCGAATCTGCCTTCGCGGGGGAGCAATTCTGACGGGATCTCGATATTCATAAGCCAATAGTGCCTTTATTCCGGGCGATATTGCAGCTTAGGTCCATTATTCTGGATGCAGACGCCAATTTTGGATGCGGGCGCCAGGCGAACCCCACCGGTTAATCGAGGAGAATCATGAGTCACTTAGTCGACACAGCTGAGATGTACCTCAAGGCCGTGTACGAGCTCGAAGAAGAGGGGATTCCTCCGCTGCGCGCCCGTCTTGTCGAACGTCTCGAGCAGTCGAAGCCGACGGTGTCCGAGACCGTCGCCCGCCTCGAACGCGACGGCCTCATGCACGTCAAGAACAACCGCGTCGTCGCGCTGACGGAAGAGGGCAAGCGGCAGGCCACCAGGGTCATGCGCAAACACCGGCTGGCGGAGCGCCTGCTCCTCGACGTCCTCGGCATGCCCTGGTCCGACGTCCACGAAGAGGCGTGCCGGTGGGAGCACGTCATGTCCGACGCCGTCGAGGAGCGCCTCGAAACGCTCCTCGAGCACACCGACGTCGATCCGTACGGAAACCCGATCCCGGGAATCGAAGGCGTGACGAGCAGCGCCGTGCAAAGCGACCTTCACTCGGTGAAGGACCGCGTCGCGCGAGGCGACCTCGGGGAGGCCGTCATTGTCAGGATCGCCGAAGGCGTGCAGACCGACCCGGACTTCCTCGGCCGGCTCTCGGCTGCCGGCGTCGTCCCCGGGGCCCGGGTGAGGATCGAGGACGACGGCGGACGCGTCACGATCGCGGCCTCCGGCGGAGGGGAAAGGCCCGGCGAAGAGGAGTCGAATAAAGGCGCGCAGCCCGGCCGCGAAGTCAAGCTTTCCGACTGGCAGCAGGCCCACCTGTTCGCGAGGTAGCGAAAACGGAGGCTTTGGCTCTTTCGCTGCAGGCCGGCAGCCCTGTCTGTTTGTGAGGCAGAGCGGCGCACGTTGTGAAGTAGACACGTTGCGAGGTCGAGCGGCACACGGGCCGTTCTGGGCGGGCGCGGCACGAAGAGCCCGCCGCCCCAATCCGCCCGCGCGGCGTCGTGGCCGCGACGCATGTCGGAGGCGGCTCTGTATTGCGAGCACTCCGGCGTTGCCGCAGTGCAGCCGTGCCGCCCGCCGGAGGCGGCGCGTTTCGCTTTGGCGCGGTGCGCGTCGGCGGCTTCGCGCGTGGAGAAGCATCCCTAGGTTCTCCTGCGGGGATGGCGTGCGAACTCCAAGGCGCAAGAATGTGGCGGAAGACTCGTTCTGAGCCTTCCGAATGGGAAATCGTTGCAACGACGCGACAAAAACGTGATCTCTTCTTGCAATCTCGCTAAAATATGACATAGGTCCTAAAACTGGAGTAGTAGTTCCGGCGAACAGTCCGATATTGTGAATAAGTCGCGCAAATTCAAGGGTTTTGCGAGGGGTGGGTAACGTTCTCCATTTCTTCGCTTCCCCGTTTGTCACGATCGCCGATAACAAAATCGAAACGTTTGCAGCACGGACTTTTCCCTTCCGTGCCAAGGAAAAGTACGGTTACGGCAAAGGAGGCGAAGGTGAGTTGCGCCTCGTTCCGTTATCTAAATGTGACAATCGGGAGACGGCCCGTTATTGTTTTACGTGGACAAACAATCCGGGGCTCGCAAGGCCTCGAATTGAATGACGATACGTTTAGGAGAAAACCGAGATGACCGGACGCCATTCGCTCAACCGCGAGGTCGCCCTCAGCGCTCTGAATTCCCCCGCCGGCCGCAGCGTGGCAGCAGCCATGGCCGTTGGAACGATGCTTGGCGTGGCACTGCCCTCCGCCAACGCCGACGAGGGATCGGCCAACGCCGACCTCGCCCCCGTTACCGACCTCAGCGCCGACGAGACGATCACCGACACTTCGGCAGTCAAGGCCCCCGCCGACGCCAACTGGCAGCTCGAGCAGGTCCAGGTTCAGGACGCGCAGGCTTCCGACCAGCCCGCCACCGCTTTCCAGGTCAGCGTTCAGAAGAAGGCAACTCCGGTTGCCGCTCAGCCCGCTGCCGCACAGCAAGCCGGTGGGACGGCGCAGAAGGCAGCTGGCAGTCAGGAATCCGGAAACGCCCAGGGGAACATCCAGCAGACGAACGCCACCATCACTCGCGGTGCGCGCCCCGCCGCCGTCAACAACGTCAGGCAGCAGCAGGCCGCTGCTCCCGCCGCCCAGGCGGCGCCTGTCGCCCACACCGCATCCGGAAGCGGTTCGTCGGTTCTTTCGACCGCGATGTCCTACGTCGGTTCGCCGTACCGCTGGGGCGGCACTACGCCCTCCGGCTGGGATTGCATCGGCTTCGTCCGCTACGTCTACGGCAAGTTCGGAGTCTCGATCGGCGGATACACCACTTCCGTCCTTTCCGCCGGCACGAGGGTTCCCTACTCGCAGGCGCAGCCTGGTGACATCCTCTACTGGCCCGGCCACGTCGGCATCTACGCCGGAAACGGCCAGAACGTCGGCGCATGGAACCCCTCGATGGGGACCCGCGTCGGACCCAACTCCTGGGTCGGCGGCACGCCTACTGTGATTCGCGTGCTCCACTGAGCAACTGAGTGTGTCGAAGAGGCCGCCTTTTAGGGCGGCCTCTTCGCTTTGCGTCTTCGCCCTCGCAACCTCGGCGTTTCTCCCCGACGCCGCCACGCTTCTTCAGGGCAGCCGTTTTTCGCGGCCGCGGCGCTTCTTCCAGCGTCGCCGCCCCACCCTTTGCATTCGCTGCCGTCTTTTCCTTCGCTACTGCCTCTCCATTCTCAATCTCCTCGAATTTGGCGGGCCGCGACGCTTTACCTGGCCACCGGGAACGTGGGAAACTGTAAGCACCTAAACGGAGGTGATTACGGTGGCTTATCAACACGACAACGTGGTTGTGTGCGGCGTCGATGGTTCTGACGCTTCTTTCAACGCTCTCAAGTGGGCGGCACAAGAGGCGAAGATGCGCAACGCCGTGCTGGAGATTCTTTGCTGCCATCAGGAACCGACATATCCGGGACACCGAGGCAACGCCGGCCTGACCGAGGACGATGCGCGGAAGGTCATCGACAAGGCGCTGGAGAAGACGGCCGACGTCGGCGTCGACGTCCAAACCTCTCTCGAGGCAGACGACCCGACCTCGGCGCTTTTGGCGCGTTCAAAGAAAGTGGCGCGAGTCGTCGTGGGGGCGCGGGGCGGATCAGGCGGATTCGCCGACAGGCTTTTGGGATCGGTGGCCTCGGCCCTTTCCGCGCGCGCATTCTGCGCCGCCGTCGTCGTCCCGTCGACGGCGGCGAGGGACGTGCTCCCGGTCGAGCACATCGTGTGTGGCGTGGACGGCTCGGAAACGTCGAAGATCGCCCTGGGGCTGGCCGTGCGAGAGGCCGCGAGGTGGAAGGCCAAGCTTTCCTGCGTCTCCGCCATCAACCTCAGCGGGTCGATGTGGGTTCCGGGGCCCGGATACCACCAAGAAGTGCTTGACGACGTCCGCGCCGGCCTCAAAGACACCGTCATGAAGGCGGCCGAGGGGTACGACATCGACGCGCACTGCCACGTGATCGAGGGCAATCCGGCCGCGCTGCTCGCCGAGTTCTCGACGGCGGTGGACATGCTGGTGGTCGGCACTCGCGGACGCGGAGGCTTTGCCGGCTTGCTGCTCGGATCGACGAGCCAGGCCATCCTCCATCACTCCGTGTGCCCGACGATCATCGTTCCTCGCCGAACCAGTGAGAACGAGGACGCCCCGTGGGGCAACGTCCCGTGGAGCCGCACCGCCAAGTAGGGGCCCGCAGGCTCGACTGCGAGCACGCACGCCGCGGTCCGCCGGCGGTGTATCCGTCGGATGAGCAGGCGCAGTGCGGCGTCGGCTGGCCGCGCCTGTCGGCGGTGACCGGAGGCAGCGTACGCCGCCCGGGCCAACGTGCTTGAACCCGCCGACGCAGGTAGACTAGGCATGTTGCCCTCGTAGCTCAGGGGAAGAGCGACCGCCTCCTAAGCGGTAGGTCGAAGGTTCGAATCCTTTCGAGGGCGCTAGATTGCCCCGGCGCGGCGACCGACAATCCGGCCTCGTCCGGGGCGCGCATGGGAACTTTGCAGGCGCTTGCATTCTGGTGCTAGACGCCCATTCTGGTGCTAGACGCCGCTGCTCTTCTCGGGAGGTCGCAGGTGTTCTTTGAAGGGTGCCGTCGCTTCTCGAAAGGGCGACGTCGTGGCCCTCCCGCCGTCACTTCTCGAAGAGGCGTCGCAGATCTTCGTCCATTTGCTCTCTGTCGCGGATCTTTTCCAAATAGGGAATAAGCGGATGGATGGCGCCCAGGGTTTTGCCCGTGGTGTCCATAAGCTTGTCAAGCGCGTGCGCCAGTTCTTTGCCGCTCAATGACAACTGTTTCGTCGTCGAAAGCAAACTCGTAATGGTTTTCTGGGACAACTCGTTGTATTTCTCCGCCCGCTTTAGGCGCTCCTCGAGGTCGTTCACGCGCTTTTCAAGCCGCGCCAGCTTCGCCGTGAGGCTTTCGTCGTCCTGCTTCGACCCGCCGTTCATCTTTTCTGTCCTTTCCCCGATCTTGAGCCATCCGGTGGCAGGGCACGCTCCGTCCCCGTTCGCCTTTGGCTAGGTGTAGGCCCTCGCCGGCGCCTGCCCGTCGCCGCCGCCCGACGATCACTGGGGCGCCGCGGTGCCCCAGGCAGGGAAACCGTGGAAGCCTCGCTCCTTCGGAATAGCCCATGCTCTTGTGACGCGTTGCCGCCGTCCTCGCAGGAAGACCGACGGCGCTGAGCCGCGCCTTCCATTTCGATCTTACTATCGTCGGAACCGATTCTTAAGGGGACAATCCAGGTTCCTCTTGTCGCAGCGCGCATGATGAAATGGAGCGGCGCCGAACACGTCGACTGGGGCGGCGGGATGCGCCGCACGAAACCGTGCCGAATGAGGCCGCACGAGGCCGCACGCGCCAAAATGAAACGGCCTCGCACGTGCCGAACGAGACAGCGACGCAGGCCCGAGTGAGACGGCAACGCAGGCCCGAACGAGGCGGCGCTTCACGTGCAGCATAGTCAGTCCTGGGCGCGGACGTGTGAGGGCGGCTTCGTTTACGGGCGATCGGCGCGGTAAGCGGAATTTCGGTTGCAGTACCGATACCGTGGATGCGTGAGCCCTTTCTTCAAGCGCAGTCGCAAAAATGACAAGGCCGCGCCCGCGGCCGAGTCCGCCGCGCCGTCGCCGGAAGCCGCCGAGGCGGACGAGAATCGCCCGTCCGTTTCCGAGCGCGCAGAACGCTCAGGAAAGCGTTCCTTCATCGCGCGCAAGCCCAGGGAGATGAAGGAGCCGGACTTATTCGCCGAGGCGCAGCCGGCTCCGGCCGACGACGTCGGCGGACCGTCGCGCAGCGAACGGCTTTCCCGCGCGTACTCGGATTGGCACAGGGAACTCGCCGTCGTCGCCGACGAGGCCGCCGTGCCCATCAGGGCCGGCGACCCGGCCGTCGTCGACCTCACCCACCCCCATCCAACCGGGGCTTCGCAACTGTACTCCGGCAAGCCGACCCTGCTGACGTCCGTCATTCGAGAGGAATCCGCCCAGCGCGAGGCACAGGCTCACTTGGCCTCGCTGCGCACGCGAATGGAGGGCCTTTCCGAGCAGTACGGGTACGCGCCGGTCACGCTCGCGATCGGCCACATATCGTGGACCGAGCTGCCGGCCGCATCCTCGCACGGCCGCGAGAAAGGCGGTTCGCCGGGCGCTTCTTCGGGGAAGGCGTTGGGCCGCGACGCCGTCGAGCAGATGGCCATCGGCGCGGCGCGGGCCGACATGCACGACGTCGCCCTGGGCGAAGAGCTGCCCGGGCGCCCGGGCGCCGGCGGCGGAGCGGCCGACGACGCGAACGGAGGCGACGGCGGCAAAGGATCGACCGGCAACGGCGAGGCCAACGGCGGCGACGTCGCCGGAGCGGGATCGCCGGGTGGAGGTGCCTCCGAGGCGCACGACGACTCACCCCGGCCGTTTGGCAGCGCGTCCGGCGATCTCGCGAACACGCCAGGGGTGCCCGCAAGCGCGCCCGGCGAGCGTGGCAAGGCGCTCGAGGCCCTCGAAAGCGCGACATTTGAAAGTACTGAGGAGCTCGCCGCGACGAGGTCGGCCGACTCGGTCGAGGACGGAACCTCCGGGAGCGACGCAGCGGCCCCCAAGATCCGCGAAATGTACGAGGCCGGGCTCATGCGTTCGGCCAGGCTCGACGAGGCCGGCCCTGACGACGCCTACATCACGCTCACCGCCCGCTGCGACGTCAACCCGACGGTGCTGCGGGCTCTGCGTTCCCACGGAATGACCGCCGAGGAGGGATCGAGGCTGCGCGCCATGGCGGCCGACGTCGCCCGTCACGAGGCGGCCATCGCCTATCTGCGCGAACTCGGACGCGTGTACCTGCCCGGGTTTTCTTACGAGGACGGGGCCTTGCTCGGCAGTTTCACGCATCCGGGCCTTGTGCTCCTCGCCGACCTCGAGGCGATGAAGCCCTACATCGAAACTTCCGGGATCATGGCGGCGCTGGCGGGCGACGAAGAGACCCGTCGGCTCACCGCGTTGCCGCTGCCTCCCGCCGAGATGCGCGACCGTTCGCCGGAAGCCGAACGCGGCGCCGGCGACCGCGACCCCGCCGAGCTGGCGGTCATCGAGGCGATCGCGTCCGGGCGGTCGATCGTCGTCGACGCGCCGCCCGGATCGCAGGCCGTGGGCACCCTCGCGGCGATAGTCGCCGACGCTGCGGCCTCCGGCAGGTCGATTCTTTACATTCCGGGGCGCGCCTCCTCGGCCAGGGCGCTCGTGGACGAGATGGGACGCCTGGGCCTGGGCGACCTCGTCCTCGACTTTTCGGACCTCGACACGGTGGCGCGCCGCATCCGCACGGGCATGCGGCTGCGCGGGGACGAGGAAGACCCGGCCGACGTTTTGGAGCTGCGGGCGCGCCTCGTGGCCGTCAGGCGCGAGCTCAGCGAGTATGTTGCTTCGCTGCACGACGTCGATCCCCAGTGGGGGCACTCGGTGCACTCGCTTCTGGAGAGGCTGGCGCGGCTGACCGAGGGCAAGGGCGCGCCGCGCAGCAGGGTGCGACTGGATTCCGACACCGTCCACGCCCTGCGGGGAGAGCTCTCGCACGTGCAGGCCCAACTCGAAGACGCCTCGGAGCTCGGGGCGTTCGTGGGCATGGCAGACTCGCCGTGGGCCGGCGCGGACATTCACACCGCCGCGGCGGGGGAGGAGGCCATGGCCCTCGCCAAAAAGCTCGCCTCCAAGACGATCCCCGCCGTCAAGGCCCAGGCCGAACGCGCGGCGGAGGAGACCGGGCTCTCGGTGGCGGAGACCTTCGAGGACTGGCGCGAGCAGATTGAGATGCTGCGCGGAATCTCCCACTCCCTCGACATTTTCCTGCCCCAGATTTTCGAGCGCTCCGTTCAGGACATGGTAATCGCGACGGCGTCGAAGGAATGGCGCGAAAGCCACGGCGAGGAGATGAAGGGCTCGGAGCGGCGCCGTCTGACGAAACAGGCGAAAGACTACGTGCGGCCGGGGGCTGTGAGCCACGACCTTCACCGAGACCTCATCACCGTGCAGCGTCAGCGCGAGGTGTGGAAGCGCTACAGCGCCGAAGCCAGTTGGCCCAAGCTTCCCGAGGGCATGACCCAGATCCGCGAAAGCGAGCGCGAGGCCGGCGGGCAGCTCGAGGAGCTGGAGGGGATCCTTCCCGGCAGGAAGCTCCGCATGATGCCGATGGGCGAGCTGCTGGACTTCCTCCTTTCGCTGTCGATGGACGAAGACACCATGTCGCGCCTGCCCAGAGCGAACGAGCTCGTCGCCAAGCTGAAGGCGGAGGGCTTTGGCGGCGTCGTCAAGGACTTTTCCGAGCGAGGCGTGCGAACCGAACAGATCCCCGCCGAGCTCGACCTCATATACTCGGCCTCCCTTTTCGAGCAGCTCGTCGGGCGCTCCCCGGCCCTTTCACGCACGACGCCGGCCAACCTCGCGGTCCTCGCCGCCGAGGTGCGCAGGCTCGACCGGGAGCACACCGAGACGCTGGCCGGGCCGGTTTCCCGCGCCGTCGTGCGGATCATGCGCGAAACGATCTCGAAGCGGCGTGAGGACACCCTCAAACTTGACGATCAGCTCGAACGCTACTCGACGGGCGCCCTGCGCGACGCGATCGCCACCTATCCGAGGCTCGTTCAAGCGTCCCGCCCGGTGTGGGTCATTCCGTCGATGATCACGGCCGAGTTTGTGCCTCCCATGCCCTGGGCCGACATCGTCATCATGGACGAGCAGGACGCCGGCGGCCTTTCCTCGGCCGTTTCGATGCTCATGCGCGGCCGTCAGATCGTCGTCATGGGCAATCTTCGCCGCGCGCGGGCCGAGGGCGGGGATTCGACGATCGCAGCCTTCGCGGACATTCTGCCCGTGTGCGAGCTTCCCACGCTGCGCGCCCAACATGACGAGCTGGCCACCCAGACGCTGCGCGACCAGGGGTACGCGGACGTCCTCGAGCTCGTGCCGTCGACCAAGCGCGGCCGCAAGCCCAGCCTTGTGCTCGTGGAGGGGCGCGGCGTGCCGAATCCGCAGTCGGGAATGGTCGAGGGGCCGCAGGTCGAAGTCGACGCGGCGGTCGACGCCGTCGTCGACCATGTGCTGACCCGGCCCGGCGAATCCCTCGCCGTCGTTTGCGTCTCCCCGGCCCACGCGGTCCGCATACGCGAAGCCCTTGCGCGGCTGGCCGCCGATTCCCCCCAGCTGGCCGAGTTCGTCTCGAAAGGCGGGGTCGAGCCTTTCGCCGTCCTCGAGCTCACGCAGACCGGCGGCCTGCGCCGCGACTCCATCATTTTGACCGTGGGCCTGGGCAAGACGGTGCACGGGCGAGTGCTGCACACCTTCGGGCCCCTCTCGACGGCCGGCGGGCTCACCGGCCTCGTCGACGCCATGGAGGCCGCGCGCTCCGAGCTCAAGATCGTCTCCTCGCTCGGCCCCGGCGAGATCGGCGCGGACAGGCTGTCCACGCCCGGCCCGCGGCTTCTGGAGAAGCTCATCGACAGGGCGGACGGCCGCGAGGTCCCGCTCGACCCCTCCAGTTCCGACGAGCCGATAGGCGCCCTCCTCACGGACCTGCGGGACAGGCTCGTGCGCGCCGGGTACGCCGTGGCCTCCGATTTCGGCTTCGACGACGGCGTGAGGATTCCGCTCGTCGCCGGCGACGTCGAGCTTCCCGGCACGTGGCGGGTCGCCGTCTTGGTCGACGACGAAGCCTACGTAAACGAGCCGTCGGTGCGGCGCAGGGACAGGTATTGGCTGGAGCGGCTGGAATCGCGGGGCTGGGCTGTAATCAGGACCTTCTCCACCTCGCTGTTCATCGATCCGGAGGGCCAGGCCTCGCTCGTTGTCAACGCGATCAAGCGGGCCCGCGCGCTCGAGCTTTCCGACAGCGTCAGGGTGCCCGTGCTCGGCGACGAGTGGGCAGCGCCGGCCGACGGCCCGGGCGGCGAAGCCGTAACCGGCGGCAAAGTCGTAGCCGAAGGTGAAGTTGTCACTAGCGGCGAAAATGTTGCCGGCGGCGAGACCATTCCTGGCGGTGAAACCGTCACCGGCGGAGCAGCTCTTCCGAGGGACCCGAATTGGGCCGAAAAGCTGAGGAACGAGGCGGCGGTCAAGCGCGGCCCCCGCCCGGACGTCGCGAAGGGTCTCTCCCTTGCCGCGTATACGGACGATCAACTGGACGAGATAGTCACATGGATAGCCGCCGACGGCGCCGAGCGCAGCCGTCCAGAGTTCGTTGACGCTCTGCGCAAGGAGCTGGGCATTGAGGGGCGCGGCATGCAGGTCGATACGATTCTGGGCCACGTCGTGGACCGATCCGGCCTGGCGGTTGGCTTGGGTCTCGGCGATTCCGGCTCCGACGCGCTTTCCGATTCCGGCGCTTCCCCCGACGCCGTCTCCCGGCTCTCCGGCTCGAGCTCTTCTTCCGAGGCTCTTTCGGAGACGGGCTCGCTTCCTGCTCCTGGTTCCCGTTCGTCTTCGACCACACCCCAGCGGCCTTCCGAGGCTGCTCAGCATTCCTCCGAGTCTGCCCTGCGGTCGCCCGAGGTCTCCCAGCGGTCTCCGTACTCCGCTGACCCCGCTTCTGAGGCCTCCTCTAAAGCCGTGTCTGGAGACGCTCGTTCTCCTTCGGATTCATCCAAGGCGGCTTCCGAGGCGGGCGGTTCGGCCTCCAGCGCCTCTCAGTCCGCTCCCGGGGCCGGCCGTTCGGCTTCACGCTCCGCTTCCAGGGGCAAGAGAAAGTGAACGTGTTTCAGGCTGGCGAATCGGACTTAAACGGCGATCCGAATCGCGAGTCGCTTGCCGACGCCAGCGGCGATTCGCCAACGTCAGATCCAGCTGACGAGGCTCCGTCGCAGAACCGATCTCTCGAATCGGCAAGGCGGGGCTCGCCTGGGAGCTTGCAGGCACCGAAGCGCAAGCGTCGCGCGGCGGTGCGTTTGTCGAGGGTCGACGCCGAGCGCCTGGCCCGCGGCGAGATTGCGAACCCCGAGGAAGCATTGCATCTCAACGACCTGCGTGAGACCCGCTCGCTTCAACGCGAAGAGTCGGCCGTCGCCGCTCGCGACGCCAATGAGCGCCGCCTGCTCGGAGACCGACCGCCGCATTTCGGCTCGCTGTAAGCCAGATTCCCTCGTGACAAACGCTCGAGCTTCAGCGGGGTGGATGCTCGAATCTCGTCTCACTAGGCTCTCAAACCGACGGTCATGCACCAAGTTTTATGTCGGGATGCTGGTTCAGACAGTTTCTATCCGGCGATTCCGTCCCAGGCAGTTTTCTTGTCGAAGTGCTGGTCATGAAACGGAGGTGCCCCGGAATGACTCCGGGGCACCTCTTTCTAGATTTCAACTTTAGATCGTGTCAATCTAGCGGTCCTTATTGGGCGTGGCCGTTCGTTACTGGCGATAACCGCCACCCGTGTAGCCGCCGCCCGCGGCACCGCCGCCGTTCATGTAGCCGCCGCCGAGCGCATCGCGAATCTCCGTCAGGAGCCTGACTTCCTCGCTGACCTCGGCTTCCTCGGCGTTAAGGCCCTTGCGCTTCGCCATGCGCTCGTTGAGCTTGTTCATTGGGAAAACGAGCGCCAGATAGACTGCGGCTGCAATGAGGAGGAAAGCGATCAGAGCGGTGAGCACGGTGCCGGGCTGAACCGTTGCGTCACCAACATGGAACTCGCCTATGTTGTTAAAGTTGGGTTTTCCAAACAGCCCTCCGATAGTCGGGTTAATCACCTTGTCAACAAGGTTGTTGACGATTGGGCTGAAGGCATCGGCAATGACGACAGCGACGGCGAGTTCGATGACGTTGCCGCGCATGATGAATTTCTTGAAACCCTGAATCATGGTGAATCCATCTCTTTCTTTTGGGTGGATGGCCCGCGCGCCCTTTTGCAACGCGGACGTGATGGTCACGCGCCATGGGGTTAACGAACGACCACAACCCGCATGGGCATCGTTGAGCCATAACCGATAACCAGGCTAATGGTGTTTTGAGGCACAGCAACGTACAACACTGACGTGTGAGAGGAATCACTAACAAAGGGTGTTGATTCATTCTTTGGCCCCACTCCGACGATCGTTGCTTTATCCACGATTTTCACTGCTTCGCGATCCTTGCTGTACTCTCCGGGTGGTGCGTAGAGGGCGACGGCGCGCCCCGGAGTGAGGAGCTTGTCGGCTCCGCCGACGTCAGCGATCACAGGGGCGATTTCGGTTCCTTCGGGGGCAGAAGCGAGAAAGTCGTCCGAAAGGGTCATCTTTCGCGTCACGGGTGCGCCTTTGGGCACGGAGGTTATGAGGACTCGTTCGTTGAGGTCTTCGAGGGAGTGGGTCAATCCTTCGGGAGCGAGTTCGGCGGACACTTCTGCAACCGTGAGATTCGACGAGCCGAGAGCGGTTCCCGGCGTCAAGTCTTTCTTCGCCACGACGATGCTGACCGTCGCAGGGGCCAGCCCCCGTATCGTCGAGAGGATCGCTGCCAGCGAGGTCAGGACCGCGACAGCCAGTAGCATGTGCCGCAGTTTCCAAAGGGTCGCACGAATTCGGGAAAGGTTCATGCCGTCAGGCTACGGCGATGTACGCCGTCGTCGTTCCCGGAAAAGGCGCGCCTGTGGACAAGGAATACGTCCGTACAAGCTGTGGGCCCGAATTCTACGCAGGCGAGCCGACTTTCTTGGGGGAGGAGCTTCCCGTGCCGCGTTTGCCCAAGGCCGGGCCTGCTTCGTGACGTTTCGATGCAGAGGCTCCTGTCGAAGTGGAGGAGTTCGTCGATGCGGGGGCTCCCGCCGAACCGGCTGCTCGGCCGGAGTCTGTGCTCACGCTTTGCGAGCCTGTGTCTTGTGAATGCGCGTTTGCGTTCCCCGAATGCGAGCCCGCATTCCCGTTTTCGGAGCTCGCCCCCTCCCCGGACCCCGATCCGGCCGAATCAGAAGCTTCGCGCCCTTCCGAATTCTTCGAGTGGAGCGTGCTAGAGGAGGACCGCGCATCGTTGTGATAGAAGCCCGAGCCCTTGAAGACGATGCCGACCGAGTTGAAGAGCTTGCGGAGCGAGCCGCCGCACGCTTCGCAGACCTTCAAAGGCTCGTCCGAAAACGACTGGCGAACGTCGAACTCGCTGCCGCACTCGGTGCAGCGATACGAATAGGTGGGCACGAAGCGCCTCCTGCTAGAGCGAACTTTATCCGAGGCTCAAGATTACTCCGCGGCGCCATGGCGCGCCACGCGTTTCGCTTCAGGGGAAGGCGCACGGTTCGCTTGATGAAAAGGGGGCGTCAACCGGAGGTACAGCTCGCGTCTGACGAACAGGGGCGTCGGCCTCCCAATGGAGAGCCGACGCCCCTGCGACGTTATGAGTCTCGCGCGTTGCGAGTTATTTCCACGTGATTTCTTAAGTTTGTTCTCGATTGGCTATGCGTATGTGTGTACATCTATGTGAAACCCGCTTACGTTTGCGTCATTCAGAGCTCTGGGCCGCTTCGAAGGGCGTTGGTCCGCCTCGAAAGGCGTCGCAGCCTCGATCAGTGCGTGAAACGACGTCGGCGAAGCGGCGCAGACGACGCGGGCTTACTCTGTCGACGTCCAATACTCGGGCAGCACCACAAAGGGTATCCGCATGTCCATCTCGTCCTGCGGAAGTTCCATATCGACCACCTCGTCGGGGTAGACCATCGCGCCGACCCTGGCATCGCCCTTAATCTGCTTGAGGATGCGGTCGTACCAACCGCCTCCCTGGCCCAAGCGCGTCCCTCCGCGGCCTATGAGAAGGGCGGGGACGAGCAGGGCGTCGACCTGGGAAAGGACCTCCGGGCCAAGCGCTTCGCCGCTGGGTTCGGGCGGGCGCCCCGGGGCGAGGACGTCAAGGTCGTGAGCCCCGGTGTACCAGCCCCAGGCGCGCGTGAGCCCCGGGCCGAGTTTCGGCAGCAGCAGGCGCTTTCCAGAGGCGGCGATGGCGTCACACAGGGCGAGCGTGGGCGGCTCCTCCTTGATCGACACATAGGCCGCCACGACCTGCGCGTCGCCTAGGAAGTCCAAAGCCGTCTCAACCCATGTGCTGGCGAAGTCCTCGCGTGCCTGCAACGACCTTTTGCTCCGGTTTTTACGCGCGACCTTGCGGAGTTCCTGTTTGGCGTCCTCGACATCCAGGTCGGCGACGTTCGGAAGAGTCACCGTCTTTGTAATCATGGCTCAATTCTTTCATGACGACCCTGGGAAAAGATAGAGAGATCTTTGGCGAAACAAGACACGTCGGCGCGGCAGACGGCTGGCGCTGCAAGGCTTGCCAGGCCGACGTCGCCTCGGTCGGGCGCGGAACGACGCCGCAATCGTACCCTCGCAAGCCTTTGCCGACCTTGAAAAATCCTTTACGGAAATCTGGTGAAATCCTTTGTTGACTGCCGAAGCGACGCCGCTGTTTGCCGCGGCGACGGCGTCCGTGCGGCTGCCCCGCGAACGGATCGAATGCCCCGAAGTCCGCGGCATCCGGCCGTTTGGATGCGTTGCCTCCGGGCCTTCCGGGCGGTGGAGGCCGGCGACGGGTGCGACGGGAGTCTCGGCACGCGGTTGCCGCACTCCGGCGTCGGACGTAAGCGAGGGCTTCGACGTCGTCCGGCGTCGGCGAGGGGTTGCACAAAAGGCGGCATCGCGCCGAAACGACTCGGTTGGGAGCAAATCGGGAGCGGCGGGCGTCGAAGCCGGCTCGGGCGAGGGCCGACGAAAGTCATACTTTCGTCGGAGTGGCGCGTCGCGTGTCGCGCAACTCTCAGTGCGATCTGCGCCGATTGGGCGGATCCTGCGCTTCCGGGCGGTAATCTTAAGCGAACGCGTCCGCGAGGCGCGGAAAAACGCGCGAAAGGGGAGGCGCCTGCCGTGCGGAACGGGTCCTACTTAAAGGAGCAGTAATGCGATTCCAGAGTTACATGCCACATGGGCATCTACACCCATGGATGGATTTTGGGAACACGCGGCTCCTCCTCATGGTGCGCGATCCATCCTGCCGTTAGCGTGGTGCCGTGGGTTTCGAGGGGTATTTCGTACTGGGCGCAACAGTCTTGTTGATCGCCTTCGTCATCCCTGCTCTGTCAAAGCGCAGGGAGATTCTTGCGAACGCACCGCTGGAGGATCGTTACTCCGAGGACCTGAGAATGCTCAAGGTGAGCGACGCACCGGGCGCCGATCGTCCCAATGACGACGGCCAGCGCGGCTCGGTGTTCTTCAAACGGCCGGAGGTTGACATGGCTGGGGGGCGAGTGACGAAGGATGTGCGTGAGCTCGCGCGCGACCGCGCCCGCATAAGGGCGCGGATGTCGAAGCGCGCGGCTAACCTTCAACGAGGTTTCTTCGGCGGGGCGCTTGTAGCCGCGCTCGCCGTTCTTCTCTGGGTAGGGGCGGCCGTCGGCTTTGCATCCCCCTTGTTCGCGGGAATCGCGACGGCGGCCACGCTCGCATACGGCGCCGGCTTCGTCTACATCTATCGCAAGGCGGCGGAGGCCGACGCCGCCGACCGCGAAGAGCTTGCGGACATCGTCGCCGAGATCGGCCCGCGGCGTGCTCAAGGGCGCAAGGTTGCCGCCGACGCCGCGCGCAGGTCCGCCAAGAAGAGGGCCGACGTCGAAGCGCGAGCCTCTCTGGCCCAGGCCGCTCGCGGGGCTCGCGTCGAGGTCCGCGAAAGCGACGGGGCCCGCGCGGCTGCTCGGCGCGCGGCCGCCAGGAAGGCGGCCGCGCAGAAGGCCGCAGCGACCGCCCGGATCGAGGGCGAGCTTCGCCGGCGCTTTGAGCGTTCGAAGGCGGCATCCCGAATCTCGGATGCGGCCGGTGCGGGCGGCAAAGCGGGCGCAGGCGCATCGGGCAAGAGCGGCGGCTTCGGCGCGTATGGCGACGGTCAGTCCGCCGACAGGGCCGCCGGTCGCGTCGGGTCCGACGCCTCGAGCGCTCCCAGAGTCGGCGCACGCAAGGGCGTCGCCTCGAACGCCGGGCTTCGAGTGGGCTCCGGCACGGGCTTCTCTTCGGCCAGTTCGAAGGGCTCGTCCGCTTCCAATGGCTCGTCCCACGATTCTCATGCAGGGGGCTCCGCCTCGCGCAGCGCTCGCGGCGGCGCGACCGTGCGCGGGAACATCGGCCCCGCTGCGAGGGGCGCGGGCGGCGTCGTCGGCAATGCTCCCGCCGTCGGCGACGCTCCTGCCGGTGCCGGTGTTGGCGCCGGGGCTTCCAGCCGTCGCGCCGAAATGCCTTCCTACACGCTCAAGCCGGGATCGGTCGATCGCAAGGTCGTCAAGCCGTACACGGCGCCCGCCTCGGCGACGGCGCCCGTGCCCTATCGCCCGCAGGTGATCGGCGAGAGGTACGACGTCGCCACCGGCGTGGTCATGCCCAGTGCTTCTGGCGAGGTGCCGCTGAGCCCGGCCGAGGCGAGGGAGGCGCAGGCGAAGGTCGAGCGCGCGGTCGAGGCCTCGGTGGTCAGCCACTCGTCCGAGGTTCTGAGCGGAGGCTCGGTTCTGGACGCGCTGCTGGAGCGCCGTCGGGCCTAGTCGCCCCGCCAAAGCACAACTCCGTTTGGCAGGGCCGCGTCGTCGGGGCGCATGCCTTTCCCGACAGGGCCTGTCTGCCCTGCCAAACGCGCATCTCGATCCTGGCCGCGCATGTCCGCGTCGTCGGGGCGCATCCCTCTCCCGACAGGGCCTGTCTGCCTTGCCAAATGCGCACCTTGATCCCAACAGTGCAGTCCGTCCCGCCAAACGCGCATCTCGGTTACTGCAGAGCATGTCCGTAGCGACCAGCCTGTCCATCCCGCCAACAAGAACGCATGCTTGCCTCGTCGAAAGCGTCCTGCCGCCTCGTTCGAGTCGCAGGCACTCCCGCGACTGCGACAGACCCAACACTCGCGCGTTGGAACTGAAGCGTCCCTAGGTGCTAAGCTACTGGAGTCCTAGGGGCTATGGCGCAGTTGGTAGCGCGTCTCGTTCGCAATGAGAAGGTCAGGGGTTCGAATCCCCTTAGCTCCACCACAAGCTCCGTATACGACCCCTCGACCTGAGTAGCAAGGTCAGGGGGCGAATCGTTACCTGAATTGCATCGACGGTGCCCGTCGACAATGTGTACGGGCGTTCTTGTTGTGGGTACTCTGCAGTCTGCCGTCTTGCCAGGTGCTGTGCCGTGCGGTCTTGCTGTTTTACGGCCGTCTGCGGCTTGGCCAGATGCGTCGTGATGGTTGTCTGTGCCGTGTGGGGTGGTCGTGACTGGCCGCGCTGTGCCCACCGCTGCCGCTTCGGATGCTGCTGCCGCCGCCGCTTGCTGTGCCGCTTGCTTTAGCTGCTGGCTAACGAGTTGGTTAGCAGGATGCGGAACGGTTGCTCGAGCGCGTGAATGAGCAAATCCTCACCAGCGGTCACCGACGCTTTACTTTCTAAACTATTGTCAACGCCGTGCCACGCGCCGACGGCGCCAAATATACACTGCGCCGCCAATTCCACCCAGCACAATCGGCACCGCTCCGCCATAATATGGCGGCGGAACATTATCACCAGCAGCTGCCAATGCAGCCTCGTGCTGCGGTTGGCTTGGCTGCGACTGTTCAGCCTGTGAGATATGCATGGCCTTCGACGGCAAGGTAGTATTCCGTGGCTGGTTTGACTGCGGCTGAGTCGACGATGTCGCAGCGCTGCCATGCAGCGTGCGGTCGAGTTGCCGCAGCAACGCATCATTACTCTGTGGGTCGGAGAGATAACGCCACACAATGATCCCCTGCAGGTTGTGCTGCTGGATATATTCTGCCTTATACTTCATCGACTCCGCATCGTCGTAGCTAATAAACTCACGCCGCGCGGCATTGTAGAGATAGGGCGCTTTGCTTGCGTTGTCCCAGTAGCGAGTGTAGCCATTCTTGTTAATATACTCTCGCTCGAGCCGGTCATACGTGGTGTGGTACTCGCCAGCCTTTTGGGTGTCTCCAACGGGCTGGTGCAGCCCATGATTCACCCCAGGAACTGAGGTAAACCGCCGGCTATACCACGCCGCCCCGATCATCAATTTGTTTGTTGGCGCGCCATGAGCTTGGTAGTGCTGCACTGCCGAGTTGGCACTTTGGTCGAGCGGGTCATCAGGTGCGGTATAGAGCCCAGCATGGTGCCCAGCGTGCGTCTTGAACGAGCCAAACCCACGCATGTCATACGTCATAATTGCAATCTGATCAAGATACTGCTGGTACTCAGCAAACTTATTTTGCTCGGCATACCACTTGGCTGGTGCACCTGTCATCGAGATACTTGGCTTGCGTCCACTGGTGGTCGTTGCCGTGCGCAATTCGCGCAAGAGAGCAATCAGGTCAGCCTGCTGGCTCCCCTTTGGAAACTCCCAGTCGATATCCACCCCGTCTAACTGATGAGCGTGCAGCGCCTCCTTGACAGAGCTCACAAAGGCATGCCGGGTGCTTGCTTTGCGCACCATCGCATCGAACTCACTCCGCGCGGCATCATTGCCGCCACCAATTGAAAGAATAAGGGAGATGCGCGGATTAACCGCGTGAATCCGCTGCAGCGTAGCCGCCTGCTTAAGATGCGGCAATTTGTCAAGCGTTAGACGCCCATCGGCCGCAATGCGCCCAAAATGGACAATGAGCCGATCGATCATCTTCAGATGTTCGTCAGTCACTTTTGGGAGATTCTCGTCGCTGACATAGACCGAGATTGTCTTCCGCTCAGCAGCCTGGGCTGGCAGTGGAGTCACCAGCTGGCATCCGACTGCTATCATTATGACACTGAGCATGTATTTCACAATTGCCGTCCGCATATCGCCTCCTTGCTTTTGCTGCCTGCCTCCTTCTAGCCTATACGGTTTGCCAGAAACGGCAAACCGTTGGCGATTCAGCGCCATGTCGATGCAGCCTCCCAGTTCTACGTCGTCGATCTGGGCGAGGCGGCAGTATCTCAGGCGAAACCGGTAGCCGTCTCGTTTGCGTTCCACACCCGAGCGCCCCGAGGCGGGCGTCGTGCACATCGACATCGGCCGGCCGACACGGGGCTTGGCCGTCGACATGCGCTACGACGAGACGATCTCCCGCCTGCGCCTGATGGATTTCGCCTCCCGCGGGGACGGCGGCCACGTCTTTGGCGACTCTGCCGCACGCAGCGAGTCTGATAAGGCGCTTGTCTAAGGCTCCATACGCAGATCGCGCCTGGTGCGATGTATGCCTGATTCTCAGCAGCCGCCCATGGTGACCACCCCCTTGGCCATTCGGTTCTAGCAGAATACGTAGTCTTGGGATACATGATCTCTGGATTGTGAGAACAGCGCATGAACGTGTAATTCTACTGTATGGTTGAGGTTGGCGGCAGCTGGTCCTGGTTACTCGTATCGGTGGTGAGATGCTTGCTCGCATTCGGTGAGCTGATGTGTCATAGATTGAGTGGATATGGTCTGACCCCGAGGGAATCTGCTGGGCCGTGGCCGTTCGGTCCAAGGCGCAGTGACGCCGACGGCAATGGCGTTGATCTCTTCGCGGCCTTAGAGAACCGAACCGGTGTTTCCCTTCCCTATGGCAGGGAATCGCCGAGGAAGGACTTCCAGTGGCCGGAGCCGATGCGGATGCGGTACCGCACATAGGGGAGTGTAGGAAGCGGTGTGAGGTCAGGAGTCGCTGCGGTCCTTGGTCGATAGCTGCTCCGCCGACTCGTGAATTACCTTGGTGGCATCCTCCAGGAACTCAATGAGCTGATCGACCTGGCTCTCAGACCATCCCTTCACCAGAGCGGTCAGCTTTTGGTTGGCGGGCAGGAATATCTTGGCAAGACGATCAGCACTTGTGGCGTGAATGGTGAAGGAACGCAGGTCCGTCTGGCTGAGGCGTCGCTCAACCCAACCATCGCGGGTGAGTCGCCGCAGCACGCTGGCCATGGTTGTGGTTCCCATCCGGGTGCGGCGGGCCAGAGAGGTGGGGGTCTGTGGGCCGTCGCGGTGCAGGACGTCAAGCACAGCCAGATCGCTGTCATTGAGGCCTGTTCGTGCCGCAATGGCGCGGTTGCTGGCGGCGAGTTCGCTGTTCATGGCGCGCAGCGCCCGGATGAGACGCTCATCGTGAATCCGTTTGCTCAAGCGAGCCTCCTGATCGGGGTGAACATGGATGAGTGTCAGGATAGATTGACGACGAGCTTGCCGCGGACGTGCCCCGTCGCCAGCTCGATGTAGGCGGCGCGAACCTGCTCCAGCGTGAAGGAGTAGGTGTGGGCGATCTCGATCTTGACGGCGTTGTCCGCCACCAGCTGTGCAACCTCCTCGAGGTCGCCGCGTCCATTGCTGTGCCGTGAGCCGGTGAACTTTGCGCCCTTGAGGATCGCGGCGGGTGAGGGGACTAGAGTGCCGATGGAACGGCCCGTTAGCCCGAGATCACGGCCAAGTTGCACGTAGCCGCCGCCATAGCAGTCAAAGAGCTTGGTGACGGGCGACGGAGCCGCATCGCGAACTCGGCTTGTCAGGTTCTCGCCGTACGTGACTGGAATGGCTCCCAAGGATCGGAGGTAGTCCGTGTTGCGGGTGCTGGCGATGCCGATGACGGTGGCTCCTCGGCTCAAAGCAAGCTGCGTTGCAACTGATCCTACGCCGCCCGCTGCGGCACTGATGACAACCACGTCGCCGCTGTGCAGGTTCAGCTGCCTGAATGCGCCGCACGAGGTTTGCGAGGCAACACCCAGGCAGGCTGCCTGAGTAAATGACAACGGGTTAGGCTTCTTGACGACGTCGTCGGCGGGTGCCACCAGCTCGGTGGTGAGTGCCCCGCGGGTGTCAGCCTGTCCGGGTGCGCTTCGCAAGGTACCCAGCACGGCGTCGCCCACTGCGAGGTCTGTGACGCCCGCGCCGACAGCGTTAATGACGCCTGCGAAGTCCCGGGCCACGCCCCTAGGGAAGCGGGCTGATGTGCCCTCGAACCAGCGCCGAGGGTGGATGAGGCGCTGAACCCGTTCAAGCCGTCGCAGGTCGCCCTCGAAAGTCTTGAAGTCGAGGGGGTTAAGTCCGACGGCGCGTACCGCGATGCGTATCTCTCCGTCGCCGGGTGCCTGCGCCGGGCGCTCGACCTCCTCCAGAACCTCTGGTTCGCCAAATCTCCGGTACTCGATCGCTCGACTCATGGAAGCCTCCTCGGGCTCGCTCGGTAGTGAGGCAGCTAACTGTCTCAAATAATTCACATAATGAATATTATTATATTCGTTGTTCTTGTGTCAACTTTTCAATATTCCAAATAATTCAATTTATCTTATTTTTCTTTTTCCGTTTCTTCCTTTCTCTCTACTGCATCTTTTTGCGTCCTCGTCGCCCAATACCGTGCCTCATACTGGTTGGGCGAGAGAAGGCCACAATGTTGGCGGAGGCGGGTAGTATTGTAGAAGTCGTCAATGTGGACATAAACAGTCTGCTCGGCGTCTGCTTGACTCGCCAGAACCCGCCCCGTAAGCCACTCCCGCTTGAGGCAGGCATAGAAGGTTTCAATACAGGCATTATCCCGTAGGTCAGCACATATCCGTCAGCGTCGAAGCTGCGATCCCACTGCCCAGCCGGCAACTGGTCATACACCTCACCGTTCACGAACGCCGCACCAGTGGTTTCGTCGCCGAAGTCCCACTGCGCCAGATGCGCAATCCCCGCCTGCACCCCCTCCACATCAATCGGCTCCAGCATCTCATCGGCCTCGGCGCCCTGGAGGAACACCGCATTCACCCACCGCCGCGAACGCTCGGGCTCAGGGCTGGTGTGCCAGGTTATCTGCCCGGAGGCCTCGTGCGCGCACACCACCCGATCAGCAACCTCATCTAGCACATCGGCGGCCTGGTGCAACTCATCCGCCAACGCCACCGCCTCCGCAGGCACGCGGTCATCGGTGAACACGATCGCCCGGTGATCAGCATGAGCACGAGACGGCTGGTCCAGCACCTGCCGCAACAGCCGCAGCGACCCCGACACCTAACCAACACCCGATACGTGTCAACGGGATCTTCAAACGCCCGAGTCGCGTGCGCCAACCCCTGCAACCCCTCATAGGCCTCAGCAGCATCAGCAACCGGATCAACAAACGTCGCCGTCCCAACAATCCTCTCTACGTAGCGGCGGTATGCCTACGAGGGAGGTGCGCGCAGCATCGCAAGACTTGGCTGAGGTAGGCGGAGCCGTCGGTGATCTACTACGCTGAAGTTGGGCAAAAATGTTCTTTCGAGAGGAATCCGACATGTTGACGTGCACGGGAAGTTCTTGCCGGCACGCTGTGAGCCCTGGTTGCGAATGTGGCTGCGGCGGCGGGAACCACGGAGCTCTTGCCAGGCTTGCTTGGGCGGCTGCCTTGACAGTTCCAGCTCCGCAACGGACCTCTGACCAAAACCAGCAGGTGGTAACGGCTGCTGCTCAGCGCAGCCGCGCGACTTCAAAGGTGAAGGGCCAGGAGAATTCACACCGTCGTTCGCGCAAGAAGCCGCGACGTGCTGACGCGACGGCCTTCTTCGAATCCACTCGAACAGTCGATATCGTCGACTGGCTGGTTGCCAACCCCAGCGAGCGCGAGAAGATCCAGTGGATGGCTCGGCAGGTGGGCGATGTCTGCGAACAAGTTCTCACGCAGCATCCGGGCACCCACGCGCGACTTGCAGACCACTTCTGGTGCGACGTGCTCTCTGCCCTGGTGCAGGTGCTCACTGAGGCGCTCGATGAGATCGATAAGTTCCCCAGCCGTATCTCAGAGCTCGTCGTCGACATACTGGCGGCACGAACGTGGGAAGAGGTTCACGCCCAACGTGCGGGGTCGAAAGGGAACGCGCCGAGTCAGCGGAAGACGTCGCGAAAAACGGTCTCCAGAGCAGACAATGATCTTGCGGCAGGGCTGCATGACGCGATCCTGGAAAAGGCCGTCAAAAACCTGATCACGGCCTTGATGACCGGAGTGACAGAAGCGACCCATGGGGCGCTGGACCCGATCGTCTTGCAGCTACGAGTCCTGGCCATCCTCTTTTGTCCTGACCCATACGCGCACAAAGCCGTGTGGGACTACTGTGTGGTGCCCATGTTGAAGCAAGGGATCGTCATCCGGTCCCAGAACTACCTTCAACAGTTCTACGACATGTTCAAACAGAAGTGGACTTGGCCCACCTGAGGTCGCGCTCAGACTTGACGGCAGAGTGGTAGGGCTGCGGTGGTGAAGGTTTTGACTTGTTGTCCGGCGAGGAGTCGGGGTTCGCAGTTGGCTTGGATGACGGCTTGTTCGAGGGCGGCGAGGAGCCCGGTGTGCCCTTTGGCAGCAGTGGTGTGGTTGCCGTGGGCGGTAGCGATCGCCCAGGTAATGCCGGGGAGATAAGCATGGTGAGAACGGCGGTGACAAGGACGAACGTGAGCAGAGCGCCGATCACCGTCTGGATGGTGGTATTGTCGCCGAAGGCGCCGAAGTCGGGGTAGATGTCCACGAGTATCAGCTGCCTTCCTTCACGGTGATGTGGACGTGGTCGTAGTGGCCGCCGGTGACGTCGGTGGGGTCGTGCACGCCGCCGTCGTTGTAGTGCCGGCCTTCTGCATCGCGGGCGAGGGACCAGGTTTGGCCTTGCCAGATGAGGTACTCAACGCCGAGGGTTTAGGCGTTGTCTTTGAGCCAGTTCGTCAGTGCCCACCCGGTTTCGAGCTGCTGAGGTATGAGGCGGGCGTCAATGGGGTTGCCAAAGGTGACGTCGCAGGCCCGTTCGAGGGGGTGTTCGATGATGATCAGCCCGCCGTACCCGCCGGACATCGAGGCGTGCGTGACGATGCCGTCGGCGACGGGCTCGTAGTACGATACCGGTCGGGGTAGGCGGAGACTTCGGCGGCTTGAGCGGCTTCACCTTTGGTGAGGGTCTGCCAGTTCGGGACGTTGAGCAGGCCGCGTGTGAGGGGTGGTTGGGGCCGCCGAAGAACGCTCGGGCCTGGTAGATAGGGTCCATGAGGTCGGGGACGGTGCTCCACCCGGCCTGGGGTCGCATCTGGAACAGGCAGAGGCTGTCGTGGTCGGAGGCGTCCCCGTCGTGGGGGTAGTTCCCGGAGTCGGCGTAGACGCTGGTGTTGGCCGGCATCCACAGATTCGACTCCGTGAGCGCGGACATGAGCGCGATCTGCAGCCCATCACGGGTGACCCCTTCGATCTGGAAGCCGGTCTGGATGATGGTGGCGGCGTGGGTGAGCTGGATCGTTTTCAGCGTGAAAGTCTGCCCGTCAGCAGTCGTCACCTCCAGTGAGTCCGGCAGTGGCCCTACCACCCTGGTCCCCGAAGCACTGGTGGTGGCGCAGGAGGCGTTGGCGCCGGGGCTGAAAATCATCCCAATCCCCACGAGCAGGAGGGCGGGGCTGAACAGCACGAGCACGGCAGCGATAGCGGCGAGCTTCTTCATCTCGGGTCACCGCAGCAGGTTGTCGAGCTGCGACGGGCGCAACAGGTGGCAGGCGTCATAGGTCGGCGCACAGACCATGAACACCGTGAACGCCACCTCGTGGGCCGAGGTGGCCGGTTCTCCGTTCCAGGTCCCGGTGCGGTGCCGGCCGGGTGCCCTCGATCGTCTAGGCGATCGTCCCGTGTGCGAGCTGCCCTCGGGTGCCTGGGCGATGGCTTCACCCCGCTGGTCAGGGACGTTGGCGCGGTCGATCGTCAGATGCTGACTGGTGCCGTACTCACGCGGGTCCTGGCCAGACGGCCCGCGAGGGCAGGTAGGCGGCGACGTCGTTAGCGAGCCCGGCTTGTTCGGCGCCGCTGGGGTCCCCGACAGCGAGGATCGTCGACGTGTAGTCCAAAGGCAGGAGCCCGGTGGTGGTGTCCCACGCGAACAGCGTGGTCGCGACATTGCGAGCGAACTGCTCCGGATCAGCACTCCGCGCAACCGGTGGCACCGACGACGCCCCCGAATGGCACTGGTGGATGGGGAGGGAGACGGGCCGGACGAGGACGGCGGTGGCTGTGAAGGCGGCTTCGTCGTCGTGGATCTCTGCGTAGGCGACGCGGGAGTGGTCGTCAATGACGGTGTGGACGTAGGCCTTGCCCATCAACGGGTCGTGCCGCTTGCTCTTCGGCTGATCAGCCAGCCCTCCTCGACGGCCAAGCGTGCGACGACCAGTCGGTGTCGCGGTGTGAGGGCCGCGTTGGGATGTACGCCTACGCCTTGGGGCTCATGCGCTGTCGAACAACCTGGCAGAGCAGCGCGAGCGCGGCCACTGCCGCGGCGGAACCACACAGCACAGCCGGCGCCGCGTGTGCAGCGACCAGCAGCGAGCCGATGGCGGCACCCAGCGCCGAGCCCAGATAGTTGGCCGAAGCATTCGCAGCCACAGCCGTGGCGCCGTCAGCCGGGTTCGCCTGTAGCAGGACATGCTGCTGGGGCGCGAGGGACGCCCAACCACACATCCCCCAGACGAACAGACTTGCCACCGTGACCCCCGCGGCATGAACCTGGGTCATGCCAAACAGCGCGCACACGAGGCCAGTGAGGATGACAGCGCTCAGGCGCAGCGGATCAAATCGGTCGACGAGCGGCCCGATGCCCAGCGCTCCCACCGCCCCGCCGAGTCCCCAGAACCAAATCGCCATGCTCTGATGCGACGCAAGGCTTCCCGCGGACAGCACGACAGTCAGGTAGGTGTACAGGCCCAGAGAAGCGACGCCGGTCAGCAGGGTCACGGTGACCGTGAGCAGATTCTTGGGACGCGCGATCGACCGCAGCCGATCAGCGGGGCTAGAAGCTGGGATCGCCGGCAGTTCCCCGCCGCGCAGCGCGATGCCCGCCAGTGCGGCGCCGCCGATGACCACGATCAGCAGGATCGCGGCGCGCCACCCCCAACGCTGCGCCAGGGCCAAGCCGATCGGCACGCCGAACACGGTGCCGACCGCCAACCCAGCAAGGACCAGCGCCACCGCACGCCCTCGACGTTCCTGTCCCACGAGCTTGGCGGCGACCGCGGACGACAGCGGCGAGTACACGCCAGCTGCTGCGCCAGCCACCACACGAGCGCCCAGGAAGACCCCCACCGTCGGTGACAGCGCCGTGGCCAGGTTCGCCACCGTGAACACCAGCAAGGCTGTGACCAAGCTGCGCCGTGACCGCTGCCCTGCCCGCCCAGCCAGCAAAGGTCCCGCGACCGCATAGGAGCCCGTGAATGCCGCAACACCCAGACCGACAGTGGCTTCCCACGCACCCAACGACGAGGCAACGGAGGGCAGCAGACCCGCTACGACGTAGGCATCCAGGCCGAGCGCGACACTGCCCACCACGAAGGGCCACAGCCGACGCATCATGCCTGCGCCGCCCCAGGACCCGTGTTGGCGACCACGGCCGCCAGCACACCCGGGAACAGCCGGTCCAGATCGTCGCGCCGCAACCGGATTAGGCATGCGCGACCCTCACCCCGGGTCCACGTCACCCCTGCCTCGCGCAACATGCGCGTGTGGTATGTCAGCGTCGACCGGGGCAGATCGTCCGCGAGCTCAAGGCTGTCGTGCTCCTGCCCGTCGGCCAGCCGGCGGATCATCTCCAGACGGGTGGGGTCGCTCAAGGCTGCCAGCACCCTGGCCAGAGTGAGCTCGTCAGTCTTCGGGTGGTGATAGTCCCGCGGTGTCATCGAACCTCCTTGGATTGTGCAGTGATTCCTGCATAATAATCGTGCAAGAATCACTGCACAAACGCGAAGGCCGTCAGAGCCTCGATCAACGTCCCCGGTCAGTGCAGTTAGATGGCGCGCAGCTGCGGACGCCCCGCAGGCTCGTCGCCCCTCTCGTCGTTGACATCCACAGTGCCGGAGGCGGTGGCGCCGCCCGGGTTGGTGAGGGCTGATTGGAGAGCGTCGGCGAACGCGACGGTGTGTTCGACCACGCGCAGGAACGTGGCGACGTGCTCACCGGTGAGTTCGACGGCGAGCACGGCCGGGTCGTAGTGAGTCCGCCACTGGTCCAGTTCGGTCCACGTCGCCACGAACGTCCGCACCGGGTACTGCACCGGCGCGTCTTCGGCGCCGTCTTTGGGTTTCTTGGCCGGAGCGGGCTCCTTCGTGGCGGTGGCGTGGATGCGGGCGAGGGCGTCGGTGACATGATCCGCCCCGGCCTGCGCAGAGGCTTCCGGCCAGCCCGGCAGCACGAACAATCGGGTCGCGTCCGCGACCGCTGCCTGCACCGTCGCATTCACATCCTCGCTTGACTCCGCATCGTCACGGAGGTTGGGGGGCGGTGAGCTGGAACGCGGAATGGTACTCGTACAGGGATGTCTCGCGGTCGGAGAACCGTTCCGGGGCGTGGTGGGCGGAGATATGGGCGCGGGAAAGCATGTTCAGTCGAGAGACGAGCTTGCCCGGGCTGCAGGAACCTCTCAAGCACGAATGGAGGCGTTCGAAACGAACAATGCGATGCCGACGCTTAGACAGCTCGGCCTCTTAGGAAAGACTCGATAGAACTCTCGCTTTCTTCTTCACGACGCCGCCCGCCGAGTCCGGCGTTGTTGACTTTAGCGGCCGCGGTGAGGACACAGTTTCGCCTCTGCTGGCGCGGGAAATGCGTCGGGCGAAGCAGTATCGAGAGGCCGTGCTGGAACTGTAGGGGCCCACGGGGCGCCGTCTCTCGGATGCTCGAAGAGGAGAGGATCACAGAGCAGGCGTCCGACGTCGTCGAAGATCCTTGGGGCGTGGCGGAAACGGTGGCCGAAAACTTCAAAGTCAGCACTCTTGCCGTGGGCGTTCGTTTGAAGGCGATTGGCTTAATCTCCGACGCAGATTCGGAGGGTGTTCGCGTTGAAGTGATCGGCAGTGGGAACCTAGGAGGGAAGAACGGAAGAAGGCGAAAGGAGAGCCGCCTGCTTGGAGGCTCCGTTTCCGAGACCCGGACTTCGAGTTTGAACAGCTGGACACGGAACGCCAGACGAAGGGACGCGCGTGGTCAGAAAAGGGGCACGCGTGGTCAACACAGGGACGCACGTAGCCGACGAAGGAAGTAACACGGTCCAGAATGGGACGCACATGCTTCAGAAAGGAACGCACGTGGTCAATCGCGCATACCTGTACAGCCTCGACAATCGGCCGGTCAGCTACTTCGACCGCCCGGAGAGGGCCAGCGGGCTTTCCGAGTGGCCCGACACCGTTCCAATCTCCTACCGCATCCTCGCCTCGGGAAACACGCAGATCTGCTCGTCCCTCATCGTCAACGGCCTCGAAGGCGCCCCCGATGTCAAGGTCTACGCCATAAACGGGGAGTACGACGTCGGGTTCGCCCGCTTCTTGAGGTTCGTCGACGTGATTCGCTTCGTCTCGGGCAGCTCGCACTTCGAGGCCCCTAAGCTGCTCGATGAAACGATTTCAACTCGGTCCTTCCTCGATCTGCACATGAACAAGTACGTGCAGCTCGAAACCGTTGAACTCGACATCCTCTCCGGCGGGGACGAGGCGATGATGAAAGAGATGGTCGAAGCCGAAGCCTCGATGTGCACGTGGATCGGCGAATCCATTGACGCCCTCCCAAGCGACACGAACGAAGCCGCAGCGGTCGTCTACGAATCCAGCGTCAAGGGTGCCGGTCCCTTCGCGGGCCTGCGTTTCGACGACAAGTACGACGCCGGCCGCAGCCCCCTCGGATTCCGTTGGAGCGAGACGCTCAACTTCGACATGCTGACGGGCGCCGAATTCGAGGAGACGGAAGGCCGCGACTAGCCCGGTCCGCCGAGACTAGCCGTCCGCCGCGACTGGCCGGGCACGCTGTGAATGGCCTGGCCCGGCGTCGACAGCCGGGCTGTCGGGAATAATCGGTCCGCCGCGACTGGCCGAGCCTTTGCCGAGCTGGCACGTTGGCTAAACCGATCTGGCACGTTGGAAAACCTGCTGCAGCCGCCTCGCCTCTCGCCTGTGACGGCGCCGCGAAACCGGCGGAGTTCAGTCCATCAGAACCACGGGGTCCCGCTACTCCCGAGAGAATGCGCCGACGTCGGCCATCTGCCGCTTGGTCCACGGGGCGACGGCGAACAGGATGACCGCCACGGCAACCGTGACCGCGCCCAGGCCGTAGTAATACGTCGAGTTCGGGATGTCCCTGGTTTGGGAAATGATGAAACCGGCGAGCCCCTGGCCTGTGGCGGTCGTCAGCAGCCACAGGCTCATCGCCTGAGAGGCGAAGTTCTTGGGCGCCAGCGCCGAGGTCGTGGACAGGCCCACCGGAGACAAGAACAGTTCGCCCACGGTCTGCACGATGAACACTGCCGCCAGGAACCACCATGGCGCAAGATTCTTGCCGCCGGTCCACGTTTGGAACCCGAAGCCTAGGATGAAGGCAGACAAGCCGACTAAGAGCACTGCGATCGCGAACTTCGCGATGGTCGACGGGAACCTCCCCGCCCGCCGTGTGAACAGCCAGCCGACCAACGGCGCCAGCACTACGATCGTGGCCGGGTTGATGGACTGATAGGTCTCAGGGCTGAGGACCCAGCCGACCACGGGGATTTTCCCGTCGGTGTTTTCCTTGGCAAAGGTTGCCATTTTGCCGGCGGCCTGCTCGGAGATCATGAAAAACAGCACCGCGCCGATCCACAAGGGGATGTAGGCGCGCAGATGGGTGCGTTCGCGGGAGGTGACCCTCGGGGAACGGAACATGAGCATGAAGTAGCCCAGCGCCGCCGTTGCCGGGACGACGAGCATTGTGGCGGAGAGGGCGTTAAGCAAGTTGCCGGTGAGGTAATACAGGGCTGTGACCAGCGTCGCCGTTCCTGCGATCGCGGCCACAGCGGATATAACAAGCTTGCGGCGCTCCCAGGGGCGGATAGGGTTGGGGACGGTGAATGCGAAGGCAGAAAGCCGGTGGCGGCCGTAGACGAAGGCGGCCAGCGCGAACCCCATGCCGACAGCGGCAGAGGCGAATCCCGCGTGGTACCCGTAGTGTCCTCGCAGCCAGCCGGTCACTATGGGAGAGGCAAGCGACCCGACGTTGATTGACATGTAGAACAGTTGGAATCCGGCGTCGCGCCTGGGGTCGTTATCGTCGTACAGGCCTCCGACGATCGTCGACAGGTTCGGTTTGATGAAGCCGGTTCCCACCGCGACCAGGATGATTCCAAGCCAGGAAACGGCTGGCACGGGGATCGACAGGCAGACGTGGCCCGCCATGATGACCAGCCCGCCATAAAGGGTGGACAGCCACGGCCCTATGACGCGGTCGGCGAAAATGCCCCCGGGGATGGCCAGCAGGTAGACGGCCGCGCTGTAGACGGCAAGGATGACCTCGCCGGAGTTCTTGCTCAGCCCCAGGCCGCCGTTGCCGACGGTGTCGACGATGAAGTACAGCAGGATGGCGCGCATCCCGTAGTAGGAGAAGCGCTCCCACATCTCCACGTTGAGCATCCAGGGCAGGCCCCGGGGGTGGCCGAACAGCCCGCGGTCCTCGCGCGACGGGGTTGTTCGCAGGGTGCTGGGGCGCCACCGGCTGGTGATCAAGCGTCCGGCACCGACGATGTCGTCCTCGACGTTGGTCGGGGAATTTGGCATAACAGCTCTCCCTTTCTGTGGGCGGGCACGGCAAGCAACCGAACCGTTGGCGCCTGATGCGTGAACAGGCGTTATTCGTGTACCCTACACTGATTGCGCGGTCGGCCGCTCGGCGATGCCGAGGCAATAGGACGGCAAAGCCGCGAAAAGGGAGTTTTTCGCGAGGACGGTGGGCGACGGCGGCGACGGCCCTTTCGCCGCGTCAGTGGCGCTCGTGCACCAGAATGAACTTCCCGATGGTCCCTCCCGAACGCAGCGCCGTCAAGGCCCGGGCGGCATCGGCGATTGGAAGCCTTTCCTGGACCGGAACGGTGACCTGGCCCGTTGCCACTAGCATGAGGGCGCGACGGAGATAGGAACCGACGACATCGGGGTGGGCGTCGCCCAAGCCGCCGATGTTGAAGCCGAGAACGCTGACGCCCTTCGACCACAGCGTGTTGGTGCTGATTCGCTGATCCCCGGCCTGCGCGGCGTCGCCGAGCGCAAGAAGCCTGCCCTCGAAGCGCAACAGCCTCAGGCTTTCCGGCCGCGCGGGGCCGGAGACGGGATCGACGATCACGTCGAACTGGCCGGAATCTTTGCTGGGAAGCGTGTCGCGGAGCCACACCTCGTCATACCCGAGGTCGAGGGCAACCTGGCGTTTTTGCTCAGAGCCGACCACCCCCACGATCCTGCCCGCGCCAAACAGCCGCGCAATCTGGCCGAACTGGGTGCCGAGCCCTCCCGCCGCGGCCTGCACCAGCACATGCTCGCCCGGCTGAATGCGCACGGTCCGCTCCAGGGCGGCCAAGGCGGTCGTGGTGTTCGAGGGAACGACCGACGCCAGCGCGGGATCCATCCCGGGAGGCAGAGGGACGGTGAGCGGAGCCTTTGCCAAAGCCACCTGCCCGTAGCCGCCCGCGCCCAAAATTGTGATTGGCGCGGCCACCGGTTCGCCGACCGTCAATCCTTCCACGCCTTCGCCAAGCTCGCGGACGCGCCCCGCCGCTTCGATCCCCGGAGTCCAAGGCAGCGGCCGAGAGGCCAGACCCTCCGCGAACAGCGCCTCGACATAGTTCGCCCCCGCATATTCGACGTCGATCGTGACCTGACCCCGCGCCGGCCTGGGGACCGGCGCCTCCTGATACACGAGGCCCTCGGGGCCCGTGTAGCTCGTGATCTGAAGAGCCTTCATGATTGTTCCTTTCGTAGGCCGGCTGTTGTTGTTTTAGGGCCGACTCGTGTTTTTGGGCGGATGCTTTTGATTTTTGAACGCTGGACTCCGCCGTTGCGAGGGAAGGCGGCGATTTGACGGTGGGAGAGTCCTGTTGTTTGCGAGAAGAGCTGGCGGTTTGGGCGCGAGAAGAGCTGGCGGCGTGGCCGGGAGCGATTGCAAAGTCAGTCTGGCAGCGTCATCGCTCTCTCTCGTGCACCAGCACCGCCTTGCCGATGGTTGCGCCCGCGGCCATATCGGCCAGGACCCGCGGCGCCTCGCGGATTGGGGCGCGTTCGGCTATGTGCACCGTCACTTCGCCCGAGGCCGCGAGGTTGAGCGCCCGCCTCAAGTAGACCCCCGTCGTCCGCGGATCCGCCGCCGTGAACGCCCCCAGATTGAAACCGAGCACGCCGACGCCTCGGAGCCACAGCGAATTGCTCGAGACCATCGGGTCGCCGGCCTGGGCGGCGTCGCCGACCGCCAAAAGCCGCCCGCCAAGCCTCAACAGGTCGAGGCTCGTTTGCCGCGCCGGTCCGGCGACGGGGTCCACGACGACGTCGAACTGCCCGCCGGCCGCATCGCCCAACTCGCTGCGCAGCCAGACCTCGTCGTAGCCGAGGTCGAGCGCGGCCCTCCGCTTGGCCTCGCTCCCGACGACGCCGACGGTCCGGGCCGCGCCAAGCAACCGCGCGATCTGGCCGAATTGCGAGCCCAGCCCGCCCGCCGCAGCGTGCACCAGCACGTGCTCGCCAGGCCTCAAATGGGCGACGCGCTCGAGCGCGACGAGCGCCGTCGTCGTGTTCGCGGGGACCGCCGCGGCCAGCGTCGGGTCCATGCCAGGCGGCAGAGGCGCGACCAGATTGGCGTTCGTGGCCGCAACCTGGCCATAAGCGCCGCCGCGATTGATCGTCAGCGCGACGACGGGGTCGCCCGGTTTAAGAGGTGAGTAGAGACCCGGGGAGGAGGGGCCGGCCTCGACGTCCGCGTCTGGGCCTGCGTCGCCGTCCGCTCCTGCCTCGCCGTCTGCGCCTGCCGCGGCCTCGACGCCCGCATGCGCGTCCGTCTGCGAACTTGCGTCCGCTGTCAGCGAGCCGAGCGAACGGACCCGGCCGACGGCCTCCAACCCGGGAACGTAGGGGAGCGGCAGATCGATGAGGCCGCCCGCGAGCAACGCCTCGATGTACCCGACGCCGGCATATTCGACGTCGAGCGCGACGTCCTCCGGCCCGGGCTCAGGCGCCGGCGCCTCGGCGTACTTCAGGCCGGCGGGGCCATCGAAACTGGTGATCTGCATGGCCTTTATCGTGGCCTTCTGGGGTGCCGCCTCCGGCGCTCCCTTATGGCGTGCGGCCTCCCGGGGGTCCTCTTTGTGCGCGGCCTCCCGGGGGTCCTCTTTGTGCGCGGCATTTCGGGGGTCCTCTTTGCGCGCGGCCGTCGCGGCGTTCTGCGTCGCGGCTCCTTGGAGCGGAGTGCGGCTCGTGTTCTGATTCATGGCGCCCTTTCGACGTTAGTTTCAGTTGGCTGTACAATATAAGTAACCTTAAACAGCGGGTGGCTGGATGCGCAAGCCTGGTGCGCGGCCTTCGAATCCTCGGGCGGGCGCGACGGTGCCAATCGTATGCGGCCTGCCGCTGTGCTGAGAGATGCGACGGCTCGTCCCAGCAAGCGCGGAGGCCGCGCATGTGTCGTCGGAGACCTCTTCGACGACGGGTCTTGGCCCCGCGGGTGCGGAGGCTTTGTGCAGCGGCGTCGCTGGATCTCCGCTCGCCCGAGCGTTGCCGATGCGCATCCCATCGCCGACGCGCATCCCATTGCCCACCCGCATCGCGGAAAGGGCGGAAAGGACAGAAAATGGATTCAATGGAAAACACAAGGAAATCAGACAACTCCCGAGAACTGGGAGCCGGAGGCCCGCGCGTAGCGCCCATCGGCCTCGGCTGCATGGGCATGAGCTGGATATACGCGGAGAGTGGCCGCGACGACGCCGAGTCCGTCAGGGTCATCCGCGAGGCGCTCGATTCCGGCGTCGGCCTGCTCGACACCGCCGCCCTCTATGGCGACGGACACAACGAACGGCTCGTCGGCAGGGCCGTCGCGGGCAGGCTGGACGACGTCGTCGTGGCGACGAAGGGCGGGCTGGTCGTCGACGATCTGGTGACCAAAAGCATCCACCGCGACGGCCGGCCCGAGGCGTTGCGGCGGCATGTCGAAGGCAGCCTCGAACGGCTCGGCGTCGAACGGATCGACCTGTACTATCTGCACCGCGTCGACCCGGACGTGCCGCTCGAGGAAAGCTGGGGCGCGCTCGCGGAGCTCGTCGCCGAAGGGAAACTGGCCCGAATCGGGCTTTCCGAAGTGACCGTGGCCCAAGCGGCCGCGGCCCATGCCGTCCATCCGGCGGCGGCGATCCAGTCCGAGCTGTCGGTGTGGACGCGCGACCCGCTCGGCGGGGAGGCGCCCGGTGATGCGGGGGCCGGCGCCGAGGCCGGCGGCAACCTCCTCGCGTGGACCCTGGCCAACGGCGTCGCCTTTGTGCCGTTTGCGCCGCTCGGGCGCGGCTACCTGACCGGAACGCTTGCCCCGGGCACGTTCGAAAGCGGCGACATTCGTTCCGTCAATCCAAGGTTCACGGCCGAGGCATTCGAACGCAACCGCGCGATCGGCGAGGAGATCGCCCGCATCGCTGAGGCGCACGGGGCGACGTCGGCCCAAGTCTCCCTCGCGTGGCTTCTAGGCTTGGCCGACAACGTCATCCCGATTCCCGGGACACGCAGCGGCAAACACCTGGCCGAGAATCTGGAAGCCGCCAGCCTGCGGATGTCCGACGCCGAACGCGAGCGCCTGGACAGGCTTCCTCAGGCCTACGGCTCACGCTACTGACCCACGTGGGACGTGACATTGGGAGCGTTCTTCGAGCGCTCTTTGAATGTCTACATCCGCTCCGAGGCGGTGCCTACAGGCAGGGTCTTCTGTCTGCTAGGCGTACTGGAGAATTCCTTGCTCCAGCGCCAAGGCAGGCCTGCCTCGACACGTTGTTAACCTTGACTAGTTCGGATATAGTAAAAGTATCACGACCGGTTCCGCTGCTTCTCGGAGCAGTCCAGGGCCGGTCCTCTTTTTGCGATCTGTGTTAAGAGGTGGAGCGTGCCGCAGCCATCTAAGACGTTCAAGACGCATGGCGAACAAATCGCACTGCTGCGCTGTCGCGGCATGCAGATTAATAACGTTGCCTACGCGCGGCGAGTCTTGGAACGAGTTAACTACTACAGGTTCTCTGGCTACTGGTATCCCTTCCGGCAACTAGATGCTGATGGCCGCCACCGGCTTGATGTCTTCGTCGACGGCACCGACTTCACCGATGTCGCTGCGTTGTACGATTTCGACGAACGTCTTCGCTCGGCCGTGTTCGACTGCTTGACTCCAGTGGAATTGGCTTTAAAGGCAATGCTCGGACACGAGCTTGGGCGTCTTGACCCGCTCGTCTGCGCCCAGCGTTGTTAGGGCCAGGAGCCCGTCAGAAGCGTTCGGCCGCAAAACCGTCGCAGCAATATCAGATGTGGCTAGACCGATATAATAAAGAGCTGTCCCTTTCTCGCGAAGACTTCGTCAAGCACCACCTGCGGAAGTATGGAGGGCAGCTGCCAATCTGGGCAGCCGTGGAAGTTATGGGCTGGGGTTCGCTGGCTTATTTGTACCGGTTGTCACCAATTGCTGTCTGTGATGTTATCGCTGCTCGCATGAAACTGACCGCGGCGCAACTTGGGTCATGGATTAGGGCACTTAACATCGTTCGCAACTACTCGGCTCATCATGCCCGCATGTTTAATCGGGTCTACACACTTAAACCGCGCTTGCCCAAAGTAGAAACGCATCCCGAGTTGGTTGCGGCAAAAAAGGCGCTCAACCGATGCTTCGGTCAGCTCACTCTCATTCAGTACCTGCTCACTGTTCTTGACATCGGGGATCGAACATTGCTTCCTCGCACTCTGTCAACCTATCCGGATATACCTGCGCTCCCCATCAACCACATGGGAACACCCAAAGATTGGCAAACGCTGCCTCTCTGGCAAGGTTGGACCCTGTGACAGTATCCGCACTTACAGCCTTCGGTTTCGAGCTGCAATTTGTCGGATCTTCAAGAAAGATCAGTCGTCGGGATCAGACTCAGTGTTAGCTGCGCTCACCGGAGGATCCGACTCTTCAAGAGCCGCGCCTACGCGCTTGAGCAGTTCACGCAGCTGTGCGCGTTCGTCTGCGCTGAGCGCCTGGCCGATGCGCTCTTCGACGGCGCGCGCGGCGGCGTCGGCCTCGATGAGCAGCTTCTCGCCCTTGGGTGTGAGGGTCACGACCAGTACTTTGCGGTGGAGCTTCGAGGGCTTGCGCGTCACCAGGCTCTTGGAGGCGAGCTTGTCGAGCGTGGCGCCCATCGTCTGCGGGGTGACCGCCACGGCCCGTGCGAGCTGCGAGGGCGACTGCCCGGGAACATAGTAGAGCGAGAGCATCGCGCCGTACTGAGCCACCGTCAGGTCGAATGGGCGCAGCGCCTCGGCCTTCGCGGACATCATCGCCTGCTCGGCAAGCTTGATGTGCAGTCCGAGGCGAAGTTCGGCGTCGGCTGCGAGCTCTCCCTCGCCGCGTCGGGGAGCCGGAAGCCTGAAAGCCGGATCGCAGGGAAGGCTCGGGAGGCGTGCGGGTTCGACGTCGTCGTGGGTGCCGTTGTCGGCGGAAGGCGAAGCGCCGTCGGGCGACGAGGCGTCAGCCGTCCCAAGAGAAGAAGTATCGGTCACCTCACCAGAATAGGGCACGGCGTCAACGGCTTGGGGAGAGACCGCCACGCGCAGCGGTTGCGACAGGCCGTCAGGCCCGCACCAGTTCGACGTCGTCCAGGTTCAGGAAGTAGACGCATTCGGGCGACCATCCCGAGAGCGTCGTGAAACCCAGCTCGGTCTCGATCGGCAGCCAGGCCCCCGTGAAATAGGTTTCTGCATTGATGTACACCGCGTCATACTCGGCTGAGGCCGCCCGCCAATCGACGAGCACGTCGTTGGGAACCGCAAAGATCGGCGACCTGAGGTGGTAAGGAGTGTGCCCTCTTCTTTCCCGCCGCGCCTCTGCCGGAACGAGGAGGGGATGTTGTTCGACGAGCTTGGCATAATCCTCGACGGTCTCGATCCGATACAGTCTTGCAGGCAAGCGTGCCGCGGATTTCTCTTTGACGGACAGCCGGCAACCGTTTGTCTGTTCGATCGCCTGTCCGATCGCTTCGTGGACTTCTTTGTTCGAGTCCTCGCTCAGAAGGTCGTGCGACAGCACCGACGCCGGAATTCCGCATCTGGCCGGAACGAACGGAGCCCCGGCCACGATCTGCGCGTTCCACAAGACGCCGGGGTTCTGTTTGAGCGGGGCCGTCCACCACACATCGGTTCCCAGCGGCGAAAAGACGGCATTCTTGTAAGCTTCAATCGGAACGCCGGTCAGCCGTGCCGCATACCGTTCTTCGCCGAGGCAACTGCGGAGCCAGTCGCAGCAGCGCTGCAGCAGGATGCGAGCGGCCTCTTCATATTCTTGTGGAATCCGAAACGGGTTCTGCGTGCTGAATCCGAAGGCAGACCCGACCTGTTCGGCCAGAATAAGCAGGCGAAACAGATTTGGCAGCCTGCTGCAGTGTTCGCCGCGCTGGCGGAGTTGGCCGCGCTCGCGATGTTCGTCGATGCCGAGGCGCTCGAACAACTCGGGAAGAAACCGCTCGAATGCGGGGGAATCGTCGCGATATTCCTGAGCAATTGTCTCTTCCAAGTCCCCCACAGGGCCAGCTTCGGAGAACAGCGACAGGTCCCGATGCCAGCACTCGCCGATCCATGTGGCGAAAGCATGAGTAAATGTTGCGATCATCGTATCCCGCAGTTTACTTTAAGAATGTTCGTTGGAAGTCTAGTGACGTAACAACGTTAATTTACTTCATTGTATTTCTAGAATGCGTGCCTAGATCGTCGCGTCATCATCTGATTAAAAGCGCGGTTTGCCTTTGACACGGTGTCAAGCCGGAAGATGGAGCCATGACCGAGACGAGACTGCTTCGCATCGGTGAGTTTTCAACGCTCACACGATTGTCTGCGCGGATGCTGCGCTACTACGACGCCAACGGCGTTCTGACCCCGGCCGCCACGG